>Ga0233417_10000588_pt1 | contig 11006 bp, 10 predicted proteins | sample Sed_MG_FD_189023 | JGI IMG/M metagenome (GOLD analysis project Ga0233417, IMG submission 189023) | Sediment microbial communities from Lake Towuti, South Sulawesi, Indonesia - Sediment_Towuti_2014_0.5_MG | ecosystem: Environmental > Aquatic > Freshwater > Lake > Sediment | place: Indonesia... | reverse complement strand
GTAGTTCAGGTCGGCGCGGTGGCCGATGTGTTCCAACCACGGCATGTACTGCCGCCGCAGCGCTTCCCAATCGTAGCCGTGCATGTTCGGGACGTAGAAGAAGTCCCGGAAACGCCGCCAGACCTCGTTGAAAATTTGCGTCCACTCCTGGGAAGGCACGCGGTCCACCGTCATCTGCGCGGTGGAAATGGTCTTCCTGGTGTCGCGCCCGCGAGGGGTGGCGTCGTAAAGGTTGAGGTCACTGCCCTGACGCACCAGGATCTTGTTGCCGGACGCCGAAAGGGCCGCTCGGGCAACGTCTTCGGCCAGGACAGTCTCCTTGCGATCCGCCATGGAAAACAGGACGATGGCCGGGCGCGGCTGCGCGTCGCGGCCGTAAAAGCTGTTCGACGTTCGCAGGTAGAGCAGGTGTCCCTTGACAGCAGCCAGGCCATAGTAGTTGTCGGCCGGCACCGGAACGCGGGCGACACGGGCCGGGAGGCCGTCAAAATCGATGCGGAAAGGCGGCTTTTCGTCTTTCTTGCCTTCCTCCTTCTTCTCGATGGTCACCTCGTCGCTTTTCGGCGGGAAAGGATGCTTGCCGTCCTTGCGCAGAGCCAGCGCAAAGATACCACTGTTGCGGCTGGTGGCGAAATTCCACTCGTCATTGCTCAATAGCGGGGCGTAGTCGCGCTTGGCGACGAAAAAGAGGTATTTGCCCTCGGGGTCCCAGGCGGGGAATCCCGCGTCGAACATTTCTCCCGTGACGCGATGAAGCCTCCCGCCGGCTTCACTCCAGACGTGGATGGCGGTGAATTCGGTATCGCCGCTGAGGCTGAACGCGAGGTGTTTGCTGTCGGGTGCCCACTCGTAGTCCAGCACCTGGCGACGCTTCTCGTCGGCCACTTCCTTGATGGATTTGTCCGCGAGGGTGAGGACGTACAACTTGCCGTCCTTGTCGGAAAAGGCGATCTTCGATCCGTCCGGCGACCAGACGGGCCTGTAGCGCATGCACTTGCCATTTGTCGTCAGCCGCTCCAGCGTGCCCGAGCCGTCCTGGTTGGCCAGGTACAGTTCGTCCTCGCCGCTCCGGTCGGAAATGAAGGCAATTCTGGCGCCGTCCGGTGACCAGGCCGGGGCGCGGTCGTGCGCGTCGCAGGACCGCGTCAGGTTACGAACCGGGCCGCTCTCCACCGGGACCGTGAAAATGTCGCCGCGCGCCCCCAGCAAGGCTCGCTCGGCTTTCGGGCTCAGGGCGAGGCTGGTGACGTCGCGGCCGACGTTGCGCTGCGACGGACGCGCCGACACGCCGTCATTGGGCACATCGATACGTGGCTCGGCGGGTCTTCCCCCCTTCCTGATGTCGATCACGCGCAATTCGCCATTCAGTTCGAACACGACCTGGTTCTTATCGCCCTTGCTGGGCCAGCGCACATCCCAGTCTTTGTACTCGGTTAAGGCGCGCGTCTTCTTTGACACCGGGTCGTATTCATACAGGTTCAGCGTGCCCGTGCGGTCGCTGGCAAAGCAGAGCTTGTCGCCGATCCACATCGGGTCGCGCTCCGTGCGCGGGCTGTTGCCGATCGGCTCGATCTGCGAAGTCTTACTGTCGAAAATGTAGAGGTCCTGTGCCCAGCCTCCCTGGTATCGTTTCCAGGTGCGGAAATCACGGGCGAGCGGCGAGTAGAGCAGCTTCAATCCATCGGGTGAGAAATCGCCGGCGCCGGCCACGGGCATCGGCAGCGGTCTGGGCAGCCCGCCTTCCAGCGCTACGACATAAAGGCGCCCGTCCTTGGGCGAGGAGAAGTCGCGCTGCGACCGGAACAGGATGCCCTTGCCGTCAGGCGTCCAGCCCATTACCTGGTTGTCGTAACCCCAGCGCGGCGCCAGCGGCCCGCGGGCCGGGTAGTAGGTCAACTGGCGCGGCACACCGCCGGCGGCAGGTATCACGTAAACCTGTTCGTCGCCGTCGTATTGCCCGGTGAAGGCGATCCAGCGGCCGTCGGGAGAGAACTTGGCGAACATCTCCAGGCCCGGATGGGCGGTCAGCCGCGTCGCGAGGCCGCCGGCGACCGGGGCTTTCCACAGATCGCCGGCCTGTGTGAAGACCAATTCAGTTCCGTGGATGTCGGGGAACCGCAGCAGCCTGGTCTGGGCCTGGGCGAGTGCGGCGTAGAGGGCGATGGCGGCCAAAATCCTCATAGACCCCGCATCCTAGCACGCGCGCGACACCGGATTGGAAGGCGGGCGTTGAGCCTGCGGATCCAGTAGCATACTATTGCATGTGATATCATGCAAATGGAGCTCCGATGAGGGCTGTTCTCGATACGGACGTGCTGGTCGCTGCTCTTTGGAGCGATCAGGGCGCCTCACGGCAGCTCCTCTTGGCTGCCTTGGACCGGCAGTTCATTATGCTTGTTTCGGTTCCATTGATGCTTGAATACGAGACTGTATTGACGCGACAAGAGCACCTGCGCGCGGCCGGCATCACCGCAAACGACGTCAATGCGGTGCTCGATGCCCTGGCCGCAGTAGTTGAACCTGTTCGGCTGGCGTTCCTGTGGCGGCCGAGGCTAAAGGACCCCGCCGATGAGATGGTGCTTGAAACGGCGGTGAACGGAGCGGCAGATCGCCTCGTGACCTTCAACGTGAAGCATCTCGGCGAGGCTGCTCGAGAGTTCGGTTTGCGGGTCATGACGCCGGCAGAAGCCAGGCGGGAGAGGGCGGCGAGGCAAGATGAGAAGAAGTAATGTTGCTTTGAGACTCCAGGCGGCGTTGCTGGATGAAGCGCGACGCGTGGCGGAGAACGAGGGTGTCGCGCTGAATCAATTGATCAATGTCGCGGTGGCGGAAAAGCTGTCGGCGTTACGGACAGAGGACTATTTCCGCGAGCGCGCGGCCCGGGCCAACATCAAGAAGGCCAAGGATGCCTTGAGGCGAGCGGGCAAGGGAAAGCCGCCGGTAGCTGGCGACGAGAAGTAACCCCTATGGCTGAGAGCCTCCGGCCGGGCTGAAGCCCACCCTCCAACGCCCATTCGGTCGTATATTGGTGAGGGAATGAAATACTTGCTCACCTTCCCTCTCCTCCTGACGTTCGTGTTTTCCGCCGCCGGCGCCGAGCCCGGACGCATGACCTGCTCTCGATCCAAGGCCGATTTCGAACCGTCCGCCGATCCGGCTTCGCCGCATTGGAAAAGCGTAAAGCCCTTGCTGGTTGAACTGAACCCCATGGGCGAGAAAGCGAAGAACCGCTACGAGGTGCGGACCCAGTGGACCCCGAAGTATCTCTACTTCCTGTTCACGTGCCCCTACGACGAATTGAACCTGAAGCCGGACCCTTCGACGACCACTGAAACCTACAAGCTGTGGGAATGGGACGTGGCGGAACTGTTCATCGGCGCGGACTTTGACAACATCATGCGCTACCGGGAGTTCCAGGTCTCGCCGCTCGGCGAGTGGATCGATCTCGATATAGACCGGTCGAAGATGAACGCCGAAGCGGCTTGGAAGTGGGACTCCGGCTTCACGGTGAAGGGACGCATCGACCGCGCGAAGAAGATCTGGCATGGCGAGATGAAGATACCGGCGGAGAGCATCGACGCTTCCGGCCCCGCCCGGGAGGGCAAGCAATACCGCCTCAACCTGTACCGGCTGGCGGGCAAGACGCCTGACCGGGAATCGGTGATGTGGCAGCCGACGATGGTGCGGAACCACCACACGCCGGAGAAGTTCGGAGTCATGGTTCTCACGAAATAGGCGCTATGAGCGCCCCAAACTCACTGCGGATCTCGCATGTCGGACTTCGGGGCATCGTAGGCAGCGGCCTGCACGCGGCCCATGTTCTCGATTTCGCCGCGGCCTTCGGCACTTTTCTGGAGACGGCCGGCGCGGTCGTGATCGGCCGCGACCCGCGCGCCAGCGGCGTCATGATCCGCGAGGGAGTCGTGGCCGCCCTGCTGGCATGCGGGCGCGACGTGGTCGATCTCGGCGTCGTCTCGACTCCCGTGATACAGCACAACATCGGCCGGCTGGAGGCGGCCGGCGGGATCTCTATCGGCGCCAGCCACAACGCCGCCGAATGGAACGCGTTGAAGTTCTTCGGCCGCGACGGCACCTATCTCTCGACGGCTGAGGCCGGGGAACTGCTGGACATCTACCACCTGCGGAAGTTCCAGTTCGCCCCCTACGACCGGCTCGGCTCTTCGCGCCTTCTGGAAGACGCGGTGGACTGGTACCTGGACAGGCTGGCCGAAGTTTACGACTTCGCCGCCCTACGCGGGGTGCGGGTGCTGGCCGATTGCACGAACGGCACCTCCTCGCTGCTGCTGCGGCGAATCAGCGAGCGCTTTGGCATGGATATCCACCTGATCAACGCCGCCATGGAGGGAGTGGAATTCGCGCACCCTCCGTCGACGACCGCCAAGATGGTGGCTCTCCAGCTTGCACCGCTGGTGACACTGGTCGGAGCCGCCGCCGGCTTCCTGTTCGACGTGGATTCGGACCGCGTGGCGATCGCCACCGAACAAGGCGAAGCCGTCTCGGAGGAAATGGTGCTGCCGCTGCTGGCCGACCACGTGCTCCCCCGGTCGGAAGGCAAGCTGGTGATCACGAACCTTTCGAGCACCGCGCTGCTGGAGGAAGTGGCTTCCGGGCACGGCGCGCGCGTGTTACGCGTGCCCGTGGGCCGGCAGGCGGCCATGGACGCGCTGGCCTCCTACCGCCCGGAGCAGATCGCCCTGGCAGGCGAGGGCACGGGGGCCGTCATGCTTCCTCAATTCCGGTTCGTCTACGATGGCATCGCCTCCATGTTGGAAGTCCTGACAATGATGCGGGAGCGCGGGCAAAGGTTGTCAGAGATCGTTCGTTCCTACCCGCGCTATTCGATGTTGAAAGCGGAAGTGCCGCTGGAGAGCACCCTGGTGCCGGACTTGCTGATGGAATTGCGGCAGGCTTACTCCGATGGGACGGCGAACATTGCCGACGGCCTGCGGATCGACTGGCCGGGACGCTGGTTCCACATCCGGGTCAGCCAGACCGAGCCGATCGTCCGCGTGATTTGCGAGCAGAAAGGAGAGCCGCCGCAGAAGCTGTTTGACGACGTGCTCGATCACGTCCGGAGGATGGCATGATCCCCCGCGAGCACAAACTGAAGATAGGCGTTTCGGGCATCCGCGGCGAGGTGGGGGAGTTCCTGACACCGTCGCTGGCCTGCGGCTTTGCGCAAGCTTTCGGAACCTATGTCGGCGCCGGCCGTGTTGTTGTGGGCCGGGATACGCGCGCCAGCGGCGAAATGATCCAGCACGCGGTTTGTTGCGGACTGCTGGCGGCGGGCTGCGAAGTGATCGATGTCGGCATCCTGCCGACGCCGACCATTCAGGTGTATGTAGGATCGGCCGGCTGCCGCGGCGGCATCGCCATTACCGCGTCCCACAATCCTCCCGAATACAACGCGCTGAAGCTCTTCAACCGCCACGGGCTGTTCTTCAACCACTATGAGCGCGGCGAGCTTCTCGATCTCTATCACCAGAGCGATTTCCAGCATGCCACCAACGCGCAGATTCGCCGCATCGCGTCGGACATGGAGACCCCGAGGCGCCTGCACTGTGAACGGGTGCTCCAGTTTGTTGACGTGGAGCGGATCCGGAACAAACGCTTCCGGGTAGCATTGGACGGCGTGAACGGCGCGGGATCGCTGTTATCGGTGGAATTCCTGCGCGACCGGCTGGGCTGTGACCTCCGCGCCATGTCGGTGGACCCCTCCAGGCCGTTTCCCCGCGAGGCCGAGCCTCGCCCGGACACGCTCGGGGACCTGAGTGAACTGGTGCGCCGCGAGGGGTGCGACGTCGGCTTCGGGCAGGATCCCGACGGCGACCGGCTGGCCATCGCCGATGAAACGGGCAGGGTGATCGATAACGACGACGTGCTGGCGCTGGTCGTCGATGGAGTGCTGCGGCGCCTGCCGGGCGACGTGGTGGTCAACCTGACCACTTCCTCTGTGATCGACGACGTCGCTTCGGCCCACGGCCGCCGCGTCTACCGCACGCCGGTGGGCGAGGCAAATGTCGTTGAGAGCATGCGCGCCGTGAAAGCGGCGATTGGCGGCGAGGGTTCTAACGGCGGCATCATTTTCCCTGCGGTGCAGTATTGCCGTGACAGTTACACCGGCATGGCATTTATCCTCGATCGGATGGCGGCCGCCGGTGAACCCTTCTCGGTCATCGCCGGGCGCCTTCCCCGCTACTGGCGCATTGCCGGAAGAATGGACTTCGAGCACGGGCGGCTGGGTATGCTGATGCAGTCCATCGAGGAAGCTCTCCAGGCGCCGGCTGTCGATCGCTCCGACGGTTTGAAACTCATCTGGCCGGACGGCTGGATTCACGTGCGCGCCTCCAACACCGAGCCGCTGCTCCGGATGGCGGTGGAAGCGGCCAGTGAGGCGCGCCTGCGCCAGCTTCAAGACCGCCTGCGGCAGTTCTGGGGTCAGTGAGCTTCCGGTTGCCCGGCCGGCCCGGCCGGAGGAACAACGGAATCGGGATACTTGAACTTCTTTTCGCCCGGCAAGCCGAGATCGTAGCGCTCCCGCAGGTGCTGGTCGAGAGTGTCCTTGTCCCTTTTCAGGCTGTCATTCCGCTTCCGGCGGCGCTCATTGTCGGCGCGAAGTTTCTCGTTGTCATGCCGCAACCGCTCGATCGTCTCCCGCTGGCGGCGGAGGGCGGCGACGCCTGAAGGCCCGGTGAGAGAGTGGTAGGCGTACATGCCGGCGCCTGCCAGGATCAGAACGGAGATCCAGGTCTGGACGCGAAGTCCCATATATGATTGGTTATAATCAATTTCCAAACAAAATGCCAGAACTTTGTAGGGACGACGCGCCATGACGGACAAAATCGTGGTTCTCTCGACATGCAGCTCCCGCGATGAGGCCGAGCGCATCGCCCGCCAGCTTGTGGACAAGCGGCTGGCCGCCTGCGTGAACATCGTGGAGGGGGTGCGCAGCATCTATCGCTGGCAAGGAGCCGTCGAGGAGGCAAGCGAGATTCTGCTCATCATCAAATCGAGGCGCAGTCTCTTCCGGCGGCTGCGCGAAGAATTGAGCGGGATGCACTCCTACCAGACGCCGGAGATCATTGCAGCCGCGATCGTCGACGGCGCGCCAGCCTACCTGGAGTGGCTGGAGCGCGAACTGGCGTCCGAGTAAAGCGCGGCGCCGGTTGCGGCCAGGCCGCCCGGCATGATCTGATAACCAGACACATGGCAGCACCCATAACCACGGAACAACTGAGCGGGCAGAAGCCGACGCGGGCACGGTACTGGGTAATCTTCTTCGCCGTGACGCTGGCGATCCTGGCCTACATTGACCGGGTATGCATCTCCATGGCGATGCCCAGAATCGCCAAAGACCTGGGCTTCTCCGGGCTGCAAAGCGGCGCCATCTTCTCGGCATTTGCGCTGGCCTATGCGCTGTTTGAGGTTCCCGGCGGCTGGCTTGGCGACTGGATGGGCCCGCGAAAAGTGCTGATGCGCATCGTTGTCTGGTGGAGTGCGTTCACCGCGCTTACGGGCGCGATGTGGAACTTCACCTCCCTGTGGATAACCCGGTTTCTGTTCGGCGCCGGTGAGGCCGGCTGTTTCCCAAACCTGACGAAAGCCTTCACCATCTGGCTGCCGGCCGATGAACGCGTCCGCGCCCAGGGAATCATGTGGATGTTCGCCCGTTGGGGCGGAGCCTTCACGCCGCCGCTGGTCTTCCTCGTGTTCCAGTGGATGGATTGGCGCACCGCTTTCGTCGTGTTCGGCGCATTGGGGGTGCTGTGGGCGGTTCCCTTCTATATGTGGTTCCGCGACAATCCCCGCCACCACAAGAGCCCGAACCAGGCTGAACTCGCCCTCCTGGCCGGCAGCGAGCACCTGGCTGGCAGCCACGGCGACGTGCCGTGGGGCAGGATGCTGCGTTCGCGAACGGTCTGGCTTCTCTGGGCGCAGTACTTCTTTCTTTCTTATCCGTGGTATTTCTTCATCACGTGGCTGCCCACCTACCTCAAGGAGGCGCGCGGGCTGGACGACCGGACCACGGCAGCCTACGCGATCTTTCCACTGCTGTTCGGGGGCTGCGGCTCGTTCATTTGCGGTCTCGTCTCGGCGCGCGTGGCGATGGCCTTCGGCAGCGTCCGGACCAGCCGCCGTGTTCTGGCGGTCGCCGGCTTTCTCGGCGCTTCGGTGATGGTTGTGGTTTGCATCAACACGGCCAATCCGCTATGGGCCATGATCGCCCTGGGGCTGGCAAGTTTCTGCAACGACCTCGTCATGCCGGGCGCTTGGGGCGCCTGCATGGACGTCGGCGGCAAGTATGCCGGAACGCTTTCCGGCTCGATGAACATGATGGGCAACATGGCCGGTTTCGTCGCCCCCACGCTGGGCGGTTATCTCAAGGACGCCACCGGCGGCTTCGATGCCTTCCTCTACAGCATGGCGGGCATTTACCTGCTCGGCGCACTCTGCTGGCCGTTGATTGACCCCGTGACACCGCTGGACCAGGACCAGCACGAAGCGGCGGCGAGCTAAGTCCCGCGAATCAGCATCGCGGTGGTCACGGCCTGTCCTGTATGGCGCATGGCGTGCTCGGCGATGTGCACCAGCAAGCCGGCGACGGTCGTGGGAAGCTGCTTGCGCCCGACCCCCCGCGGCTCGGCCAGAGTGGCCGGGTCGATGCCGCGAATGGCCGACTCGCACCAGCCCAGCCGGCGCTCCAGCTCTGCCAGAAGCTCCTCGCGCGAGGCGCCGGGATCCACTTCGCACCGCATCTCTCCCGTTTGCCGCTCGCTCAACTGCTGGCCGGTTGCATAGGTGGCAAGCCGCTCCGCCGCCCCTCCCACATGCCGGATGTGGAAGCCGAGCGCGGCTACACCGCCGGGACGGCTCCAGATCTGCTCGGCCGTAAGGCCCTCCGAGCACTCGGCCAGCTCCTCGCGCGCGTGCTGAAAAGCGTGCAGCACCGCGCCGAGGACGGGATCAAGGCCGGGAACAGGTCCGCGCAGCCAGGGTTCTATAGGATTCTTCATCAGATCTTCTCCGGAACGATATAGGGGGCCCGGTACCGGCGCGTCAGCATTGCGTCGGCCTCGCTGTCGCCGGTGAACCGGCCGGCGGCGGGATCGAGCGCGAGACGCCGGCCCAGGCGGTAGCTGATGTTGGCCAGGTGACACAGCGCGGCGGCGTCGGAGCCCGCCTCGATGCTCGCCGTAAGGTGCCTGGGATCGCGGCTGGTCACCGCGCGCAGGAAATTCTTCATGTGCGGCCGCGGATCCCAGATGACGTCCTCGGCGGGCTTTTCTTCGTGGCTCACTTCGCGCTTTTCACCCCGGTACACTTTGAAGCCATAGGGATGAACTTCCATGCAGCCCTCGCTCCCCAGGAACAGGTTGCCGACAAGACTGCTGCCGCCGAACGGAATGCCTCCTTCGCCGAGGGTTTGCAGGTTGCGCACCTCGAACACGATCTGGGCGTCGCCGTAGTCAAATACCGCCTGCTGGGTGTTGGGGGTTTCCTGGTCGTCGTCCCAGAGGAATTTGCCGCCGGTGGAGGCCACGTGTCTGGGAAAAGCACTCTTCGGGCGGAGGCCCCACAGGCAGATATCCATCTCGTGCACACCCTGGTTTCCGATATCGCCGTTGCCGGTGTCCCAGAACCAGTGCCAGTTGTAAGCGAATCGGTTGATGGTGAAGGGGCGCATCGGTGCCGGTCCCAGAAAGAGGTCCCACTGGATGCCGGGCGGCGCTTCCGTGACCGGGGTTTTGCCGATCGACTTTCGCCAGCGGTAACACAGGCCACGGGCTTGGTAGATCTTGCCGATCACCCCCGCCTCGAGCAGTTTCATCGCCTTGATCTTGTGGAAGAGACTGCGGCTTTGCGAACCGACCTGGACCATTCGGCCGTGCTTCCGAGCGGCTGCAACCATCTGGCGGCCTTCGAAGACGTTGTGGCTGGCGGGCTTTTCGACGTACACGTCTTTGCCTGCCTGGCAGGCCCAGATCGTCGTCAGCGCGTGCCAGTGGTTGGGCGTAGCCACTGATACTGCGTCCACCTCTTTGTCGTCGAGCAGCCTGCGCATGTCGGCGAATTCCTTCGCCTTGTGGCCCTGGAGTTTCTGAACCATGGCGGCCGCGCGCTCCAGCGCCTCCTGGTTGACGTCGCACAGCGCGGCAAGCCTCGCCTCCGGAAGCTGGGCGTAGCTGTTTACATGATCGCGGCCCCGTCCTCCCAGGCCGATGATGCCGAGATTCACCCGGTCATTGGCGCCGAGAATGGGCCTTGCCTGCGTGGCGACGGCGGCTGCCGTCTGGAGAAACTGTCTGCGATGACTGTGTTGCATGGGAGCTCCGGCGTGGCGGTCAGAAACTGCGTCCGCCCAGCGACATGATATCGTCCACCCGCATCGTCTCCTTGACAATGAAGGCTTCGCCGTATTTTACTCCGACCAGGTTGCCGTAGTGCTTCGCCGTCGTCTCCAGGCGGTCGCGAACCTCGGCTGGGGAAGGGAACAGGCCGGCGGCGACGCCGCTTTCCCCGTATTGGGATTGGTAAGCCATGAGGGCCGCCATGCGGCGTTCGAACTGCGCCGAAATGTCAACAACGAAGCTGGGCTTCACGTTGGCGTACTGGCAGCAGTAAATAGCCTTTCGCGGGCGGTGCGGCGGCGTGTACGGGTCCAGCTTGCTGAGCCCCGCCAGAAAGGCCGCCTCGTAGCCGAGCTCCGACGCTCGATAATGATCGGGGTGGCGGGCCTTCCAGTGGGGCAGGATCACCAGCCGCGGCTGGAGGCGGCGGATTTCGGTGGCCAGGCTCATGCGGGCCGCCAGGCTGTTCTCCAGCCGTGAATCGGGAAGCCGCAGGTTGCCGCGAAAGGAAAGCCGCATCAGCCGGCCGGCCTCATCGGCTTCCTGCAACCGGATCTCCGGCGTCCCGCGCGAGCCCATGTCCCCGGCAGTCAGATCGATCACCCCGGTGCGGTAGCCCGCCTCTGCGAGCTTGAG
>Ga0233417_10000587_pt1 | contig 11008 bp, 10 predicted proteins | sample Sed_MG_FD_189023 | JGI IMG/M metagenome (GOLD analysis project Ga0233417, IMG submission 189023) | Sediment microbial communities from Lake Towuti, South Sulawesi, Indonesia - Sediment_Towuti_2014_0.5_MG | ecosystem: Environmental > Aquatic > Freshwater > Lake > Sediment | place: Indonesia... | reverse complement strand
CACCGTGGAGGCGTCTTCCGGGTGGGGCAGCCGTGAGTTCTCGTCCATCATCCGCGTGAGCAGCGCCTGGTCCAGAGAGCCCCAGTTCACGCCAATCCGCACGGGCCGGCCGTACTCGATGGCCACCTCGATCATCGTGCGGAAGTTGTCGTCGTGCTTCTTGCCGATGTTGACGTTGCCGGGATTGATGCGGTACTTCGCCAGCGCCCGGGCGCAATCGGGAAACTTGCGCAGCAAGATGTGCCCGTTGTAATGGAAGTCGCCCACGATCGGAACGCGGACGCCGAATTTGTAGAGCGTTTCGGCGATCCGCGGCACGGCGGCGGCGGCCTCGTCGTTGTTCACCGTCACCCGCACGAGTTCCGAGCCCGCACGCGCCAGCGCCATCACCTGGTTGACGGTGGCGGCAACGTCGGCGGTGTCGGTGTTGGTCATCGATTGCACACAGATGGGGTTGCAACCGCCGACCCGTACTCCCCCCACGTCCACCGTTACGGCTCTTCGCCGCGGCAACATCACCATGCAACCTCCTCAATGAGAATCTAGCAGTGCCCTCGCCGCTGCCGGCCAAGCCCGGCTTCGCCGCCCGCCGCCCCTCTCCTCCCAGATTCCCTGCCGCGCGGGATGGGCTCAGAAATTCACGATCGCCGCGAAGGAGGCGGGGTCGAGACTCGCCCCTCCCACCAGGGCCCCGTCCACGTCCTCCTGGGCCATCAGGTCTTTGACGTTGCTGGGCTTGACGCTGCCGCCATACAGGATCCGCGTCGCGCCGGCGATCTCGTCTCCATACTGCCGGCGGATCAGTTCCCGGATGAACCGGTGTGCGGCTTGGGCCGTCTCAGGGGTCGCGGTTCTACCGGTGCCGATGGCCCACACTGGTTCATACGCGATGACGATGCGCTCGAATTGAGCCGGTTCCAGTTCGCCCAGACCTCCATGGAACTGGTCGAGCAGGACCTGTTCCGTCTTTCCCGCTTCCCGCTCTTCCAGGCGCTCGCCCACGCACACGATGGGCGCCAGACCAGTTTCCAGGGCCGCGGTCGTGCGCTGGAAGACAGTTTCGTCGGTCTCCCCGAAATACTGCCGCCGCTCGCTGTGGCCCACGATTACGTAAATGCAGCCGGCCGCCTTGAGCATGGGGCCCGAGACCTCTCCGGTGAACGCGCCCTCTCTTTCCCAATGCAGGTTTTGCCCACCAATGCCGATCCGCGTGCCCCGCGTGGCCTCAACCGCCGCCGCAATATCGGGGAAAGGGGGGCAGATCGCGATGTCCCTTTCCTTGACGCCGGCCACCAGCGGGATGAAATTCCTGAAGAAGGCAGTGGTCTCCTGCGCCGTCTTGTACATCTTCCAGTTGCCTGCCAGCAGGGGTGTTCTCATACGATTGCGCTCAAAAAGCTGGTTCCTTTCTCAAGATGTGTGCCGAAATTCTGTGCAATGGTCTGCCCGATGTCCGACAAAGATTCCCGGGTACCGAGATCGCGCCCTGCGGCCGCGCCCGGTCCGAAGACGAGCAGCGGTACATACTCGCGGCTGTGGTCGGTCGACTCTGTCGTAGGGTCGCACCCGTGATCCGCGGTGATCATGAGCAGGTCGTCCCTCCCCATTCTCCCCAAGAGATCGGGCAACCAGGCATCCACAGCTTCCAGCGCGCGAGCGTAACCCTCAACGTCGTTGCGGTGCCCGTAGAGCATGTCGAAATCGACCAGGTTGATGAAGATCAGTCCTTCGCGAACGCTCTCCATCGCGGCCAGTGTCCGAGCCATGCCTTCCGCGTTAGTGCCGGCCTTGAAGCCGGTGCGGATACCACGCCCCAGAAACACGTCCTTGACCTTGCCCACGCTGCACACCGCAACGTCCCGTTCCGCCAGCACATCCAAAAGCATGCCCGGCGGAGGGGCAATCGCATAATCCTTCCGAGTGGCGCCGTCGCGAACGAAGGAGCCCGGAGCGCCGGTGAAGGGCCGGGCAATGACGCGGCCCGCTTCATGCTCCCCGCGCAGGATCTCCCGCGCGATTTCACAAGCACGACACAGTTCCGGCAGCGGAACGATGTCTTCGTGCGCGGCAACTTGAAAGACGCTGTCGGCGGAGGTGTACACGATCCAGGCGCCCGTGCGCATATGCTCGGCCCCCAGCCGCGCAATGATTTCGGTGCCCGACGCCGCACAGTTCCCCAGAACCGCCCGGCCCGTTCGCGCCACGAACGGCTCAATGACCTCACCGGGAAACCCGTCCGGGTAAAGAGGAAACGGGCGTTCCAGGTGGATGCCGGCCAGCTCCCAGTGCCCCGTCGTCGTGTCCTTGCCGGGCGACGCCGGCCGGCAGCGGCCGAAGCAACCCATGGGCATGGCGTTGGCCGGAAGCCCGGCCAGGGGTTTGATGTTGCCTAGCCCCAAGCGCAAAAGGTTAGGCAGGCTGAGCGGACGTACGCGAGCCAGGTTGCCCAGAGTGTCGCTGCCTAAGTCGCCGTATTCGCCGGCATCCGGAGCTTCGCCAATGCCCACGCTGTCCAGTATCAACAGGATGATCCGGCGAAAGCTCATGCGACCCTGGCCTGGAACCTATGGTCCAGCGCGCGGCTGCCACTGTCTTCGCCGGTTTCGGAAGCGGCGAGGGGACGCTCCGGCATGGAAGGCGCCCGGCTCATTCGGGCTTCTCGCCGCTCGCCCGGAACTTGTCGGCCAAGTTGGCGGCGCGCGTGCGGGCCATGTTGATGTAGCTGCCGTTCTTGGCGATGCGATCCAGCACCGGCAGGAACTGGTCCGCCGCCACGACCCGGTTGCGATCCGCCAGCGATTGCAGCAGTAGCAGCGAGTGGTTTACGCCCAGGCGGTCGAACCGCGCGTTGCGCTCCAGTTCTGCCATAATACGCGCGCTCTCGCCGATCCGCTCGAACCAGTCCAGCAGCGCCTGCCCGTCCGGGTCCTGAGTGTAGTTAAACTCCACCTGACTGTTAGTCCCGCCTTCGTACCGGAATACCTTCTGGCCGGTCTTGGCAACCTTCAGGCCTGATTCCAGCGGGCGGCGAAAGTAATCCACTTTCTCCGCGAGGCCGAAGATGGCTTGGACTTCGTGTTCTCTCATCTGGAAGCGCACGGGCTGATCGTCGTTGGGATCCTCGCGGTACTCCCCTTGTCCGCTGCACTCCACCCGCGCCTCAAAGTACGGCGGCTTGCTGCCCGGAAAGGATTTCGAAAACCAGATTCTGGGAGCCTCGGCTGCCACCAGCGGAGCACTCAGCAACAGCAGCGTGAGCAGTCTCATGGCTTGGGTTCCAGGCGCCCGGCAGCCGAACGGTTCACCGCATGGCAGATCGCCACCGCGATGGCGTCGCAGGCGTCTTCGGATTCAACCTCTCGTTCCAGGCCCATCAGCGAACTCACCATCATCTTCACCTGGCGCTTCTCGGCGCGGCCGTACCCCACCACGCTGGTCTTGACTTCCAGCGGTGTGTACTCTCCCACCTCGAGCCCCGCCTCGGCCACGGCCAGCAACGCCACCCCGCGCACGTGAGCGAGCTTCAGCGCCGTCCTGACGTTGCTGGAATAAAAGACCGATTCCACCGCCCCGCTCTCCGGGCGGTACTCGTGAATCACCTTGCGCAGGCCCTCCGCGATCCTCGCCAGCCTGACCGGGAGCGGCTGCGCCGCGGAGGTGACAATCACCCCGCTGCCCACCAGCCGGTGCTGCCTCCCGTCGGTGTCAACGACTCCGTACCCGGTTCGCTCCGTTCCGCAGTCGATGCCCAGAACACGCATTCGCTCGGGCTCGCGGCTGGCCATGAGCGCCGTCTCTCGGCGCCGCGCCCTCCTCAGTTCGAGAGCGCCTCCAGTTCCGCCTCGTCGATGTCGAAATTCGAGTAAACGTTTTGCACGTCGTCGTGCTCTTCCAGCATCTCGCTCAGCTTGAGCATGCTCGAGGCGTTCTTGCCTTCCAGCTTGACCAGGTTCTTCGGCACCAGAGCGACGGCGGCCGACTCGGACGGAATCTTGGCCTGCTCCAGAGCGGCCACCACCTCCTCATGCAGCTCTGGAGGAGCCAGCACTTCCCAGTGACTGCCGTCGTTGCGAATGTCGTCCACGCCCACGTCCAGAAGCAGTCCCATCAATTGGTCTTCCGTGGCCTTGTCCTGCGCGATTAACACCTGGCTCTTGCGCTCAAACATCCACGCCACGCTGCCCACGTCGCCCAGGTTGCCGCCGTGCTTGGAGAAAACGTGGCGAATCTCGCTGACTGTCCGATTGCGGTTATCGGTGGCCGCCTGCACGATCATCGCGGCGCCGCCTGGGCCGTAGCCTTCGAACATGATCTCTTCAATCGTGCCGCCTTCCAGTTCACCGGTGCCCCGTTTGATGGCCCGCGTGATGTTGTCCTGGGGCATGCTGATGGCCTTCGCGGCCGCTATGGCGGTTCGCAGTCTGGCGTTGGAATCCGGGTCGCCTCCACTGCGCGCCGCAATGGTGATTTCCTTGATGATGCGGGTGAACTTTACGCCGCGCTTCGCGTCGAGGGCGGCCTTCTTGTGTTTGATGGTCGCCCACTTGGAATGGCCTGACATGGAAGAAACCTCTCCACAAACTCGCCACTTCCGGCCCGCGGGGCGGAGATTTCGAGTTTCTAGTCCTCTGGGCCACACACCCAGCCCCTGGGTAGCAGCCTTGAAGGCAGGGCCGGTGGCCCAACCAGTGAGAATAGCAGAACCACGACGTGGTTGCCAGCGATGACCGGCCAGGCCAAGCCCCGTTTCGGGGTAGCAGTTCGATAGCGAAGGGCGTAGGCGCTGGAAAACGGTCCAAGCCAATTCCGGCCCCGGAGGAGGCGGCAAAACCTGTCGCGAACACTGACCCCATTTTCATCCCGGCGGTGAAGGGAGGCCTGATGAAGGGCTTGTCCCTCGTATGAGATGCATTCTCATCCCCCTGGTCGATGGTGCTAGGGGTCGTCAACGACGCGTGGTGCGGGCCTTCGCCGCCCGCTTGCGATCAAAACTGCGGGCGGCCAGTCCAGCCCCACCCAAGTATCACAGCGCGGCGAGGAATCAGACGGACATTTGCACGACCGGCATTCTCGCGCTTCTCCCTGGCTTCAAGCTAGGATCAGAGTGTGGACATCGCGGAAGCACTCCGGCAGTTGCCCTCGGTAGACGAAGTGCTGCTCACGATCACGGCCCGCTGGCCGGAGATTCCTCGCGGCGTGCTGGTAGGCGAGATCCGCGCGAGCCTGGAAGAGTATCGCGGCCTGATCCGCGCGGGCCAGCCCGTGGAGATGAAACGCCTCGAGGCCGGAATCGAAGGCAGGTTGCGGGCCTTGTGCACTCCTTCACTGCGGCGCGTTATCAATGCCACGGGCGTGGTGCTGCACACCAACCTCGGCCGCGCGCCCCTGCCGCCCTTTACGCCGGTTCCCGGCTACTCCAACCTGGAGTTCGACCTGGCAACAGGCAAGCGCGGCCGGCGCGACGTGCATGTCTTGGGACTGATCGAGCGCCTGTTCGGGCACACGGGCATCGTTGTCAACAATAACGCCGCGGCGGTCTACCTCGCTCTCCACGAACTGGCGGCCGGGTACGAAGTCATCGTCTCCCGCGGCGAGCTGATCGAGATCGGCGACGGCTTTCGCATCCCGGAGATCATGCAGCGCTCCGGCGCCATTTTGCGCGAAGTGGGAACCACCAACCGCACCCGCATCGAGGACTACCGGAACGCGGTAAACGACCGCACCCGGCTGATCCTCCGGGTGCACCCCAGCAACTTCCGCATCTCCGGTTTCACCGCCCGGCCGGAGTTGTCCGAGCTGGCGTCACTTGGTAAGGAGCGGGGGATCCCGGTGTACGAAGATCTGGGTAGCGGCTGCGCCGTGGACCTGCGGGCGTGGGGCGTGGACGAGCCGTCAGTCCAGGCGAGTCTCGAGCAAGGAGTGGACTTGGTGTCCTTCAGCGGAGACAAGCTGCTCGGAGGGGCGCAGGCCGGCTTCCTGGTGGGAAATACCCGGCTGGTGTCGCGGCTGCGCTCCAACCCGATGTTCCGCGCGCTGCGTGTGGACAAGCTGATCTGCCAGGCCCTGGAGACGACGTTGCGTGCCCTGTTGCTCGAGGAGTGGGACCGGCTTCCGGCGCTCTGGATGATCCGCCAGACCGCGGATCGGATTCGCGAGCGGGCGCTTGCTCTTGCCGGCAAGCTGGCCCCTCTGCCCGTGGAGGTCGTCCCCGGCCAATCCGTGATCGGCGGCGGCTCGACGCCCGAGCAGGCACTTCCTACCTGGCTGCTTTCCCTGAAGCCGCCGGATGTGGTGGCCGCCGAGCGCGCGCTTCGGCAGATGGATCCGCCGGTAGTGGCACGCATCGAGCGCGACCGGCTGCTGCTGGACTTGCGGACTGTGTTCCCCGAAGAAGAACCGCTGCTGGCGGCGGCTCTTCAGGCCCTTTCCTGGTAGGTGCCCTCGGAAGTGTTCACGCGAATCTTTTCGCCCGCGCTGATGAAGGGCGGCACCTGAACCACGAGGCCGGTCTCCGTTTTGGCCGGCTTGGTGACGTTGGAGATAGTGGCGCCGCGCAGGCTGGGCTCGGTTTCCACTACGGTCAGATCGACGGTGGGCGGCAGTTCCACGCTGATGGGTTTCCCCTCGTAAAACTCGACGGCCACCTTGAGCTGCGGGACCAGATATTGGACCGCCTCCCCCAGGAGATCCTGGGTGAAGTGGATCTGCTCGAAGGTCTCGCTGTTCATGAAGTGGTAGTATTCGCCGTCGTCGTAGAGATACTCCATCTCGTGCTCGTCCAGGGTCACTTTCTCGACCTTGTCTTCGGAGGCAAACCGGTGCTCGAACATCGAGCCCGAGCGCAAGTTGCGGAGCTTGGCTTGCACGAAAGCACGGAGGTTCCCGGGGGTGCGATGCATCACGCTGAAGACGGAGTGCAGGTCGTTGTTATGCTTGATGACCATGCCGGGGCGAAGTTGCGTGGCGGCTATCAGCAAACCTTTCCTCTCCTCTGGCCTGAATAGTGTGGCACTACGGGTGGCCTCACTATTCTACCAAATGCACTCTCGCTCCCGGCTTCATGGCTGTTGCGGCTGCGCCAACCCGGCTCGTGCCAGCAACGAATCGAGATACTCGGCCGCGCCCGGTTGCCCCTCACGCGGGGCCCAGGGCGCGAAGTCCTTATCGCCGGCTGGGGAATAGGGCCCGGGCTTGACCTCATAGCAAATGGCGTACGGCGTAAGCACCACAAGCGTGTGCCAGACCCCCGGGCCGATGTCGATGCCCGTGATCTCACCGCCCGGGCGGCTCCACGCCCCGCGGCCCACTACGTGGGCGCTTTCGATTTCACCTGCATCGTCGAAAGTGAAGAACGCCACCTGCCCCTCGATCACCAGGAAGGCTTCTGGCTTGGGCGGGTCTACGTGGCGATGCGGCGTGAAATAGCTGCCGCGCAGCATGACGTTCAGGAACCGGTTGGGATTGTCTTCCAGCCGTTCGTGAAAGTTGTAGTTCATCCGGAGGCGGGGCGAGTTGCGCGCCCGCTCCAGAACCCTGGCAAACAATTCTCCGGTGATGAGCTGAATCCGTCTCGGATCGCCGGCCTCTCGCTCGGGCATGTTTAATCCTCGAGGTACAGCAGCGCGTTGAACAGCAGCTTAAACGCCTGGTAGCTCTGCGCGCGGTACTGCGGCCGCATTCCGAACAGGATCACGCGGCCGCGGCCCATGGGCGTATCCAGCAGCGCGGCCCGCCCGGCCAGATGCTGCTCTCCCAGCAGCCATCCGGAAGCCAGCACCTCGGACTGCACGTACCGGGCGACTGCGACCGCGCCCCCTGTTTCCTGTGGGTTCCAGGCCGGGCTTCCGCCGGACCAGATGGCGATCTCGCGCGGCAGCCCGTAGGTGAGCGGGTGCCCCTCCTTCAAGTTCACGCGGAGTAGCGAGCCAGGGCAATAGAACTCTTGGTTCGGCAGCTCCCGCAATACATTGGCCGCCTGGATGCCGACCTGCTCCGCAAAACCGCTGGCGTCATTCAGCAGAATGAGCGTCCCGCCATCCTCGGCGAAGCGCCGCAACGCCTGCGCGCCGGCGCTACCCAAACCTCCCGTGTACTCTTCCGGCATGGAGCCCTTTCGGTACCCTTCCTTGATGCTCGCCGGGGACTGGTCGGGGAGAATCAGAACGTCGTACTTCTCCCGCAAGGCTCCCGCCAGGATCTCCGGATTGCGTACACTCGAATAGCGAAATCCGAACTGGTCCAGCACCCAGCGCGTCCAGCCCTCATCCATTACCGGGATGTAGCTGCGATAGACAGCCACGCGGGGGCGGTTCACCTTGCGGAGCACGCTCCCGGCGGGCACGCGCGTATAGAAATCTCCGGTGGTCATGTCGCGCCATACTTCGCCGCCCCAATCCCACCACCGATTGATGGCTCGCCAGGTCTCCGTATCGGCTGCGTGGAGCCTCCCGTCCCCGGCAGGGACAAGCGGAAAGCTCTCCGCCCCCTCCAACCGTGCCGTGAACGGCTCCGCAGCCGCATGCACTTCGACTCCCATCAGCAGTGGGAGGGTGTGTGCCGTCGCGTCGTACGGGCGCCGGGGCGGGCCGCCTGGATACAACCGGAGATCGGGATAGCTCTGGCGTTCCAACAGCGTCTTGGCGAACGAGCTATAGGGTTGCCGCATGCGGATCACGTGCGATCCTTCGGGATATGTGACGCCCCCGGCCTCGAACTGTCCCAAGGCTCGCTCGATCTCGACCATCCCGAACGAAAGTGTCTCCAGCAGTTTGGCCGCCGCCCCGGGATCGCGTTGCTCCGCCGGAACCACGAACGCGTAGGGCGAGGTTCGGGCGCTCGCCCGCTGCCCGATGGTATAAAAGTTGCGCAGCAGATCCGCGCGGCGCAGCGCTGCCTGGTACAGGCACGACTCCCAGGCCACCGACTGGTAGTCGATGATGTCGCGCAGGCGCCACGTGCCGCCCTCCCAGGGCTCGACATGATTCCAGCTTGCCTGCCCCGCGGAATACCCGCGCGAACTCCGGTCCAGCCGGCCGCGTGGCACGTCGATGGGCGTGGCCAGCCGCGCGCTGGCCGATTCGCTCAGAATCCGCAAGCCCCCGTGGTAGGCCTGGTAGTGGCGCGCGGGCGTCCAGAAATCGTACAGTGCGTTCACGACCACACCCTTCTTGCCCGCGGCTGTCAGGTCCAGGGCCATGCCCATGCCAAAGGCGTTACACATCTGGATCACCAGGGGGTCTATGTTGGGTTCCACCGGGTCGATCCATGGCGGAACGAAGATGCGGGCCGCGGTCGTCCCCATCTGGTGGACGTCATAGACGATGTGCGGATACCACGCGTTGTGCAGTTCCCGGATCGTAGCCCGCGTTTCGGCCTGAGAGAACATATACCAGTCGCGGTTATTATCGTGGCCGACATACTTGTGGTACAGCTCGGGCGGCGACGTGCCTTCAATGGGCGTCCCCAACGTCTTGCGATACCACTGCGTCACCAGATCCAGCCCATCCGGATTCAGCGAAGGTACGAGCAGGAAGATCACGTTGTCGAGGATCGTGCGGAATTTGGGGTTGTCCTCCGCCAGCAGCCGCCAGGCGAATTCCACGGCCGTATGCGTGGAGGCGATCTCCGTCGAGTGGATCGTGCAGGTGATCATCACCACGGCCTTGCCCTGGTCGATCAGCCCTCGCGCTTGATCCTCCGGGGTCTTCCGCGGGTCGGCCAGCCGCTCCTGGATGCGGCGATAGCGTTCGAGATCCTTGACCGTGTCAGGCGCCGAGATGATGGCCACGATCATCGGGCGGCCTTCGGTGCTGCGGCCGTATTCTCTCACCCGAATCCGGTCACTCGAGGATTCCAACTTCCGGAAATAGGAGACAACCTTTTCCCAATCCAGCACCGTGCGGTCGGCGCCGATCGGGTGGCCAAAGTGGCTCTGTGGGTCCGGCGAGGCCGCGAATGCGAACGCCGCGGCCGCCAGTCCCGCTGCGAGCAGCGGCTTCAAACGCCGCATGGCCGGGCCAGTTCCGTCCACAGCGCCTTGTACCAAAGCAGGAAGCGCTCCGGCTCGTTGCTCTCCTGCGCTTCGCACAGGGTGTAACGGTCGTAGCGCATCTCGCGGAGCAGCTCGAACAGTTCACGCCAGGGATAGGCAGGGTTCGCCAGCTCGTTGATGTGCACGCACTTGATGTAAGGCCGGAGCAGACGGAAGCTCTCCTTGAGGCTGCCGTTCACGATGTCGGTGGGATTTGAGTTCCAGGTGACGCCGACATACTGGTGGCCGGCGGCCCGCATGATGGCCGCCATGTTGGGCGGCTCCTGCGTGCGGCGCCCGTGGACTTCCACCCAGATTTCGACACCCTTCGCCTGGCCGTAGTCGCCCAGTTCGCGCAGCGCGTTCCCGATGTTGGCGATGGTAACCTCGCGCGGCACCGCGTCTGGCAGATTGTTCGGACGCACCTTGATCCCCCACGCGCCGGTGTCGTGCGCCAGGTCGACGAACTGCCGGGCAATCTCCACTTGGCGCTTGCGCTCGGCAGCGTCGGGCGAGTGAAACTCCGCGGTGGTGCCGAAGCTCAGCAGCCGCACCTTGCTGCCCTCGAACTGCCGCCGCACCCGCTGGCGCTCCTCCGCCGAAAGCGATGGCTCGACGCCATGAGCGTGCGTGGTACGCAACTCCACGGCCTCGTAACCCAGCCCGCCGAGCTTCTCGATGATGGTCTCGAGAGCCCAGTCCTTGACCACGTTGTAGGTGACCGCCCCGAGCCGCATGTTGCCTCCCGTCGCTTTCAGCGAAACGTTATTGTATCGGATGGAGCTCCCCACAGAACCGCCAAGTCCTGCCAGGGGCCACACAGGACCACGCCTGAACAGGGTCAAACGTGGAAACCATGTCCGTGGGCGGGGTCTGCAGATGGGCGACCTACCAATGCCCTACCGGTTCGAAGAACCGGAGGAGGTCGAAGAGCGGAGTATCCGCTGGAAGCGGCAGACCCCGCCCACGGACATGGTT
>Ga0233417_10000586_pt1 | contig 11010 bp, 6 predicted proteins | sample Sed_MG_FD_189023 | JGI IMG/M metagenome (GOLD analysis project Ga0233417, IMG submission 189023) | Sediment microbial communities from Lake Towuti, South Sulawesi, Indonesia - Sediment_Towuti_2014_0.5_MG | ecosystem: Environmental > Aquatic > Freshwater > Lake > Sediment | place: Indonesia... | reverse complement strand
TTCAGCGCTTTGCCGAACTCTACGCGGCCGTGGAGCGGGAGGCCGCGGAAAGGATCAACCCCGAGCACGTCTTTTACGAAGGCGCGATTCCGGGCATGTTGCGCCGCCTCGATCCCCACTCGGTGTTCATGGACCCGGGCGAGTTCGAGCAACTCAAGCGCATGCAGGAGTCCCGGCAGAAAGGGTTTGGCAGCGTGGTTTCAGTTCTGCCCGGGCGGGTGATTGTCCTCCAGACGCTGCCGGGCACACCCTCCGCCAAAGCCGGCTTGGAAGCGGGCGACGAAATCATTGCCATCAACGGCTACCGCATCGACCGCCTGGAATTCGAGCAGCTCGTCGCCTTGCTGACCGAATCCCGCAAGAGGCGAGCGGGCCTGGATGTGCGCCGTCCTGGTAATGCACGAGTCCTGCAATTCGTGCTCACCCCCGAGGAAATGCAGTCGCCCAGTGTGGATCGCACTTACTTTCTGCGGGCCGGCGTGGGTTACGTCAGAGTCACCAGTTTCGATCTCGACACCGGCCAGCGGGTGCAGGAAGCCATCGAGAAGTTGGGAGGAAACAAACTGAAAGCCCTGGTGCTGGACCTGCGAGACAATCCCGGCGGCGCCTTGCCCGCCGCGCTGCACACGGCCTCGCTGTTTCTCAAGCCTGGGCAAACGATCCTGTCGGTGCGCGGCCGGCGCGTCACGGAGACGGCCGAAAAGGTCCCGGAGCGAACTGTGCCGTACGAGTTCCCTCTGGCGCTGCTCATCGGCGATCGCACTGCCAGCGCCGCGGAGATTGTCGCGGGAGCGTTGCAGGACAACGATCGCGCCACCTTGGTAGGCGAGCCCAGCTTTGGCAAAGGCCTGGTGCAGGCCGTCTATCCTCTGTCCAACGGAGCGGGCCTGGCGCTCACCACCTCGTATTACTTCACTCCCAGCGGGCGGTCGATCCAGCGGCCCCTGAAGGGAAGCCAGCTCGAAAACACACCCGCCGCGCGAGAGAGTGGGCAGGAGTTCAAGTCCGCCGCGGGCCGCCCGTTGCGTGGCGGCGGCGGAATCGTTCCCGACCGCGTAGTGCACCCCGCGGCCCTTACTCCATTGCGGACGGTGCTGAGCGGATCGGGAGTGATCGTCGATTTCGCCACCGAGTACCTTCGCGCGCATCCACGCCTCTCCGAGGAGTTTGAGGTCTCGCCCGCGCTGCTCGACGAGTTCCAGGTCTATCTGTCCGGGCGTAACATTCGCCCCTCGGTCGCCGAGTGGTCGAAGGAGCGCCCTTGGATTACCCACCGCCTGAAGACCGAGATTGTCACTCAGGCCTTCGGCGTGGCGCGCGGCGAAGAAGTCGAGGCCCAACAAGACCCGCGGATCCTGGAAGCCCTCAAAGTTCTGGGTGTGGAATAGCTGGTGGGGTAGGCATTTTTGCCTGCTGCCGGTTTTCGAACCGGCATTCCGGTTTTCAAACCTCCACCGGTTTTCGAACCGGCACCTAGCCCAGCCCCACCTAGCCCGGGCTAGGTGGGGCTAGCAGCGGACCTCACAGTTATGAAAGCTGACCCGCGGACCACGCGGCTTCTCGATCTGGCGCCGGTTTCCTTCACGCGGTACCGCCGCACGAATTCGAGCAGAGCCGTTCGCGCCTCCCGGCGCTCTGAGACAGAGAGCGGCCTCAGAAACGGGAAGAATCGAGGGCGGTCGTGGAGATCAGGTGGAGTATGGCCGGTTGGAAAACCGGTGGAGGTTTGAAAACCGGAATGTCGGCTCGAAAGCCGACAGCGGGCAGGAATGCCCACCCCACCAGGGTGACCAGGGTGACGGGTTGCGGGTTGTGAATGATGTCGAGTGGCTGGGTTTGTTTCTTGTCCCTTCGTTTCTAATTCAGCAACTTTTAGTTGCTGGCGCGCCAGCGGTGTCCGGAATGTTTATACCCGTCCGGGACCCACGGGTCTGGCCTTGACGATCTGCCAGTGAGACGGCACGGTCTTGGGCATTGGCCGGCATGCCACCGGGACGTCTCGCAGCCCGGCAAGCGGGAAGAGGTACAGGCCTGTAAGAGCTTCCTGCCCGTACAGTACTACAGGAGAAAGGGATCGAGCCCGGGCATTTTCGTTAAGTCCGTGAAAAGAAGCCGAAAATATTTTCGGATTTCTTGTGAACGCCGCAAATTCGGGCTTATGAAATGTGCTGCCAGTTGGGGGCGAGCAGGGGGCCGGTTGGAAAACCGGTGGAGGTTTGAAAACCGGAATGTCGGCTCGAAAGCCGACAGCGGGCAGGAATGCCCACCCCACCAGGGCCAAGGGCCAAAATCGTACAAGCCCCACGCCGGTTGGTCCCGGCGTGGGGCCAGCAAGGTCAAGCGCAGCGCGCCTCAGAAGATGAAGTGCAGACCCATGCGCATGGTGCGCGGGCCCTGGAACGCGCTGGAGAGCCTGTAGCGCGGATCCACCCGCAATCCCTGGTCAATCCGCATCTGCTCCCAGTCGAAGCCCTGGAAGAAGTCAGCTTCATGCTCGAAGGCGATGTAACCGCCGTCGTTGGGGTGGATGTAGTTGACGGCTCTGCTGGTGACCGTGCTCTGGTTGAAGATGTTGAAGATTTCGAAGTTGAACTTGGCACGGTAGCGCTCGCTGAACCGGAATTCGTGCGCGAAGGCAAAGTCCAGGTTGGAATAGGTCGGCGTGCGGCCCAGGTCGCCGCGGCCGTTCACGAAGACCGGCACGGTGCTGACCGCTTCCACCTCGGTGGTGACCGGCGTACCCTGGAGCACAAAGAGGATGGGAGAGAAGCGCGTCTCGCCCAGCTTCGAGTTCAAGGCGTAGGTGCCGAAGAACTTGAAGGCATGCGGCCGGTCGGTGGCCAGGCGCCCGTAGACCAGGTGGCCGGTGTCGTCATAGCTCATGAACGGCAAATCGAAGTAGCGGTTGACGTTGGGGCTGGTGCGCCCGTCTTCGTCCGAGCTGGCCAGACCGCCGTAGTTGCCCCACAGCCGGCTGTAGGTGTAGCTGGCCTGGAAGGTCAAGTTACGGGCGAAACGGTGGTCGAGGCGCAACTCCATGGCGTCGTAATCGCGCTTGGCCCGCGGCGTGACGGGAATACCTTCACCCCACGTGGCGGGATCGGCCGTAATGCCGAAGCCCGGGTTGGCGATGAAGTACTTCTCGCCCTGCGGCGTCAGGATACCGACGTCTTCAATGGTGCGATCCAAGACTTTTCGGACATAGCGCCCGTTGAAGATCAGGGAACTGGTGATCGCGTACTCCACGCCCACGTCGTACACCCGATCGCGCATGGGCATCAGGTTGGGCTCGATGGTGTTGTCACTCGGATCGTTGGACGGGATGCGCCAGTCCACCACTTCAAACAGGTTGGCGCCGGACCCCACCGGCTGGGGCTTGATGCTGAATACGTCGGCGGTGTTCAGCGGATAGACCGAGTCCTTCCAGACATCGCCGCCGAAGCTGCCCCGCGGCATCTCGTACTTCATCATGTCGTAGAACAATCCGAAACTGCCGTAGAGTTTGAATTTGCCATTGCCGAACACGTCAAAGGCCGCGCCTACGCGGGGCGCCGCTTTTTCGCCGAACCCGAACTCGATGGGACGCGACGCGATGCCCGGGATGTCCGAGTTGAACGTGGGCAGGAACTCCCGTTCGAACCGGACACCGAGGTTGAGGCGCAGTCGCGGAACGATATTCCAGCCGTCCTGAATGTAGAAGCTCTGGTTGTCGCTGCTCACGTCGCCGGTGGTGGCGAAGAAGCGATCGATATAGTACCCGTACGTTCCGCGCATGGTGCCTGGGACGGTGATGCCGGTCCGGGTGCGGTTCCAGTACATAAAGATGTAACCGTCCGGCCAGGTACCGGCGTTGGCCTCGTTGTGTAGCCGGTTGGTCTGGTAGCCGAACTTGAAGTCGTGCTGTCCGGCAAAGGTGGCCAGGTAGGTAACGTCCGCGCTGAGGTTCCAGCGGGTCTGGATGTCCATGGTGGTCTGGCGGTTGTCAGCGGTGAAGTTGCCCGCCGGCCCGACGTACTGCGGTGGCACGGGAAGATCAGGCGGCAGGTTGGCGTTGGAGTTGGCATAACGGTAGCGGGTGCCGCGGGGGATACCGTAGTCTTTGTAGTTGCGGTAGTTGTGGCCGCCCCGCACACTGAAGATCAGCTTGCTCGTCGCGGTGAAGTCCGCTCCGCCAGCCCAGGTGGAACCCGGCCTGCGAGAGCCCCGGTCTGCCCAGGGAGAATCGGGCGTGTCGGTGCCTTGCTGCGTCGGCAGCAGTCCATTCACCTTGTAGGGCGAATAGACGTAGGAGGCATAGGCCCGCAGCTTGGAGAACGGCGCGAAATCCAGCTTGCCGGTCAGCCAGTCCTGGCGGATGTTCTGCTCATAGGGCCGGGTGGAGCCGTCCACCAGGAAGGTGACCTCCCGGTTGTACTTCCAGTGGGCTGGAAAGTAGCTGGCGAAGAACCAGAGTTTGTCCTTCGCGATAGGACCGGAAACGGAACCGCCTGGGTTCAGGAACCGCAGCTCGTCCCGCGTGTTGTGGAAGTAGTTGGCGAAGTTGTCGTCGATGGGGTCGATCCGCAGGCTGGGGCGGGGCCCGGCATTCCAGTTATCGGTTTCGTAATACAGCGAAGCCTGGCCGTGGAAGCTGTTGGCGCCGCTGCGAATGACTGTGTTTACCACGCCGCCGGTAGCCCCACCGTACTGGGCTTCGAAGCCGCTGCTTTTGATCTGAAGTTCGTTGACGAACTCCATGGGAATGCGGCTCGACGTGGGCAGTACACCCGTCTGGAGATCGGTTACCTCCACGCCGTCGATCACGTATACGTTCTCTGAGCCGCTGGCGCCGTCAATCTGGAACCCGCCTTGCTTGGGCTCGCGGCGGGCGCCGGGCGCCAGCTCAATGAGCGCGTCGAAGGAACGAGATTTCGGCAGTGCATCAAAGAAGCTGACATTGACGTTGGTCGAACTGGAGCTGGCTGCTACGTCAATCAAGGCGCCGCTGGAGGTCACCAACACGCTCTCGGTCACTTGGCCGACCTCCAGCTTGGTGTCTATTGTGAGCAAGCGGCCAACCTGGAGAACGATGTCAGATTGCCTGATAACCCGGAAGCCGGTAGCAGTCACCGAGATCGTGTACACTCCGGGCGGCAGCGCAGGAAAAGTGTACCGGCCGATTTCGTCGGTAGTTGTGGTTTGAGCGCGAACCAGAGCCGGGCTGGCGGCCTCCACGGAGGCGCCGGGTACAGCGGCGCCGGTGGGGTCAGTCACGGTTCCACGAATCGCGCCCGTGGTTTCCTGAGCCAGGCTGGGAACGGCCACGCTCAGGAGTAAGGCGAAAACGAGCAGAGCGCCGGACAATCCCCTGAAGCGTCCGCTCGAGTCACGAGGTGCTCGATCCATCAATTCCTCCCGTCAAGACAAAAGTAACGGAAAACCCGTAGTGTGGAGCATCATACTCCCTTTGCATGCCCGGCGTCAACCCTCCTCGACAGCCGAAAACTCTGGGCTCCAAACCCTAACGGCTGCTATGGGTTGCAAACGGGACGCCCGCTTCCGTGCGCGCCCCGCCGCCCTCCTTGCGGAGCGGGGTGGCTTTTCGGAAGACAGCGTCAGGTAAGCGGCGTTAACGGTAGCAGCTATCGGCGCCGTGGTCACTCAATGCTACCTCTCTCCAGAAGCCCGCTGGGCGTTTGTAGGGTGACATTTTGCATCCGGCGACGGGTTCTCCCAAGCGGCGCCGGTTTTCAACCGTCTGCTCAGAATGCGTGCAGCCGGCGCAGCCAGGATTCCCCTACGGCAGCAGGAACTCGCATCGCAAGCTAACCTAAGTTATGGGCTCTCATCGTGGTTGACATGGAAACCAAACCGGGCATACCGGCGGTGATGCCAAGCCGATCCTCCAACGAATCCATCGACGGTCAGGCGCCGCCACAAGGTCTGCGCCGCAGCAACCGCAAAGCCCTGATGCTGGTCATCGCCGGCATTGGCGTAACCAGCGCGGGGCATTACTTGACGCCGCCCGATCTGTTGCTCTGGCACGGGATTTTCCAGCGGCTTTACTATCTGCCCGTAGTGTACGCGGCGATCTCGTTCGGGTGGGTCGGCGGGCTGGCCGCGGCCGTCGCTTCCGGCCTCCTCTACCTGCCCCACATCGTCAGGACATGGTCGCACATGGAGCACTATGCGATGGAGCAGTATGCCGAAATCGTCATGTTCCTGGCTGTGGGCACGGTTACGGGCATCCTCTCCGATCGCGAACAGCGCAGGCGCATGGAGCTTCAGAAAATCGCGCAGCAACTCCGCCGCGTCTACCGGGAGTTGCAGGACAGCTTCGAGCAGGTGCGCCGCGCCGATCGACTCTCGGCCATCGGCCAGCTCGCCGCCGGGCTGGCGCACGAGATTCGCAATCCGCTGTCCAGCATCGATGGGGCCGCGGAAGTATTGGAGGACGCCGCGGGCAGCGAAGAGGTCCGGCGGGAGACCCTCGGCATCATCCGCAAGGAGTGTGCACGGCTGAACCGGCTGCTGAAAAGCCTGCTGGATTTCGCGCGGCCCCGCCATCCGGAGCGGCGCGGTGTGGAGGTGGCGGCCGTTCTGGATTCGGTGATCGAGTTAGTGCGGCACTCCGCCGGCAAGGGCATCCGCTTGGTTCGGGACGCCCCGAGTGATCTGCCGGCCCTGTTCTGCGACGAGGAGCAGATCGCCCAGGTTGTGCTCAATCTGACCCTCAACGCCGCGCAGGCCATGCCGGACGGCGGAGAAGTGCATCTTTCGGCGGAGCGGCGGGACGGGGGCGTCGTGATTCGCGTGCGGGATCAAGGCACGGGCATCCAGGACGAACACCTCGACAGGCTGTTCGATCCGTTCTTCACCACCAAGAGCACGGGCACGGGCCTGGGCCTTTCCGTCGTGCATCAGATCGTCACCCAGCACGGGGGAAATGTTTCGATTGAGAAGAACCCGGACAAGGGCATGACCTTCTCGGTCTTCTTCCCGCCGTCCGAAGGAGCCCGGAAGTGATCGGGAAAAGAATCCTCGTTGTTGACGACGAGGACAGCCTGCGGCGAGTGACGCAACTTCGTCTTCAGCAGGCCGGCTACGAAGTCGAAACCGCGGCCAGCGGCGAGGCCGCTCTGGCCTTCCTGGAGAAGAACGCGCGCGACCTGGTGCTGACTGACTTGCGCATGCCGGGGCTCGGCGGGATGGAACTGCTACGGGCGATTTCCACCAGCTCCCCCGAGCTCATCGTCATCGTGATGACCGCGTTCGGCACCATCGAGTCCGCCGTGGAAGCCATGAAACTGGGCGCCTACGACTATCTCATCAAGCCGGTGAACGTAGACGCTCTGAAGATAGTCATCGCCCGCGCGCTGGAGCACCATCATTTGCGTGAGGAAGTGCGCAGCCTTCGCACCGCCATAGACCGCAAGTTCGGGTTCGAGAGTATCGCGGGCAAATCCAAGGCGTTGCTCACAACCCTGGAGAACGCCGCGCGGGCCGCTCAAACCGACTCCACTGTCCTCATCCGGGGGGAAACCGGCACGGGCAAGGAACTCCTCGCCAAGGCTCTTCACTTCAACAGCTCCCGCAGGGACAAACCGTTTGTGGTCATCAATTGCGGTGCTATTCCTAAGGAATTACTTGAATCCGAGCTCTTTGGCTACGCGAAAGGCTCCTTCACCGGCGCCTTCAGCGCCAAACGGGGCAAGATCGAAATGGCCGACCAGGGCACTCTGTTCCTCGATGAGGTCGGCGAGATGCCTCTTGACTTGCAGGTCAAGATTCTGCGACTGATCCAGGAGCGCGAGGTGGAGAAGATCGGAGCGCCCCACCCGGTCAAGGTGGACGTGCGGATCATCGCTGCCACTCACCGCAACCTCGTCGCTATGGTCGAAGACAGAACCTTTCGCCAGGACCTCTACTACCGGCTGGCGGTGATTCCCCTGGAGCTGCCTCCGCTGCGCGAGCGTCCTGAGGACATCTCAGAACTCGTGGCCCTCTTCTTCCGGAAGTACCAGGAGCGGTTGAACCGGCCCTCCCTCACGCTGCCCCCGTCACTGCTGCCCTGCTTCTCTGCCTATCGCTGGCCGGGAAATGTCCGTGAGCTGGAAAACGTGGTGGAACGCCTGGTTGTGCTCGCCAAGGGCGACGAGATCACCCTGAACGAGCTGCCCGACTTCCTGTGCCGCGAGCCCCCCGCGCTCGACGCGATCCAGCTTGAACTGCCCCCGCAAGGCATCAGCCTGGAAGCCGTGGAGAAAGAACTGCTCCTCCGGGCCCTGGAGAAATGCAACTGGAACCAAACCCGTGCCGCCGCCTATCTCGACATCAGCCGTAAAGCGCTGATCTATCGCATGGAGAAGTTCAGGTTGCGGCCTGCAAGTTGAAAGGGCCGGCGGCACCCGGAGTCCCGCGGTCCTGCACGGAGATCGTCGAGGGCTTCCCTTCTCTACCTGGAGGGCGCATGTCCCGCAGATCCCGCAGATCCCACAGTCGAGCTTGACTTTCCGCGGCGCGAGCTTGGATCATAGATAAAGCATTCCCTTTCGCCCTGCCGGGCAGTCCCGCGGAAGGGATGTGTCTCGAACTCAAGATGAAAGGAGGTGAGTAATCCGTGGCTGAAGTCACCCTGACAGAAGGGGAGAGCCTGGAAAGTGCCCTCCGGCGCTTCAAGCGCAAGGTCCAGCAAGAGGACATCATCAAGGAGATCAAGAGACACTCTTACTACCTGAAGCCGGGCGAGAAGCGGCGCGTCAAAGCCGCGCTGGCCCGCAAGCGCAATCGCAAACGCAGGTCTCGCGAACTCGAGTAGACCTTCCCCAGTACTATTACCGAAGGACGGTACGTCTCGGCGGCTTGCGCCTTGTTGCAGCCGGTCCCTGCCCCCTAGAATGCGAGTCGGGGACGAGGCCCGCGCGTTCCGTTCACCGGATGCCGGGGCGCGGATCGGGGGCCCGGGAGCAGGAGAGTTGTGTGTACGGCTTAACCTTTTCCGACTGGCGCCGGTTGCTGTGGGACAACCGTTACGCCGTAGAGCCTCGCTATTTTCTCCGCGCCTTGCAGATAACGCTCCTGAGTCTGCGTGCCAGCCGGTGGCGCAGCAAGGAACTGGAGCGCTACGGCAGCCGCATCACGCAAGCTGAGATCCTGCCGCCCCTATTTGTTCTGGGCCACTGGCGCAACGGCACCTCGCTGATCCACGACCTGCTCAGCCTCGACCCGCAGTTCGCCTACGCCAATCTGTTCCAGATCACACACCCGCATACTTGTCTCTCGCTGGAATCGAGAGTGGAAAAGGCCCTGGCCGGGCAGTCTCCGGTCAAGCGCCCCATGGACAACATGGAGGTCACCTTCCGCAGCCCGGGAGAAGACGAAATGGCCCTGGCTATCCTGAGCCTGCGCTCGCCGCTGATAGCGTGGTCATTCCCCAAGCGGCAGGAGCACTACGATCGCTATCTGACTTTTCGCAACGTGCCGCCGGAAGAGCTGGAGGAGTGGAAAGAGATTTTCCTGAATTACATGAAGAAGCTCACTCTACGCTATGGCCGCCCGCTGCTGTTGAAGTCGCCGCCTCATACCGGGCGAGTGCGCATACTGCTCGAGCTGCTGCCCCGCTCGAGATTCGTTCACGTGTACCGGAATCCCTACGTGGTCTTCCGTTCCACGCAGCATCTCCACAGGACCGCGATAGCAGCCACCCAATTGCAAACCCCCCGCGCGGGCGAGGCGGACGAGGGGATTCTCCGGCGCTACCGGGAGATGTACGAGGCTTACTTCGAGGAGAAGCATCTGATCCCGCCGGGGCAGCTCTGCGAGATTCGCTTTGAAGACCTGGAGCAGGACCTCATTGGCAACGTTCGCCGTGTTTACGAGACCCTGAATCTGACGGGCTTCGCCGAGGTCTTACCGAAGCTTGAAGAGTATGTGGCCTCCCACCGGGGGTACAAAAAGAACAAGTACGACCCCCTGCCCGAGCCCATTCGCCAGCGCGTCGCGCAGGAATGGCGCCGCTCGTTTGAGGAGTGGGGCTATCCGCTCTGAACCCGCCGTGCGGCCGGGCTCGTCTGGCTCCGGTGCTCAGCCCCTTCGGCCCGCGGGGATGGCGTCGCCCAAAATCGATCCGCCCCCCTCGCTTACGTAGTTGCGATTCCAGGCGGGGATTTCAACGGTCACATCACCCTGCACCACGCACTGGCAGCCCAGGCGTGAGGTGAGCTGCAGGTCCGCCGCCATGTCGAGACGGTCGGCTTCATCGTCTTCCATCTCAGACAAGTTGCCCATCCCCTGTTTCACTACGACGTGGCAGGTAGTGCAGGCGCAGTTGCCTCCGCAGGCATGTTCCAGATGAAAGCCGAAGTTTTCGGCCACATCCAGAAGCGAACCTGGCTTGCCGTGGCCTTTGTAAGGCAAGGTTCCGGGATCGAACTCGAAGGTCTCTCCTGCGGGAAGGAAGGTGACTCGAACTGTGGGCACCACATCATTATAGCGCAATCTACGACCAAAACAGTCGTAGATCGCAGGGATAGTCTCGTCTGCCTTCAAGTGGTTGAAAAAACGAGCCGATCCGCGTCTTCTCTGCAGGGGCTGCTATACTGGCCTTCTGGTGTTTCACCGCCTCCAAAAGCAGATTGAAATCACAGTTTCCAATGTTGTAACGGCGCTCTACGGAGTTACGGCCGCGGTTTCCGCGGAACAGCCGCGTGAGTCTTCCTTTGGGGATCTGGCCCTGCCCGCTGCTTTCCAGCTTGCCAAGCAGCTCAAGCGCCCGCCCCGAGCCATCGCACAGGAAATCGCTGAAAAGTTGGGCACACTGCCGGGCGTTTCGACACTGGAGATCGCGGGCAACGGCTACATCAATGTCCGCTTCGACCGGGGCATTTATGCTGCCGCTCTCCTGAATCCTCAAGCCTCCACCGAGAGGCAGGAAGCCGGCGAGGGCAAGTACGTCGTCGAGCACACTAATATCAATCCCAACAAGGCCGCGCATATCGGGCATCTGCGCAATGCGGTTCTCGGCGACAGTTT
>Ga0233417_10000585_pt1 | contig 11012 bp, 7 predicted proteins | sample Sed_MG_FD_189023 | JGI IMG/M metagenome (GOLD analysis project Ga0233417, IMG submission 189023) | Sediment microbial communities from Lake Towuti, South Sulawesi, Indonesia - Sediment_Towuti_2014_0.5_MG | ecosystem: Environmental > Aquatic > Freshwater > Lake > Sediment | place: Indonesia... | reverse complement strand
GATCCGCTCGCGGAGCTCGACGGGTGCCGTTCGATGGCTGAGCCCGAGGCAGACGAGCCGATGCATAGCGGGACACTCTACTCGGGGCGTCGCTTCCCGAGTGGTCGAGAATGCGTCGGGTGCGCGCGCTCGGGATCGACGTCGGAGGAACGTTCACGGACGCCGTGCTCGTCGCCGACGGGCAGCTGCGAACGGCGAAGGTCACGACCGCGTCGCGACAGCAGGAGTCGGTCGTCGCGGCGGCGGCGGCAGTCGGGGCCCCTGACGTCGAGCGCTTCATCCACGGCACGACCATCGCCACGAACGCGTTGCTCGAGCGCCGCGGCGCGCGCACGGCGTTCGTGGGCAACGCGGGGTTCGAGCACCTCCTGCACCTGCGCCGGCAGACGCGGGCGCACCTCTACCGGCCGTGCGCCGAGCACCTCGCCCCGCTCGTACCGCTCGAGCGGTGCGTCGGCGTGCGCGGCCGCTCGGGCCCGCACGGCGAGCTCGAGCCGCTCGACCTCGCCTCGCTCCCCCAACTCGACGCCGAGGCGATCGCCGTCTGCCTCCTCTTCGCGTTCCGGGACGACCGGCAGGAGCGGGCTCTCGTGGGAGAGATCCGGCGTCGTCACCCGTCGGCACACGTCGTCGCGTCGCACGAGATCGCGCCCGAGTTTCGGGAGTACGAGCGGGCTTCGACGACCGTCGTCGACGCGTACCTCGGCCCGGTGACCGGGCGCTACCTGGGCGCGCTCGGCGACGCGTGTCGCGACGTGGGTCTCCCGGCGCCGCTCGTGATGCGCTCCTCGGGAGGCGTCGCGACGCTCGAGGAGGCGTCAGCGCATGCGGCGCTCGCGCTGCTCTCCGGCCCGGCGGCAGGCGTCGTGGGCGCCGCGCGGATCGCGACCCTCGCCGGCTTCGAGAACGCGCTCGCGTTCGACATGGGAGGCACCTCGACCGACGTCTGCGCGATCGTCGGCGGCGTCGCTCGGCGCGAGTACGAGCGGCTCGTCGGCGGACTCCCGATCCGGCTGCCGACGCTCGCCGTGCACACGATCGGCGCCGGAGGGGGCTCGATCGTGAGGCTCGACGAGGGTGGAGCGCTCAGGGTCGGCCCCGAGAGCGCGGGTGCGCACCCGGGGCCTGCGTGCTACGGGAACGGCGGGGAGCGGGCGACGGTGACCGACGCGAATCTCCTTCTCGGACGCCTCCCCGCGACGCTGCCAGGCGGGATCGAGCTGGATGCCGCGGCCGCCGCCCGCGTCATCGGCGAGCTCGACCCCGGCGGCGTCATCGAGGTCGTGAACGCCGAGATGACGCGCGCGCTCCGGGTCGTCTCGGTCGAGCAGGGGCTCGACCCGCGCGAGTTCGCGCTCGTTGCCTTCGGCGGCGCCGGTCCGCTCCACGCGTGCGCGCTCGCCGACGAGCTCGGGATGGCCACCGTCCTCGTGCCTGCCGCGGCCGGGGTCCTCTCCGCGCTCGGCCTCGTCGCCGCGGACGAGCGGCGCGACGCCGTGCGCTCCTACGTGACCGTGCTCGAAGACGCCGGCGAGCTCCCGGCCGAGGGTGAGGCCGACCTCCGGTATGCGGGACAGTCGTTCGAGCTCACCGTGCCGCTCGGGCCCGATCTGGAGAGACGGTTCCACGAGGCCCACGAGCTGCGGTACGGCTACGCGGACGCGGAGCGGGCGGTCGAGCTGGTGGCGGTGCGCACCACGGAGGTGCGCCCCGCACCGCATATTGAGCTCAGCGGACCCGGGTTCGCGGTCACCGGCCCCGCGACTCTCGAGCTCGAGGGCGCCACGGCCTGGGTTCCCGACGGCTGGGCGGGCGAAACCGACGCCCACGGGACGCTCGTCCTGAGGCGGCGCCGAGCATGATCCCGGTGGAGCTGCAGGTACTCGGCGCGGGGCTGCGTGCCATCGCCGAGGAGATGGGCGCCGTGCTCGTCCGCTCGGCCTTCTCCGCGAACATCAAGGAGCGACGTGACTGCTCGACGGCGCTCTTCGACGAGCGCGGCCGAATGGTGACCCAGGCAGAGCACATCCCCGTCCATCTCGGCGCCATGCCCGAGGCGGTCGAGGCGGTCATGGCGCACGATCCGCCGCCCGGGGAGCCGTGGATCCTGAACGACCCGTACGCGGGCGGCACGCACCTCCCCGACCTCACGATCGTCACGCGAACCGAGCTCGGGTTCGCGGTGACGAGAGCGCACCACGCGGATGTCGGCGGCTCCGAGCCGGGGAGCCTTCCGGCGCACTCGAGCCGACTGCACGACGAGGGCGTCGTGATCCCGCCCACACGACTCGACGCGGCGACCCTGGACGCACTCGTCGCGCGGATGCGAAACCCCGCCGAGCGCCGCGGGGACCTCCGCGCCCAGCTCGCCGCCCACCAGCTCGCGGAGCGACGCGTTCACGAGCTGTGCTCCCGTCACGGCCGCGAGCGAGTGGTCGCCGCGACAGAGGAGCTGCTCACCTACTCCGAGCGAGTCGTGCGGGCCGGCCTGGCGGGACTGCCGGACGGGCACTGGCGCGCCGCGGACGCGCTCGAGACGCCGAGCGGCCTGCTCGAGCTGCGTGCGACGGTCGAGATCGCAGGCGACGCGATCGCGATCGACTTCGAGGGGACGTCGCCGCAGCACGACGGGAACCTCAACTGCCCGCTCGCGGTCACGCGCTCCGCCTGCTACTACGTCGTCCGCTGCCTGACCGCGCCCGATCTGCCGGCATCGGGCGGCGCCTTCGCCCCGGTCAGCGTGCGGGCGCCGCGAGGATGCCTCGTCAACGCCTCGCCTCCCGCGGCGGTCGCTGCCGGCAACACCGAGACGTCGAGCCGCATCGTCGACGTCGTCCTGGCGGCGCTGGCGCAGGGCGTTCCGGTGCCCGCCCAGGGGCAGGGGACGATGAACAACGTCGTTCTCGGAAACGACCGCTTCACCTACTACGAGACGATCGCCGGCGGGCAGGGCGCGTGTCCGGATGCAGACGGCCCGTCCGCCGTCCACGTCGCGATGACGAACACGCTGAACACGCCGGTCGAGGCGCTGGAGCTCGCGTACCCGCTGCGCGTGGAGCGCTACGAGCTCCGCCCGGGATCAGGCGGCACCGGAAGGTATCGCGGCGGAGACGGCGTCGTGCGCGAGCTGCGCGCGCTCGAGCCGTGCCGCCTCTCGCTCCTCACCCAGCGCCGCGCCCTCGCCCCGCGGGGCGAGCGAGGGGGAGGCGACGGCCTCCCCGGGCGCAACCTCGTGAACGGGGAGGAGCTCCCCGCGTTCGTCAGCGTCGACCTCGAGCGCGGCGACCTCCTCCGGATCGAGACCCCGGGCGGAGGCGGCTGGGGAGCTCCGAGCTAGCCGGCCGACGGCAGCCGGTAGAGCGTGAAGCGATCGTCGGCGTAGAGGACGGGCAGCTCGAAGGATCGGTCGAGACGGCGGCGGTCGACGACGAGGTACTCGGCGCCGTAGCGCTCCGGGATCGAGAGGTCCCCCGTCTTCAGGAACCGCAGCGCGTCGCGTGCCCGCTCGTAGGGCCGGTTCCTCTCCGTGTCGGCGACGTGGCCCGGAGGAGCGACGGCGACGTAGATCGGTGCGGACGCCGCCAGCCGGAAGCTCGTCTCCGCGTCGGAGAAGACGACGGATCCCGGCGGCACGCTGTCTCGCACCGCCGCCACGAGACCCGGCGAGAGCGAGGCGGGAGACGGCGGTCGCGACCAGTCGGCGAGCCCCGCCACGGCGACGGGCACGAGGAAGAGCGCGGCGGCGAGCGGGGCGGCGGCCTCGAGTGCGGGCCGCCGGCGAACGAGGCCGACGAAGAGCGCAGCGACTGCGCCGAGCACCGAGAGCCACACGATCCACCTGGGCGCCGTATCGCGGAGGACGTACTCGAAGTCGCCCGGGTACAGGATCTGGAGCGCGATCCCGGCGGCGAGGGCGACGAGCGGAGCGGGCGGGCCGATGATCCTGGCGAGCACCGCCATCCCGCCGGCGAAGGCGAAGGCGAACGGCAAGAAGCCCGCAGCCCGCCTCGCCTGCGAGATGGACACGAGGTCCGCGAGCGTCGTGAAGAGAAGCGGCAGGAGCAGGACCGCGAACACCGCGAGCGAGCCTCCGACGACGAACGCGGCCCAGCGCCTGCGAGCGGCGAGGCCGGCAAGGGGAACGAGGAGGAGGGCGGCGATCGCGACCGCACCGCTTCGCGTGAAGACCTCGGGCGCGAGGCTGTAGACGGTGTCCGAGCGGACGTCGAGCTGGCCTCGGTAGTGCTCGAACGCGCGCCGGAGTTCCTCACGGTCGGGCGAGACGGAGGCGGTGTCGTTCACGATCGGGAGCAGCCAGAGCATGAAGAGCGCGGCCGGCAGGGCGAGCGCCGCGAGCGCGATTCCGCCGGTCCGAAGGTCCGCGCGCGACCAGAGCGCCCTCACGGCGAGGAAGCCGAGGAACGGGATCCAGAGGAAGAGCGCGTACGTCGGGTGCACGACGGCGAGGACAAGACCGGCGGCGGCGGTCGAGGCCACGAGCCCACGCGACGGCGAGCGGACGGTCTCGAGCGCGAGCGCGAGCGCAGCCGGCACGAGCAACTGCCGCGAGGAGGTCGCCGGCAGGGCGAGGAAGACGTACGCGCCCCCCTGCCCCGGCGCGAAGCAGATCAGCGTCACCTGCGCCCCCGCCGCCGCACCCGCCGCCCATGCGCGCCGGAAGAGCGCCCACCCGGCCTCGTACGCGACGACGACGGCGAGCGGAGCCAGGATCGACGGCAGATGCCGGACGACGACCTCCGGATCCTCGCCGGAGAGCCGCGCGACGAGCGCGAGGAGGCCGTGCCAGAGCGGGAACGCGTACCCCGGATGGAGGCTGCCGTCGGCGAACTCCGAGACTCGGTCGAGCGAGAGCGAGTCGAGCTCGAGGAGCTTCCGGGCCCTCGCGAGGTGGAAGAGCCCGTCTCCCTGCACCGATGGGGCGACACGCCAGAGGAGCAGACCGAGGAGCACCCCGGCCCCGAACGCCCACCACCGCAGGGGGGCGGAGGCGGTCCGGGGCCAGCCACGGACGACGCCGACCGCGACGGCGCCGAGCGCCGAGACCGCGAGCAGGATCAGCGCGAGCGTGAGCGCCGAGCCGAGGGCGAACGTCACCGCGAGCGCGCCGAGGAGCAGCGTGAGCGACCAGGCCAGCGTCGCCGCGACCGTGCGCACGCCCAGGGCGCGGGCGAGGAGCCAGCCGGGCGCGAGGAGGAGCGCGGTCGCGAGAGCGAGCCTGAGGTAGACGACGATCACGTCAGCGCTCGAGCAGCGCGGCCGCGTCTCCCGATGCGAGCCACCCGGCCGCTTCCCGGTATGTGCGCCCCCGCTCGCCCGGAAAGAGCACGCCGCGCAGCCGGAGGGCGGCCAGGAGAAGTCGCCGCGCACGCTCGGCCGCCCCCGGCCCGCGGTGCTTCCAGAGGAAGAGCAGGTGTCCGCGGAGGTTCTCGCGGTAGAGACGGCCCCGGTGGGCGGCGCCGCCGACGTGCACGCACTCGGCGCCGGGGTAGAAGACGACCTCCCAGCCGGCCCGACGGAAGCGGTAGCACCAGTCGGTCTCCTCGCTGAACAGGAAGTAGTCCTCGTCGCACTCGCCCACCTGGTCGATCGCGCTCCGGCGGACGAGCAGGCACGCGCCCATGACGAACTCGACGTCGCGGACCTCGTCGTGGTCGAAGCCGCCTGCGTAGAACGCATTGAAGACCGACGAGCGCGGGGCGAGCTTGCGCAGGAAGAAGTACTCGGTCGCGAGCCGCCACGGGGTCGGAAACCCACGCACGGAGCGCTGCAGCGTTCCGTCCTGGTTGAGCAGGCGAGGACCGACCACCGCAGCCCGCGGACGGGTGTCCGCGAAGTCGACGAGACGCTCGAGCGAGCCGGGAAGCATCCACGCGTCGGCGTTCAGGAGCAGCACGTACGTGCTCGTGATCGCGCGGATTCCGATGTTCCACCCGGCCCCGAGCCCCCGGTTCTCAGCCTCGATCAACCGTACCGCCGGGTACCGCTCGCGCACGAAGGCGAGCGTGCCGTCACGCGAGCCGTGGTCGACGACGACGGTCTCGACTCCCGCGACCGAGTCGAGGCACTGCTCGATCCAGGGCAGCGCGTCGTACGTGACGACGACGGCAGCGACCGCGCTGCCGCGCCCGTCGTCAGCCATGCTCCACCCGCGTACGCTCGCCGCCGCGGAGCCCTGCCCAGAGGCCGATGAGCGCACCCGGGACGGCGAGGAGGATCGTGACGAGGAAGTAGAGGAAGCCGGCGGCGAACGCCTGGTTCGCCCCCACGCCGACGCTCCCGAGGAAGCTGACGAAGAACGCCTCGCGCACGGCGAGTCCGTTGAGCGTGAACGGTACGAGCATGACGAGGAAGAGCAGCGGGCCGAAGACGTAGTAGATCCGCGGGTCGAGGTCGATCCCGACGGCCTTGGCGGCAGCCCAGATCGAGAGGATCCGGATTGCCTGCACGGCGACCGTCACGGCGAACACCTCGCCGAGCAGGCGCGGCCGGCCCCGGTAGTGGTGAACGCTCTCGTAGAAGGCGCGGAGCGGCCGGGCAAGGCGCAGGCGCTCGAGCGGCGGCCGCACCCGGCGCAGGAGCGGCCTCGCAGACCGAGCGAAGAACAGGAACCCGAGCACGAGCGTGCCGAAGACGAAGGCACCCTCGAGCCACAGGTAGGCGCCTACGTCGTAGCGCCCGACCGAGAGCAGGAACCCGATCGCGCCGAGCAGGACGGTCGCCGCGCCGCCGAGCCCGCGCTCGAGGGCAACGGTGCCCGTAACGACGGCGGTTCGACCCGGATGCCGGCGCACCGTCTCGACCACCCTTACGGCGTCGCCGCCGATTGAGGTCGGGAGCACCTGACCCGCCGTGTAGGCGACGAAGTAGGCGCGCGTCAGCCACGGGATCCGCTCCTCGATGCCGTGTGCTCGGAGCAGCCAGCCCCAGCGGGCTGCGAGCACCGGCACCGTCCCGAGCATGATCGCCGCGGCGAGCACGAACCAGGCGAGGTTCGCGTCGCGGAGGATGTCGACGGTCGTCCTGAGCTCGATCTTCCAGACGAGGTAGGCGATTGCCGCGCTCGTGAGGACGATCGTTCCGACCCTGCGCGTGTGCCGGCTCATGCCGCTGCCCGGGAGGCCACGCGGCGAACGTACCAGGGCGGGCGGGCGCGATGGCCCGCCCGTCCCGTCAGCCCTCGCTCTTCTCCAGCGCCGTGGCGGGAGTGGGCACCGGCCCCTCGACCTGCACCTCCGGGAGCCACTCGAGCCACCGCGGCAGGTACCAGTTCCAGTCGCCGAGGAGCTTCATGACGCTCGGGAGCAGGACCGAGCGGATGATCGTCGCATCGAGCAGGAGCGCCACGGCGACACCGAAGCCCATCTGCTGGAAAGCGACGAGGTCGCCGCGGGCGAAGCCCGCGAACACCGCGACGATGATGAGCGCCGCGCCCGTGATGATCCGCGCCGTCGAGGCGACACCGAACGTCACGGCCTCCGTCGTGTCGCCGCTCGAGTCGTAGCGCTCGCGGATGCGGGAGAGCAGGAACACCTGGTAGTCCATCGAGAGCCCGAAGAGCACCGAGAACAGGAACAGCGGTACCCAGGCCTCGATCGAGTCCACCTGCTCGAATCCGAGCAGGTCGGCGCCGACCCCGTGCTGGAAGACGAGGACGAGCAGGCCGTAGGCGGCGCCCACGGAGAGGAGGTTGAGGAGCACGGCCGTGCCGGCGACGACCACGGAGCGGAAGACGACCATGAGCAGCACGAACGTCAGCAGGAGGACGAACCCGATCACGTACGGCGCCGGATTGATCACGGAGTCGAAGTAGTCGATGTTCTCCGACGTCGCGCCGCCCACGAGGACCTCGGCGCTGGTTCCGGCGAACGCGGCGGGCACGACGTCGTTTCGAAGCTCGCGCACCGCGGCCACCGCCTCGACCGAGGTCGGGTCGCCGACGACCGGCGTCGTCAGGACGGCGACGTGCCCGTCGGGCGACCGTGCGATCTCCCCTGGGCCGAACCGCGGATCATCGGCGAGTTGCGCGCGGAGCGTCTCGAGAGCCTCGGTCTCGGCCGAGCCGGACGCGCCGCCGGCGACGACGATCTCGACGGGGTCGGTGGTGGTGCCCGGGAACGCCTCCCGGAGCGCGACGAAGCCCCTCTTGGACGCGAGGCTGTCCGGCAGCGTCGACACGCCGTTCGCTCCCACGTTCATGCCCAGGACGGGCGCGGCGAGCAGCAGCAGGAAGGCTGTTGCGAGCGCGAAGCTGAGGCCCGGTCGACGAAGCACGCGACGGATGAGCGCGCCCCAGAAGCGGCCCTCGGGATTCGCGCTCTCGAGCGAGCTGCGGCCGACGACGGGGATCCGCAGGGAGTCCACGTGGTCCCCGAGCAGCCCGAGGAGCGCAGGCAGGAGCGTGGCTGCGGCCGCGACGGAGACGACGCCGACCACGATCGCCCCGACCGCGAGGCTCCGCATGATCGAGCTCGGGACGATGAGCATCCCGAACATGGCGACGACGAACGCGGTGCCGCTGACGAGCACGGCCCGCGTTGCCGTGGCGCCGGACGCGGCGATCGCGGCGAGCTTCTCGCGTCCTCGTCCCCGCTCCTCGCGGTAACGGGAGACGACGAAGAGCGAGTAGTCGATCCCGAGGGCGAGGCCCATGCCCGTGAGCATGTTCACGACGAAGACCGAGAGCTCGAACTGCTGCGCGACGAGGGCGACGATCCCGAGGGCGACGACGATGGAGACGATCGCCATGAGCAAGGGGATCAGGCCGGCCACGACGGCGCCGAAGACGAGGAGGAGGATGACGAGCGCCGCCGGCAGGCCGAACTGGAGCTCGCCTTTCTCGAGGTCCTCCTGCGAGAGCACGTTGAAGTCGTGCTGGAGCGTCTCGTCGCCGACGATCGTGACGGTGAACGCCGGATCCTCGTTTCCCACCGCCACCTCGTCGACCGCCGCGTCCGTGACGGAATCGGTCGCAGGCGCGACCCCGATGAGTTGAGCACGGCTGTCCCTCGACACTGCGAGCGCCTCGTTCGTGACGGAGGAGCGAAGCGCAGGGCTCTGCACCAGGAGCCGGCGTACGAACGCCTGGAACTGCGGGGTGTCGGGCGCGTACCGGTTGGAGCGTACGAGGACGAGGTCGGTGGCGACCGCGCCCCCGACGGGCGCGAAAGCCTTCTCCCGGACGTCCTTCGCGCGCAGCGACTCGGGGTTGTTCGTCGGCTTGCCCTCCGTCGTCAGGCTGCCTGCGAGCAGGCTCCCAACGGCCGTGAGGGCGAGGAGGGAGGCGACGCCCCAGGCGCCCAGCGTGCGCCACGGATGCCGGGCGCTCGCGCTCGCGAGTGCTTGCGTCGGCGTCCTCATCGGTGTCGCCTCCCTTCCTAGCACGTCGTCCTAGGCCGCTTCCAGCTCGGGGACGAGCTGCCGGTCGCTCGCGGCGTCGCGTGCCGCGTTCTCGCTGGCCCTCCGCTTCTGCGGGATGACCAGGGCCACGAGCGAGCCGGCCCCGACGACGATCGCGCCGATCCAGAGCGCGGGGACGAGCCCGTCGTTGAACGTCTGCGGCGACTCGTACCCGCCGTACCGCGCGAAGATGGAGGCGAGCACCGCGACGCCGAGCACGCCGCCCACCTCGCGGATGGTGTTGTTCGTGCCCGAGGCCTTGCCTTCGTCCTTGCGCCCGACCGCCGAGAGCACGACGTTGGCGGTGGGAGCGAAGAACATCGCCATCCCGATGCCGGAGAGGACGAAGGGCCCGACGAGCGACGCGTAGCCGACGGTCGCCGTCGAGACCGCCGCGATCCACGCGAGTCCGAGCGCCTGCAACGCGAGACCGGCCGCCATGATCGGGCGTCCTCCGATCCGGTCGGAGAGCGCACCCGCGATCGGCGCGACCACCATCGGCATCGCCGTCCAGGGCAGGACGCGGAGACCCGACTCGAGCGGCGAGAAGCCCTGTGCGGTCTGGAAGAACTGCGTCAGCAGGAAGATCGAGCCGAACATCCCGAAGTACATGAGGAGCGAGGCGCCGTTCGCGGCCGCGAACGCCCGATCGCGGAAGAAGCGCATCGGCAGCATCGGCTGCGGTGTCCGCAGCTCCCAGGCGACGAACGCCGCGAGGAACAGGGCACCACCGAGAAGCGCAGCGACGATGGCCGGGCTCGTCCAGCCGTCGTCGTTCCCGTTGATGAGGCCCCACACGATTCCGAGCAGGCCGACGCTCACGAGGCCGAGGCCGGGAAGGTCGAGCGCCTTGTCGGGGCCGTACGACTCGGAGAGCCGGAACGCGAGCGGCAGGAGCACGAGGCCCACGGGCACGTTCAGCCAGAAGATCCACTGCCACGAGATCCCCTCGACCACGACACCGCCGACGAGCGGACCCATCGCGACGGCGAGGCCGGCGATGCCGGACCACGCTCCGAGCGCGACGCCGCGCCGCTCGCGCGGCACGGCCGCGCTCAGGATCGTCAGGGTGAGCGGGGTCACGATCGCGCCCCCGACTCCCTGCAGGGCCCGCGCCGTGATCAGCCAGCCGGCCGACGGGGCGAGGGCAGCTGCCGCCGACGCCCCCGTGAACAGCGCGAGGCCGACGAGGAAGAGGCGTCTGCGGCCGAAGCGGTCGCCGAGCGCCGCGCCCGTCAGGAGGAAGATCGCGAAGGTCAGCGTGTACGCGTTCACGATCCACTGGAGCTCCTCGATCGACGCCCCGAGATCGACGCGAATGACCGGGAGGGCGGTCGAGACGACGAGGTTGTCGAGCACGACCATGAAAAGCGCGATCGAGGTGATCGCGAACGTCCACAGAGTTCTGGCTCTCGTTGTCATCTGGTCTCTCCTATGTGTGTAGTGAGTGATTACTTACTAGTGCAGGAAAAAAGAGAGCACGGGACGCATGCTCAGTCCCCGCGGCACCCGCTCATGAGCCGGCCGGCCCATACCTCCGGCTCGGTCTCCTCGTGCAGTCCCATCGCTGCGATGACGTTCAGCAGCATCCCCTT
>Ga0233417_10000584_pt1 | contig 11019 bp, 9 predicted proteins | sample Sed_MG_FD_189023 | JGI IMG/M metagenome (GOLD analysis project Ga0233417, IMG submission 189023) | Sediment microbial communities from Lake Towuti, South Sulawesi, Indonesia - Sediment_Towuti_2014_0.5_MG | ecosystem: Environmental > Aquatic > Freshwater > Lake > Sediment | place: Indonesia... | reverse complement strand
GCCAGCGTCTCGGGCTCGCGGCCTGCCTGCTCGGCGATCCCGAGGTGCTCGTGCTCGACGAGCCCGCCAACGGGCTCGACCCGCAGGGGATCCGGTGGCTCCGCGATCTCCTGCGGGCGCTGGCGAGTGAAGGGCGCACTGTGCTCGTCTCGAGCCACGTTCTCGCCGAGGTGGCGCAGACGGTCGACGAGGTCGTCATCATCCACCGCGGACAGCTGGTTCGTCAGGGTGAGATCGCCGACGTGGTGGCGATGGCCGCCGGCGAGACGGTCGTCCGCTCGCCCGACGCCTCCCGGCTCGCGAGGCTTCTCGAGGGCGAGGGCGTGCGAATGGTCGGAGACGGCAGGCTCGTCGTCGCGGCCCCGCCGGAGAGAGTGGGGGAGATCGCCGCTGCGAACGGGGTGGTGCTCCACGAGCTCACGGCGCAGAGGGCAACTCTCGAAGAGGTCTTCCTGGAGCTCACGGGCGAGGAGGCGGCCCCGGAATGACCGCGCTCGTCTCGGCCGAGGTTCTGAAGCTCCGCACCACTCGGGCCTGGATCGGCGTCCTGCTCGCCGTCGCGTCGTTCTCCGGGCTCGGCGCCGCGGCGACCGTGGGATCGGCGCCCGACGCCGACCTGGGGTCGGTCGATCTCTCCCGCGACGTCCTCTCCGCGGCGACCTTCGCCGGGTTCCTGGCCTTCCTGTGGGGGATCACGGTCGTCACCTCCGAGTGGCGTCACGGGACGATCACCCGGACCTTCCTCCTCACGCCGCGTCGAGCGCGTGTCCTCTTCGCCAAGGGGGCGGCCGGCCTCGTCATCGGGGTCACGCTCGCCGTGGTCGCTCTCCTCGTCGTCCTCGCGGTCGCCGTGACCTGGCTGGCGATCGAGGGCTCGACGTTTGCGCTCGACCGCGACGTCGTGGAGGTCGTCGTGCGGATCGCGGCCTCCGCTGCGCTCTGGGGAGCCATCGGCGTCGGGGTCGGAGCGGTGCTCCAGAGCCAGACTCCAGCGCTCATCGTGGGGATCGTGTGGGTCCTGGTCCTCGAGCCCCTCTTGGAGCCGCTCCTCGGGCTCGTCGATCTCGGCCGCGTCGCCAGCTTCCTCCCCGCCCATGCTCTCGCTTCGCTCGAGGGCGAGGCGTCCAGCAGCTCCACGGACGCCGCCGACGCGCTAGGGCCGTGGGCGGGAGGCCTCGTCGCGCTCGGCTGGATCGTGCTCCTCGGCCTCCTCGGCGCCTTGCGCATGGCTCGCCGCGACGTGACCTGACGTTACGCTGGCCACGTGGCCGCACCAGTTCGACCCGGCGAGGAGCTCGAGCTTCGCATCGACTCCCTCGCGTACGGAGGAAACGGCGTGGGCCGCGTGGACGGGTTCGTCGTCTTCGTCCGCGGCGGCCTCCCGGGCGACCGCGTGCGCGCGCGCGTCACCAAGGTGAAGCGGGGCTTCGCCGAAGCTGGCGCCGAGGCGATCCTCGAGCCGAGCCCGGAGCGGGTCGAGGCGCCGTGCGTGCACTTCGGCGTCTGCGGCGGCTGCCGGTTCCAGGATCTCCGGTACGAGGCGCAGCTCGCCGCGAAGGAGCAGCAGGTTCGGGACGCCCTCGTCCGCATCGGCAAGATCGCCGACCCGCCCCTCGAGCCGATCGTGCCCGCTCGCTCGACGTTCGGTTATCGCAACAAGCTCGAGTACTCCTTCACGGCCGGCGACGGCGGGATCGAGCTCGGGTTCCACCGCGCGGGGCGCTGGGACGAGGTGGTCGGCATCGACGAGTGTCTCCTGACGACATCGCTCGGGAACGCGGTCCGGCTCGCCGTGCGCGACTGGGCGCGCGAGGAGCGGCTGGAGCCGTACGACCAGGCGACCGGCGAGGGCTACCTTCGCCACCTCGTGTACCGGGAGGGCCGGAACACCGGCCAGGCGCTCGTCATGCTCGTGACCGCTCCCGGGGAGCGCTTCGAGACCGGCTACTTCGTCGACGTCCTGCGCCGCTTTCCCGAGGTGCGGTCGGTCCACTGGGCGGTGAACGACGCCCCAGCCGAGCGGACGGGTCTGCCGACGACGCGTCTCTGGGGGAGCGAGGCGATCGAGGAGGAGATCCTGGGGCTGCGGTTCCGGGTGCGGCCGAGTGCGTTCCTGCAGACGAACACCGAGATGGCCGAGCTTCTGTACGAGCTCGCCGGTGAGCTCGCAGGCCTGACCGGGGAGGAGACCGTCTTCGACCTCTACTCCGGGACCGGGACGATCGCGCTGGCGCTCGCCCGCAGGGCCGGCTCGGTGTGGGGGATCGAGATCTCGGAGGAGGCCGTGGCCTGCGCGGTCGAGAACGCCGAGCTGAACGGGATCGCGAACGCGCGCTTCGTGGCCGGCAACGTGGGCCAGACCCTCGAGCGGCTGGTCGGGGAGGCCGGAGCTCCGGACGTCGTCGTCGTCGACCCTCCGCGGGCGGGGCTCGCCGGGAAGGCCCTCAGGCGGACCGGGGCGCTCGGCGCGCGGCGCATCGTCTACGTCTCGTGCAACCCGACCACGCTGGCCTCCGACGTCCAGGTTCTCCGCGACGAGCACGGCTACGAGCTCGCGCGCTGCCGGCCCGTGGACATGTTCCCGCACACGCCGCACGTGGAGTCCGTCTCGCTCCTCGTGCGATAGCGTACGCGGCCGCGAAGCGGACGCCTTCAGGGATCCTCGCGCGAGCAGGGATCCGCTCGGCGGATCCCGCTCTTGCGCAGAGAGCGGCCCTCATTCGGTGGAGCCGGCGGCGCGGCGCGCCCGCCACGTGCCCAGCGCGTCCCTCGCCAAGAAGTCCGCGTTCGGGAGCAGGAAGCCGAGGCAGACCGCCGGCAGGGCGGGGAGACCCGTCACGTCGCCGAGGACGACGGCGGCGAGGGTCAGGCTCAGGAAGCCTGTCATCGCCGCCCAGGTCCACCCGATCCGGAGGCCGAAGCGCCGGGCGGTTCCGAGGAAGAGCGCGAAGAAGATGACATCGGGTGGCCCGAGGTAGATGATCGACGACTCCCCGGGGAACGGAATCCCGACCGCGAGCCGCTCGACGAGGGAGGGACGCTCCTCGATCACGTGGCGCGTCGGTCCCGTCCACACGGACCAGATGTCGATCCACGGGATGAGCACGGCGACGAGGGTCAGCCACCAGAGCCGTTCGAAGATCCAGACGAGCGCGAACCCGACGAGCGCGAGGGCGGCGAGCTTCGCGAGGCCGAAGAGGCTGTCGAGGCCGGCCAGCCCGAGGATCACGGCGACGGCTCCTGCAAGTGCGGGCAGGGCGGCCGGGTGCCTGCGCGGCTCCCCGGCCAGGGGGAGCGCGAGCCAGATCAGGCCGGTCGTCAGCGGGAACACGACGGCGCCGACGACGGCGACGTCCCAGCGCCGGGTGAGCTCGGGCAGGCCCTCCGCAAGCGCCGAGTACCCGGCGAGCGCGGCCGAAAGGAGGACGAGCGCGCTCCAGCGCGCCCGGCTCAGAACGGGGTCTGCTCCGCCCACCAGGGGCCGAGCGCCTTGAAGGCGTTCCAGAACCGCGTCTTCGACGCCTGGTCGTCGAGGGACTCGTCGACGTCGGGGGTCACGAGCACCTCGACCGTCGGCGTGAGCCGCCGGATCTTACCCTCGGCGCCGGCGTCGACCGGGTCGGCGAGCGGGAAGTGGAGATCGTTCAAGAACGTGACCGTCCGGCTCCCCATGGCGACGACGAGCTTCGGCTGGACGATGTGCAGCTCGCGCGCAAGCCAGGCGGCCGCGTCCTCGGGATCCTCGGTGCCGAACTTGAGGCAGTTCGTGCCGTAGACCGACAGCGGGTCGACCCGGAGCCGCTGGAGCGCCTTGAGCACGGCCTGTCCGGCCCGTCCGAAGAACGCGACGCCCTCCTGGATCTCTGAGGGCTGCGGCGCGTGCTTCAGCAGGAGGATGTCCGCCAGAGGGTGCCCGGATCCGAGAACGGGAACGCGCAGCTCGTCCCCTGCCCGCGCGAGCTCGTCGCCGAGCTCGTTGATCTCGGCGATCGCCTTCTTCTCGTAGCGCTCGTGGATTTCGTCGGTCAAGGAGGATCGTCGCTCCGCGCCGATCCTCCTGAGCGGAGGGAGCGCATCGCCGTGGCTCGCCTGGCCCATTGTCTCAAGCTCTGTTCGCCGCGGAGCCTGCCGCTCCTCATCTAGGCGAGCTGCGAAGCCGATCGCCTCTTGCCCTTTACCTGGGCCACCCACTTGAGCGACTGGAGGTAGGCGAGCGACTTCGGCCGCCGCAGCACCTCGGCCGTCCGAAGCGAGAGCAGGAACTCCTCCGGGCCCTCGAACCGGCGCATGCGCAGCGCGCCCGTCCCGACGCCCTGGAGCACGTGCGCGTCCGAGCCGGCGCCCTGCAGGAGGCGGTACTTCCTCGCGAAGCGGAGCGCCTCGTCGTTGAACGAGTCGCGGAGGAGCCGCGCGTTGAACACCTCGAACACGTCGATCTCGGCGAGGTGGCGATGGAGCGTCGCGGGATCCGGGATCGCGTGCAGCCGATCGAAGGGATGGGGGAGGTAGACGAGCCCGTTCTGCTCGCGGATCGCGGCGATCGTGTCCTCGAAGCTCAGGCCGCGCGGAATCTCGTGCTCGAGGAAGAGCCCGATGACCTCGCCCTGCCCGTCCGTCTTGACCTCCTCGCCGGGGATCACGACGAGGTCGCGGTGCCGGGCCAGCCGGACCGCCTCGAGCGCCCCTCCGAAGACGTTGTGGTCGGTGACCGCGATGCCCCCGAGCCCGATCCTCTCGGTGTGGTCGAGGAGGCCGACGACCGGGATCGAGCAGTCGTGCGACCAGTCCGTGTGCAGGTGGAGGTCGACGGCGATCCACTCGCGCCCGGCGAGCGGGTCGTTGCCGTCCGCGACGGGGCCGCCGGTCGGACGCCGCTTGCGGATGAGCCGCGAGTAGACGCCGTCGAGCTCGTGCGCGACGCGCTCGAAGCTCTGGCGCTCGGCGTCGGCGCGGGCGCGCGAGGCGAGCTCGAGGCGGCGGGCCTGGTCGGTCGCGAGCGCGGCGACGTCCCCGACGTCCGCGAGCGCAACGCCGCACGCGGCTGCCTCCAGCGCGAGCCGCGCCTCGCCGCCCGGAGCGGGAACGAAGATCGCCGCGTCGCGAAGCGCCGCCGCCCGCTGCTCCGGCCGCCGCGTCGAGCGCACGAGGACACGGGAGCGCACGGACCGCGGGATCGCGGGGCGGTACGCGAGCGGCTTCGTGTGCAGAAGCCTGAGCTCCCAGTCGGGGAGGTCGCGGAGCGAGCGCAGCACGGAGCGCGTGACCGGCCGTCCGGCGATCTCGAGCTCGAGCGCGATCACGTCGCGCTTCGGAGCCGGGCGGAAGAGCTCGAGGTCCACCCCGAGCGGGATGAGTCGGAACTCCCCGGGGAAGCGCTTGGCCGCCGCCCCGGCCGTCTCCTCCGAGGTCGCGAGCAGCGCGTCCACGCGGATGTTCAGGCGGTCGCGCCGCGATCGTCGCGCCGGGTACCCGAGGCGCTCCGCGGAGAAGAACGTGGCGGCGGTCAGCGTGTGCGCCGAGGTGAGGGCGAGGTAAGAGATGCTGGGGAGGCCGGGCTCGACGCCGTGGACGACGTCGTACTCGCCTCGTGAGAGAGCGAGGCGCAGGTTTGCGCGGACGCCGACGGGGACGCCGATGTTCGTCCGGCGCGAGATCGGGATCGACGGGCCGACGGCGATGACCTGCGCGTCGAGCCCCTTTTGGAGAGCGCGGCGGCCAGCCAGGAGATCGCGCGCCCTGGACGACGGCGCGAGCACGGTGACGTCGTGGCCGAGCCGGCGCAGGGCGGCGGCGACTCCTTCGACGTGCGCGTTCACCTCGTGCGGCTGCGACCACGCGAACGGCGTGACGAAGCAGATGCGGAGGCCCACGGTCGGGCGAGTGTAGCCCGGCCTGCGCTACCCGACGGCCTGCCGGCGGCGGAGAGCGAGGCGCTCGCCCGGCTCGAGCTTTGCTTCGATCGCGTCCTCACGGGAGCGGGTCGCGACGAGCTCGACGTCGTCGAGGCGCGCGAGCACGCGCACCTCCGACTCTGCGACCCCGGCCGCGGTGAGCCGCTGGAGGACGGGGACGAGGAAGAACGCGAGCGCCGCCAGGATCCAGGCTGCGCCGACCGCCTTCACGTACGTGTCGCCCTCGGGCTCGCTCCAGATACCGGCGATGCTGAGCGCGGCCGCCACGAGCGCGAGCGCGCCGGCCGCGATCGCGAGGCGCACGAGAACGGGCCGCCGCGCGAGGAGGAGAGCAGTCGTCGCGAGGAGCCCGGCGAGGAGGGCGAGGACCGCCGACCACGCGAGCTTGTTCCACGGCTCGTTCTCAGCCTCCCAGACGAACGACCAGATTGCCGCCAGCACGAGCGCGAGGCCGACCGGCGCGACCGCCGCGACCGCCCAGCCGAGGCGCCGAGCGGGCCCGCGGTCGGCGAGCGCGAGCCCGGCGATCGCGGTGCCGCCCGCGTACAGGAGCGCCGCGAGCGTGAGGAGGATACGGCCGTCCGTCTCCGAGAAGTCGCCCCGGAGGAGAGCCGCGAGGGCGACGAGCGCGGCGGCGACGAGGATCGCCGCCGCGCCGATCCAGAGCACCCGGGCCAGCCGGCCCCGCGTCACGCCTTCGCGGCCGCCTTCTTCTTCGACACCGCGTTCTGCACGATGAAGCGCTCGATCTGCGCGTGCGCCTCGTCGTCGCGGATCTGCTTCGGCGGCGACTTCATGAGGTACGCGCTCGGGGCCTCCAGTGCGCCAGCGATCCCGTTGTTGAGCGCGAGCTTCGCGAGCCGGACGGCGTCGATGACGATGCCGGCCGAGTTGGGCGAGTCCCACACCTCGAGCTTGAGCTCGACGTTGAGCGGCACGTCGCCGAAGGACGAGCCCTCCATCCGGATGTACGCCCACTTGCGGTCGGTCAGCCACGGCACGTAGTCCGAGGGGCCGACGTGGACGTTGCGCTCGCCGATCTCGTAGTCGAGCATCGACGTCACGGCGTTCGTCTTCGAGATCTTCTTCGACTCGAGCCGCTCGCGCTCGAGCATGTTCAGGAAGTCGGAGTTGCCGCCCACGTTCAGCTGCATCGTCCGGTCGAGGTGCACGCCGCGGTCCTGGAAGAGCGTCGTCAGGACGCGGTGCGCGATCGTGGCGCCGACCTGCGACTTGATGTCGTCGCCGATGATCGGCAGCCCCGCCTCCTCGAACCGCTTCTGCCAGTAGTTCTCTCTGGCGATGAAGACCGGCATGCAGTTCACCATCGCGACGCCCGCCTCGAGGATCTGCTCCGTGTACCACTTGGTCGCGGCCTCGGAGCCCACGGGGAGGTAGTTGACGACCACGTCCGTGCCGGTCTCCTTCAGGATCCCGACGACGTCGTCGGTCGGGCCGGGGGCCTTCTCGACGACCTGCGCAAGGTACTTGCCGATGCCGTCGTGGGTCATGCCGCGCGAGACCTTGACCCCGGTCTTGGGGACGTCGGTGAACTTGATCGTGTCATTGGGACGAGCCCAGATCGCGTCGGCGAGATCGAGCCCGACCTTGCCCTTGACGACGTCGAACGCAGCCGTGAACTCGATGTCCGAGATGTGGTAGCCGCCGAGGTCGACGTGCATGAGGCCGGGGACGCTGTCCTCGGGAGACGCGTCCTTGTAGTACTCGACCCCCTGGAGGAGCGAGTTGGCGCAGTTGCCCACGCCGATGACGGCGACGCGCACCTTGTCCTTGGCGCGCCCGCCGTTCTTGGAGCCGTTCTGAGTGGCCATGGTGTCCTTTCCGTGCCTTGGTGCGTAGGGGACGCCGAGCCCGTCGGCAAGCGCGGCGAGGATGACGTCGTTCGCGTTCGTGCCGAGACGCGACGCGGCTGCGCGGATCTCGTCCTTCAGCTCCTGCGGAGTGCGAAGCAGGAGAACGGGGCTTCCGCCTGCTAGCACTTTGCGGCGACGCCCGCTCGGCGTGTGCGGAATGCCGAACCTCTCGGCGAGGATGCCGACCGCCACGTCGTTGACGTTGGAGCCGCGCCGCGCCGCTTCGCGGACGAGCGCGCCCTTCAAGGGAGCGGGCATCCTGACCAGGATGCCCGCTCGAGTTGGAGAAGAAGAAGTGCTAGCAGTCAAACTGCTAGCAGTATAGCACTCTGGCGTCAGCGAAGACGGCCTACACCACAGGACGTCTGATTGTCGCGCAGCAGCGACGCGGCCCGCGAGCGCTCGCCGCCGGGGCGGCGCGAGCTGCTCGAGGACCTCGCCAGCGACGGAGCCGACGACGTCACCGGGCCCGGTGTACGAGAGCCGCGACTCTGCGCGCGGTGGGCGTGCTCGCGAGGACCCGCAGGCCCCGTTCGCGAGCGCGCTGGATCCCGGCGCGCCCCAGGGTCGTCTTGCCGATGCCCGCTTCGCCGTCGAGCAGGGAAGTGGGGTGGCGCTCGTGTTGACATCAAGACATCAATAATCGTATGCTTTGATGTATGCGAACGACTCTGACGCTCGACGACGACGTCGCCGTCCGGCTCGAGCGGTTGCGCCGCAAGGGGCGCACGCTCAAGGAGGTCGTGAACGAGGCACTGCGTGCCGGGCTCGACGAGCTCGAGCGCTCACCGACGGTGACGCGCACGAGCTACACGGAGCCCGTGGACATCCAGCTTCTCGTCCAGAACATCGACGATGTCTGGGGCGTGCTCGACGCCGTCGACGGCCCCTGATCGTTCGTGTTCCTCGTCGACGCCAACCTCCTGATCTACTCCTTCAGCTCCGGGGCTCCACAGCACGCGCCCGCTCGAGCCTGGCTGGACACGAGGCTCTCCGGGCGGCAGCGCGTCGGCATCCCGTGGGAGAGCGTGGTGGCCTTCCTGCGTGTCGTCACGCATCCCAGGCTTGCCACACCCCCGGTCGCAGTACCGACCGCCTGGCGACAGGTGGAGCTATGGCTCGAGGCTCCTGCTTCGTGGATCCCGTTGCCGACAGACCGTCACGCAGAGACGCTCGGGACGCTTCTCGCGCTCACCGGTGTGATTGGCCCTCACGTTCACGACGCCCGGCTCGCAGCTCTGGCGCTCGAGCATGGCCTCGTGCTCTGTTCCACGGATGGCGACTTCGCGCGGTACCCGGGTCTCCGCTGGGAGAACCCGCTCGCGGCCTGACTGCGACGCGCGCGCTCGGTGGGCTCCGTGGTCAGGAGTGGCGAGCGGGCGTCCTGGTCGGGACGCCCGCTCGGTCTTCCATCGCGCTCTGGTCCGACGAGCGATGGCCAAGGCTCGCCTGCCCTAGCAGCTCACGAGGGTGTTCGTTCCCCCGCCTGGGTCGCAGGTGTCGGAACCGGGACCGCCATCGAGGAAGTCGTCACCGGCTCCGGCCGTGAGCTGGTCGTTCCCCATGCCTCCCCGGAGGGTGTTGTTCCCGTCGCCGGCGTCGAGCACGTCCCTGCCGGAGCCGCCGTCCAGCGTGTCGTTCCCGCTGCCAGCCGTGATGCGGTCGTTGTGCTTGCCTCCGTCTAGCGTGTTGGTGCCTCCGGTGTCGATCAGGACGTCGTCCCCGTTCCCACCGAGCACGACGTCGTCGCCGGCGCCGGTGCAGATCCGGTCATCGCCGCTCAAGCCGTTGATCGTGTTGTTGCCGTCGAGGTCGATGATGACGTCCGGCCCGTTCGTGCCGTTGATCGTCGTGTCGCCCGGGCCACCGGTGATGCTGGCCGGCAGGCCGTCACAGGTCGGAGGCGACACGCAGGTGACCGTGACCGCCACCGTCGCGGTCGAGCCGCCCGGGCTGAGCGAGTAGGTGAAGTCGTCCGTCGGCGAGCCATCGTTGCAGTAGCCCGGATCGGGCTCGTAGGTCAGGCTCAGACCACCCCCGGCGACCACCACCGTGCCGTTGGCAGGCTGCGTCGCCGAGCCGATCGTCATCGGCCCGCCATCGGCATTCTGGTCGTTGGCCAGCACGGCGATCGTCGTCGCGGGATCGTCCTCGGCCACCGTCGCCGTGTCCGCAACCGCGGTGGGCGGGTCGTCCACGCAGGTGACCGTGACCGCCACCGTCGCGGTCGAGCCGCCCGGGCTGAGCGAGTAGGTGAAGTCGTCCGTCGGCGAGCCATCGTTGCAGTAGCCCGGATCGGGCTCGTAGGTCAGGCTCAGACCACCCCCGGCGACCACCACCGTGCCGTTGGCAGGCTGCGTCGCCGAGCCGATCGTCATCGGCCCGCCATCGGCATTCTGGTCGTTGGCCAGCACGGCGATCGTCGTCGCGGGATCGTCCTCGGCCACCGTCGCCGTGTCCGCAACCGCGGTGGGCGGGTCGTCGACGGCGATCGTCCAAGTTCCGCTCCAAGGGCTCGCTAGGTTGCCGTCGTCGACCGCGCGTGCGCGCCAGCAATAGGTGCCCAGGGCGAGCGGCGAGCCGGGCGTGAACGTGGACGCGGCCAGGCCGGTCTCGTCGAGCTCCGGGCTCAAGAAGCCACAGTCGTCGTCGACCTGGAGGTCGTACGTCACCGGATCGCCAGAGTCGGGGTCGGTCGCGTCACTCCAGTCGAACGTGGGAGTAGCGTCGATCGTCGTCGACCCGTCCGCCGGGGAGGAGAGCGTCGGGGTGCTGGGCGCCTGGTTGTAGGTCACCGTCGCGGTGATCGTGCCGACGCGGATGGCGCTCCCGTCCGGCGGCGTCTTGACGACCCCCATCTCGAGCGTCGTGGTGTCCGACTTGACGATGTCTGGGACGTCGATCGTCTGGGTCTTGGTCTCGCTGCACGCGTCGAAGAGCTCCGGTGTCGCCGCGAGGTTCACCCCGGAGTCCGTGTCGGTCGTGTTGATCCGTACGAACGTTTGGTAGGTGCCGTCAGCGTCTGCAGCGCTGGCGCCGTCCCTGACCGTCACGGCGACGCTCGTGATCATCGACCCGTTCGGGATGGAAGAGATGTCTGCGGTGAACGACTCGCGATCAGGGGTGGCGCCGCCCTTGCCGATCGAGTCCGCTCCCCCGCAGTTGAAGTTGCTGGTCTCGTCCACGTCCTGGATGTCGCCGAACCAGGCGATGTAGGTGCCGTTGGCAACGGG
>Ga0233417_10000583_pt1 | contig 11038 bp, 7 predicted proteins | sample Sed_MG_FD_189023 | JGI IMG/M metagenome (GOLD analysis project Ga0233417, IMG submission 189023) | Sediment microbial communities from Lake Towuti, South Sulawesi, Indonesia - Sediment_Towuti_2014_0.5_MG | ecosystem: Environmental > Aquatic > Freshwater > Lake > Sediment | place: Indonesia... | reverse complement strand
CGGCATCCCGAAGAAGCTCCGGAACAGCTCGGGTCCTTCTTCCTCTTCGCCCTCGGGAACACGCCGCCGTGTGGCGGGCCGGCGGGCGGAATGGATCTGAGTCACGGTGATGTTCACGACCGACGGTTCCAGCTTCTTGGCAAGCTGCGCAAAGGAATTCGAAAGCTGCACCGGATCGGGAATGGTCAACTGCCCGGCATCCGGTGCGGGTGAACCCTTGCCGGCTTGCACCCGCGTGTCGATCAGCGTCCCGATCAGGATGCCGAGAGAGAGCACAAACAGCAAAATGGTGATGGTGAGAGTCTTCTGACTCTTGACGTTTTGCACAATTCTCATGGGAGTCTTTAACCGCTTACTGAGGGTTCTGATTCAATTATTACAAAGTGTGAACCGGCCTGCACTCATTGACGAGACCCGCGCCTGCCCGGTTTCAGTTCCACGAGCACGATGCCGCTCAGGATCAGCGCCGCTCCCAGCACGGCCGCGCCGGAAAGCCGTTCACCCGTCACCAGGAATGACGTCAGCCACGCAAATACGGGCTCCAGGCTGAAGATCAGCGCGGTCCGCACCGGCGTCGTGTACTGCTGCGCCCAGGCCTGAACGGAAAACGCCAGAGCGGTTGCCATGAGGCCCGTTACGGCCACCGCGCCTGCCACACTCGCACTCCAGCGGATAAACGGAGCCTCCGCCCACCAGAAAGCGCCCAGCGACAGCAGGGCCGCAATCGCGATCTGCATGACGGCGACGTTCTCGTAGACAATCTTGCCCGAGAAGTAGCCGACCACAAGGATGTGGGCGGCAAACGCCACAGCGCACAGCAACGTGAGGGTGTCACCCGGATTGACATCGAAATGCCCGCCGGGAAGCGTCATCAGCCCCACCCCCGCGGTAGCGGCTATGGCGCCCGCCACTTCGTACAAGTCCGGTCTTCTTCTACTGACGAGCGAAGCGAGAAAAGGTACCAGCACGATCGAGAGCGAGGTCAGAAAGGCTGATTTCGACGGGGTGGTGTAGCGCAGGCCCACCGTTTGCAGCGTGTAGCCGGCAAACAGGCAGGCGCCGGCCGCCAGACCCGCCCAAACAGACAGGCCCCAGCGCTGGAAAGGCACGGCCCGGCGGCGGAAAGCCAGGGCCAGCGCGCAGGTCGCCACAGCGAATCGCAGAGCGAGGAACAGCAGGGTGGAGACGTCACGGAGCGCGTCTTTCACGACGACGAAGGTCGCGCCCCAAATCAGCGCAACGCCCGCCAGGGCCAGGTCCGCTTGCCAGTGGTGTCTCGCACCGGGAGCGGTCATTCGTCCGCGCCCGCGTCCCCCGCGTCCCGTAGTAGTAAGGCCAAGGTCAGCAGGATGCGCTTCAGACCCAGATCGCGCCCTTCGGGCGAATACCATTCCTGCCCCGTGTGCGCCCCCCCTCCCTGCCCTCCGGCGCCGATCGAGATGGCCGCCAGGCCCAGGGAGAGGGGGATGTTCGCGTCCGTGGAAGAGCAGTCCAGGTGAGAGCGGATGCCCAGGTGCTGGTCGACGGCCTGAACGAATTTCAGCAGCCGCGAATCCTCAGGCAGTCTCCCCCCGGGCCGCGAACCTATCTCGCGCACCTTGGCGGTGAGCCGTCCTCCCACTGCGCGCTCGTTCTCCTGTTCCAGCACGCGCTCGACGGCGGCTCTCACCTGCGCTGCCAGTTCCTCCACCCTCACCTGACACTCGGAGCGCAGGTCCAGTTTGGCACGGGCCTGCACCGGAATGGAGTTAATGCTGGCTCCGCCTTCGATTAGTCCGAAGTTGTAAGAGCAGCGCGGGGAGGCGCCATTGGAACCACTATTGACTTGATCCAGGAACAGTGTGATGGCCCGGCTGATCGCGTGCACCGGGTTTCCCATGCCGTGATCGCTCCAACTGTGGCCCCCAGGCCCGCTGAACAGCAACTCGAAGCGCTGGCTGGCCAGCGCCTGGCCGGTAATGTGATCCGTCGCCGGACCGTCCAAGACCACCCACGCTTCGATGCGCGAGGCCAGCCCCGCCGGCCGGAACAGGTGGCGCATCCCGTTCAGGTTGCCTTCGCCTTCCTCGCCCACGTTGGCAATCAGCACCAGCGAGCGGCGCCGTCCTTCGATTCGAGTCGACGACTGGAGAGCGCGGGCGATGGCCAGCAGAGCCGCCAGGCCTGCGCCGTTGTCTGAGACGCCCGGCCCGTGGAGCCTGCCATCCGGCCCGACGGTTACGTCATCCCGGTTCCGCGGTGCCAGCACGGTGTCCAAGTGGGCCGTCAGCGCCACGAGCGTTCCTTCGCCCGCGTCCGGCTCCAGGAACGCAATCACGTTGCCGGCTGGGTCGATCTCGACCTGACAGCCGAAGGCTCGGAACTGCGCCGCAAACCACTCCGCCCGCTGTGTTTCCAGAAAGGTAGGCGCCGGAATGCGGCAGAGGTGGAGGTGCTGCTCGTTGATCCACTGTTTTTCCCGCGTAAACCAATGCAGGCATTCGCGGATCCCGCGCAGCTCGGCCAGATCCCCAACCGAGGCCACACCTGCGCGCTCCAGCACGTCCGGCATCGACTCACAGTGTACCGCGATTGCCCGGAATGACCTTTCTTGTCTTGGGAATGCATATGCAGCACGGGGTGAGCCGCTCCCGCGGATCCGTGCCCTTTGCCGGTTGGAAAACCGGTGGAGGTTTGAAAACCGGAATGCCGGATGGAAATCCGGCAGCAGCCACGAATGGCCGCCCTAGGTTCCGTTGTAGTGTGTAGAGTGGTGGAAAACGTTGCGGCCCTGGTGATTGCGCTGCTGCTCGGAATCCTCGTAGGCGCGGCCGTGAGCTACCTATGGATGCGCGTGCGAATGGCGCAGGCCGAGGCAGGCAGGCAAGTGGCCGAGGCCCGCCTGGGAGCGGCGGAGACGGCTCTGGCGCAGGCCGGCGAGAAGTTCCAGGCCCTGGCTGACTCGGCCCTCCGTTCCAACCAATCGGCATTCCTGGACGCGGCGCGCGCGACGCTGGAGACGGTTCGCGCGCAGATCAGCGGGGAGATGGGGCAGAAGCAGACCGCGCTGGAGGGCGTGGTGCAGCCGCTGGCCCAGACGCTCCGCCGCCTGGAGGAACAGGTGCGCGACCTCGAGCGGGCGCGCGAGAAGGCCTTCGGCAGCCTCCAGCAGCAACTCCAGGGTCTCGAAAGAGAGACCACCACCCTGTCGAAGGCGATGAGCGCGCCGAAATCCCGGGGCCGTTGGGGAGAGATGACGCTGCGCCGTGTGGCCGAATTGGCCGGCATGGTCGAAAATTGCGACTTTGTCGAGCAGGAAAGCCGCATGGCGGAGAGCGGCCGCATTCGTCCCGACATGATCGTGCACTTGCCAGAGGGACGCTTCATCGCAGTGGATGCCAAGGTCCCGCTCACGGCTTTCCTGGAGGCGGCCGCCGCGGTTGACGAGGAAGGCCGCCGGCAGGCGCTGCGGCGCCACAGCCAGCAGGTCACCGAGCACGTCCGCCAGCTCAGCGCCAAGAGCTACTGGAGCCAGTTGCAGCCGGCGCCGGAAGTGGTGGTGCTGTTTCTGCCGGGCGAGCACTTCATGAGCGCGGCCTTGGAGGACAACCCTTCGCTGCTCGAGGACGCCATGGAGCAAAAGGTGCTGGTTGCCAGCCCGACCACACTGATCGCCGTGCTGAAGGGCATTGCATTTAGCTGGCGCGAGCACCAGTTGGCCCGGAACGCCGAGGAGATCCGGACGGTGACCGTCGAACTGCTCGACCGCCTGCGCGTGCTGCAAGAGCACTGGGAGGAGACCGGCGCGAGCCTGGAGAAAGCCGTGGAGGCTTACAACCGGGCGGTCAGTTCGTGGGAGAGCCGGCTGGCGCCATCGCTGCGAAAGGTGAGGGAGATGGGCGCCGGTGGCGGTGAGGAGGCGCAGGAACCGGCGCGGGTTGAGGTCGCGCCAAAGGCATTCGGATCGTGGAACGAATCGTGATGATCAGCCTATGCTCAAGAGCACCCTGTTGTTTCTCTCGCGCCGGAAGTCTCTGCGCAACGTCATGGAGAACTCGCAAGTGTTCAGCGGGCTCACCAAACGCTTCGTCGCCGGAAAGACGCTGGAGCAGGCGCTGCGCGTCGCGCAGCGGTTGAACGCGGAAGGGATCCTGGTTTCGCTGGACTGCCTGGGGGAAGACGTCACGTCCCTGGAAGAGGCAGAGCACTCCTGCCGGTCCTATCTGGAAGCCTTGGAGGGCCTGGCCGGCCGCGGCATTGACGCCACCGTTTCCATCAAGCTCACCCAGTTCGGGCTGGGTCTTTCCGAAGACCTATGCCAGACGAATGTCACCCGCCTGGTGGAGGCCGCGGGGCGCCGTGGCCAGGCCGTGGAAGTAGACATGGAGTCCAGCGAATACACAGAACGTACGCTGCGCCTGGTCGAGGGACTGCACGAGCGCCACGGAAGAGTGCGGGCGGTGGTGCAGGCCTACCTGTATCGCACCGCGGAGGATGTCGAGCGGCTGTGCGCGAAGAACGTGCCCGTGCGGCTGTGCAAGGGAGCTTACAGGGAGTCCGCCGCCGTGGCCTATCAAGGGCGCGGCGAAGTGAACGCCAGTTACCGCCGGCTGATGCGCGCCCTGCTGGTGCGCGGGAACTATCCGGGCATCGCCACTCACGACGAGGCGATGATCCGCGAAGCCCTGCGCTTTGCCGCCGAGAATCGCATCCCGCCCAGCCGGTTTGAGTTTCAGATGTTGTACGGCATTCGCCGGGACTTGCAGCGCTACCTGGTCGCCCAGGGGTACCGGCTGCGGCTCTACGTCCCTTACGGCGTGGCCTGGTATCCGTACTTCATGCGGCGCCTGGCCGAGCGGCCGTCCAACTTGCTGTTTCTCGCGCGAAATCTTCTGCGACGTTGACCAAGGGCGCGGGGCGCGGCGCCTGCATGCAATCAAGCCCGGCCAGGCGGACATGAGAGAATAACGGAAGGAACCGGGTTGTGGCGCTGCGAGTGCAAATCCCCAGGAAGGCCTCTCTCGTCAGGTTCTTTCTGCATCCCTGGGGCCGCATCGCCGTGGCGGCCTTAACGTTCGTGGTCATACTCGGCCTCGCCACGTTCGCGCTGGTTTACATGAAATACGCGCGAATGATCGAGGAGAAGCTGGGCAAGGGTCCCTTCGAAGGTACGGCAATGATCTTCGCCGCGCCCCAGACTATTTCCGTCGGCGACCGCCTGGAAGCGGAGGAAGTGCTGAGCTACCTCGCCAGTTGTGGTTACACGGAACTGCAATCGAACCGGATGGGCTGGTACCACCAGCGGCCGGACGCCGTCGAGATCTTCCCCGGACCCGATTCCTATTTCGCGCGGGAACCCGGCGTTGTGAAATTCGCGGACGGCCGCGTCGCGGAGGTCATTTCTCTGGCCGACAACACGCCGCGCTCCGAATATTCCCTCGAGCCCAGGCTGATCACCAACCTCTTCGACCGAAACCGGGGCAAGCGCCGCCTGGTGCGCTTCCAGGACCTGCCGGAGCACCTGGTAAATGCGGTGGTCGCCATCGAAGACAAGCGCTTCTTTCATCACTCGGGGTTCGATCCGCTGCGCGTGATCAAAGCCGCCTGGGTGGATCTGAGCGAGGCACGCATCGCGGAAGGCGCTTCCACGCTCAGCATGCAACTGGCCCGCAGTTTGTGGCTGGACACCAGCCGCACCTGGAGGCGCAAGTCCGCCGAGGTGCTCATCACGTTCCACCTGGAACGCAAGCTGACCAAGGAACAGATCTTCGAGTATTACGCCAACCAGATTTACCTGGGGCGGCGGGGCAGTTTCAGCATCCACGGTTTCGGGGAGGGAGCGCAGGCATATTTCGACAAAGACGTGCGCAGCCTGACCCTGCCGGAAGCCGCGCTGCTGGCGGGCATTATTCAGCGGCCCAGCGCGTTCAATCCGTATCGCTCTCCCGAGCGCGCCAGGAAGCGCCGCGACCTGGTCCTGGAGATGATGCGCGACAACGGCTACATCACCGGAGCGGAATGCGCCGAGGCCATGGCCGCTCCCGTCGAGGTGGCCGCCGGGGGCCTGGAGAGCACCGACGCGCCGTACTTCGTGGACCTGGTGAACAACGAACTCCAGCGGCGCTTGCAGGACCACGACTTCCAATCCTCCTCTTACCGCGTCTACACCACCCTGGATCTGGACCTCCAGCGCGACGCCGCCGAGGCGGTGCGCACAGGCATGCAGGAAGTGGATGAGAGGTTGCGCAAGCAGAAACGGTTCCGCCATGTGGAAGCGCCCCCGGTCCAGGTCGCGCTGGTGGCGATGGATCCGCGCACGGGAGCCATCCGGGCGCTGGTGGGCGGCCGCAACTACGGGTTCAGCCAGCTCAATCATGCGGTGGCACGGCGCCAGCCGGGATCGATCTTCAAGCCCTTCGTTTTCGTGGCGGCCCTGAATTCGATTCTGGACGGCGGCCCCCAGGTTTTCACTCCCACCAGCACCGTGGTCGATGAGCCCACCACCTTCTGGTTCGACGACAAGCCCTATGAGCCCTCCAACTTCGGCGAGAAGAACTACGGAACCGTCACGCTGCGCGATGCGCTGGCCCACTCGATTAACATCGCCACGGTGAAGTTCGCCGAACTGGTGGGCTACGACAGAGTGGCGGAAATGGCCCGCCGGGCCGGACTGGGTGAGGGGCTGATCGCCACGCCGGCCATGGCGCTGGGCGCGTACGAAGCGACCCCCATCGAGATGGCGGGGGCTTATACCGTATTCAGCAACGAAGGCGTTTACTCGCAGCCAAACTGGATCGCGGAAGTCCGCGACCTGAAGGGGAATACCATACTGAAGCACCAGGCTGTGCAGTCGCAGGCGCTGGATCCCCGCGTCGCCTACCAGATGGTCAATCTCATGGAAGGTGTGCTCAATCACGGGACGGGAGCGGGCGCCCGCGCGCGCGGCTTTGTCCTGCCCGCCGCCGGCAAGACCGGCACTTCGCACGACGGCTGGTTCGCGGGGTTCACTTCGAACCTGATCTGCGTGGTGTGGGTGGGCTTCGACGACAACAGCGAACTCTATCTCGAGGGGGCCAAGTCCGCTCTCCCCATCTGGACCGAGTTCATGAAGCGCGCGCATGCGCGGCGGGCCTATCGCGCGGTTCGCTCCTTCCAGCCTCCCGCCGGAATCGTGACTGTGGAGCTGGACCGCGCCACCGGGCTGCTGGCTTCCCCAGGGTGCGGTGAGTCGCGGCCGGAGGCTTTCATCGCGGGAACCGAGCCCATGGAAGTCTGCGGATCGTCCCGCCCGGGTTCCGCCGGCACGACCCTCATCGCCAGTTGGGAAGCCCCCGCAACCCCCGAAACAGCGCCTGCCGCCGCTTCACTCCGGCCATCCAAGCGTCCCGCGGGTCCAGCGGCCGCCTCCCCGGCCCAGCGCGACCAGGCGCCGCCTGCGGCCGCGGCCACGCGCGAAAAACGGAAGGGCCTCTTCCGCCGGATATTGGATATATTTAAGTAGGAACATCAGTCAAAGCGAAGGGAGGCTCCCCATGACTTCCCAGAGCGTTTCCGCCCTGGTTTTCGGCGTCGTCATATCATTAGCTGTCCCCTCCCTAGGGCAAGCTCAGGCCACCCCTGCTGCCGCAGGGCCTCCGGTAACCACCACCCCCCAGACGGACGCCCCACCCGCCGTCCCGAGCGAAAAGCCGGCCGTGCTGCCGCCGCAGAAGATGGGAGACATTTTCATGGCCCGCAAGATGTATCGCGAGGCCATTGACTCCTACAAAGAGGCGCTGGATTCCGTGCCCGTCCTCTGGAACAAGATCGGGATCGCCTACCACCAGTTGGGGCAGCTCGACGTGGCTGTGCGCCACTATCAGGAAGCTCTGAAGCTGAAGAAGGACTACGCCGAAGCCATCAACAACCTGGGCACCATCCGCTATGCCCGCAAGGACTACAAGGGCGCCGAGAAGGATTACCGCAAGGCTCTGAAGCTGGTGCCCAAATCGGCCTCCATCTGGAGCAACCTCGGCACCGCGTTGTTCGCCCGCAAGAAATACAACGAGGCGATGGAGGCGTACAATACCGCCCTAAAACTCGATGCGGACGTCTTCGAGCACCGTTCCATGGGTGGCTCTCTCATGCAGGAGCGAACCGTGGAAGAGCGGGCCATGTTCCACTTCTACCTGGCGAAATTGTACGCCGGGGCCGGGCAGACGGAACGCGCTCTCCAATACATGCGCATGGCTCTGGAGGAGGGCTTCAGCGACCGCAAGAAGTTCATCGAGGAACCGGAGTTTTCAACTTTGCAGGATCTGCCGGAGTTCAAGGAGCTGCTTGCCTACCAGCCCCGTGTCCTCTAGCGGGTGGCAGTTGCGTGCGGCCCTTGCCGCCGCGGCGTTCTCCGTGGTGCTGGGCTGTTCCAGCCCGACGCCCCGTTCCGGCGACAGAGTGGCCGTCCTGCCTTTCGAAAACCTGACCGGCGACGCTTCCTACGACTGGCTGCGGAACGGCTGCGCCGAGGTCGTGGTGGCCCAACTCACCGGGGCGCCGCGGATCAAGCCGTTTCGCGTCCGTTTTCTGCGCGACGCGCTGCAACTCAAATCCACGCATGCGCTGCACGGTTACTTCGGCACGGCGGCCGGCCGCCTGCGGATCACCATCTTTCTGGAAGACTTGCGCAGCCACAAAACGGAACTGACGGCCTCCATCAGCGGGGAACCCGCGCATGGGGTCCTGCCATTGCTGGAGGCCTTGGCGCGCAGACTCGATCCTGCGGCACGGCCCTTCGGCACCCGCAACGAAGAGGCATTACGGGCCTATTTGCAGGGAGTCGAGGAACCGTTGCCGGAGCCCGCTGCGGCGGCGTTCCGGAAAGCGATCCAGATCGATCCCGGCTTCGGAAACGCCTATCTGGCGTGGTGCTGGAAGCTGCTGGCGCGCGGGGACCGGGACGGCGCCTCGGAAGTCATTGGCCGGGCGCGCTCGGCCTGGGACCGCGTGGGCACGATCGAGCGAGCGCAACTCGAATTGCAGTCCGCCGTGCTTCAGGACGATCCGCAGGCGCGCGCCCGGGCTCTCGCCCAACTGGCCCGCCTGACTCCTGCGGACTCCGCCGTGCTGCGCAACCTGGGCGACTCGGAAGCGCGCGCCCGCCGGTTTGATATGGCCGTGGCCAGTTACAAGGCCGCGCTGGAGATGAGCCCAGACGATGCCCCGCTGTGGAACCAGCTCGGGTATGCACAGGCTTATAGCGGCGATCTGGGTGCGGCCGCGGCCAGCCTGAAACGCTACCAGGAATTGGACCCCGTGTCGGCCAATCCTCTGGATTCGCTGGGTGACGTTCACTTCTACGCCGGGGCCTTCAGCGAAGCTGAGGCGTACTACCTCCAGGCCTACGAAAAGAATCCCGCCTTCGCCGCGGGCGCCACTCTCTTGAAGGCCGCGTTCGCGGGCCTGATGCGGGGAGATCTCCAGGACGCCGAGAAGAGCTTCTCGCGCTACCTGGAAGCATTGCGCGCGGCCAAGAGCCCTCTGCCGGAGCTCAGGCTGGCCCAGTTTGAGTTTCTGACCGGGCGGCGGCGGCAAGCCGTCGAGCGCATGGATAAGGTGCGGGGCGCTGACGCTTCGCTCCGTCCGGTGGCTTGCTGCCAGCTCAGCATCTGGGCATTGGAAGAAGGCGACCTGGCGCGCGCCCGGGACTGGGCGGGCCGGGCGGGCGCCGCGGCTCAGAATCAGGCAGCGAGCGAACTCGCCTCGGTGTGCCGGTTCCTTGCCGAGCCCTCCACACCCGATCAACTGGCCGCCCGGGCGCAAGCCGCCTTCGCGTCCTCGTCGAGCAAGCTGCTGGGGCGCTTGGCCCTCGCTTACGCGCTGGTGGTTCATCACCACTTCAAGGAAGCTATTCCCGTCCTGGAGGAGCTGCGGGGAAAGGTGCCCATGGAGGCGCCCGAACCACTGGAAGTCCTGCTGGGGTGGTGCCTGCTCGAAACCGGGCGGTTCCCGGAGGCGGACAAGCACCTGCGGACGCAGACCGTGAACCAATACATCGGCGAGATGCTCTTCACTCCCCTGGTGTTTCCGAGAGTATTCCTGCTGCGTGCGGCCGCGGCCACCCGCTCCGGCCGGTCTGAGGAAGCCGGCCGCTACTCCCGGCTCTTCGCGCTTTACAGTCCCGGGGGCATTCCGTCCGTTGACGCAGGAATCCGGGGGGCGAGCGGCGCCGGCGGGTCCGCGCCGTGACGGACGATAGGGGCGGCCCGCGCTACCCCGAGCGCATCATCTCCTGCCACGTGACTGCGCGGCGCATCTCGATGGCCATGCGGCCCAGTAACGCCGTGAGGGTTGCCTCCGCCGAACTCACGGCCATGCTGAATGGTTTACCTTGCACGATGCTCGCCAGGAGGGTCTCCACGGCATCGATAGTGATTTCGCGCTTGGATTCCACCTTGTGCCACTTCTTCATCGCTGGCTCGAACCACTGGAAATACGACCGTTCGGTTTCAATCACGCCCAGCGTCCCGAAGAACTGTTCTTTCACATCCCAATAAGGGTTGGGCGGAAGCTGCGTGCCGAGCAGCCAGCCTCGCAGCCCAGCCGGGTACTCGAAGCTGACCAGCGCATGGTCGGAGATGTCTCCGCCCTGGCGCGCCTTGCGCCCGCCATCGCCGATCGCGCGCAGGGGGTGCGCCTGAGCGAACCAGTTCAGCACGTCCAGCCCGTGACAATCCTGCTCCACAATGAAATCACCCGAGGTTTCCTTGAACAGGCCCCAGAGTCGCACTTTCTGCTCCTCCGGCGGGTAAGGTGACTGAAAGCTGCGGAAGGCCGAGCCGCCCCACACCCAGTAGCTGATCATCAATGTCATCTCGCCGATCTTCCCATCGCGCAGCATCTTCTCCGCGGCCAGGTATTCCGGGCTGAAGCGTTGCTGGAAGCCGAAGGCGATGGTCTTGGACTTATCGGCTTTCTCGGCCGCCCGCAGCAGACGCTTGACGCCCGCCACGTCCGCCCCGGCAGGCTTCTCGCAATAGATGTGCTTGCGGGCCTCGACCGCGGCCTCGAAGTGCTCCGGATG
>Ga0233417_10000582_pt1 | contig 11054 bp, 13 predicted proteins | sample Sed_MG_FD_189023 | JGI IMG/M metagenome (GOLD analysis project Ga0233417, IMG submission 189023) | Sediment microbial communities from Lake Towuti, South Sulawesi, Indonesia - Sediment_Towuti_2014_0.5_MG | ecosystem: Environmental > Aquatic > Freshwater > Lake > Sediment | place: Indonesia... | reverse complement strand
TCACTTTTTTGGCTATGTGCAGCAGGAGTTGTTGCGATCAGCGTGTATCGTACAAGAAAGAAAAAACGTGCAAATAAATAATTGAGAGTAAATTTTTTGTAATCTGTGATTTTACTATAAACAAATTATCTTTTTATTAAAAAAGTAATTAGAAAAAAGGTGATCGACAGATCTATAAAGGTGTACTTCTTCGTTAGTGAGAGAGAAACATGACTGAGATTTCAAGATGGTGGAATGGTTTGGGGAAAGAATTAGAAATAGATCTTGAAAGCCAAGATGATTTTAATGAAGATGTTTCAACATAGATTTTTTGTATTTTTATTATAAACCACAAAGATATCTTTAAATTATATCACGAGATCGGATTTAGAAAGAGAGTGTGCTTGGATGACAGAAAAAATAGATGTAGTTGGAATTAATGTATTAAAACAAAATGGTGCAAACGTGGATGAAATAACAAAGTTGTTAGTTTATAATGCATCGGTTGAATTCACCGCATACTATTACTTTACACTCCTTAGAGCTCACTGTACCGGCATGGAAGGCGAAGGCATTAAAGGTGTAATAGAAGACGCTAGACTTGAAGATCTCAGTCACTTTGAATCATGTATAGAAAGAATATATCAACTTGGAGGAACGCTTCCTATAGATGCTACCGATTTCATCAAAATGTCTGGCTGCGAGTTTTTACAACTACCACAAAACAGAACAGATTTGAAATCAATTCTGGAAAAATGCCTGAAAGCTGAGCAGGGAGCAATTGTAAATTGGAGTAAGATGTGCAATCTAACTTTAGGAAAAGATCCTACAACTTATGATATTGCAAAAGATATTCTAGCAGAGGAAATTGAGCATGAAGCTTGGTTCCTAGAGTTACTGTTTGGTAGACCGTCCGGACATATGCGAAGAAAGTATTCTGGTGAACGACCTCATACTCGTAAGCATTCCAGATCATTAGATCATCTGTAATAATCAAAAAGTAACATTCATTTTAGAAATTAAGCCTCGAGCGGGATTCGATCCCGCGGCCTAACGCTTACGAGGCGTTCGCTCTACCAGGCTGAGCTATCGAGGCAATGGTTCGCTTTCCATCAGAGTTTATAAAAAGCCTTTGTGCTTTTGATTCATTGATAGTATCCATCTCCGGTGTGAGAGGAGTTTTTGGTTATGATTTAAACCTTAATGACATAATGAAATTTTGTAGAAATTTTTCTGTGTTAATCAAATCAAAAAAATGCGTTGTAGCTCACGACACAAGACCTTCAAGCAAGATTCTAAGCGAGACCGCGCTTGCATCACTGATGGAAAGAGGAATTGATGTGTACAATTTGGGAGTATCTCCTACACCTGTCATTTTTAGAGAATCACGAAAATATGGCGCTGGCATTATGATCACATCATCTCATAATCCCTTACAATGGAACGGTCTAAAATTTATTTTAGAAGGCAGAGGAATAAATGAATACGAGATTGAAGAAATTAAAAAACAACACAAATTTGTAAAAGAAAAAATTGGCACAGAATCACAAATCAGTTCAAGTTACATTGCAGAAGCAACAGACCTAATTGGCAAAGTAGGTGAGGCACTAAAAGTTGCCATTGATGTTGGAGGCGGAGCAGCATTTGATGTTGCACCAAACATGCTTCAAAATCTAGGATGCAAGGTTATTACAATAAATGAAAAACCAGGAATTTCTTCACATGGCCCAGACCCCACATCTGATAATCTAAATGAACTAATTTCTGCTACAAAAAAGTGCGAAATTGGCTTTGCGTTTGATCTTGATGGAGACAGATTAGTCGTTGTAAAAGATGGTAAGAAACAAGCGCCAGATACTACTTTGGGTTTGGGGGTTTCCAAGGCACTTGAGCTAGGATACAAGAGATTTGTTCTTAGTATAGATACAAGTGTAGCTGTGGATAAATTTATCAAAGATCATGGAGGCCAAGTTCATAGATCAAAAGTAGGCGAAGCAAATGTTGTGGATTTGATGTTAAAGACAAATTCACAGGCGGGCGGAGAAGGAAGCAGTGCAGGTTTCATCTTACCAGAGTTCAACATGTGTCGTGATGGTATTTTGACTAGTGGATTTATTGCATCCATGCTTAAGACAAAGACCTTTTCTGAAGTATTGAAATTCATGGAAGGATATGTGCAATTACGAACCAAAGTTGATGTAGAAGATACATTTCAGGCAAAGACTTTGCAGATTTTGTCAGAGAAGATGAAAACCCAATATAGTCAGTTAATTACCATTGATGGAGTAAAGTCAATCATAGATGAAGACAGTTGGGTGCTTGTAAGACAATCAAATACCGAACATACTGTACGAATATCCACAGAATCAACAAGTTTAGGAAAAGCACGATCTATTCAAAAACAAGTTTTAGAGTTGGTAAATCAAAGCTATGATCAAGCTAGACGAAGCAAGAATAATTAAAATTTTTCAGCAAAGCTTTGGAAAAAAATCAAAGTTTGTACCTGAAGATGTAGAAGTACTCAGGATTGGAAAGATATACTTTGTGACTAAATCTGACATGTTAGTTGAAAGTACCGATGTTCCCAAAGGGATGAAAATAGACGAGATTGCGAGAAAAAGCATTGTTGCTTGTGTAAGTGATTTTTCAGCAAAAGGAGTAAAGCCATCATATGCTACAGTTTCCCTTGCAATTCCAAGAGAATTTTCTAAATCCAAAATAAAGAAATTGGCTTATGGCTTTATGAAAGCATCAAAAGAATTTGGTGTCAAAATAATCGGTGGTGATACAAATGAAGGAAAAGAGATTGTTATCGAAGTATCCATGTTTGGTGTCACTCAAAGAATAGTGAATAGAAAAGGTGCAAAGATTAATGATGTTATTATTACATCGGGACCATTTGGATATGTTTCTTCAGGATTAAAGATTATTTTGAATCATTGTGAAGCAGATCCTAAATTTACTAAGAAATCTAAAAAACATGTTTTCATGCCAATTCCAAGATTAAGATTTGGTTTATCTATTGCAAGATATCTTTCATCTTCAATGGATTCAAGTGATGGGCTATCCACTACCTTAAACGAAATGAGTAGACAAAGCTCTAAGAAATTTGTAATAACGAAGCTTCCAACTCATCAAGGTGTTGAAAAATTTGCAAAAAAAAACAGAATTAAATTTACTGATCTTGTTTTTAATGGCGGTGAAGAATATGAGATCGTTGCAACAGTTTCACCAAAGAATTTGTTAAAGATTAGAGAAATTGCCAGAACACAAAAGATCCCATTATTTGAGATAGGATATGTTACAAAGGGGAAAAATGTTATTTACCAACAAGAAAATAAAATTACAACCATACAAGACAAAGGTTGGCTTCATTTCAAATCCTAATGTTTTTTAAACCCATACAGAGCTTGGAAAATGTTGTCTGAACAAGAAGCCAAAGAAAAATGGGGAATTGCACACATTTACAGTAGTTATAACAACACCATTGTTCATATAACAGATATCTCCGGTGCTGAGACTGTAGCAATCAGTTCAGGAGGCAGGCATGTAAATGCAGATAGATATGAATCATCACCGTATGCTGCGATGAAATCCACGGGTGCGGTTGTGGAAGCTGCACATGACAAGGGCTTTACAGGCATGCATATCAGAGTAAGAGCCGTAGGAGGAGTTGGAGCCAGAGTACCAGGTCCTGGTGCACAGGCTGCAATCAGGGCCTTAGCAAGAGGCGGATTTAAGATTGGACGAATTGATGATGTCACACCAATTCCACATGATACGACCCGTAAAAAGGGCGGCAAGCGCGGAAGAAGAGTCTAGTTCTCTACAAGTTTCATCCTTATTTTGCAGTTTTTAGATTCAAAGAATTTTGTTACAAAATCGCTAAATTTTTCTTGAAATGCTTTGCCTTTTGTATTCATTATTTGAGTACCAAATTTTTCTTGCATACCAGCAAGTAATTCATTTTTGAATAATATTTTGAAAAAAGTCCAACCAAATTTTTCTACTGGGTTACTAAGCAGGAAACCATCAGTTATTCCACATAATAATTGAAGATCTTTCATGACAGAAGTAACAAGTTCCTTATCAATTTCGTATTTAGTGGTAGAAATTTCAAAAACAATATATCTGTTACTCATGATTTGTTAAACCCTATCTTATTTTTTTCTTTAACTAAATAAAATGTAAAGAGTGCTAAGAGGCCACCTATGACTGGGGCAATCACATAAATATGAAAATATTCAAAATCTAAATTCAACACTGCAGGTCCAAAAGTTCTAGCTGGATTCATTGATGCTCCAGATATCGGTCCACCAAAGAATACATCAAAAGCAACTGTACTTCCTACTGCAATACCAAGAAGGCCACGAGATATACTTCTATGATGGCTTTGTGAAACAAAAAGTAGCACGCATAACAGTATGAAGGTAAGCAGAATTTCGACGAAAAAACTTTCTACAATCATACCATTTACTGGTAGTGTTGGAGCAAGATTGGTACCTTTCCCCAGTGTAAATGAAAGTATAAAGCTAGCAGAGGCCGCAGCTGATAGTTGGCTAACAACATACCCTACAAAGAGTTTTGTATTGATTCCTTTTCTAATCCAAAAAATCAGCGATATGACGGGGTTAAAATGAGCGCCTGAAATAGTTTGAAATGGGTATATTATTGCGCATAAAATTACTAAATGTGAAAGTGAAACACCAAGATGACTTATTTGCAACACAGCCGCTGCCGTTACTACATATATCAATCCAAAAGTGCCCACAAATTCAGCAAGTAAAGATTTCAATTGAATTTTCTTGTTTATGGTAAGATTAAGGATTTTGTTCAGTTGGTTGATCTTCTACGTTACTAATTTTACTTGATTCTTTTAGTTTTTCAGACCAAGAAACAAGCTTTCCATCTTGTTCTATGTTTATAGTGGTAGCTACACGAACACGAATTCCAAGAGATCTGAAAAGCGTAAGTAATTTTCCACCATCAATTGTTTCTGTTACTTCTCCAGATTGAATCAGATCTGCAAGCTTGTCTATAACTAGTTTAGTTTCTTCCGGAAATTGAGATTCTGCGTTTTGTAGAACTTCTAGACCGCGATAACCAAGTTGTTTTATTAAAATTTCTCTTGGATTAGTGGTTTTTTGATCTTGTTTTGTTGCTTTTAGCTCTTCCTGTTTTTGTTGTAATGAGATGTTTTTCTGCATCTCAAGCAAGCGTTTTGCTTTGAGAAGCTCCAACTCTTTGTCTTCTTCGCTCATCCTTTTATGACACCCATAGGAATGAGTTTTGCAACTTTGGTGGCTATGCCAAGTTCATGAGAAACATTGGCAACCGCATCTACGTCTTTGTATGCTTCAGGTGTTTCTTCCACAACTCCTTCTCGTGTAAGAGCTTTTATGAAAATTCCCCTTTCACCAAGTGTTTTTTGTACTTGAACATCGGTATAGCTTCGACGTGCAGCAGAACGTGACATTGTTCTTCCTGCACCATGTGCTGTAGAACCAAAACTTAGATCAAGTGAATTTTGTTTACCTAAGAGAATCCAGCTAGCTGTTCCCATTGAACCAGGAATGAAAACTGGTTGTCCTATGTCTCTATATTTTTTTGGTATTTCATCCCTACCTCCAGGAAACGCTCTAGTTGCACCTTTCCTATGAACCACTACAGATTTTAGTTGTCCATCAATATTGTGTTTTTCTACCTTTGCGATATTATGTGCCACATCATAGACAAGCTTCATATCCAAATCAGATTAAGATTGTTTGAAAACACGTTCAAATGCCTTTCTTGTCCAATGAGTAATCATCTGTCTGTTGCTCCATGCAAAGTTTAGTGCAGTAAACATCGCTTTTCTATAAGATTCACCTTCTTCTGATGAATTTGGAACGCAAGCAAGTTCTCTATCTGCCAAAGTTATACCATATTTTCCAAGTGATTGTTCTGAGACTCTAAGATAATCGCTACATATTTGATGACCAAAACCTCGTGAACCACAGTGAATCAAGATGGTCACTTGTCCTTCATTGTATATTCCCATTTGTTTTGCAGCTTCTTTATCATGGATTTCTGCTACTTTTTGTACCTCAAGAAAGTGATTTCCAGAACCAAGACTGCCAAGTTGTGGTGCACCACGTTTTCTTGCAGTTGCCGAGACTTTACCAGGATCCGCATTCTTCATTTGTCCATTTTCTTCACATACATCTGCATCGTCTTTAGTTCCGTATCCATTATCAACTGCCCATTGTACTCCTTTTACTAGTACTTCATCAAGTTGTGAAAAACTTAGCTTTACAGCTCCTTTTGAACCGACACCAGATGGAATGGAGCTGAAAAGATCGTTAATAAGATTTTTTAATTGTGGTCTGACATCATTTTCATTAAGATTTGTTCGAATTAATCTAACACCACAGTTAATGTCATAACCTACCCCGCCAGGACTAATCATTCCATCTTCTGCATCCATAGCTGCTACTCCACCTACAGGAAATCCATATCCTTCATGACCGTCAGGCAAGACTACTACATGTTTTTGAACTCCTGGTAAAGTGGATACGTTAATTGCTTGAATGATTGTTCTGTCTGTCATCATTTTTTGTAATAGTCCTTCATCTGCGTAAATTGTAACAGGAACTTTCATTCCACGGTTTGAATCAACATCTATTTGATAATGCATGTTGCCAATTTTTTTTGGAATCAGTGATGACATTTAGATCAGTGAACAAACGTTGCTCTTACACAATTTAAATCATAAGTAGGTTTATTTTCCTAATTCAGTTCAAATTCATTATGCCTATTTTACCAATTGATGGAGGACGATACGGTACCAAAGAAATGCGTGAAATTTTTGATGATCAGAAGAAAATCCATTATCAACTTGAGATAGAGGCAACTGCAGCAGAATCTCAGTCTGAAATAGGCATGATTCCAAAAGCAGCAGCACAAAACATAGCAAAAATGGCAAGATCTGGAAAAATCACTACAAAACGAGTAAAGCAGCTTGAAGCAAAAAGTGATCATGATACTGCTGCTTTAGTGGAAGCATTAGGCGAGCTTTGTACTCCTAATGCAAAGCCCTGGATACACTATGGTCTGACAAGTAATGATTTAGTAGATACAAGCACTTCAATGCAGATTAAAGATGCACTTGCAATCATAGAACCAAAGGTTGCAAGACTATCAATCATTTTAGCAAAGCTTGCAATGAAATTCAAGGATTTCCCAGCTGTAGGAAGAACTCATGGACAACATGCAAGTATCATAGCGTTTGGTTTAAAATTTGCAAATTGGGCTTTGGAAATGTCAAAACACATAGAGAGAATTGAACAGTGTAAGAAGAGAATTTTGATCTGCAAGACACTTGGTGTTGTTGGAACTGGATCCCTTATGGGATCAAAAGCATTAGAGGTTCAAAAAAGAGTTGCGAAGAAACTTTCCCTATACCCTGCAGATGTCACTACTCAGGTTGTGTCAAGAGAAGGATACGCAGAATATGTATTTTGTATTGCATTAATTGGCGCTACATTAGAAAAAATGGCAGTAGAGATACGAAATCTTCAGAGAACAGAAATTGGCGAGGTTGCAGAACCTTTCAAGAAGGGTCAAATGGGAAGCAGCGCTGTTCCAGTAAAGAGAAATCCTGTAAAAAGTGAGCGTGTGACTTCACTTTCAAAGATGCTGCGAAGCCAGATCAATGTATCATTTGAAAACATACCATTATGGCATGAGAGAGATTTATCAAATTCTGCAAATGAAAGATTTACTCTCCCAACAAGTTCCATCTTGTTGGATGAAATGTTAGAAGCAATGACAAAGATTCTTTCTGAACTTTATGTGAATAAGGAAAAAATAAAGAAAAATCTAGGTGTAACAAATGGCCAAATTTTTGCAGAGTTTGTACTTGATGCCCTAATTAAAAAGGGCGTTCCACGCTTCAGTGCGTATAGAGACATACAGAGAGTAGCTTTTGCAGCTTCTGATTCTGGAATAGAGTTTTTACAAGCTGTGAAAAACGACAAAGCCATATCTGCACACCTAACTAAAAAAGAGATAGAAAGTATTTTTGTTGCTGAGAATCAGCTTGGTGCATCTGGAGTCATAATCAGAAATGTCTTCAATAAGGTAAACAAAACATGCTCTAAATTTACTTGATTTTCATCAAGGCTTTGTGAATAAGAGAACCATATTGAAGAGCCTTTTTGCGCTTAAACGCAGCTTCTTTTGGAACTCTAATTCTTAAAGCAAGATCTCTAACAATATGTTTTCGTATTAGATCATCAGGTCCATGAATTTTTTCTTCGAGTGGAATTTTTTTGGCAAAGGTCACAAATTCTTTTAGAAGAAATGGTTGGAGTATTTTAACGCTAAATTCTGAAGCAATTATGTTAACCGCTTTCATCATGTTAAGTTCATTTTCAATTTTTGATTCCATCATATCCATAACACTATCTCTGCCATGTTTTATTGCATCCCTGTATGCATTATAACCACAAAAAAGCTCGTCAATTCCATTTGCTGTGAGTACCTCATCGATACCATTGCGTTTTGCAAGTTTAGATACAAAGTAAAATGCAATACAATTTTCGTTCCATGAGAGATTATCTGTTTTTATTGTTTTTTTGATCTGTCCTGCTATTTTGGGAAATGTTTTTGATAAGATTTTTTCAATTTTATGTTTGTAGCCAAACAAGTTAGCTATTTCCTTAGAAAATTGGATGTCATGTGAATCTGCAAATCCTGTCGTCAATAGTATCACGTCATATCCAAGATCAGTACAAAGTTTTGCTAAAAGGGAGCTGTCTACACCACCTGAAAAAGCAATTCCTATCGTTTTCTTATCAGTTATTTTTTGAATTGATTCATTCATCTTTTTGTGTAGTTTATCAAGATCTGCCATTTCCATAGATTGTAAAAATCCGCCCTAAGTTGGTTGCGATGTTTTGATAGTTAAATACTGGAATGGATAAAACGATTCATGGGTATGGCCAAATTATCAGATGAACAAATCAAAAAAGAATTAGCAAATTTGTCAGGTTGGAGCATAGTCAATGGAAAACTTCACAAGGATTTTGTCTTCAAAGATTTTATCGGGGCATTTGGGTTCATGAGTACAGCAGCATTACATATAGAAAAAATAAACCATCATCCTGAATGGTTCAATGTATACAACAAGCTCAAAATTGATTTAACAACCCATGATGCGGGAGGAATAACACAAAATGATATCAATCTTGCAAGAATTCTAAACTCATTAGAATAGACAAACATTCAGTTACTTGTTTTTTGATTTTTTACTGTACAGAATTTATATACAGAAGAATATCAAAAATTTTCAAATGGCAAACGGCTCGGCAATTTTGGATTCGGATTTTAGATATACTGATAGAAAGGGCAATCTTTTGAGAACAAGAACTGAGCTTTCTATAGCGGAAATGCTATCATTTTTGGATATAAAATATGAATACAATCACAAGCTAACTTTCAAAGATGGAAAAAATGTTATTGTGGATTTTAAAACAGAGAAAGGACTCATTGAAGTAATAGATGATGAAAAGGATATATCAAAATACAAGGAAATAAAACGTGAATTTCCTGAAACCAAAATTATTGCCATTGGTCATCCAAAATTGGCAGCACAGATAAAAGAATTAGAAGATATCATACTTTACAAAACTAGAGATGTTCAAACTGGATCCATTTTCATTGAAGACCCATCATTTGCATTTGATTATGCCCATATTCTTCCATTAGTAGAAAAGTGTTCAATACTTCATGGACACACATCTTCCGTAATGGTTGAGCTTGTGGGAGAAATGAAAAATAATCTATTGATAGATTTTAGTGAAGCAAAGAAAATTATAAAAGAAGTCATTTCTATTCTTGATCACAAGTTTTTCATCAATAGAAAATATCTAATTAAAGAAGATAATTTACATTATAAAATTGCATTTGATGGCCCAAAAGGCATGTTTGATTTACAGGTTCCAAAAAACACAACATATCTGCTTGAGGGGGAAGCTACAGTAGAAAACCTCTCCACAGAAATAATCAAGCTCCTTATTCCAAAAATGCCAGAATGCATAGAGGCAGTAGGAGTCTATATTTACGAAGGATACAACAAAGGAGCCCATATTTTATCACATATCTCCAAGTCTTAAGATATGGAACCAAAAATCAAAGAGACTGCGTGGAACCCAGAGCTTGAAAAACAGATTCTAAAACAGTGGAAAGATTCTCATCTTTACGATTTCAAGCCAGAAGGCGATGTTTTTGTTATAGACACCCCCCCACCTTATCCCTCAGGAAGGCCTTGGCACATAGGAGCAGCTGCACATTATGCACAGATAGACATGATTGCAAGGACGGCAAGAATGTCTGGCAAAAATGTCCTTTTTCCAATAGGGATAGATAGAAACGGCTTACCCGTTGAGATGTACACTGAAAAAAAATACAACATCAGAATGCGTGAAACAGAGCGTGGAGAATTCTTAAAGCTTTGTGCAACTGCGTTAGATGATTTGGAAGCAGAGATGATTCAGATAATGACAAATCTTGGTCTTAGTGGAAATTTTTCAGAATATTATAGAACAGATTCTGAAGAATACAGAACACTTACACAATCAACATTTATCGAGCTTTGGAAAAAAGATTTAGTATATCTTGCAAATAGGCCAAACAATTACGACTGGGTTACTGGAACTACAATTGCAGATGCAGAAATAACGTATCAAGAAATTCCTACAAACCTAGTTCACATGAAATTCAATATAAAAGATTCTGAAAAATCATTGATAGTGGCAAGTACCAGACCAGAACTTTTGTGCGCATGTCAAACAGTAATTGTAAATCCTGATGATGAAAGATATACCAGCTTGGTTGGCAAAAAAGTAATAATTCCATTAGTTAACCGCGAAGTTGAGATTCTAACACATCCTTCTGCAGAAAAAGAATTTGGATCTGGCGTTGTAATGGTGTGTAGTTATGGTGATCAGAATGATGTCGCGTTATTTAGAGAACTAAAATTACAAGAAATTGTAGCCATTGGAAAAGATGGTCGTATGACAAATGTTGCTGGG
>Ga0233417_10000581_pt1 | contig 11057 bp, 9 predicted proteins | sample Sed_MG_FD_189023 | JGI IMG/M metagenome (GOLD analysis project Ga0233417, IMG submission 189023) | Sediment microbial communities from Lake Towuti, South Sulawesi, Indonesia - Sediment_Towuti_2014_0.5_MG | ecosystem: Environmental > Aquatic > Freshwater > Lake > Sediment | place: Indonesia... | reverse complement strand
GCTCCTAGCCGAGCATCTCCTTGAGCAAGCCGTGTACGTTCCAGAGCTGGCGCGTCTTGGCGGCGGCGAGACGCGTGCTCCGCGAGACGGGGATGACGACAGGCTCGCGGCCAGCCTCGACTGCGCTGGTGCGGAACAGCCAGGCGGAAAGCCCGGCGACGGGCAGCTTGGTCATGTCAAAGATCAGGTTGAAGCCGCCGGGTACTCCCGAATCCCAGTTGCGCGAGTGTGCGAACGCGAAGTGCATGATGGAATCCCAGTCCTGAAACGCGCCGAGCGCGGCGGTCAGTGGATCGATTTCGGCGGCGTGGGTATTCGGCCACGGCTGGTTGAACTCGCTGACGGTGTAAGGCCGCCCGGCGAGCCGGGACGCAGCCACGTTCAAGTACCAGCTCGCTCCGTCGCACACCGAAGAGCTGTCGCGCATGCGCCAATCGCGCGCATCCCACGCCTGGTACGGGAAATCGTAGTGGTCAAGGTAGAAGTGCTCGTCGATGTAATCCAGGTCGAAGTGCGAGTCGAAGTTCACCAGGCCGCCGAAGCCCATCTGCGTGCCGGTGACCGGCACGTTCTTCGAAGTTGCTTCCCGCGCGGCGGCCAGCATCCGGCTGAGGTAGGCGCGGTCGGTCTCGACGAGGAAGTCGAGATAGTCGTTGGTGCGCGCCTCGGTGGCGAACTCGGTGGCCGGGACCACCGAGATGTTGCCGGCGTCGAGCGATTCGCCCGCGGCCAGACCCGCGCCTGTCGTCGTCTGAAGCGTGCAGTTGCGGATGTAGACCGGCACGCCGATGAAATCTTGCACGTTGAGCATGAAACGGCCTGTGCCGTTCACCGCGAATGTGGGCCGGACGACCATCCTGTACTTCTGCCACTGGTTGGTGACGGTGATCGAACGCCCGTTGATCCAGCGCCACGGGCTGGTGTCCTCCATCACGGTGAAGTCGGCGTTCCTGGAAACGCCGGCTGGCAGGTCGGCGCGGATCTCCAGTTCGGCGGCATACACCTCGCCCGGAACGAGCGAGAAGCCGACCTGCTTCGGAAATACCCAGTGGCCGCCGCGCGACACCCGCACGCGGGCGGTGGGGATTCCGTTCTGCGTGATGACTTCGAGCGTCGCCTGCGAAGGCGAATGGACTTCGAGTGTCCATGCGCCCGGCAGGATGTTCGGCCCGCGCGACTCGCCGCGGCCCCAGGCGCCGGCGAGGGCCTCCGTGTTCGCATAGTTTCCGCGCAGGAACGCGTTCCACTGGCGTTGGAACTCGGCGCGGTATTCTCCCCGAAGCGCGTCGTCAAGCGTCGTGCCCCAGGGCGTTTGCCAAGCAAAGGCGAGGGAACTTTCGTTATTGATCTCGATCATCCCCAGCACCGGGTCGTCACGGAGCTTGAGCGCGTCGATGACCTTGCGCGTGTAGTCGGCCTGGAGATCCACCATCCGCGGCCAGAAGATGTGCATCGGTTTGCTTTGTTCGGGCATCAGCCTAGAGCTGGACCAAGCGGGCACCTGGTCGATGGAAGGGCGGAATTCGTAGCCGACGTGCAGATTCAGGTTGGCGTAAATGCCCTCGGCTTTGAGCGCATCGAGAAAAGCGCGCATGCGCCGGACCGTAAGCTGGTTGAGGGTGGGGAACGGCCCGGTGGTCAAGAGCGAGTTGGCGTCTTCGGGCCGCTGGTCGGGCCAACTGTCCATGTGGTGCAGCCGCACGAGGTTGACGCCGAGCCGCCGCAGCCGCTTGGCAATGCGCGATGCGTCCGCCTCGGCGGGGAAGTTGCCGCCGAAGGCGAGGTTGACGCCGAACAGGCGCACGCGCTCATCGTCGGCGGTGTCGGGCTCGAGGTCCGCGCCAGCGCGGAAAAAGCAGCCGTCACGGACGAACAAACGGTCCGCGGGGCCGAGGGGATGATTCAAGAAGCTGAAATCGGGCGCGCCGCCGAGCTTGTCGAGGTCGATCGCGAACTGGTAGTATGCGGCGGCGGAAGTGGCCGGCGGCGCAACTGCCATCGTGATTCCCGGCTGGCTGGCTGCCTCGCCGACAGTGATCACCAGCGGCACGGCGGGCCCCGGCGTGACGTTCACGGGAACCTTCACGTTCACCTGCATCAACCCGGCCAGGTAACCGGGTGCGGCACCGGCGTATTGCACCTCGGCGTCGATGCCGCCGACGCTCGCCTTCACCGGAAGCACCGGGCGGGGGGAGGCGCCGGTGGCGATGCGACCGTCCTCGCCCGGGGGATCCGTCTGCCCTTCGCCCGTCATGTAGACGGAAACGTACGAGCCGGCCTGGATGGGATTCGATGGGCCGTTGATGGAGCCGTCGAGGTTCACGATGGCGCCCTGGCCGCTGCCGGTCGCGTCGAGGGCGAAGATGCCGGGCGCGCTCCGCGTTACGGGGACAACGAGGGCGCTCGCCTTCTCGCCATCGCGCACGAGCTCGACGGAGACGCTCGTCTTGCCAGCGGAGGAGTACGGCGCCACCGCGCTCACCTGTCCTGCGAGCACATAAACGAGCGGCGCGGGCCGGCCGTCAAACAGTACCTGGACTCCGGCCAGCGACGTCGAGACGCGGCCGTCGGCGCCGATCGTCATCGACACGATCTCCGGCGGGCCGAGGCCCGAGCCGAAGAGCGTGACGATCTCGCCGGGCGCCACCGGGCCGCCGAGGAAGCTGGCGGCGTTGACCACTGCCTCGAGCGTGGCCGCCACCCGCGGTGATGCGGCGGCGCGCTTCTCGGCGGCTGGGGTAGCGATCGACAAGAACAGCAACGGAGCAAAAAGGACCAAAGAAAGCGGGGACATCCACCCTCAGCTTATACAATGGGTCCATGGAGGCGCGTGGCTCGAGGCTGCCGGTGAAGCGCTGGCCCGCGGGCAAGCCAATAAAGGCGGAGACCGTCGCCAGAGAGTGGGCTGGCGAGGGATTCACTTGCGACCTTTGGATCGATCCGCCGGGCCAGGAGTGGATCGACTTCGTGCATCCGGTCGATGAGGTCGTGGTTGTGCAGGAAGGCGCGCTGGAGTTCGAAGTGGAGGGCGCCAAGGCGCTGCTGGGGCCCGGCGATGAGGTGTTCATTCCCGCCGGCGCGCTTCACAGCATGCGAAACGCCGGCGGCACGATTGCGCGATGGTTCTACGGCTACCGGCTCATCACCGGCCGCCGGGGATACGGCTGAGGGGGCTGGCAGCCCGCCGCAGGCGGGGGAAGCCGATCCAACTCTCATAACCAAAGTAAACAGAGTACCGTTTACCGGTTCTCATAACGCACACTCTCCATCGGCAGATGGGCGATAGGAGGCTTCTAACTTCAGTTATGAGCGTTCTGCGCCAGAACTGGCCAGAATTTCCGCAAATGATACTTCCCAATTTGTTGGAATTACCGTATCTTAGTGGATGTGAGGCCCGTTCGCTCGATCGTGATTCCGTCATCGCCGGGGGACGATCGCCGGCAGCAATGCCGACTGAAGGTGGAACGGCCATGCCGCGTCTATCCGGTCGAGCACGGCTCGGAAGGCGTGCACGGCGTGACCAACGACATCAGCCGTTCGGGTCTTCTGATCGCCTTTCCCAGAGGTGTTTCTCCCTGGTCGCTGCCCAAGGTGGGCGAGCACGCTCGCATCGTGATCGACCTGCCGAACGGTCCGGGCGCTCCGGCGCGGTCCCTGGAGCACCTTGCGCGGGTAGTCCGCGTCTCGGGCGAGATGTCAGAGAGCCCTACGGTGGCGTTCGAGGTGTACCGCACCAGGATCACGGACCGCGGCGACGGCGCGACCGCCGGCGGGGAGTGGCCGGCGAAGCCGATTTCGGGATACGTCCAGTAGGAATCAGCGGTGAAACCGGCCTTCGATCAGACCGAGCGGCCCGTGCCGGCCTCCCGAAACCGGCCTGAGGAAGACACTCCACGCTTTCCGGCGCCGGCTTTCGAGTTGCTCGACGACGCCGGGGACATCGTCTACACTCACGACCTCCGCGGCAACTTCACGTCAGTAAACAAGGCTGTCGAGAGACTCACCGGCTACCGGCGCGAGGACATCCTGGGAATGAACATCGCCGAACTGTTGACGCCAGAGTCGTGGCAACAGGTACAGCGGACGATCGAGAAGCAGCTCGGCGGCGGATCACGGGCCACGTATGAAGTGACGGCCTACGCGAAGACCGGCCGCGGCCTGGTGCTTGAGGTCAGTTCGCGTCTTCTGTTCCAGGACGGCCGGCCGGCGGGCGTGCTGGGGATCGCGCGCGATGTCGCCGAGCGCAAGGGCTCGGAAGCGCACCTGCATCTGCTGAAGTCGGTGGTGGTCAACGCCAATGACGCCGTGCTGGTTTCCGAAGCCTGCGCACAGGACCCGCTGGGCGCCCGAATCGTTTACGTCAACGAGGCGTTCACGAAGATGTCCGGCTACCCGCCGGAGGACGCCGTCGGGCGAACGCCGCGCATTCTGTTTGGGCCGAAGACCGACCGCGGCCAGCTTGATCAGGTTCGGGCGGCGGTTTCCCGCTCCGAGCCCATTCGCGTGGAGCTGATCAACTATCGCAAGGACGGCTCCGAGTACTGGGTGGACGTGAACTTCGTGCCGATCGCAAACGAGCGGGGCGAGCACACGCACTGGGTTGCGGTTCAGCGGGAAACGACACACCGCCGCCGCTCCGAAGATCTGGAGCGCGACCGCAACGAGGTGCTGGAGTTGCTGGCCAAGAACGAGCCGCTGGAGACGGTGCTTACGCACCTGACGCGCATGGTCGAGCGCCAGTGCCCGCAGGCGCGCTGCTCGGTATTTCTGTTCCGCAACGGCGAACTGCGGTCCATCCAGTCGCCGGCGGCGCGCAACGGGCTCCAGCCGCTCGACGACATCGCCGCCCGGCTGGCCGCCGGGGCCCTTGGAGACGCTGCTCGCATGACGGGCGCGCCGGGGGGCGATGGAGACGCGACGGCGAGCCCGGCGCAATCGGGGAGCAACGGCCATTCGCAGGTTCCACGCCGGCCCGGGGGCTGGTCGGTTCCGATCTTTTCCGCCAGCGGCTCGATTCTCGGGGTGTTCTCGATTCAGTACCGCACTCCGCGACGCGCCACCGACGCGGAACTCGACTTCCTTGCGAAAGCGAGCCGCCTGGCCGCGATTGCCATCGAGCAGCGCCAGCTTACCGACCAGCTCTCCCACCAGGCGCAGCATGACGCGCTGACGGGTCTACCGAACCGTGTGCTGTTCGAGGAGCGTTTACAGCAGGCCCTCGACCAGGCACGCAGGAACGGCAGCATGGTGGCCGTACTGTTCGTCGATCTGGACCGTTTCAAGCAGATCAACGACACGCTGGGGCACTCGGTGGGGGACGCTCTGCTCCAGAAGGTCGGACAGCGGCTCAAGTCCTGCGTGCGCAAGAGCGACACGCTGGCGCGGATGGGCGGCGACGAGTTCACGCTCCTGCTGACGGATTTGAAAGACCAGCACTACGCGGTGCGCGTCTCGCAGAAACTGCTGGACGCGCTGAAGGCGCCGTTTGTGGTGGAGGGCTACGAGCTGTTTGTCACCGCCAGCATCGGCATCAGCCTCTATCCTCGCGACGGACGCGACGCCGCCACCTTGCAGCGCAACGCCGACAGCGCCATGTACCGCGCCAAGAATCAGGGCAAGAACAACTTCCAGCTCTTTCTGCCGGAGATCAGCGCGACGGCGCTGGAATCGCTCGAACTGGAGAACGCGCTGCGCAAGGCGCTGGAGAATGACGAGTTGCAGATCCACTACCAGCCGCAGGTGGACCAGCAGGGCAAGCTGGCCGCGCTCGAAGCGCTGCTGGTGTGGAACCACCCGAAGCTCGGGCTGATTTCGCCGTCCCAGTTCATCCCCCTGGCCGAGGAAAGCGGGCTGATTTACCCGATCGGGGCTTGGGTGTTGCAGCAGGCCTGCCGCCAGAACGCCGCGTGGCTGCGAGCCGGTCACCGGGCGGTCAAGGTGGCGGTGAACGTCTCGGCGATGCAGTTCACGCGCTCGGGTCTGGTCGACTCCGTCGCCCAGGTGTTGGCGCAGACCGGACTCGACCCCTCGCTGCTTGAGCTGGAGCTGACCGAGAGCGTCGTCATGCGCGACGTGCATGAGTCGGCCCGGCAGATGGACCGCCTGCGCGCGCTGGGGGTCAGCCTGTCCATCGATGATTTCGGAACCGGCTACTCTTCGCTGAGTTATCTGCGGCGGTTTCCGATCGATACGCTGAAGATCGACCAGTCTTTCCTCCGTGACATCGACTCGGAGCCGAGCACCATGCCGCTGGTGAAGGCGATCGTGGCTTTGGCCCACAGCCTGCAACTGTGCGTGGTGGCTGAGGGCGTCGAGAACCAGCGGCAATTGGAAGCCTTGCGTCTGGTGGATTGCGACCGCTTCCAGGGTTATCTGCTAGGGGAGCCTTTGCCGGTGGAGTCCGTGGCCAGGCTGCTGAGCCAGCCGGACAGGGTGCTGTGGCAGACCAAGTTCCCGGTCGGACGTAGCGGGAAAGCCTGGAGGGAGGCCGCTGAGCCAAGCCGGCCCGCGGCGGGCATCGTGCTGTCCTGAAACGGGTTGCGGGTTCATGTACTGGACCGCCCCCACCTCTTTGGCCGTAACCTGTACTAAAACCGGACAGTTGCGGGACTAGTACGACTTCATCTTCCATCCACAGGGAGTAACCTTTACCCGCCCACCCCACCGCTGCTAGACTTCTTGCGGGTGCATACCAGCCCGCGAGAGCCGCGGTTTCAAGCCTCGAGGTCGGAACGGTTGCGAACCGCTGAACTGGGCGGCGCGTGGCGGCTTTCAGGGCTCAGCACAGGGAGACTACCGTGCCCGAAACGAGACTGACTTGCCCGCACTGCGGGCACGACGGGACGCGCGAAACAGCCACTTCGCCGCTCAAGTCCTACGGGTTCAACTATCTCCAGGACGACGTCGTCAGCCGCGACGTCCAGGGATACGACGATGCCGGCAAGCTCCAGCTTTCCCCGAGCTTCAAGTGCGCAGGCGCTCCGGGGACCAACCCGCGGATCGAGTGCCGCAATTGCTGGCAGACGTTCCCCCCGCCGCCCGACATGGAGTGGGTGGTATCGACTGAGGCTCCGGCCGGCGCCGACGAGGAGCCGGTCGCGTTCGAGGTCGGCGAACTGCGGAACGTGGCCGAGCGCGTCACCGAGACGCTTGTGCAGGTGCTGAGCAGCGCGGTGAAGGAAGCGCAGCAACGGACAGCCGAGGACCTGCGGCGACTGGAGGCCACCGTCGCCAGTCTGGCCGGGGTGACTGAGGAGATCCCGTCCTTACGAAGCGAACTAGGGACCCTGCGGCAGCAGACCGATTCACTGGTGGAGGCCGAGAGACAGCTCTCCTTCCGGATGGCGCGAATGGAAGCCCGCTTGAACGGGCTGGACGCCGTCTCGCGCGAGGATTTTCGGAGAGTCACCGAAGGGCAGGAGCAGATCCGGCAGGCTCTGGAGACGCAGGCGAGCGCCGCGGCCGCCCTGGACCAGACGGTTCGCCAGCTTCAGGAGAACGCACAAGCGCTTCAGGAACGCTTCGACAGAGGCACGGCCGAGACGTCCGCCGCCGCGGCCGCGATGAGGGAGCGGCTGGAGGCGCTCGACCAGCGGCTCCGGGACAACATCGAGGCATCCGAGGCACTCCGGGCCGCCTGGGCGGAAATGGAGGGCATGCAGAATGCGGTACAGCGGCGCCTCGAGACCCAGGCCGAGGCCATTCGTTCGATCCACCTCGCCCAGGAGGTCCGCCGCGAGGAACTGCGTGCCGCACTCCAGAAACTGGAGGACATCGCCGGGGGGATGAGCGTGCCCAAGCCCTTGCCGGAGGACCTGTGACGGTGAAGCGCCAGTCCGGGTCCGGCTCCGCGGCACGGCCTGGCTTCGCGGTAACTCCGCATGGCCACATTTGAGTTCATCTCGTCGGAGGAACTCCGGCGGTCGCTCGAAAAGGACACCGAGGAACTTGTCGCGTGCATGGAAGCGCGCGCCTGGAAGGCGGCGCACGTGCTTGCGGGCAGCATCATTCAGGCGATGCTGATCGACTACCTCTGCTCTTTCGGGCACGCCAGCGAAGCCGACGCGCTCAAGATGAGCTTCACGGAACTGCTGGCGTTTTGCCGCGACCTCGACGTGCTGTCATCGAGGACCGTGGACCTGTCGGCCTCGATCAGCTCGTACCTGAACTTCATCCACCCGAACGGTCGTATCCGCCTTCATGAAACCGCCACCGAGAACCGGGCGCGCATCGCCCAGGCGCTGCTCGAAATCATCGTAAACGAGATCGCCGTCCGGCGGCAGATCACGAGCGGCGCCACCGCCGAGCAGATTGTGGCCAAGCTCCAGGCCGACCCATCCGCAGCCGCAATCATCCACCACATCATCCGGAAGACGAGCCAGCACGAGTTGAAGCGGCTGCTGCTGGAAGTGGCTCCCAAGACCTACCTTGAGCTGGCCCAGACGCCGGCGGCCGAGAGCGTGCCGGTGCTTCGCAACCTTCAACAGTGCTTCCGCTTGGGATTCGAGCTGGCGCCCGAGGAACTGAAGCAGCAGGTGGCGCGGAGATTCATCTCCGTTCTCGAGGAGGAAAGTGAGTTCGCGGTGCGCGTATACGAAACGTGCCTGTTCCGCGCCTCCGACCTGCGCTACCTTGACGAGAACGACCGGAACGTCGTGAAAGCGCACTTCTTCGCCAGCCTTGCCGCGGAGGTGACGCCGGCGCTGCTGGAAGCGGCGGCGGGCATGGGAAGCCACTTGGTCTCGGACGAGGACACGCGTGCGTTCTTTGTGCCGCTTGTGATGCGTCTGCTGGAGACCGATCGAGAGCCGCTGCGCGCCGCCATCCTCAAGCGCTTTCGCGAGGAGTATGCCCGCGCCTCGGAGACGAGCCGGCGTTCCGTATTGAGCTGGCTGAACCGGCTCAAGGGTTTTCTCTTGCAGGAAGGACGCCGCCCGGCGATCGCGGCCCTGGAGTTGCTCCAAGCGACGCTGTAGACGCGGGCGGGATCGTCTCAGGATGCCTGCGCCGGGTGCAGCATCGCTCCGATCGCTTCTTTGAGCACAGCGGACTCGAAAACGCGCCTCCAGTCCGGCCGGATGATTTCTTTGGTACCCCACTCGATCGCCAGTCTGGCGGCATCGGAGAACGGCGATTTCTCGGCGCCGAAAACGATGGCCAGCGCGATCTGAGCGTGGCCGGCCATGAAGGCCTCAGCCGCCTCGCGGGGCACGCCCTTCTCGATGGCGGCGTCGAGCGATGCCTTCATCAGCGCGGCCGCCGTTGCCACAACGATTTCCGACATGGCCGGCTCAAGCAGCGCGAACTGCTCCGGCGTGATGCGGTGCGCTTGCCGGACGGGCGCAAAAACAACCTGGCACAGCTCCGAGCCGGCGGCGAAATCCTCTTCGGAGCCGGAGATCAATGAGACCAGAATGTCCTGGACGGCGATGCCGCCGAAGTAATCGCGGCGGGCCTCCGGGGTTGCCTGCTCGGTGAAGAACGGCGGGTGGCACGGGTGCGTAATCATCATCGTGATGTCCGAGCGCTCAGGCAGTTCGCCGACATAGGCTGCGGCGGCATCCAGCATGATCAACGTTCCTCCGCTCTTCATGTGGGGGACGCACTCGGCCGAGATGCGGCCGATGAGCGCGTCCGGCACCGCCAGCAGCACGAAATCCGCCTCGGGCAGCGCCGCTACGAGCGGCGTCACCTGCCAGCCCATCCGCTCGAGGGCAAGCGCCCGCTCCGGATTGTTCTCGCACAGCAGGACACGGTACTCGGGGCAGCCCGCGAGTTTCTCCGATGCGCGGGCGCCCATCTTTCCACCCGCCCCGAGAACAACGACCGTCTTCGTCACGATTGCCTCCCTGAATTCGGTGACAGGCTACGCAATTCCCGATTATCCGGCGAAGTGCCACACCTCGGCTTGGGAAAAATCGGGGATTGCGTAGCCTGTCACCGGTTTTGACTTGAGATGATGGTAATGGCCACGATCAGCAGGCCGATGCCGGCCAGCGAGTAAAGGTACGCCTTTCTCGGCGCGCCGGCCCACTCGCCACTTGCAGCGCCGAGCACGTTCGACGTGATCAGGCTCATCGACATGAACAGCGGCCAGCCGACGATCCCGCCGAGGGGGCCGAGCAGGGTCGCACCGGTCCCGTACACCATGAAGCTGCCGAAGCAAACCACGCCCATCACCGTTCCGCCGACCCAATGGCCGGCCGGCGTGTTGGATCGCGCGAACAGGTTCCAGGTACGGTTCTTGAACAGCAGGATCACGCACCAGCCGGCGTTGGCGACAAAGCCGGCGGTGAGCGCGAGGCTCCAGATGGCGTTGGACGCCAGGGCCGGCGCGGCGCCGAAATCCAGCGCCTTCCGCTGCAATTCCTCTCCGAAGATAAAAGCGAAATTCAGCATCGGCGAAAAGATCCCGGAGAGGACGCAGATCAGCAGGCCGGCGGCGAAGCTGGATTTCAACGCCTGCGACGCGGCTAAAGGCGATGCCTGCTCGCGCAGCCGTCCGGCTTTCGCGCAGAGGATGATGCCTGCGATGACGATCAGCGTGCCGATCATCAACGCCTGACCCTGCCGGGTCCACAGCCGCTCCGGATGAAGCACGAGAAGCGGCAGGAACGTGCCGATCGGCGCGATCAGGCCGAGGATAAGGCCGTAGCCGACGGCAAGGCCCATACGGTTCACGCCCAGGCCGAACAGCACCGAGCCGACGCCCCAGCCGAATCCGAACAGCAGCACTTTGAGGATGACCGCAGCCGAGGCCAACGCGAAGATCTCGCCCAGGCGCGGCACTGCCGCCGGCGCCATGATCCACGGCATGATGATCAGGCCGGTGATGGAATACACGAGCCAGGAATTCTCCCAACGCCAGGCGCGCATCCGCTTCATCGGGAGTACAAAACTGCCGTTGAGAAAGCCGCCGGTCAGCACTCCGGCCACGCCCCATCCGATGTCAGGCGCCATCAGTCCTCCTTAAGTTGATAACTCGCATGCCGGACAATGGCTAACAGTCGCCTCGTCAGATAACCCGCGCTCTGTCGGGCCGCCGGCCTTCTCCTCGA
>Ga0233417_10000580_pt1 | contig 11059 bp, 13 predicted proteins | sample Sed_MG_FD_189023 | JGI IMG/M metagenome (GOLD analysis project Ga0233417, IMG submission 189023) | Sediment microbial communities from Lake Towuti, South Sulawesi, Indonesia - Sediment_Towuti_2014_0.5_MG | ecosystem: Environmental > Aquatic > Freshwater > Lake > Sediment | place: Indonesia... | reverse complement strand
GCACTTACGCCGGATAGGCCCGGTTAACCTGGAAGCTCAGGCTGAATTCGAGGAAGTCAGGACTCGCTTTGAGTTTATGGTCACGCAAGTCTCAGACCTGGAGAAAGCCGAAGGTGACATTAAGGATGTTATCACGGAGCTTGACCAATTGATGGAACGAGATTTTCGCAAAACCTTCGAGGCCGTTGCCCATGAGTTCCGCGAGATATTCATACGTTTATTTGATGGGGGGTCAGCTCAATTGGTGCTCACCGACCCGGATGATTTAACTGAGACTGGGATTGACATCGAGGCACGCTTGCCGGGCAGGCGCACTCAGGGGCTTTCCTTGCTTTCAGGTGGAGAGCGGAGCCTCACTGCTACGGCTTTGATCTTTGCATTGCTCAAAGTATCGCCCACTCCATTCTGCATTTTGGATGAGGTGGACGCCATGCTGGACGAGACCAATGTGGGTCGTTTCCGAGATCTGCTTGGTGAGCTCAGTAAAAACACCCAATTCATCGTGGTCACGCATAACCGTAACACTGTCCAGGTAGCTGATGTTATTTACGGTGTGACCATGGGACGAGACTCGTCCAGCCAGGTTCTCAGCCTGAAACTTGACGAGGTGAGTGAGGTGTACGAGGGTTAAAATAAAAAGGGATTTGGATGATGTCGTTTACACATCCAAATCCCTTTCTCATCAAGAATTATGGGGTAGTTTGGGCTCCGCTTATGGCCTTGAGGATAGCCGGATCCAGGGAGGGTTCTGTAGGCACCCGGTCCATCCAGTAGTCAAATGTTTCAATGGTAGCTGACTCGCGCAGTTTTTGTAACCATTCCGTGAAAACCTGGGAAGTGTAGTTTTCGAATTCGACAGAAGTCATCCGGTGAGTTTCATGGCCGAGCACCTGGATAATATGCCAGCCGTCTTCGCTTTTAACCGGTTTACTAATCTCACCGATGCCGAGGTTGAAGGCTGTCTCGGCAAAAGTTTCCCCGAACTTACTCGTCATTTCGTGTCGGTATAACCAACCTAAATCGCCACCTTTTTCCTTGGTGGTTGTATCTTTGGATAGCTGAGAAGCCAATGTTCCAAAGTCAGCGCCATCATTTAGCATTTCGGTCACCTGCCTAGCAGCGATTTCATTATTGACGAGGAAGTGGCGCGCCCAGACGTAGTCTTGTTCCTTCTGTAAATCGGCAGTGACCTCTTTCATAAGCTTATCCCGCAGCAATTGTGACTCTACAATCGAGTTGAGTTTGTCTAAATCATAGTTGATTTCTTTGAGAGCTTTGAGCTGCTGGTCAAGAAGATCCTGGTATGCCTCAAAAGTAAAGGGTGTGGCAGTAGGTACTTCCGTCTCAGTTGCAGTAGGGGCAGGTGTGTTTGCTGGAGTAGAGGTAAACTCAGGAGTGAGTGTGGGGGTGAGAGTGACATCTAGCGTCGGCGTGTTTGTGATGGTCGGCGTTATGGTGAATGTTGGTGTTGCCGAGGCCGTGGGGGTTGGCGATACTAAGGCCAGTTGGGCGGGTGAGAGGGTTGAGGGTAATTGGACTGGCACAGTTGCTGTTGGGGTAGGTGTGCCATTGGCATAATATCCATAATTTTCTTGCAGGGCTTTCTCTATCTCTTCCTTGCTAACCGTTATACCCCGGCGTTTGGCTTCTTGCCGGATTAATTGTTCTTCGATCATGCTTTCTATGGTTGTCTGTCCAAGGTAAGTTGGGTCCAACTGGTAAGCAAGTTGCTGGAGATCACTCATAAAATATTGTTGAAAATCGGGACTGTCAGAAAACTGTTGGACCAGTCTGTAATCTTGTTGAGCGCGGTTTACAAGACCAAGTCTGATGTAGCGTATGCGGTCCTGGAAATTACGCGTTGAAATTTTATCTTTGTTTACGATTGCTACGGGTTGACCTGGTTGAATGAGCCCTTTCTGTATATAGGGTTGGTAGACAAGGGCATAGAACAATACAACCATTCCAACCAGTGCGACAATCCCTGTAATGATAGCAATGTATCGCTGTTGTATTCTCTCCCGCTCTATACGAGCCAGATGTTTTTTGCTGATAACTTTTTTTCTTGGTTCTTTTGCCATATTTGCCTCAAAACTGTGAGGAGATGATTGGGGGCATACACGGCGGGGTACAGAACATAAGCTCTATACCCCGCGGATAGTTTGCCAGACTTACCGTTGTTGAGTATCTGCCCCCGTGGATATTTCAACCTGATCTAGTAATATGACTCGCTGGTATATGGAAGTAACGCCAGGTGGCGAGCACGTTTGATCGCCTGGGCTATAGCACGTTGATGTTTTGCGCAGGCACCGGTTTGGCGGCGTGGGCGGATCTTACCTTCCTCGGTAACATAACGGCGCAGCAACTCATATTCTTTATAGTCAATATGCAGGTTTTTATCGGTGCAAAATTGACATACACGCGGTTGAGAATAAAATCGCTTGCCTGCGACCTGCCCTTCAGTTTGGTTAGTTGATTGATTTGACAAGTTCAATTACTCCGATTGTAATATGCATAATATGTTAGAAAGGAAATTCATCTTCATCACCGGTATCAACTGCTTCAGGTAATTCTCCGGTTTCACGACGGTCTCCGAGTAGGATCATTTCGTTGGCGACGATTTCAGTGGAGGTGTGCTTATTTCCCTCTGCATCGTCCCAATGACGTGTTTGTAACCGGCCTTCAATGTAAACAAGCTGACCTTTTTTGAGATATTGTTTACATATTTCGGCCAGATTTCCCCAGGCAACTACATTAAACCACTCGGTCTCAGTATGCCTTTCACCATCGGCAGAATTCCAACTGCGGCTGGTGGCGACGCTGAAGGTGGTGACCGGTTTACCCGAGGGAGTGTATCTCATCTCGGGGTCTCTGCCGGTCCGGCCAATAATCATCACTTTATTCAAGCCCCTGGTCATTTAACACTCCTTGGGTGTATCTTAATCGACAGCCACGATTAATGAGCGTAAGACGGGTTCCAGGAAGCGAAGATTGCGTTCAAGTTGAATGCTAGAGGCGGGTGGCATCTGGGTTTTGATGAGTACATATTGACCTTCTACCTGCTTCCGAATTCGATAGGCCATTTTCCTTTTTCCCCAGAGATCGATCTTTGAAACCGTACCACCGGCTTCTGTTATCCAACCATTGACTCTTTCGACAACGTCTTTAAATGCAATGTCGTCCAAATCTGGATGGACAATGAAAACTACCTCGTAATCACGCATTGGGAATTACTCCTTTCCTCGGGATAGCTCCTGGTCAACACCGTGTGATGTGCCAGGGGCGGAAAGTTAGCCATGCTTCACATGGCTAGCCGCTTAATGAGCGGGGCATAGTTTAGCACAAAGGCTTATATTTGCAAAGGGTGTAAGACTCTGATGGAGCCAGGAAATGGATTAGAGTCTGGTGAGATATTTTCAAATTGCCAAGTTAGAATAATCCCCAATCCGCTCCAGCTCCTTCTTCCATCATCGAAAAGTCCCACATTTCCATGCCCATTTCTATGATCGTCGGGCGTTCAAGGGCAGTTTCGGCTTTCTGCCTTGCCATTTCCAGGAGAGCTGGGCCGTAAGGGCAAAATGGTGTGGTTAAAATCATCGATAAGCGAGCCTGTTCATCTTCGACGGAGACATCTCGAACCAATCCAAGCTCGATAACGCTCAGTCCAATTTCAGGATCAATCACCTGGCGTAATGCGTCTTTCAGAGGCTCCAGAAGCTCTGGATGGGTGGCCTCAATTTGCCAGGACACTTTCTGGCGGTGTTGTTCACTCACAGATTACACTCCTATGGATTTGTTGAGTGCACGATATAGGTGCAATGAGCATCACCTTTTAGAACACACTCGATCTTTTCGGCTGGGACGGAGAGCAGGGAGGAGATCAGCGTTTGGTCGACCGAGCAAACCTCAGGATGGCTTTGAGTTATATGCAGGTACGGGCAACTAATTTCGCGAATGTGATATTGGTTCCCCTGTTTCTGCCATTCCACGTTAAAACCTTCCTTTGCAAGAATGTCCTGCATCAGGCTCAGGCGTTCTTCCATGGTCAAGCCGTCTGTATTGGTATCTGAGGTAAAGTCGTGAACCATATTCTGAGCGATCTGTGCAAACATCTGATCGACAGCGGATTGTGGCATGACCTCCTTCATCTGAGCCAGGAGGCGCAGAGTTAACCGCATATAGCGCGTTGGAAAGCGTTCTAAACCAGCTTCGGTTAAGAAGTAAATTCGTCTTGGCCTCCCAACTCCGTGCAATTCTTCGCGGGAATCAACCATTCCTTCTGCTTCGAGCTTGGTGATGTGATGGCGAATGGAGATTGGGTTGATGCCCACTTCTTCGGCCAGTTCATTGATAGTACAACGTTGCCTGCTAAGCAATGTTCTTAGGACACGTTCACGAGTGTCAGTCATACTTCGATCTCATTTACCGTTCTGCATCAATATTACTCACAATAGAAGGGAGTATAACAATGTATAATAATTTTGTCAATATTTTAGATTATTATCCTAAATATTGACGATATAGGATACTCATGCTATAATGTCGCCCGTTCAGCCTCAGATCAGGTAGAGCGGTGTATTTTGAAAATCACCCCTAAGGATTCTCAGGCTCTCGTTAATAAAGGAGCTCAAGATCTATGTCACAATTGGTAATTCGAAATTTACACATAAGCATCGAAGGAAAATCAATTTTAAAGGGTGTGGATCTCCTGGTCAAGCAGGGTGAGGTACATGCTCTAATGGGACCCAATGGAACCGGGAAATCAACACTGGCTTACAGCCTAATGGGACATCCTGCTTACGTGACTAATGAGGGAGAAGTGCTATTCAAGGGAATGAATATCCTGGAGCTTGAACCCGATGAACGCGCTCATCTCGGTTTGTTCCTTGCATTTCAATATCCCGTTGCTATACCGGGCGTGACAGTGGCAAACTTCCTGCGCACTGCACTAAACGCCAAGCGTCGAGCTTCTAAACCTGATGATAAAGGGATTTCCATTCCGGAATTCCGCAAATTGCTCAAAGAAAAGATGGATTTACTCAAGATGGATACGGCCTTTGCAGGTCGGTATCTCAATGATGGATTTTCGGGTGGCGAGAAAAAACGTGCTGAAATTTTGCAGATGGCAACCTTGCAACCTGAGATAGCTATTTTGGATGAAACGGATTCGGGACTGGATATCGATGCCTTAAGGATTGTTTCGGAAGGTGTAAATGCTTTACGCGATCCAGGGCTGGGTGTCCTGGTGATCACCCACTATCAGCGAATATTGAATTATATCAAGCCCGACTTCGTCCATATCATGTTGGATGGGCGGATTGTCGAATCGGGCGGAGCAGACCTTGCACTCCATCTTGAAGAACATGGCTATGATTGGGTGCGTGAAAAGCATGAAGCTGTACTTGCACAGTGAGATGAATTGTGGAAATAACTGGTACCCATGAGTTTATTGTTATCTCTCGGCGTGGCTAACTTTGGAGGTATCTGATGGCATCTGACGCGCAGGTGTTAGAGGGTGTTGGTGAATATAAGTACGGTTTTAGTGATCCAGATACTTATGTCTTTAAATCTCGTAAGGGATTAGATCGTGAGGTTGTTGAGCAAATATCCTCCATGAAGGGCGAGCCTAAGTGGATGTTGGATTTTCGCCTTAAAGCTCTGGAACATTTCCTGGTTCGGCCTATGCCAACCTGGGGAGGTGACTTATCCAGGTTAAACCTGGACGACATCTATTATTACGTCAAACCCACCGAGGCCGAAGGGAAAAGCTGGGAGGATGTCCCCGATACCATTAAAAATACCTTTGACCGCTTGGGCATCCCCGAAGCTGAGCGCAAGTTCCTGGCTGGAGTGGGCGCACAATATGAGTCAGAGATGGTTTATCACAGCATCCAGGAACACCTGGAAAGCCAGGGTGTAATCTTCTTGAGCATTGAAGATGGCTTAAGAAAGCACCCCGATTTGTTTCGCGAATATTTTGGCACTGTGATTCCAATTGAAGATAACAAATTTGCCGCACTGAATGGGGCAGTCTGGTCGGGTGGTTCTTTTATCTATGTACCCAAGGGCGTAAAAGTTGATTTGCCTTTGCAGGCCTACTTTCGCTTGAACTTAGCCAATATTGGGCAATTCGAGCGCACGCTTATCATCGCAGATGAAGGCGCCCAAGTGCATTACGTTGAGGGATGCACAGCGCCGGTATATACCACGGATTCATTTCACAGCGGCGTCATTGAAATTGTGGTAAAGAAGGGCGCCCGGGTGAGATATACGACGATCCAGAATTGGTCGACCAATGTATATAACTTGGTCACCCAAAGGTCACTCGTTCATGAAGGGGCAACCATGGAATGGGTGGACGCAAACCTCGGGTCAAAGATAACCATGAAATATCCGTCCTGTTACTTGCTTGGTCCGGGTGCGCATGGCGAGATATTGTCGATGGCCTTTGCAGGACCTGGTCAACACCAGGACGCGGGTGGCAAAGCCATTCATGTCGCACCACATACGAGCAGCAAGATCACCTCTAAGTCAATCAGTAAGGGAGGAGGCAGGACATCATATCGAGGCTTGCTGAAGGTTTATAAAGGTGCGGATGATGTCCGCTCAAACGTTGTGTGCGATGCCCTTCTCTTGGACGATCGTTCTCGTTCGGATACTTATCCGTATATTGAAATCGACGAGGAAGATGTCAGCGTAGGGCATGAGGCGTCGGTGTCCAAGGTAGGGGAAGAACAGCTCTTCTATTTGATGAGCAGGGGATTGACTGAAGAGGAAGCTACCACCATGGTAGTTTCAGGTTTTATTGAGCCACTGGTGAAGGAGCTTCCCATGGAGTATGCCATCGAGATGAATCGCCTGATCCAACTGCAGATGGAAGGCTCGATCGGATAAATTTGGTGAGGGTATCGGATTAATCATGACAACACGGACTGTTGTTTCGCGCAGTCGCAGGACAGAGACTGGGGATTCCCAACAATTTCGGTTCACCAAGGATATGATCCCGCGTTTTGAGGGTGACCAGGGGTCATACATCGGGGATTACCGCTCCAGCGCGTGGGATCTGTTTGAAAAGACTCCCATGCCTACGATCAAAGATGAGGCCTGGCGGCGAACCGATTTACGCGGTCTGGCTGCTGAGAAATTCCACATGCCGGGCTTTTCAGGAAACGGTAGGATGAGATTACCATCACCTCCGGAACACCTTCTACAACCGTTAGTCGGTGAACAGCATGGGGGACAGGTGGTATTGACACCCTCTGGAATTCAAGCACAACTCAGCCCAAGCATAGCCAGCCAGGGAGTGATTTTTACTGACCTGTTATCCGCACAGCAGAAATATCCACAACACCTGGCAAAGATCCTTGGAAAAATAGTTCCACCTTCTGAAGGAAAGTTTGCATCAATGGCTGCTGCGCTTTCTCGCTTGGGAGTGTTCGTTTATGTCCCTAGAGGTGTACGGGTTGAAGAACCCTTGCAGAGCGTAGTGTGGGGTCCGGGATCGGGATTAGCCTACTTTTCTCACCTGCTGGTCTGGTTGGAAGAGGGGGCTTCTCTGACTTATGTACACGAGGCTGCCTCACCCACCGAACCCGATGGGCAGAGCATGCATGCAGGGATTGTCGAAATTCAGGTAGGTGACAATGCGAAACTCAACTTTGTTGAGCTGCAATCCTGGGGCGAGCATGTGTGGAACTTTAGCCATGAGCGAGCCCGCGTAGGGCGCGATGGGAATCTCGATTGGATATTTGGCGCGGTAGGCAGCCACCTGACGAAGAATTTCTCGGAATTAGACTTGGTTGGCGAGGGAGCTACAGGCCGAATGTCGGGATTCTACTTTACCGATGGTAACCAGCACCTTGATCATGATACTCAGCAGAATCACATGGCACCACATACCACGAGCGACATGCTCTTTAAAGGCGCCTTGAAAGATCAAAGCAGGTCAGTATGGCAAGGGATGATTTACGTCGCTCCAGGTGCTCAGAAGACAGATGGTTACCAGGCAAACCGCAACCTGGTGTTGAGTCGGCAGGCGCGGGCAGACTCAATTCCAGGATTAGAAATATTGGCTGACGATGTCCGTTGCACTCACGGTGCAACCGTAGGTAAAATAGATGCTAATCAGGTTTTTTATTTACAAAGCAGAGGTATTCCATATCCTGATGCAGAACGCTTGATCGTGGAGGGCTTCTTCGATCCCATTATGCAACGCATCTCTTTTGAAGGTGTTCGATCTCGTTTTCAAGAAGCAATAATAGCAAAAATGAACTAAGGTTTTTATGCCCAGGAGGCAGAATTGGCAGAATTACATTTCACTTCAGCACCCGATCGAGATGAGATCTATTCCGTTGGGGATCATGTGGAAGTCTATTGCGACCACGAACGTAGTGATGTGCGTGTGCGCGATTGGTTAGAAGGGGTCGTGGTTCAAGTCGATCCCAAAATGATTGCTGTTCAGTTTAGAAGCAACGTCTACCTCACCGACGGCTGGATGGTGCCCGACCATGTCCTGTGGTGCCCTAAAATGTCACCTCTCATTCGCCACACTCAGAAACGCCGAAAGCGACAGCCCAGCCAGTCAAAGTAGTTGGAGTGAGAGCCATAATGAGCGCATCCTCCTTGAAGAATCACCAGACACTCCTAAACCTTCCCCGAATCAGGGACGATTTTCCGATCCTGAGACGCGAAGTACGCCCTGGAGTGCCTCTGATCTACCTGGATTCTGCTGCCACCAGCCAGAAACCACGTCAGGTGCTGGATGCGATGGATGATTATTATCGTCAGTCTAATGCCAATATCCATCGCGGTGTTCACACCCTGGCTGAAGAGGCAACCGCAGCATACGAAAGAGCGCGTGGTCTTGTTGCTCAATTTATCAACGCATCCTCCCCTCAGCAGGTTATTTTTACGCGGAACACGACAGAATCGATTAATCTCGTGGCTGCTACCTGGGGGAGAGCCAATTTAGTGGCAGGTGATTTAATCATCCTCACAGAGATGGAGCACCATTCCAACCTGGTGCCATGGCAAATGCTGGCAGTCGAGAAATCTTTAAGACTCGAGTTTATTTCGGTTACAGGGGACGGCTTATTAGATTTGGAGGAGTATGGTCGTTTGCTCAGTATGGAACCCAAGCTTGTTGCTTTTACTCACATGTCGAATGTGCTGGGCACGATAAATCCTGCAAAAGACATCATCCGCATGGCCCATGAAGCCGGCGCGATCACTTTAATAGATGGTGCTCAATCGGTTCCTCATTTCCAGGTAGATGTACAAGATTTGGACGCGGATTTTCTAGCATTTTCGTCCCATAAAATGTGTGGACCGACAGGTATAGGCGCCTTGTATGGGAGACGAAAATTATTGGATGGGATGCCCCCATATATGGGAGGCGGGGATATGATCAAACGTGTCCAACTGCGCTCTTTTGCCCCCAATTCCGTTCCCCATAAGTTCGAGGCAGGAACCCCGGCAATCGGTGAAGCGATCGGTTTTGGTGCTGCAGTGGAGTACCTGATTTCAATAGGTTTGGAAAGTATTGCTGCACATGAACAGGTTATTGTTGAATATGCCCTTGAGCGCCTCGAGGAGATACCCGGAGTCCATGTATTAGGTCCCACTGCAAAATACCGTGGAGGGGTTACATCGTTTACGTTGGATGGCGTTCACCCTCACGATATTGCCCAAATCCTCGATACCGATGGTATTGCAATCCGTGCAGGACATCACTGCGCTCAACCGTTACATGATAAGTACAATATTCCTGCAAGTGCTCGCGCCAGTTATTATCTCTACAGCGATCCGAACGAAGTAGATCGCATGGTTGCATCGCTCTATAAAGTAAAGCATACCTTTGGGCTCTAAGCAGCCTGCATTGGAGCACTATGGATGATCTCTATCGTGAAGTAATTATCGACCGGTATAAGAATCCCCTTTACCGAGGGAAACTGGACCCGAATGATATCACCTTCCAGGATTCAAACCCGTTGTGTGGAGATCAAATTCAGATTGACATCCGCCTTGATGGCGCTGGACGGGTGAGTGAGGCATTTTTTGATGGGCATGGTTGTGCGATCTCCCAGGCCTCAGCAGATTTATTATTAGAGTCAATTCAAGGAAAAACCCTCAACGAGATTAAAACGTTGACTAAGGACGACGTTTTAGAAATGCTCGGATTGGAATTGGGTCCGGTGCGCATGAAGTGTGCTTTACTTTCCCTCAAAGTTCTAAAAGCGGGTGTTTATGGACTTGGGGAAGCCAGTGACGACTTGACGGAGTAATCTCGGCATGATTAATTACACCCAGCTTGCCTCAGATCAACTGGAATTCATCCAGGTTGGTGGCTTGGCTGATCTACCCTCAGGCGAGAGGCTTTTTGTAGATATCGACAATCTGGCGATCGTTGTCTTCAATATAGCTGGGAAGATATTTGCTATTGGAGATGTTTGTTCGCACGATGATGGGCCTCTTGGAGATGGCGAGATTGATGGGGAGGAGATCGTCTGTCCGCGGCACGGAGCCCGCTTTGACATTGCAACAGGAAAAGCCCTCTCGTTACCCGCCATAGTCGATATTCCTGCTTATCCTGTGCGTGTCGTCGACGGGCAAATCGAGATTGGAGTACCGGCTAAGTCGTAGAATTCTTAGAAACTAAACGGGAGCTTTTCCCCAGGCGTAGAAAGTTGGGACAAATAAGATGCGCCTGTGTCCTGTCCACGCCTTGTAATCCACCTCTTGCAGGCGCTGGATTTCAGCCTCATCCACATAGCCTTCCAAATCAGACCGGATTACAGACCATTCCGATTTCCACTCATCCGGAGGAGGTGGGTCTTTCCACTGTCCACCCAACACGCCAACTTCGATATCCTGCAATCCCGCACTGCTAAACAATTCCCCAAGCTGCCTGCCAATGCGTGGGTCTGCCCTCTGACGGCGCAAAGAAGCCTCTTGCCATCCTGCTAATTGGACCAGCTCTTGAGGGTAGTCAATCCGTCCCCCATAGTCTGGCTCTGCCAGGGCAATCACGCTGCCCCCCTGGATGCAGACCCGCCTCATT
>Ga0233417_10000579_pt1 | contig 11077 bp, 11 predicted proteins | sample Sed_MG_FD_189023 | JGI IMG/M metagenome (GOLD analysis project Ga0233417, IMG submission 189023) | Sediment microbial communities from Lake Towuti, South Sulawesi, Indonesia - Sediment_Towuti_2014_0.5_MG | ecosystem: Environmental > Aquatic > Freshwater > Lake > Sediment | place: Indonesia... | reverse complement strand
TGTTACCTGACAGAGGTCCATCATCCTGACCTTCTTGGCGGCGATCACTTTAGCAGCCGCGAGGAGATCCTTTGGTAAACCAAGGTTTACCGCAAGGTCATTGGCCGCACCAAGAGGAAGCATACCGAAAGGTTTTAATACCACGTCGCCGCTATCTGTCTCGCTGACTTGTATTATTCCGTTGATCACTTCGTTGTAACAGCCGTCACCACCGGCTGCAATGATCGATGTATAGTCATCTCGCATTGCCTGTGAAGCGATCTCAGTTCCATGTCCCGGGTATTCTGTTAAGGATAGATCATAGTCAATCCCGCAGGCTTTTAATGCAGCTTCTGTCTCCGGAATGCGCTCTTTCGCTCTCCAGCGGTCAGAGTAAGGATTGAGGATAACTTTAGAGGTCATGAATTTAAATTGTTCCTATTTCGGATGCACCTGGCGGAGAAACCGGATAGCCTGTTCGGCGGTCGTCTGCCGGTGCAAGGTGATGTACCAGATGGTAATCAGGCCTCCTGCAGTCTCATCCGGGTAACCCAGCAAGGGAAATACCTCATCGGCGTCATCCATCTCCCCCTGCGCATGGGTGACTTGTGCAGGTGGCAGGTCACCGAGGAGGTCAGCAGCTTCAACCGGCTCCATCTCAACCAGAACATCTGCCAGCTTCTCGGTGGGAATGTTCTCAACCGCTTCCAGCGCTTCATGATCCTCTAATCCCTCCAGCAGGTCAGCCGTCGAAGGAATATCCAGGTATGGTAGTGATGTGGCTTGTTCTTCGTCGGTGAGTAAGCTGAAGAGCTCAGCCTGATCTGCCGGATGAAGCTCAAGGAGAATAGCCACAGCCTCATCTACGCTTTTCTTTCCAGCGTCTGATGGATTCGCTCCAATGCAGTTTCTGAGGCATTCGGTTCAGTCATAGCCATCCCTCTCGTTTTTATTTGCTATGATGATCGACCTGGATACCTTGGGCCTTAAGCCAGGCGATGGCGTCGTTCACCATCCCCTCCTCACCGCTGAGGTGAATGACGAGCCATCCTTGTTCCGGGGATAATTGGGCTCTTAGAATGTTTACCGTGATATCATACCGGCGGATGAGTTGGTAAATGATGGGTGTTTTTAATAGAGATGGGGGGTAGGTTAATCGAATGCTTTGTTCCACCATAGGTACCTCCAGATAAAGAATTTCACACTTAAGTCTCAACAAGGGGTATTAAATCATTGTGAATACGAAGAACGGTTTATTATCCAGTGTAAAACTGGGGGAAACAGAGGCATTTTAGCATAAAATGTGACTGATGAAAATCAAACGATAATGGTAGCTGAACCTCTGGAAGATGCCAGCAGTAGTAGGAATGATAGGCTGCGAACGGATATAGGGCACTCGCTCTCTTGGGATTGGTATAGTTGATCTTGTAAACCGGCTACATCCAATGGAAGATCAGATTCGTAGATTTAATAATTGTGATAAGATTTTCCTGCCGTAATATAATTCGATCAGGAAGATATCCATAACTCTAAATATTTATCTACTGTGGAGCTATTCATGGCTGACATTCAGGCTTTCTCTGAGAAGATCATATCTAACATAGAAAAAGTAATTGTAGGCAAACGTGATTGTATTGAAATGGCTGTGATCGGCCTGCTCTGTCAGGGTCATTTATTGATCGAAGATGTACCCGGGGTGGGTAAGACAATGCTGGCACGCAGCATTGCACGTTCGATGGGTTGTACATTCAGCCGTATTCAGTTTACTCCTGACATGCTCCCCAGCGATGTGACCGGAGTCTCAATTTTTAACCAGGTCAGCAGAGAATTTGAATTTCGGCAAGGGCCGGTGATGGCGCAGATCGTGTTGGCAGATGAGATCAACCGCGCCACTCCGAAAACCCAGGCGTCTTTGCTGGAGGCTATGGAGGAGAGGCAGGTAACGGTCGATGGTGTTACCCACCAGTTACCGCGTCCCTTTATGGTTTTAGCCACCCAAAACCCGATTGAGTACGAAGGCACCTTTCAATTGCCTGAGGCTCAATTGGATCGTTTCCTGTTGCGAATACGCCTGGGGTATCCTGATTTAGACGATGAGATCAGGGTGTTGGATCGGCAACAACATCAGCATCCAATCGTCGAGTTGCAGCAGATCGCTTCGCTGGAAGAGCTGTTAGATGCGCAAAAAGACGTGAAGGGGGTCTTTGTTTCTGCTTCGGTGAAGCGATATATGGTGGAAGTCGCCCGCCAGAGCCGGCAGCATAATGATGTATATCTGGGTGCCAGCCCGCGGGGTAGCCTGGCATTGTTCCGAACGAGCCAGGCCCGGGCAGCGGTACATGGACGTGATTATGTCCTTCCAGACGATGTAAAAACTCTTGCCCGCTCAGCTCTGGCTCACCGCATCATCTTAGGCCCGGCAGCTCGTTTGCGAGATTTGAACGCCGAAAATATCGTTGACGATATCCTGGACAATTTACCCGTCCCTGGTGGCGACTTGTCGTTTTCGCCGTCCAAGACCTGAAAATGACCTCAGCTCAGATTGTTGTGTTGGTTTTGTTGGGGTTAAGCCTGCTGGGAAGCGTCACCACAGGCTGGCAGGTTTATTACCGTCTTTTTTATTTCTGGGTGTTGCTCTATTTGGGTAGCTGGATTTGGTCAGCTTTCTCATTGCGGGGTTTGATTTTTAGCCGCGCTGCACGAACATTGAGGGCTCAAGTTGGACAGGTTTTCGAAGAGCGTTTCGAGATTGTGAATGAAAGCCGTTTGTTCCGCATGTGGTTGGAAGTGAAGAACGAATCTACTTTGCCAGATTCGGGTGGCTCTCAGGTTCTAACCTTGATTGGCGGTAAGCAGAGGCGTACCTACTGGTCTCACACATTATTGACGCAGCGGGGGGTATATCAACTTGGCCCCACTTCGCTGATATCTGGTGATCTTTTTGGCCTTTTTCCCTCCACTCGCAAGTACCCTACTCAGGAGTCGCTTTTGGTTTATCCTCTCATGGTGGATGTGCGCAAATTTCCAGACCCGGCCGGGGTGTTACCGGGCGGAGAGGCTCTCCGCCGGCGAACCCATCAGGTGACTCCAAATGCATCGGGCGTGCGCGATTATGCACCGGGTGATTCTCTCAACCGTATTCATTGGGTGAGTACGGCACGTCGAAACAGGTTGATAGTAAAAGAATTTGAGCTAGATCCTTTGGCTGAGGTATGGCTATTTGTCGATGGCGCGCGATTCACCCAGGCTGCACTTCCTACTCCCAAGCAAGAGGTGAATATCCTGGATTACTGGCGCAAGTCGGTCAAGGTTGGCCTGCCTCCATCCACCGAGGAATACGCCGTAAGCATTGCCGCCTCATTGGCCCGGCATTACTTACGGTTAAGCCGGGCTGTTGGCCTGGTAAGTGCTGGTAGTCACCTCACCTTATTGCCTCCTGACCGGGGTGGTAGGCAGTTGGGGAAAATACTAGAAGCTCTTGCCTTACTGCGAGCCGAAGGGGAACTGCCCATTCGAGGTTTGGTAGAAACCCAGGCTAAGCACATCCCCAAAGGAAGTACGGTGGTCCTAATTACCCCCACTGCTCAGGCAGAATTTGCGATTGTAGTTGAATTTATATTAAGGCGTGGACTTCGACCAATAGTTGTCCTGATAGATGGCTCGTCGTTTGGCGGTGAACAAAATAATGCTTATCTTATCGAGAGAATACGCATGCTTGGAGTATCGGTGCGTCATATCCATAACGGAGATAATTTAGAAGTAGCGTTATCTGGGGGATTAGGAATTTAGGCCTTATAAATCCGGTGGCTGACTCTAGGGGCTCAAATCGACATATTCCATCCCCAACGTAGAGATTAGACCAAAATCTTTTTCATGGGGTTTTGAAACTGGACGAATAGACCAGCTCCATCGCGCAGGTTCTTACGGGATTGTTAATTGCATCTGGTTTTTTTATGTTTTAATAGCCTGGGACCTGGTATATTTGGGACAAGTGACTATGAAAATATCCGTTGTAATGCCTTGCTTTAATGAAATAAAAACCATCAATACAATAATACAGAGAGTCCTGGCTGTGGATCTGGGTATGGAGCGTGAGCTAATTATCGTCGATGATTCTTCGGTGGACGGGACACGCGAATTCTTGAAGGGATTAAATACTCCCCAGGACGTAAACATAATATATCAGGAGGTTAACCGAGGCAAAGGTGCAGCCCTACGCACGGGTTTTGCGAATGCCACAGGTGATATCATTATCATCCAGGATGCTGACCTGGAGTACGATCAGCGCGAATATCCGAAATTACTCAAACCAATCCTGGAAGGGAAAGCCGATGTTGTTTACGGTTCCAGGTTTGTGGGCAGTGAGTCTCATCGGGTGCTCTACTTCTGGCACTCTTTGGGAAACAGGTTCCTCACCCTGCTCTCGGATGTGTTCACCAATCTGAATCTTACCGATATGGAAGTATGTTATAAGGTCTTCAAAAGGGAGATACTCAAAGATATTCAGTTGCACGAGGATCGCTTTGGATTCGAGCCAGAATTCACAGCGAAAATGGCTCGCAATGGGTATTCGGTATATGAGGTTGGTATTTCTTATTATGGGCGTACTTATGAAGAAGGTAAAAAAATCAACTGGAAAGACGGATTCCGGGCGATCTATGTAATTCTTAAATATGGGTTGTTCCCTTAACTGAGGTTTAGGCCCCGCTTTATTTATCCTATGCTCTGGAGGAACAAGTGAAAGTATTAGTAACTGGAGGCGCCGGTTTCATTGGTTCGCATGTTGTCGATTTGTACCTGGAAAATGGTTACCGGGTGGTTGTGCTCGATGATCTCACGACTGGACGTATCTCGAATTTAAATCCTGCTGCGACATTTTATAAAGTCGATATCCGCAGCCCACAGGTAAGCGAGATATTTGAAAAAGAAAAACCCGATTATGTCAATCACCACGCAGCCCAGGTAGACGTGCGGCGTTCGGTTGCTGAGCCCCATTTTGACGCGGAAGTCAATATCCTGGGTTCCCTCAATCTGATCGAGTGCGCAAAACGATTTCACGTCAAGCGCTTCATATATATTTCATCGGGAGGCGCAGCTTATGGTGAGCCAGTTTACCTGCCCTGTGATGAAGATCATCCCGTTAATCCCATTTGTCAATATGGCGCGAGCAAACACACGGTCGAGCATTATTTGTACATGTATCAGGTGAATTATGGCTTGAACTACACCGTGCTCCGTTATCCGAATGTGTATGGTCCCCGGCAGGATCCGAATGGCGAAGCCGGTGTTGTAGCAATCTTCACCGGAAAAATGCTCAATCACGAGCAGGTGATTATCAACGGAGATGGTAACCAGGTGAGGGATTTTGTTCATGTGCGCGATTGCGCCCGGGCGAATATCTTGGTTACCCAAAGGGAGGATGTCAATGGCATCTATAACCTTGGAGCAAATCACGGCACTAGCATTAACGAGGTCTTCCATATTCTCAAGAGAATAACAGGTTACCAGCAAGAAGTAGTGCATGGCCCTGCCAAGCTGGGCGAGACCTATCGCATTTACCTGGATGCTTCAAAGGCTGGCAGGGATTTCGGCTGGGAACCATCTTTCTCCCTGGAAGAAGGACTCAAGGATGTGGTGTCTTACTTCCGGGCTGCTGAAATGAAACAATGATTATCGTTCAAACGCCTCTTTGGATCAGTTCTTCCGACGGTCGGACGGATTTCCCTCGCTTGTTTAATTACCCCCAATCATAATTGCCCTGATGGCCCCCAGTTTTTTAGCAGGTGAAGATATTCGTAATCTTGGTACCTATTGAGATTGAAATGGGGTGCATAGTAGGGTAGCGAATCGCCTGCGATGTGCCGGGCAAGCAACTCGCCTGCCCCGCAACAAGCCATTATCCCGAAGCCGGACAGGGCGCCAATTAGATACGCCCCTCCTACGGACAGGGGGCCAATCAGAGGGCGGTTCTCATACGTTTTCGTGTAATATCCCCCATCCAGAACGGGGCGAGGGGTTTTCCGTAAATACGTCTCCAGCCCGGGCAGCATGGTGGATAAACCGCGTAGCACGATTTCAGGATATTGCGGGTCAAGGGGTGGTGGGAAGGTTGGTTCTAGCGGAGTGGCATGATATTCCCATAACATGAGCACGACCGGGCTGTCCTTACCGCCCTCTGGGCGGGCGTGGACGCCCGCAGGAAACTCGGTTAACATCCATCTTGTTTCGGCGTCTTCGGCTAAAATGGATCGTTCCTCGTCCGTCCAGGGGAGGGTTTGAGGATCTGTCCATATCAGCAAAGGTGCTTGGCGAGGAACAACTCCCATATGATCATTTATGGAAGCCTTCAAATGCAATTCGGAAAATACGGGTATTTCGACTTCCATCATCCGCCCAACCTGGCCCAGAAACGGTCCCGCAGCATTAATGAAACACGGTGTGTCGATTTGTTGACCATCGGCGAGGTGGACAGCCTTAACCTTTCCTCCCTGCACCGTCGCACGTTGGAGTCGTGAGTGCAGGAAACGAACGCCTTGGGCGCGGGCGCGCTCAAGCATGTACATGCCCAATTGCTGGGCGCTCAGCCATCCTGCCCGTCGGACATGCAAAGCCGCAATGGCTTTTTGGCTGATATATGGAAAATGCTGGTGGATCTGTTCTCGGCCAAGGAAGAGGTCGGCTCCTTGGGGTTGGTCGGTAAAGTTGTATGGATCGGCAGAGAGATAATCAGCCTCTTCTGGATTTCCCGTGTGCATCCTAAGTGGGCCGCCCCCTAACCTGGAAATATCAACTGCTTCAGCCTGTAATTTTAGTGCTCTGTCCGGATCGGCAGTCAGGTAAAGGTAACCTCGCCGGTTCAAATGGAAAATATTGCCGCTCTCGTGGGCCAGCTCTTCCATCAGGTCAATGCTGTGGTTCATCAGGGCAACCATGGCATCTCCCGGCCCTGGCCACCAGTTGCGGTAGCATTCTGTAGATTTGTCACTAGTCAGGCTGAGGGGATCTCGCTCATCAACAAGTGTGATGTCGGTGATGCCGTAGTGGGTTGCCAGGAAATATGCTGTGCTGATCCCCGCCACCCCGGCCCCACAGATCACGATATTAGCGCTGTTCCCCGCTTTCAATATGCTGAATCCTCAGGGTGTCTCAACCTCAATGTAAATGCGCTTATTGATCCTGCCTTTGCTCTTATAATCCACGACTCGAATCTTGCCGACCTCAGCTGTGTTTTTGACGTGCGTGCCTCCGTCAGCCTGCAGATCCAGGCCGACGATCTCAACCACCCTCACCGCTGTGATGCTCTCGGGCAGCAGATTGATTTTGGTGCGGATCAGGTCAGGGATCTGGAAGGCTTTCTCGCGCGGGAGTATGTCGGTCCTCACGAGGCGCGCCTGTGCCACCTCGTTGTTTACGGCAGCCTCGATGGTCTGCACGAGTTCTTTATGCATGGTTTCGAATTCGAAATCCATCCGCCCCTGCAGTGGATCCATATCCCCGCCCGTGACAAGGGCGCCATAATCGCGGAAAATCACACCGCACAGGATATGCATGGCAGTATGCGTGCGCATGAGCTGGTAACGTCGTTCCCAATCGATTTTCCCATGTGCTGTGGCTCCCACCAAGGGAAGTGGGTCTATGCCCTCCAGGATATGGATCACATCATCCCCGGATTTCCTTGCGCGTTTCACTGAGTAATTGACATCACCAACTGTTAGGATGCCCGTGTCCGCCGGTTGTCCACCCCCGCCGGGATAGAATGCTGTGCGATCCAGGATAACCGCGTGGCTTTCGATATCCTGGCTGATGACCAGGCCATTAAAGGATTGCAGGTAACTATCGGACTGATAGAGAAGCTCTGTCATAGGCATAATTCCATGTCACTAGAAATTTCTGCCAATTTTATCAGTTAATCCAGACCTTGTATTCGGACTTCATCCAGGTAGTCTGGATGGCCTTTTTTCTGCTATACTTTGTTAAAGGATAGAATTATCCTAATTCGATTCAACCCGTTGTTGTATGATGAGACTGGCAACAGGGTGATCTGGTGAAGATTATTCTTTTCTACTATCGGCATGATAGATCCTACGCGATTTACAGCCATGATGTAAACGATCAGCTGGCCGATATACTGGTTAATGGGCTACGCACCCAGGGGAAAGAGGCTTACTCTGTTCAACAAACCGGACTGCACGACGGGACTCCATTAACTTGCGAAAGGTGCAAGAGAATTGCCACCGCCTTTGTTGCCAACATGCACTCTTATGGAAGAGCCATCAGCCAGGAAGCGGTGGTTGCTCAGCAAGCTGACTTACTTACGACTGAGAACCAGGTAATTGGTGTTTCTGAAAGGATAGAATTTTTACCGGAGGGTGAAGAATCCCGCCCAAAACCACCCTCAAAACTGCGTGCAATAGAGCAATCAGCAGAGGCTCCGCTACCTGTAATGCCAATACCAGGTGAACTCGACTTGATCGAACCCCTGCGGGAATCATCCGCTGAGGTCGAGATGCCCAAGCCAAAGGGATTTCGAAGGATTGGTATATTCATCCTCGTCATCGTCTTATGTGTTGTTTCGCTGGGGCTGGCATTATTGGTACGTCCGGTCTTCCCGACCGTCTTGAGCTTTTTCTTGCCCTCATCACATACACCAACTCCCTCCGGGATTGTTCCCCTGTTGCCAAGCGAAACCCCGACGCTTTTCCCTTCACCGACACAAATTCCCAGCCAAACCCTTACCTCGCCTCCCAGTCAGACGCCCATTCCTTTTATCTTTATCACAATCACTCCGCCTACCCCTACTGCGACGGTTTCCACGCCTACCCAAGAGCCGAGTTGCATGCCAGCCCAATCGGTGACCTTGGATGATGTGGGTAAGACCCTGTGCGTCACCGGGGTAATCCTCAAGCTTGATGAGAGGGAGAGCGGGCTGTTGATCGTGTTCGGTGTGGCAAGGGGTACCTTTTACTTCGTCTCCTATGATTATGTCTGGGAGGTTGCCAAGCCCGGAGCCTGTGTGATGGCCAGCGGAGTGATCCAGCGCATTGGCAATGCCCCCGTGATTGTTCTCGATAATCAGTCGCCGTTGCTGCCATGCGCTCCGTGAGACCTTTGAACGCAGGCTAATAACTCAACTTCCTGAGGAGAAATCAATGACTGCCAGCGATATCCATGCAGTTCTAGCGAACGCCGCCATCATGTTCAGCCTCATCCTGGGTTTGTGGGGTTTATGGCGATTTTTTCGTAAAGAAGGGCTTGATTCCGGCTATTGGGGTTCGCTGGTGATTGGGGAGATTCTGGTTCTTCTCCAGGGTTTTCTGGGAGCTTATCTGTTCTTTATCGCCGGTAGAGACCTGACCAGGCCCGCCATCCACATCCTTTATGGGGTTGTGGCAGCCATCCTCATCCCCAGCACCTTTGCCTTCACCCGCGGGCGCGAGAGCCGCAAGGAGATGCTCATTTATGGCGTGGTGCTGCTCTTCCTGGCAGCCATCCTGGTCAGGGCCAAGATGACCGGCGGATAAAGGACAAAACTCCTGCGTTTAGATAGTGTAAGGAGAGACTCCTGCCCGGGAGGCTATATCAGGGTGAACAGGGTCAATCCTCCTCTTTCCCGCTTTCTCTCACGCCAACCTGACTTGTTGCTGCCACTGTTGCCACCAAGCCTTGAATCAAAGTTTCCTTCTCGGCTTCGGACAGCCTAGCTGAGGAGTGGAGCATCGTGTAATAAAAGGGGGGCATCTCTCCCGAGCGGATGTAGTCACCAAACTCCTGCGTCTCACGCTCGCCTGATCCCCAATTGGAAAAGTTCAACCTGCTGCGCCCTTCATTGACATCATGTTGAATCAGGAAGGAAAAAGGCGGAATACTCGCGTACCATGGCCAGACGGTTTCGTTGCTATGACAGTCGAAGCAGGCTCGCTTCGCAAGTTCCCTCGTTTGCGGGCTGTCCCAGTTTGGCTCTAGCACAACGGCTGGGTTGGTATGATCGAGCACGAAGGAAAGGAGGAGGAGACCACCACAAACGACGATTACCCCAAGTATGACCCAGATCAGGTATTTTTTCATGATTAGTTCCTTAAGAGGCAATAGGTGGCTTTGTGATACTATGCACATAGTATACCCTCAAGCGAGTGAGCAACGTATGCTGGATCATTAAATATTCGATTTCTGCATACAGATTTCATTACCGAGCATCTTGACAGCAAGGCTATTTTGCGGATAATAAGGACATCATAGACAGTTGAAAAGCGCCGACAGAGGAAAGTAAGCCAGGGACAAGCATAGTGGTCTAGCATGTCCCAAGCTGACAGGGAGGCAGGGGCGCAGACTGAAACCCCCGCCCGGCAGAAACTGGCTGAAGTTCCCTCTCGAGCTTCCCAGGTGAAGGGTGAACGAACTTACTAAGTAAATTCGTTCGCGGAGTAGTTTGGGACGCACCTCCAGCGTTACAGGGAGAGCCAATCGCCAATGCTTCGGGCTGTTGGTATGAGTGGGCTGCCAAGTGCAGCCAATCAGGGTGGTACCGCGGGAATGTCTCCCGTCCCTTCGAGGGGCGGGTTTGTTTTTAAATATTGGAGGTAATTATGTTGCCACAAATTGACGATATACGCAAGGCTGCTTTGGAGGCCCTGGAAAAAGTGCTGGATGAGACGGGATTGGAAAAGTGGCGGGTTGCCTACCTGGGACGCAATTCACCACTCATGCAAATCTTTGATGGGTTAGGCCGCATCCTAAAAGAAGACAGACCCATGATTGGCCGGAGTGCTAACGAGACCAAGCAAGCTCTCGAGAAAGCTCTCTCGGAAAAGACAGAGAGTCTGAAGAAGGACGCCCTCCTGCGCTCCCTGCAGGCTGAACGACTGGATGTCACCCTTCCAGGGCGTTCTGTGATTCTAGGCAGGCTTCATCCGACCACCCAGACCTTGCGCCGTATCTACAAGATTTTCGCTGACATGGGCTTTCAGATCTACCGCTCGCGCGAGGTCGAGACGGACGAGTATAACTTCCAGTTGCTCAACTTCCCTACTAATCATCCTGCCCGGGAGATGCAGGACTCCTTCTATGTGGCGACGGAAAGTGACCGCGGCGATAACCATAT
>Ga0233417_10000578_pt1 | contig 11082 bp, 8 predicted proteins | sample Sed_MG_FD_189023 | JGI IMG/M metagenome (GOLD analysis project Ga0233417, IMG submission 189023) | Sediment microbial communities from Lake Towuti, South Sulawesi, Indonesia - Sediment_Towuti_2014_0.5_MG | ecosystem: Environmental > Aquatic > Freshwater > Lake > Sediment | place: Indonesia... | reverse complement strand
ACGCTCGACGGAGCGCTGCCTTGCCCCGCCTGCCGTCGAACCGGAGCGAGTCCGGCAGCGAGATGCCGAGCTCGAGGACCTGGTGGTCGAGCAGCGGCGAGCGGAGCTCGAGCGAGGTCGCCATCGACGCCCGGTCCGCCTTCACCAGCAGGTCGTCGGGGAGATACGTGCTCGCGTCGAGCACCTGAAACCCCGCGGTTCCCAGGAGCGGTGGAGGGCCAAGGAGGGCGGCGGCGGAGAACGACGTGCCGAGCGAGGCGGCAAGCTCGTCCGCGTACAGCTTCCTCCGCAGACGAGCGGGGAAGACCTCCATCAACGCGCCGTAGCGTTCCCCTTCGGGAAGGGCGGCCGTCTCGAGCAGGCGCGCCGCGCGGAAGGCCGTCGACCGTGGCTCCCGGTGCCCGTTCGGGAGGGCGCGGAGCGCTCGGGCTGCGAGCGCAGGGACGGCCGGAGCCCTGCCGATCGCCCGGGCGACCCGCATCGCGGCATAGCGCTCGTAGCCCGCGAACGACTCGTCGCCGCCGTCGCCCGAGAGCGCCACCGTCACGTGGCGGCGCGCGACCTCCGAGATGAGGAGCGTGGGCAGGATCGCCTCGTCCCCGAGCAGCTCGTCGAGGACGCCCACGAGGCGCGAGACGAGCTCGACCGGGTCGGGTTCGACGACGAGCTCCTCATGCAGCGTTCCGAGGGCGCTCGCGACGATGCGGGCTGGGCCCCGCTCGTCGTAGCGCTCGTCTGGGACTCCGACCGTGAACGTCCGGACCGGCTCCGGGGACTCCTGGGCCATCAGGCCGACGACGATCGTCGAGTCGATCCCGCCCGAGAGGAGCGCGCCCAGAGGGACGTCGCTGACGAGCCGGCGGCGTACGGCCGCCCGCACGGTGTCCCGGACGAGCTCGAGCCACTCCTCCTCGTCGGCCGCGTCGCGAGGCTGCGGCGCGAGCTCCCAGAACCTGCTCGTGCGGACGACGCCGTCCTCCCATACGAGGACGTGGCCGGGGAGCAGGCGCTTGATCCCTCCCACCCCGACCTTCTCGCCGGGGACGTACTGGAGGGCGAGGTACGCGTCGAGCGCCCTGGGGTCGAGCTCCCGATCGAGGCCCGGGAGCGTGAACAGCGCCTTCAGCTCGGAGGCGAACGCGAGGCCGCCGCCCAGGAGCTCGACGTAGTGGAGCGGCTTCTTGCCCACGCGGTCGCGTGCGAGGACGAGGCGCTCGCGCGCGCGGTCCCAGAGGGCGATCGCGAACATCCCCCCGAGCGCGGTCGGGAAGTCCGGTCCGAGATCCTCGTAGACGTGCGGGATCACGGCGGTGTCGCCCGTGCCCGGGACGGCGTGCCCGCGGGCGGCGAGCTCGCGGCGGAGATCCGAGAAGTCGTAGAGCTCGCCGTTGAACACGACGACCACGTCTCCCGTCTCGTTCACGGCGGGCTGGTCGCCCGTCTCGAGGTCGACGACGCGGAGGCGCCGATGCCCGAGAACGCAGCGCCCGAGCTGTGTGACCCCACCCGAGTCGGGCCCGCGGTGGACGAGGGTCGCGGTCATGCGCTCGACAAGCGCCGGATCCGGGGGCGTTCGTGATACGAGTCCGGTGATGCCGCACACGTCGCGGAAACGGTACGCGGTCGTCTCCTGCCACGTCGAGCAGCCGCTCGACGATGCAGCCTGGGCGCGCTTCGCGAGGATGCAGGAGCGAAGGCCGGGAGGGTTCGCGATCACGGCGCTCGTCCGGCCTCCCGACGGCGAGGCCGGCGAGGACGAGACCGTCTGGGTCGAGCGAGCCCGCGCGGCGGCGGCGCGCGGGCCCTTCGGCCAGCACACGCACTGGACGTCCCCGACGCACGCCCGGCCGACCACGCACGGGGCTGCAGAGCGCGTCCGCAGCGAGGGAGAGAGGCTCCGCGAGCTCGGCCTCACGCCCGGGCTGTTCTGCGGCGGCGGCTGGTACACGGACGCCGAGGTGGCCGAGGCGTGCGCCGAGCTCGGTTACGTCGACTGCACGCCGCGGGCCGTTCGGCCCTCGTATCTACCCGCCGGAGCGCCCTGGGCATGCGCCGCCGGGCCGTCCCGGGTGCGCCTTCCGTCCGGGCGCGAGCTCGTCGTTCTCCCCACGACCCACTCGCTCGGTGACCTCGCGCGGGCAGTGTCGCGAAGGCGGTTACCCTCGTACGTCCACGTCTACTTCCACGACACCGACCTCCTGAGCGTCCGGCGGAGGGCTCTTCTCCGGATGCTCCTATCGCTGCTGGCACGGGTCGCGGAGCCCATCCACCCGGCGGTGCTCTCCGGCCTGGAGCAGAACGACCATCCCACGATCTCCTGGGACGACATCGTCCGGATCTAACATCCACGGCGTGTCCAAGGCCGCCCCGCCGGCGGAGACCTCGACGTCTGCACCGACCCGTTCCTCCACGGGCCGCGACGTCCGGGCCTCGCGCCTCTACCTCTTCTCGCGGGGGCCGATCCTCACCGTCGTCCGGCGGACGCTGGCGGTCGTGTGCCTCGTCGCGCTCGACGTCGTGGGACTCGCCCTGGGGATCTACCTCGCACTCGTCTTCCGGCAGCTCGTGCTCGGGGACGGGGACGTCCTCTGGGGCCTGCTCTGGAGCGACGGGCCCGCGGAGTGGTTGAAGTGGGCCGCGCCGATCACGGTGCTCGTGTTCGCCCAGGCCGGGCTCTACCGCGAGCGCGAGCGCCGCCCGGGCGCAGGTCGCATCGTGGCGTCGCTCATCGTCGTCGCCCTGATCGTGCTCGCCTTCGGGATCGGAACGGGCTACGACTTCACGACCTCAGGGCTCATTCCAACGGCAGTCGTCGTGGCGTCGATCACGATCGGGCTGCTCCGCGCCGCGTACGAGTCCGCCTCCCTCGAGCTCATGCGCGCCGCCGGCATCCGCAGGCGCGTCGTGCTCGTCGGAGACGGCGAGACACTCGCGAGGCTCCGGCGCTCCCTCGCAGCCTCCCGGTCCGGCCTCCGGTACGAGCTCGTCGGCGCCGTCTCACACGAGAACGTGCCCGGCCTGCGCCTGCTCGGATCGCGTGAGGAGCTCCCGGCCGTCCTCGAGGAGGTCCGGCCCGACGAGGTGATCCTCGCCGAGACCGACTTCGACGAGGCGACGGTGCTGGAAATCGTCGGGCAGGCGCACGCCAGCGGGATCAAGGTCGAGCTGGCGCCGGCGACCACCGAGCTCCTCGTCCAGCGTGGCGAGTACGTGCCCGGTGAGGGAGCTCCGCTCTTCGAGCTCCGCCCGCCCGTCCTCACGGGCTGGGACTGGGCGGTGAAGCGGACGTTCGACATCGTCGTGAGCCTGCTCGCCGGCGTGCTCCTCTTTCCGCTCTGGCTCCTGATCGCGCTCGCGATCAAGCTGGACTCGCGCGGACCCGTCCTCTACGTCGATCGGCGGATCGGCGTCGGCGAGCGCGAGTTCGGGATGCTCAAGTTCCGGACGATGGTCGCCGGCGCGGCCGCGCTCCAGCCCGAGCTCGAGAACGCGAACGAGGCCGAGGGGGCGCTCTTCAAGATCCGCGACGACCCACGGGTGACGCGGGTCGGCCGAGTCCTCCGGCGGCTCTCGCTGGACGAGGTACCGCAGATCGCCAACGTGCTCAGGGGAGAGATGAGCCTCGTCGGCCCGCGCCCGCTCCCGATCCGCGATCACCGTCTGCTCGAGGACTGGCATCGGGCTCGGTACGCGGTACTGCCGGGTATGACCGGCCTCTGGCAGATCTCAGGGCGCTCGGGCCTCACCTTCGACGACCTCGTGCGGCTCGATTTCACGTACCTCGAGAATTGGTCGATCTGGCTCGACATCACGATCATCGCGCGCACGATCCCCGCCGTGATCACCCGACGGGGCGCGTACTGATGCAGGCCCCGAAGATCGTCGCGGTCGCGTCCGCAATCGACCTCGATTTCCGTTACGGCTGCACCCCGGCCTGGTGGCAGCTCTGGAAGGGGATGTACGAGGCGGGCGTCGACCTGGTGGTCACGCCGTATCGCGGGCGACCGGTCGAATCGCCCTGGTGGCGCGTCGCCCCGAACCCCACGCACCGGGAGGGCGAGTCGTACCAGGCGCTCCGCGACGTCCTGGCCCGCCTCCAGGGCGACCGGCACTTGCGGAGGGAGGAGTCGAACCCCGAAGACACGGGCTTCGACCGGCTTACGCGGGAGACGATCAAGCGCTGGGTGACGCCTCGCTGGAAACGACACCTCGAGCGACTGGTCGAGCGCGAGCGCCCGGACGCCATCGTCGTCTTCACCGTCCCGATGGCCCACCTCGCCGGGATCCCCACAGCGCTGCGCGAGAGGTTCTCCATCCCGGTCGTGCACTACGACGGGGACGTTCCCATGAGCCTTCCCGAGTTCGGCGGGATGGACACCGGCTTCAACCCCTACCACGGCGCCGACCCGCGGGAGTACGACTTGGTGGTCTCCAACTCCGAGGGCGGCATCCCGCGGCTGCTCGAGCTCGGCGCCCGGCGCGCGGAGGTGCTCTTCTGGGGAGCCGATCCGGAGTTCTTCGCGCCGCAGCCGGTCGAGAAGGAGATGGACGTCTTCTTCTACGGATACGGCGACAAGTTCCGGCGCGATTGGATGGAGGCGATGGTCGGCGAGCCGTCGCGCGCCGCGCCCGAGCTCGACATCGCGCTCGGCGGGCTCGACTTCCAGGGCGACACGGGGCGCGCGCGGTTGCTCGGGGATATCCCGTTCAACGTCTTCGCACGGGCGATCTCGGCCGCGCGCGTGAACCTCAACATTACGCGCCGACCGCACGCGACGGTGCCGGCGAGCTCGACCGCGCGCCCGTTCGAGCTCGCTTCCTCAGCCGCCGCGATCGTCTCGAACCCACACGAGGGCATCGAGCGCTGGTTCGAGCCCGGCTCGGAGCTCGTAGTCCTGGAGTCGGCCGATGGGGTTGTCGCGACCTACCGCGAGCTCGTCGCCGATCCCGGCCAGGCCGAGGAGATGGGGAGGCGCGCGCGCGAGCGCGTGCTCGACGAGCACACGTACGCGCACCGTGCCCGGCGGCTGCTCGAGCTCGTCGGGGCGCGCGTGCCCGCGGCCGCATGAGGAGGGCCGTCGCTGTGGTGCCCGCCTGGAACGAGGCGGGCGCGATCGGCCGGGTCGTTGACGGGGTCCTCGCCTTCGACTCGACGATCGACGTGGTCGTCGTCGACGACGCGTCCACCGACGACACGGCCGGCGTCGCGCGCGCGCGCGGCGCCACCGTCCTCCGGCTGCCCTTCAACGTCGGGATCGGCGGCGCCGTCCAGACGGGGTTCAAGTACGCCCTGGCCGAGGGCTACGACCTCGCGCTCCGGCTCGACGGCGACGGCCAGCACGACCCTGCCGAGCTCCCGAAGCTCATCGACCCGATCGAGCGTGGGGAGGCGGACCTTGTGATCGGCTCCCGCTTCGTGGACCAGACGGGGACGTACCGGCCACCGTTCGCACGGCGGATGGGGATCAGGGTGTTCGCGCGGCTCGTCTCGCTCCTCGGCGGGCAGCGCGTGACCGATACCACCTCGGGCTTCATCGCGCTCGACCGCGTCGGGATCGAGCTCTTCGCGCGCGAGTACCCGCACGACTACCCGGAGGTCGAGGCGACGCTGGTCGCCCTCCGGAGCGGCCTGCGGCTCGCGCAGGTGCAGGTCGAGATGCGCGAGCGCGAGACGGGCACATCCTCGATCACGTTCGTTCGCTCGCTGTACTACATCGTCAAGGTCATGCTCGCGCTTCTCGTCGCCAGCCTCCGCCGCTACCCCCGGCTCGAAGGAGCCCGCCGGTGACTCCGTTTCGCGTCTCGATCGTCGGCGTTGTCGCGTCGATCCTGCTCATCCTCGTCGTCCTGGAGCTCGTGCGCGGCCGCCGTCTCAAGGAGCGGTACGCGCTGCTCTGGCTCGCGACCGGGGGCGTCCTGCTCGTCCTCTCGGCGTGGCGCGGCGGGCTGAACACGATCGCCGGCTGGGTCGGCGTCTCCACGTACCCGCCCGCGGTCCTCTTCGCGGTCGCGACGCTCTTCATCCTCCTCGTTCTCCTCCACTACTCGACGGTGATCTCGAAGCTCACTGACGAGAACATCGAGCTCGCCCAGCGCGTAGCCCTGCTCGAGGAACAGGTCAGCCGGCTAGCGGCCGACGAGTCGGGCAGCACGCGGGCCCGGTCCGCACGCGTCGACCAGATCGCTCAGAGCTAGACCGGGCACGGGGGCGTCGCCACCCGCGAGGTCAGGTAGAGCGTCGCCGAGCCGCACCGGACGCGCCAGCGGTAGTCGCGGTCGAGCCGGGCGATGACCGCAGGGAGGAATCGCAGCATGCGGTCGACGAGCACCGCGTCCGGCCGCGACCTGCGGATCTCGGCATTCACGTCCGCTGCGGTCAGCGTGCCTCCCGCGACTCTCGTGTTGGAGATGTCGACGAGGGGGCCGGCCGTCGCCCTCTTGGCCCGGAACAGGACTATCGGCTGGTCGGTGACGACCAGTGCGTCGCGGCCCGTCACACGCTCGACTGCCTCGGCCGCCCACGTCACCTCGGGCGGGTCGGCGACGTCGTTTCGGTGCAGGCGTCGCTGCTCCTGGTACATCCCGGCGACGACGAAGAGCACGAGAACCGCCGTGACAACTGCCTGCGGTACTCGACGCATGCCGCCGATCGCAAGCGCGAGGCTAGGCCCTGCCGCGACTGCGCACGCGACGGAGAGGAGCACCAGGTGGTGATCGGTGAGCGGGCGTACCAGAACGAGGAACACCACCGCAGCGGGCACGAAGGTCCACAGCGGCCAGGTTAGGCGCGCACGACGGCTGAAAACGAACGCGACGAAGGCCAGCGGAACGAGCCAGCCGAACGGAGTCCGGGGCTCGAGGAGCTTGCGGATCTGGTCGAAGTTCCCCGAGAAGCTTCCGAGGTTTCTCGCATCCGTGTGGTCGGTTACGACCTGGCGCCAGATGTCGTCCAGCGCGCCGGCGTTGGCGACGGCGACGAGCAGCGCCGCGAGAGCGGCGCCCACGAGCGCGGCGGGAAGAACGCGCCGCGCGGCCCTCGCGGCAAGTGCGAGCGCGAGGAACGGGACCGCGAACGGGATCGCGAGGAGCTTCGTCAGCACCGCCAGCGCGAGGACGGCTCCGGCGGCGCCGGCCCATGGCTGCGGGCCTCCGCCCCGGAGAGCCAAGGCGAGGAGCGCAAGCGACACGAGCCCGAGTGCGACGGCTGGCACGTCCGCCGATATCGTCGGCGCGACTGACGGGTACGGAGGGCCGATCGCGACGAGCGCGCCGGCCGCTACTCCGGCCGGCGGACCGTAGAGACGCCAGCCGAGCGCGATCGCGGCCGCAACTCCGACGACCGCGAGCAGCGCGAACGCGATCCGGATGCCCGGAATCGAGGAGCCGAACGGCGCCGCGAGCACGCGGAGCAGCCAGTAGAAGACAGGCGGCTGGCTGGTGTAGATCTCGCTTCCAAGCTCCTGGCCGCGGCGCATCGCATCGAGGCTCGCGAGGTAGACGCCCTCGTCGTAGTTCGTCCGCGTGCCGAGTGCGCGCGTGAAGACGAGCCCGGCCGCTCCGACGACGAGAACGGTTGTCAGGACGGGCCAGTTGCGAGCGAGCCGCGACCTCACCGGGACGGGCGCACCGACGGGCTGAACACGAAGATGTCGCCGAGCTCGGGGTCGTCCGCCCAGTTCGTGCCCACCCCGATCCTGTACGTCGCGCCGGACGGAGGATTGGCGTCGACGAACTCACGGTTGCGAGTCGTCCCGATCGGCTCGCCGTGGAAGGTGCAGGCCCCCGCGACGCTGTTCCGGGTCTCGCACTGCAGGTCTCCGTCGGGACGCGTGCTTCGGTAGACGCGATAGAAGACGTTCGCGCGCCACGGTCCGTCCTTCCACGAGAGCCGCGTTCCCTTGCCAACCCGTTCGGTCGTGAGCGCGATGCCCGTGTCCACCGGGGTCAGCATCTCGGCACTCGCTGTCACGGGCACGATCGCCGGCGTCGGCGGGGTGATCGGGGACGAGGCGGCGGTTGCGGCTGCGGGCAGGAGGACAGTGAGGACGAGTGCGATTGCTACCCATCGCGCTCGCACCGGATCGTCCGCGGGCGGCGCCCGCCGCGCTCCGAGCCTGCGGAAAAGCGTCGGGACGAGGAGCGGGATCGACGCGAAGAGCAGGAGGTATGCGGGCCACGCGGGCATCAGCAGGCGCCAGAACGTATTCGCCTGGATGTCCGCGTTCTCGTTGAACCCCTTCACGACGATGAATGCGCCGAGCCACCCGGCGAGGAGCCCGGCGATCGGAGCTCGCCGCACGCGGAGCACGGCAAGGAGCCCGGCGAACGGGGCCCACTGCGCGAGCCGGGGACTCCAGAAGAACTCCCGGAGCTCATCCATCTGGAGACGCCAGTGGTCGACGTCCAGCTGGATGTACTTGTCAAAGTCGATATCGACCGCGAGGGGCGTCGCCCCCGCTGCGAGGCGAGCCTCCTCGAGCGCGAAGGCCGGGATCGTACCGAGCGTCCGCTGCTTCCAGAACGCGAGCATCAGCAGGCCCGCCGCTACGGTCGCCCCGAACGTGGCCGCCTCGCGCCAGCGCCGTGCGAGCGGATAGGCGAGGGCTGCTCCGAAGCCCAGGAGCAGGTTCGGCGGCTTGAGGCCACCCGCCGCGCCGAGCAGGAGGCCGGCGAGAGCGGCATCGGCGACCCGTCCCGGCGAGAGCGAGCGCGTGACGAAGAACGCAGCGGCGACGACGACCACCATGGACGGGTAGTCGGCCATCGCCGTCAATCCCGTCGCCTGTGGGAGGAACTGCTCGGTCCACTTCTCGCGATAGCGCTCGACGAAGAGCGGGATCGCGGCGTACGGTGCGATCACCCAGAGGAGTGCAGCCCAGTAGCCGAGCAGCCTCCCTCCGATGCGGGCGGCGATTCCGTAGACGCAGAGGAGCCCGATGGGGCCGAGAACGAGGACGTTCAGGACGACGAGCGCAGGGAGCGCCTGCACATACGTGGGGCCGGTCAGCAGCGTGACGGGCGCCTGCACCAGCGGCCACATGTAACTGGCCACGGTCGACGCCACCTCCAGTCTGCCGAGCAGCCACCCCGTGCTCGTGAACCAGATCTGGTCGCCGCCCTGGAAGTAGACCCAGCCGTTGTGCTCGACCCGGAGCGCCAGCGCGAGCGTGGCCGCGATCTGTGCTCCCACGAGCGTCGCGAGGACGGTACGCGGCCGCTCGAGCAGGTAGTCCAGCGTACGTCCAGCCCCGCGGGCGGCGGCGAGGCTACTTGCCGCGACCGACATCTGCGGCGCGGACGACGCGGTGCGAGGCGATCGTGCGCCCGATTCCAACCCGGAGCGGGACCCCTGTGACCCGGATGCGCACCGGGGCAGGGTACCGTGGCTCCCGGCGCACGATCGACCTGATCGCATCCGGAAGCCGGCGTTGCCCTTCGTCCAGTTCCTCGCCGGGCGCTCCTCGCGCTCGATGTCCCCGTCTAGGTCAGAGACGGAGCGGTGAGAACCAGGAGACCCCAGCCGGCGACTGCCGCGACCGCCACTGCCACCTGCGAACGAGACACGCGTTGACGACTGGCCCAGACGCCGACAGCGAGGACGACTGCGAGAGCCAGGAAGAACGGGACGACGGACACCCAGCCGTCGGGACCGCCGAGCTCGATCGTCAGCGTGTCGATGAAGGTGGATTCGCGCACGTACTCCCACCAGGTCCAAGGTCCGGTCCCCCCCTCTCCGATTCTGGGATACGTGACCGTCGCCGCGGCGAAGACCGCGGTCGAGGCGCCGAGCAGCGCGATGACGGCGAGCGGTGCCCGACGGAAGACCACGCCCGTGCCGAGCATCAGGAAGGGAAGAGAGGCGAGAAGCAGGCGTGGTCCCGGGCTCCGTCCGGCGAAGATCCCGCCGAAGACCGGGGAGTACCCCGCGTTGTAGACGACGAAGGCTGCGCCGATCGAGAGACACGTCAGCGACTCGGCTCGTCGTCCGGCGCGCCAGAGCAGCACGAGCCCGACCACGCCCGCCACGACGAGGGGCGAGAGGACCAGCAGGCCGCGATCGTCGTCGACGAGGAGGCGGAGCGCATCCGAGACCCTGGGCGTCGTGACGCCGAGGAACCCCTCGCCGTTCGGTCCCACGACGTCGTGACCAGACTCGCCGGCGACGGCGACGACATCGTCGTACGGCGTGTGGAAGGGCGAGCCGTAGACGAGCCACTGGTACGCGATGAGCGGAAGGACACCGACGACCGCTCCTGACGCGTAGGCGATTCCACGGCCGAGGCGAGGAGCTGCGACCAGAACGTATGCGCCGAGCACGACCCCTATCAGCACTGTCGGATACTCGAAGACGACGGCCACACCGGCGAGCACCCCGGCTGCGAATACAGCGCGCGGACGGAAGGGGCCGTCGCGCTCACGAACGAGGAGCGCGAACGCGGCGAACGCCGCAGCGGCAGCGGGGATGTGCGAGAAGTACATCGTCGCGAACGGGAGCACCATCGTCCCGAGGCCGAGCGCGATCGCCGACATCAGGCCCGTGCGCGGAGCGAGTCGGTCGCCGACGGCCCGGACGAGCAGGAAGAGCAGGACGGCGGGCACGACGCAGGCCCAGAAGTTGAGTGCCCAGATCGCCCGGTCTCGGGCGTCGCCGATCTGGGGAATCCGCTCGAGCACCAGCCACGGGGGAAGGGAGTAGAGGGCGAGGCCGGGGGCCTTGGCGGCGTAGTAGTGGCCCTGGTACCAGGCGACGTCGCCGGTCTCCTCGCGATACGGGTCGATCGACGCCGTCCCGTCGGCGAGCGAGCGGACGAGCGCGAAGTGCGCAGAGGCGTTCCAGCCCGCCGGCTGCTCGGGCCAGGCGTAGGCGACTGTGAGCGCGATTGCCGCCACGAGCACCGCAGTCGAACCGAACAACCGCGATGAAGCTTGTGTGCGGAGGTGGAAAGACCTAGGTGCCGACACGAGCGACACCCGACCGGTACCAGACGACCGTGCGCTCGATCCCCTCGGCGAGCGGCACGCGCGCCTCGAAGCCGAAGAGCTCACGGGCCCGAGTCGTGTCGAGACGGCGCCTCGGCTGGC
>Ga0233417_10000577_pt1 | contig 11104 bp, 10 predicted proteins | sample Sed_MG_FD_189023 | JGI IMG/M metagenome (GOLD analysis project Ga0233417, IMG submission 189023) | Sediment microbial communities from Lake Towuti, South Sulawesi, Indonesia - Sediment_Towuti_2014_0.5_MG | ecosystem: Environmental > Aquatic > Freshwater > Lake > Sediment | place: Indonesia... | reverse complement strand
AAAATCCATGAAGTAAGTATAGCACTTCATATTTTGTCGTATCCGCGCTGAGCACAGTCGAAGCGCCCTCACCTGTACTTGTGTTAGGTGCAAGTGTCGACTCGGTGGCGCAACCATCGCGCGCCACTCCGCTCAGGGCGAACCTCTCCGGGAGGTTCTTGAATGCCAATCACCAAACAACGCAACCTCGACTATGTGGACCTCGAATGGGGAACCTACATCGAACGCTTCAACCGCCTGCCGAAAGAGGAGCAGGAAAAACGCGTCAGGGCAATGGGGTACGAATCCTTCCGCGATATGCTGGCGCACATCCTTGCCTGGTGGGAGGAGGGCATGGGCATCGTCCTTGCCATCGCCGAAAACCGCGAATACGAGCGCAGGAAATACGACTTCGATGTCTTCAACGCCGAAGCGGTCGCCAAATATAAATCGTGGGACGAGCACGAGTTCCTGGCTCACTTCGAGAAAATGCGCCGGAAAATGGGGGCAGACCTCAAGTCCGTGAAGGAGGCGGTGTTCGAGAATCGACGCGTGCGTTCATGGGCAAATGGGGTCTTCATCCACCACGCGCGCGAACATCTCGCGGCGTTGAGCCGCTTTATCGTCGTGGACATGCTGGAGAACGAGTGGGCGACGTACACCGCCGATTTCAACCGTCTCGACGACGAAAAGAAAAAGGAATTTTTATCGAAGCAGGGATTTGAATCTTTTCACGACCTGCTGGCGCACGTCATCGGCTGGTGGGAGGAGGGCGCGCGCATCATCGCCGGCATTCTCGATACGCCGGGCTTCACCTGGCAGAGTCACGATGCGGACGCGTTCAACGCAGAATTGGTAAGGAAGTTTTCCAGATGGTCCGACGACGACCTTTTCACACATTTTGAGTCTGTGCGAAATGCCTTGCTGGATTTAACCGCGGAATTGCCGGACGATGCCTTCCTGAACAAGGATATCGAATCGTGGCTGGCGGATGATGTCGTCGGACATTACGATGAGCATCCCATCCCCGCGTGATGCATAACGTGCGTCTCATTCCACGCTCAAACCTGCTGCCGTTTAATAAGAACCACTACTGTCCCGCAGGTTTGTTTCCCGACCCAACTTTCGTGACGAACACCTGCGGGATGTTCTGCGTAACGTGAGATAAACAACATGGACCATATCGTCTACCTTGCCCTCGGCTCGAACATGGACAACCGCCTCGCCAATTTGAAGCAGGCGATCGCGTCGCTTCCCCCGCAAATGGAAGTGAAGAAAAAGTCGTCGGTCTATGAGACTCCGCCCTGGGGATACACGGACCAGGCGATGTTCCTCAACCAGGTCTTGATGGCGAAAACCTATCTCGAACCGGAACCATTGCTCAGGCATCTCAAACGGCTCGAGATCGCGCTGGGGAGGAAAGCCACCTTCCGCAACGGACCGCGTTCCATTGACATTGACATCCTCTTCTACGACGATCTCGTGCTGGAAACGCCCGCGCTCACCATCCCTCATCCGCGTTTGCACGAGCGCGGATTCGTCCTCCTGCCGCTGATGGATATCGCCCCCGACCTGGTGCATCCGGTCAAAAAGAAAAGCATCCGCGAAATGGTCGCGTTCTGCGATGTGAGCGGCATCAAACAGTTTGCGTGATCTGATTGCATCGTCCCGAAGGTTTTTCAAAAGGACTTTGTTGAGTGGAAAATGGGGAGTGGACAAAGTCTCTGGACTTTGAGCGCAACATCAGGAGATATTGGACTCCGTTTTCATCCTTAAGAGTGAAAACTTGATTTGCAGGTTGCCTGTATAATAAGGCAACCCTTAACGGGGAGAGAGAACCGATAGGAGATACTATGGAATCACAGCCGCTTCCTGCACTCCGCCCTTTGCGGTTGGGGGAACTTCTCGACCAGGCGATCCGCTTGTATCGCCGGAACTTCATGACCTTCATCGGCATCATCGCGCTGGTCTATGTCCCGTTGATGGTTTTACAAACCGCGTCAACGACCCTTTTGAGCAGTTCACTGGATGAGATCGCCCGTTCCAGCTCCCCCCAGGAGATATTCTCGAATTATGCCTATTGGGGCGGGATGCTCTCCACCGTGGTGATCGGTTTTCTGCAATTCATTTTCGTGCAGGGAATCGCCAGCGGAGCGTTGACGCGCGCCGTGGCGGATAACTACCTCGGCAAAACAACCAGCATCCTGGATGCCTATCGCGGCATCGGCAAAGCGTGGCTTCCCCTGGTGGGTGCTCTACTTTTTGTCGGCATCCTCGCCATCGTCGTCACATTATGGTGGATCATCGTCCCGTGCGTGGGCTGGTTCACGGGCTTGGGGATGCTGGCGTTCCTCGGCACGGCGGTCAGCCCGATGGTGGCTCCGGTTGTGGTGTTGGAAAGACGAGGCGCGGTCCACTCGGTCCAACGCGCCTGGTATCTGGTGCGCCGCCGTTTCTGGCCCGTGCTTGGAACCATCTTCGTCCTCTATCTATTCAACCTGCTGATCGTGAACGGTCCAATCACCATTGTGAACGTTATTTTGACATCCGTTGCCCCATCTTTTGGCGACTCGACGACACAACTTGTGATCACTGCGATCATCCAGGCGATTGTCTCGATCGTGTTCATCCTGATCTATTACCCGCTTCAAATGACAGCCTTTACGCTGGTCTACTTCGACCTGCGCGTTCGCACTGAGGGCTTTGACCTTGCTCTGCTCACATCCAGCGATGCAGACCAGGCGCTGGCGGCTCCGGTACAACAGGCAAAGGAGAGTCTCGTCACCGGCGCGGACCTGGGTAACTTTGCCATCCTCACCCTCGCGGGGCTGGGGTTGTATATCTTCCTCTTCTCCTTCATCTTTGGAGGGATCTTCTTCCTCGGTTCGCTCTTCAATTGATTTCCCATGCGTCGTATCTTCGCGGTTTGGCTGATTGCACTCCTTTCGCTGATGAATCTCGCGGCGGCGGATGTATGTCACCCTCCCGAAGGAACGCCGGGACGGTGTGGGGGAGTCGCTGGTCGAACAGCGGCGCGAGGCGCCGCGCATCGAGACCGGGCAATCGTAGCGTCCCTGATACATGACAGAGATACTTCGCGGCGGCTCGTCGCCGCTCAGGATGACAACGCTGGACCGATCTCCTTCGATGAGTATTGGGAACTCGTCAGGAACACGCGCCAAACCATCGTCCAGTTGGAGGCGTCCCCCGATAACGAGGTCCGCGATGGGTTGGATGAACTTGCATCGAAATGGGAAACGGTCACAGCGGTGGAATTCCCGGATCAAAGCGTGATACCGATTGACCCATCGTATCTCGCCGAAATCCTAAAACAGGACTCGCCCAATCTCAAGCGGCTCGCGGCATTAATGGATGCCCTGCTCAAGGCGCATGAGGAGTACCCGCAAAAGGTATTCACGGCTCAGGATGTGGAACCGTTGAGGAAAATCCTGGAGCGCCCGGAATTTCAATGGAGCGCGCCGCCCGCGCCGGAGAACCCCGAATGGCTTCAGAGGATTCTCGATGCCATCGCGGATTTTATGGGGCGCATTGCTTATAGCGTTCAGAATGGCGTTTATTACGGGCGGGTCCCTCTGATAATTGCCGCGGTCATCATGTTTTTCATCAGCATTTTTTTTATCACAAGGAATCTTTCGCGCAGTCTGGTGCGCGAGGCAGAACTCGCCGCGGAGAACGGCGGGGACGACGCCCTGCTGACATCGAAGGGAGCGATGCAGCGTGCACAGACCCTTTCGAGCCAGGGCGATTATCGCAATGCGGTGCGTTATCTTTATTTGTCTTCACTGCTGATTCTCGACGAGCATGGGGTGTTACGCTACGACCGTTCGCGCACGAACCGCGAATATCTGCAAAGCGTTTCCTCGAAGCCCGGACTGGCGAAACCGCTGGGCGATGTGATCGAAGTGTTCGACCGGGTCTGGTACGGGTTCGATGCGGTGGATGATGAAACGTACCGATCCTACGTGAAGCACGTGGATGAATTGCGGGAGAAGAAGGAATGAAGAAACTCCCGCGCGATGCCAAACTGGGGATCGGGATCATCCTTCTGCTGGTGGTCATCACCGCCGTTGCGGCGCTTCAACGCGGGACCGAGGAAACGTATCCCGCGTTATCGAGTGTCTCTCCAGCCCCTGACGGCGCGCTGGCGTTGAAGTGGTGGGTCGAGGAATTGAAATACGAAGTGGACGAGCAGGTACTCATGAACTTCGCACCGCCCGGAGGCACGTCTATTGTGTTCATGCTCGAACCGCTCTTCCCAACCGAAGGAGATATGAAAGCAATGGACAAATGGGTGGAGGATGGCGGCACGTTGATCGCCATCGGCGAACGATATGGCATGTATTCGCTGATAGACCATTACGAGTTCTTCTTCCATTACCTGCCGGACAATGAGGGCGCGCCATCGAACGAAACCCCGCTGTTGGATTCGCCATCCGCGCTCGACCTGAACAACACAAAGATCAGGATCGCGCTCGGCTCGGGACGCGATGATTACGTGACTCTCATCTCGTTCCGAAACCAGCCGATACTTGTCTCATTTGAACAAGGGGAGGGGCGCGTGATCCTCGGCACGGTCACGCAGGCATTCACCAACGCCGGGTTGAAACAACCGGGTAATCCCGAACTGGTGCTGAACATCCTTGCGCTTGCAAGGAACAAGGGCACGGTCTGGTTCGATGAATGGCATCACGGTGTGCAGAGCGGTGAAAAGATTTTGGGTCCAACGGATTTTCTGCGCCGCACGCCAGTGGGACGCGCGTTGTTGTTCGTCACCTTCGCGGTGTTCCTCGCGTTCTTCATACAGGGACGCGGCTTTGGAAGACCGGTTCCCCTCCCGCAGGAGATCAAACGCCGCGGCGCGCTCGAACATGTGACCGGCATTGCGAACCTCAGCCGCCGCGCCGCGCATCGTTCGGCGGTGATGATGCAGTATCACAACCAGATCAAGCGTAAACTCGGTCAGCGCTACCGTCTCGACCCGGCGATGAACGACGAAGAGTATGTGAACACACTGGCGGGCTACAACCCGTCACTGGATAAGAACGAGTTGTTGAATTTATTGAAGCGATTGAAGCGCACGAATCTCGGCGAGACCGAAATGGTGCATCTGGCAGTGGAAGCAGCGAAGTGGATAGATAACTAACTCTGGAGTCAGGAAGCCTGCTTCCGGATTTCCAACAGCAGGCTGTTGGACTCCATATCATTAGGAGAACTTATGAACCCAACCGATCTCAAGAATATTTTCGAGCAATTACGCACGGAGGCGGATAAGGTCCTGGTTGGATTACAGGAACCGTTCGAGCTTCTTGCCGTGGCGCTGTTCACCGGCGGGCACGTTTTATTGGAAGGTGTGCCGGGAACTGCGAAGACGTTGATGGCGAAGACGCTCGCCTACATGGTGCAGGCGAAGTTCACCCGCATCCAATTCACCCCGGACCTGATGCCGTCCGATATTCTGGGTACCAGCGTGTTCGACGTCTCCACGACGCGCTTCCACCTCAAGAAGGGACCGATCTTCACGCAACTGCTCCTCGCCGACGAGATCAACCGCGCCCCCGCCAAGACGCAATCTGCTTTGCTCGAAGCAATGGAGGAGAAGCAGATCAATCTCGAAGGTGAGCGGCATCCGCTCGAGGCGCCGTTCATGGTGGCGGCAACCCAGAATCCCATCGAATACGAAGGGACGTATCCGCTCCCCGAAGCGCAGCTGGACCGTTTCATGTTCAAGGTGCTTGTCCCATATTCGCCGCTGGACGATGAAGTGGAGGTGTTACGCCGCTATCATCAAGGCTTCGACGCACATGATTTGGAAGCGGCACATTTGAATTCAGTGCTGACCGCGAGACAGGTTGTTGAAATCCGTGAGTCGATTCGGCAGATCGTTGTGGAAGAAGGGATACTGAATTACGTCGCGAAGATCGGTGTGGCAAGCAGACAATCGCCGGATATTGTGTTGGGCGCCAGCACGCGCGCCACGACGCATGTCCTTCTCGCCGCGAAAACCTTCGCCGCCCTGCAGGGACGCGGCTACGTCATCCCGGATGATGTCAAGTTTGTGGTGCCGCCGGTGTATAGGCATCGCATTCTGTTGAAACCCGAAGCAGAGATCGAAGGCTTGGATGCGGATTCGGTAATTCAAAGAGTCTTGGGTTCTGTGGAAGTGCCGCGCTAAAAAGGATGAAGGATGAATTTTTTCATCCGTTTCATCCTTCATCCTTCATAACCCATCCTTGTTATGTTGCCCACCACTCGTTCACTCCTCCTCCTGCTCATCACTGCTCCCATCCTGGCGTTGGGAGGGTGGTTGCCGTTCATGGAATGGGTGGCGTGGGGCTATGCGTTGTTTGTCTTTGCCATGATGTACATGGATTGGCGCCTGGCGGGGGATATCAAGCAGTTCGAGTTGATGCGCGAGCACGATACGAAGTTGTCGCTTGGGGCGGAGAATCCGATACGCGTCAGCCTGAGGAACCGTTCTCGACGCGGGACCAGTTTCACGGTCCGGGATGAGGCGCCGGAATTGTTCCAGATCGAGACGCGGACGATGGAAGGTCAAGTCGTGGGACGCGGCGAATGGAGTCACGTTTATCATGTCCGACCATTGCGGCGTGGAGATTATCAGTTTGGTGATCTGAGTCTGCGCTGGCTGGGTCCGCTGGGATTGGTCGTCCGGCAGGCAAAGGTGGACGCGAAAGCGCCGGTGAAGGTCTATCCGAATCTGCTGGATGTGCGGCGCTATGACCTTCTGCTGAAGCGCAATCGTTTGCAGGAAATGGGCTTGCGGACAACGCGTCAGTTCGGCGAAGGGACGGAATTCGAGCGTCTGCGCGAATACCTGCCCGATGACGAGTATCGCCGCATCAATTGGAAGGCGACCGCGCGAAAAAATTTTCCTGTGACGACGGAATATCAGACCGAGCGCAGTCAGCAGGTGATCGCGGTGCTCGACACGGGACGCATGATGCAAAGCCCGGTGGCGGATATTGCAAAACTCGATTACGTGGTGAACGCGGTATTGTTGCTGACGTATGTGGCGACGGGCAAAGGCGACCGCGTGGGCATGATGAGTTTTGCGGACGACGTTCAGCATTACCTCGGTCCGCGGCAGGGACGCGGTCAGTTCTACCGCATGTTGGAATTGCTGTACGCAGTGGAGCCGCAACCTGTGGAGCCGAATTATCGCAAGGCGCTGGCATATCTCGCGGTGAAGCAGAGACGGCGCGCCTTGGTGGTCGTGTTCACCGATCTGACGGGCGGCGCGAGTTTGAATTCGCTGGTGGCGCAGATGTCCACGCTGGCGCGGAACAGCCTGCCGTTGCTGGTGACGATCAGCGACCCGGATGTGGTGAACGCGTCACAGATGAAACCAGTCGATTCACCGGGAGTCTATCAACGCGCCGCGGCAAGCCAGTTGCTGGATGAACGCCGCGTGGTGCTGGATTCGCTCCGTCAGCGCGGGGTGTTGACGCTGGATGTGCCCGCCAACCAGCTTTCGATGTCGGTGATCAATCGCTATTTGGAGTTGAAGGGGAGGATGCGATTGTGACCCTGTTTCTATTCCCTCTGCCGCACATCAGTGAACCGGCACAAATGAATTAACCCTTTTGAAAACCGGATCAAGACACCGGCATAAAGCCATGCAGTCGTCACTTTTTGGCGCGGATGTTGTTTTTATATGTGCTACACTCCAGCAGGATCATGAAAGCCTCCACAACCAACCACCTCCCCTTTTGGACAAAACTTCTTTACGGTTCCGGTGACTTCGGCATCTCCAGCATTTACATGTTGAGGTCCATCTTCTATGCCCTTTATCTCACCGATATTGTTGGACTGGAGCCGCGCCTTGCGTCGTTCGGCGGACTGGTCGGTGTGGTATGGGACGCGGTCAACGACCCGATCATCGGTTTGTTGACCGACCGCACGCGTTCCCGTTGGGGACGCCGCCGTCCCTTCCTGCTGTGGTTCGCGGTCCCCTTTGGATTGAGTTTCATCCTCCTCTGGTCCGCCCCCCATTGGGATAACCAGATCGCGCTTCTCACTTATGTGACACTCACCTTCATGCTGGCGGATACGCTCCAGTCACTGATCTACGTCCCGTATCTCTCACTGACGCCGGAACTGGCTCCCGATTACGACGAGCGCACCACCCTGACGGGTTTCCGCAGTTTCTTCCAGCTCTTCGGTTCGCTGGCGGTTGTGCTCGCCGCGCCCAATATCATTGACCGCGTACTCGCCGCCGGGTTTTCGCAACAGCAGGGATACATGCTCGTCGGCGCGGTCTTTGGCGGGATCAGCGTCATCCCCCTGATCCTGATCGCATTGTTCATCAGGGAGAGGGCAACTCCCCAGCAGACGGAGGCATTGCCTCTACGCGAGACCATCCGCGTGGCATGGCAAAACATTCCATTCCGCTACGGTGTGGCAATCCACCTGCTCAACTGGTCCGCATCGGACATGGTTGCCGTGGTATTTCCCTTCTTCATGCTGTATTGGGTGGCTGGGGGAGACCAGCTTGCCAGTATCCATATACTGGGATTTGACCTAGCCTATGAGTCCGCATTCTTCGGCATCATGATGCTGGTGTGCATTCTCTTCATCCGATTCTGGCTGTGGCTTGCGCGTGTTCGCAATAAAAGGGAAGCCTACATGCTGGGCATGGGATTCTGGGTGATCGTGCAATTCATGGTCTTTACCATTCAGCCGGGGCAGGTGGCTTATCTTCTGTTTGTTGCCGCGCTTGGCGGGATCGGCGTTTCTGCCGCGTACACCCTGCCCGATGCATTATTCGCGGATGTGATCGAATGGGATGAATTGCGCACGGGCCGCCGGCAGGAGGGGATCTATTTCGGGGTGCGCGCCTTCATCCGCAAGGTGACGGGGGCGATCGTCATCTTTATTACGCTTCAGGCGCTGGGCTGGTCGGGGTATCAGGCTCCTCCCGAAGAAGTCACTCAATTTGCGCAGCCAGCCTCCGCCTTGAGGATGATCCGCCTGCTGGCATCCCCGTTTGGCGCGATCATGCTTTCGGGAGTCATCGTTTTCACGGCGCTCTTCCCGCTCACGCGCGAAAGGTACGCAAGGATGCAAAGATTGCTGGAAAGAAAAAGGGGACGAGTGGCGAAACTGACGGAAACTCCAAGCCTGTGAGACTGGAGTTCATCATACTTACAGGGCAAACGCCATGATCATGCCCATCCCGCACAGGAACAGGTCTGTCAATACCAGCGCGGCCCACAACCATTTGATGTAGCCCGGCGTGCCGCGCTCGAGCAATGCGTCAGAGGGATTGTTCGGGTCGTAATACACCATGACCTGCGCGCCCGCGGGATAACGTTCCACCACTTTGTGCGCCCACGAACCTCCCGAATTGGGACCCGGCATGACCTTGCGTCCTTCGTACATTCGCCCCATGACCTGATACGCGTATTGGACAACGGGATACGCCACTGACTGCCCCTTGCTTCCCCTGCGCCATTCGATGGTCGAAAATATCACCGTTCCCATTGTGGAGGACCAACTGCCTGCCTGTGCCACTTTGCGGCGTGTGAACAATATGATGCCGAGAAGGATTCCATCAATTAGTAATCCGAAAAAACAAAGCGAGCCGATAACGATAAGGGTGGTTGAGTTCATGAGTCTCCTGTAAATCTCGGTGGTTGAGTAGTCCCGCGTGCATTTCGTGGGACGTATCGAAACCACCGGTAGGCAGAGTGGTTTTGTTGCAAGTGTCTTTATAAAACCTGTTGGTTTCGATAATACGTGGCGCCAACGAACGGCGCCGCTACTCAACCAACGGTTTTATCGTCACCTGAATGATCGCCGTATCAACTTTCTGATCACCTCTCACAACCTGCAACTGTAGAGCATACAACCCGTTCAAGCCGCTGGTGTTCCACTCGGCGAGCAGCCCATCGGTCACGGGTTCATTTCCTTCCGCCACCTGGATCCACTCCTGCGGGTTCAATCCCTGCCCGACCAGGATACGATATGAGACAAAATCATTCCCCGCGGCGGTGCCTGTGATCTTCACACTTCCGTTTACTTCGGCGAATAACGCGGGTGCAGCAATGTTCACATCGGGATTAATTTGCGGCGCTTGAATGACATCATAATTCGATGGCGGAATTTCTAGCCCGGCGCTCTCTGCCCAGGCGCGCGCCTCGGAGGGAACAACCAAATACACGCGTTCTTCGATCAATTGCGGGAGGGTGAACACCGTTGCCAGCAGACCCGTCTCACGGTTGATGGCAAATTTGCGATACATATTATCGGGCTGGATCGGTTCATTGCCGTTCAGAAAAACTTCGCTCACTAGGTTCGGACAATCAGCAGTGGGTAACATCCCAGAAGGATCACAGACGTTGATAACCGAAACATCGGCGGGCTTTGCCCAGCCATCGCGCGGAAGGTCTTGAGTCGCAATTTGCATCAACGCGCTCCACAATGCGGCAGGCATGCGGGTCGGGACCCCCCTCTGCCCCCCCTGAAGGGGGGATGAGCGCGCACCCGTCCACACGGCGGCGACGCGCGAAGGCGAATACCCGATCGCCCACGTGTCGAGCGCCTCGGGCGTCTGTCCCAGTTTCACCGCGGCGGGTCTGCCGATATCCAGCACGTTCGAACTGCCGAGCAAGCCCATGCGCGCGCCTTCGTCGCTCATGGCGTGGTTCATCAGATATGCCAATCCCGGCGTGACGACCGGTTTCGCCTGCGGGTTCGTCCAGTCGAGCCACACGCTCCCGTCGTTGCTCTCCACTTTCAGGATCGTCGCCGGCACAAAAGCATCGTTCACATCCTGTCCGTAGCGCACGCCCATCTGTGCAAAGACTCCGTACGCGCCCGCTACATCCAACAGCGACAACTCCTTGTTGCGGTCAACGCCAAACGAACTGGCGATCGTATCCACGTTCTCGACGCCGATTTGTGCCAGCACCTGTGCGGCGGGCGCGGGATAATCGTTCGCCAGCGCCGCGCGCAAACGGATCGGTCCGTGATATTGATTATCAAAGTTTTGGATGTCGGTCCTGCCGGGGATATCCCAGATCAGGGACGCGGGACTCAAGCCGCGCGTGAATCCCGTCAGATAGACGAACGCATCCAGCGC
>Ga0233417_10000576_pt1 | contig 11126 bp, 14 predicted proteins | sample Sed_MG_FD_189023 | JGI IMG/M metagenome (GOLD analysis project Ga0233417, IMG submission 189023) | Sediment microbial communities from Lake Towuti, South Sulawesi, Indonesia - Sediment_Towuti_2014_0.5_MG | ecosystem: Environmental > Aquatic > Freshwater > Lake > Sediment | place: Indonesia... | reverse complement strand
CTCGGTGATGATCGAGGAGAACGTCGTCTCCGCCGCCGGCACCACGCACCGGACGACGACCGACGAACTCGTCCACCTGATCCGCGCGCTGGGGAAGACCCCGGTGCAGCGGGACACGCTGTACCGCGAGGTCAGGGTCTTCGACTTCGACCGACGGGGCTTCCGAGCGCCGCCAGCCCCGGGCAGCGGTGGAGACACGGGGTCAGCGTCGCTTCGACTCCTTCCGGGGGAGCGAGCGCGCGTGGGCGGCGGCCCTGCGCACCCAGTCACCCAGCACGGCGCCGCGGACGCCCGCCGGCTCGACGTACACCATGCCGGTCAGGGGCCGCCCGGTGAAGTCCATCGGGCGTACGTGTGCACGCCCGAGTGCTTCCTCGGCCCCCTCCGCGCCGAGCCGCACCATGAGGTCGTCGCCGACGATCCCGCACGCCATGTGGCCATCGACCATGAAGGCGATTCCCCCGAACATCTTTCGCTCGCTGACCCCTTCCTCTCCGGCGAGAACGTCGCGGACGCGCTCGGCGAGCTTCTCGTCGTAGGCCATCACCCCTCCAGGTGCGGGGGAAGCCCGAGCGCGGCGAAGAGAGCTGCGTCGGCGAATCCGGTGATGCTCGCCACGGCCTCTTCCTCGAGCGCGAACACCATGACGCCGTAGGCCCGGAAGACGCCCGCCTCGTCCTCCAGGTATGCCGCGAGCGCCGGCTGCCCGTTCGCCCGCGTCGGGGCGAGCCGGATGCGCTCGAGCGCGCCCGCTGCGGGAACGGTGCGGAAGAAGTGGCCGATCGCGGCGGTTCCCTCGAGCCGCATCGGCTCCGGCGGCATCGTGAGCACGGCGTCGCCTGCGAGGAGCTCGACGATCGCCTCGACGTCGACTGCCTCCCAGGCAGCGAGGAATCGGCCCAGCACCCGCGCCTCGGCCTCGGCCGACGCGGGCGCATGATCGCGCGCGAGCCGCCCCGCCGCGCGCTCGCGCTCGAGCTTCGAGCGTCCCCGCTGCAGAGCGCTGTTCACGGAGGCGACGCTGTCGCCGAGCAAGTCCGCGACCTCCCGGGCAGACCATCCCAGGACGTCCCGCAACACGAGCGTCACCCGCTGACGCGGAGGGAGGAGCTGCATGACGCTCACGAACGCGAGCCCGACGGACTCGCGCTGCTCGGCGGCGAGATCGGTCCCGAGCAGGCGGTCCGGGTACGGCTCGAGGAACGACACGATCTCGGCCTCCAGCGGATCGAGCGCCTCGGGCACTCTCCCGCGGCGCTCGATCGCACGGAGGCAGACGTTCGTGGCGATCCGGTAGAGCCACGCGCCAATCGGCGCCCGCGGCACGAAGCGGTCAAGGCCCCGCCACGCCCTCACGGTCGTCTCCTGAAGCGCGTCCTCCGCATCGTGCAGGGATCCGAGGAGGCGATAGCAGTGCAGGCGAAGCGCGGCACGATGCGGCTCGAGCAGGCGCTCGAACGCCTGCTCGTCGCCGCCACGCGCCGCCGCGAGCAGAGCCTGCTCGTCGATCCGCACGGCTGCGTTCGTGGCCATCGCGAGCAGCCTACTCACCGGGGTTCGGGGGATCCGCCCCGATCTCCGTCCACGTGCTCGCCTCGAATGCTCCCGGTTTCCCGCCGAGCGCCACCAGCCGGATTCCCTCCGGGCCGGGGATGATCCGCCGGTACTGCTCCGGCCCGACGCGCGCCATCGCCCCCGGGCGGAGGTCGTACTCGACGTCGTCCGCGACGAGGGTGGCCGACCCGTCGAGCGGGATGTAGACCTCCTCCTGATTCGGGTCGTACGCGTCTGGGCCGTGCTCGTGGTTCGGGTAGCCGCTCCAGTTCGGCGGCAGGGTCAGGACCTGCATTCCCCAGGCGGTGACTCCGAGCTCGGCGCGCGCGCGCCGAGCGAGGCCCCCTCCGATCGCGTCCATCTCGTCGATCTTCTTGAAGGTGACGTCCGGCATCGACTTCCTCCTCGTGGGAGCGCTCCCCATGAGCGCCTTCACCACTTCACTCCGCGGCCGGCCGGAAACTCATCGGCAGGCTCGAGGACATGCCTCGGACGCGTGCCGCCTGTGCCGGTTGCCGGTGTCGCCGACCTGCGACGATAGAAGGCGTGAGGCCGCGACCGGACACCGAGGAACGCGACGCCTCGGCCACTTCGAAGCGAGGAGATGCGACGGTGTCTGTCGTCCGAGCAAACGGCGTGACGAAGCGGTTCGGGCGGACGGTCGCGCTCGACCGGCTGACGGTCGACATCGGAAGCGGCATCACGGGGCTCCTCGGACCGAACGGCGCGGGCAAGACGACGCTCATCTCGCTCGTCCTCGGCCTGCGATCGCGGGACGAGGGAGAGCTCACCGTGCTCGGGAAGGACCCGAAGACGGCAGCTCTCGAGATGCGCGCTCGGATCGGCTACTCGCCCGAGCACCGCAACCTGCCGCCGGATGTGCACGCCACCGACCTCGTGCGGCACCTGGCCGAGCTCCACGGGATCCCCGGGAAGGCGGCCATCCAGCGCGCCAACGACGCGCTCTGGCACGTGGGCCTCGGCGAGGAGCGCTTCCGCCCGATCGGGACGATGTCGACCGGACAGCGCCAGCGCGTGAAGCTCGCCACCGCCATCGCGCACGACCCTCGACTCGTCCTGCTCGACGAGCCGACGAACGGGCTCGACCCCCTCCAGCGCGACGACATGCTGACGCTGATCCGCCGCATCGGGAGCGAGTTCGGCATCGACATCGTGATCTCGTCCCACCAGCTGGAGGAGGTCGAGCGGATCTGCGACGCGGTCGTCATCATCGACGCGGGGGTGGTCGTTCGCGCGGGCAGGCTCACCGAGCTCGAGGAAGACGTGGGCGCGCTCCTCGTCGAGGTCGACGAGAAGGCTCTGGAGCTCGCCGCGCTGCTACGCGCCGCAGGCTTCGAGGTCGAGGCCGACACCGGGCCGCTGCTCGTCCTCGGAGCGGAGGGCGTGCACGACGCCGTGCGGGACGCGGTCGCCGACCTCGGCGTGGGGCTGCGTCGGCTCGAGTCGAGGCGGCAGACGCTCGAGGACGTCTACCTGGAGGTGAGCGGGTGAGCGAGCGGGCAGACGCTCGGATCTACGACCTCGGCTACCAGCCGTACGAGGGCGTCCGGCGCGGCGTTGACTGGGCGCCCGTGACCGTCTGCCGACACGCGGTGCAGCGGGTTCTCGGCCTTCGGCGCCCGTTCCGCCACAAGATCCTCCCGGGCATCGCGCTCGTCGTCGCGTTCGTCCCGGCGCTCGTGTACGTCGGCATCGCCGCCCTCCTCCCCGTCGACCTCATCACCGAGGACATCCTCCCCTCCTACGCCGCCTACTTCGGCGTGATCGTGGCGGCGCTCGTGCTGTTCAGCTCGTTCGTCGCGCCCGAGGCCCTCTGCACGGATCGGCGGACGGGCATGCTCGACCTCTACCTCGCGGGCCCGCTCGACCGCAACCGCTACCTGGGCGCGAAATGGGCCGCGGTGCTCGGGGTCATGCTGCTCATGACCATGGGCCCGCAACTCTTCATGCTCGCCTCGTTCACGATCGAGGGAGCCGGGCCGCCGCTCCGGGAGATTCCCAGGCTGCTCCTCCAGATTGTGGTCGCAGGGGTGGGAGCCGGCCTCTTCTACACGGCAATCTCGATGGCGGTCGCGAGTGTGACGACCCGCCGGGCGGTGGCCGCGGTCGCGACCGCGCTCGTCCTCATCGTGCCGAACATCGTCGTCACCGTCCTCTTCCAGGACGCAGGCGCTCCGAAGGAGCTCGCCGTGCTGCAGCCCGCCGTCGCCGAGGAGCTGGCCTGGCGCGTGTTCGACGAGTCGCATGTGGCCGAGCAGGCTCAGGTTCCCGTCACGCTGCTCTCGACTCCGCTCGTCCTCGCCGCGCTCGCCGGCTGGATTGCCGTCGGTGCGCTCGTCTGCTGGTTCCGCTACCGGCGGCTGGAGGGAGGCTCGTGACCCCGCTCGTCATCGCGAGCGGGGTCTCGAAGTGGTTCGGGAACATCGTGGCCGTCTCGGACGTCAACGTCGAGATCGGGCCGGGCGTCACGGCGCTCCTCGGGCCGAACGGGTCGGGCAAGTCGACACTGCTGCGGATGCTCTGCGGGCTCGCCCGGCCGTCGGCGGGAACGATTCGGGTGAACGGCTGCGACCCCCACGTGGACATCCGCGTGACGCGGGAGATCGGGCTCGCGCCGCAGCAGGAGACGGTCTTCGAGCCGCTGACGGCGCGTGAGTTCGTCCGCCTCGGCGCCGTGCTCTACGGCCTTGCCGATCCGGACGGAGCCGCCGTCGCCGCGCTGGAGACGGTGGAGCTCGACCCGGGAGACCGGCGGAGGCTGCCGTCGTACTCGAAGGGCATGCGGCAGCGCGTCAAGCTCGCCCAGGCGATCGTGCACGCACCCAGCGTCATCGTGCTCGACGAGCCGCTGACGGGGCTCGACCCGAGGCAGCAACTGCACATGATCGACCTCTTCCACCGGCTCGGAGACGACGGCCGCTGCGTGATCGTCGCGAGCCACGTGCTCGAGGAGGTCGAGCGATTCGGCTCGAACGTCCTCGTGCTCGCGAAGGGGAAGCTGGCCGCCTCCGGCGACTACCGCCGCATCCGCGCGCTGATGGACGACCGGCCGCGCCGGGTGCTCGTGCGCACCACCGCACCCCGGCAGCTCGGCGGCGAGCTCCTGCGGGCCGGCGTGGCCGTCGGCGTCCGTCTCGAGGGCGAGGATCGTCTGCTGCTCGACACCGCGGACGCGCGCTCGCTCGGACGCGCGCTGGCGCCCGTCGCGCGCGCACAGGGAGCGAGCGTGCTCGAGGTCCGCGCCGTGGACGAGGATCTCGAGGACGTCTTCCGCTACCTCGTGGAGCGATGAGCGAGGTCGTCGCACCCTCGAGGCCGCGTCGCGCCCGCTCGACGCTCGCGACGATCTACGGACTGCTCCTGCGGATGCAGGTGACTCCGCTGCGCGTCGCCGGAATCGCCGCGCTCGGAGCCGTCGCCGTCGCGCTCGCGCTGGCAGCTCGAAGCGCCGACGACCCGCTCCGCTCGACCACCGAGGTGGCGCTCGGCTACGGCCTCGGCTTCGTCCTGCCGCTTGCGACGCTCTGGCTCGCCACGTCGTGCGTCGGCGAACTCGTCGAGGACGAGCTCCTCGTCTACCTCTGGCTGAAGCCCGTTCCGCGCTGGCAGCTCCCCGCCGCCGCGGTCGCCGCCACCGGCACGGTCGTGGTGCCGCTCGTCGCGGTGCCGCTCGTCGTGGCGGCATTGGTCGCCGGGGCAGAGAAGCTCGTCGGCGCGCTCCTGCTCGCGTCGCTGCTCGCCGTCGTCGCCTACGCGGGGCTCTTCGTCGCAGCCGGCCTTTGGTTCCGCAGGGCGCTCTGGTTCGGCCTGCTCTACGTCCTCGTCTGGGAGAACGGCCTTGCCCGCGGGATCGCCGGAGTCGGACGGCTCTCCGTCGCCAGCTATGCCCAATCGGTGGTCGCCGACGCCGCCGGAGTGAGCATCGACTACGCCAGCCGCTCGCCGGAGGCCTCCGTCCTCGTGCCGCTGGCGGTCGCCGGCGCAGGCTTCGCGCTCGCGGTGCTCCGCTACCGCCGCGCCGAGATCGACTGACTCGGCCGCGAGGGAGGGCGCAGGACCGCCCCTCGCCGCCGTCCTCGGTCGCGACGCGACGCCCCGCTCGCTCGACGCGGCTCGTTGTGCCCTCGAGGCCTTTAGGCTTGGGGACGTGTTCCTGCTCGTCGCGATCGTCCTGCTCGTCTTCCTGCCGTCCCCGTGGAACATCGTCGGCTTCGCCGTGAGCCTGGTGCTCTTCGTCGGCGAGGTGCTGTTCTGGAACAGGAAAGTGCGCGGCCAGCGCGTTCGGACGGGCGTCCACACGCTGGTGGGGCAGACCGGCACCGTCCTCGCGCCCTGCCACCCCAACGGTCAGGTGCGGCTCGGCGGGGAGATCTGGGAGGCTCGCTGCGACGCGGGAGCCGACCGAGGCGACACGGTCGCGGTCGTCGCCGTCGACGGCCTCACGCTCGTCGTCGAGCAGCCGCCGAGTTCCTGAGCCCCCGTACGGCGTACTCGGCCCGCCCGAACGCCGGGCGGTGCCGATCGGGATGCCAACCCTCGCCGGAAACGGGGAGGGATCTCCGGCGGATGCGCTCTAGACTCCACGCGGGCCCCCATCGACTAGCGGCCCAGGTCACAGCCCTTTCAAGGCTGTAGCGCGGGTTCGAATCCCGCTGGGGGCATCGCGGAGCGCGAGGCGCGCGCGACGTTTGTGGGATCCTTCTTCGCTGGGGGCGGTTAGCTCAGCTGGTAGAGCGCCTGCTTTACACGCAGGTGGCCGCAGGTTCGAGTCCTGCACCGCCCATCGCAGTTCTCCGCTCTACCGAGCGGGTTCCAGCTCCTTCGGTGTGTCTGTGCTGACAACGGGAGCGAACGTAGGTTCGTCGTTTGTGCCCATTTGTGCCCAAACGAGCGCCTCCATCCGCTTCGCCGTCTCGCTATCGCGCTGCATCTTCCGGGCGTAGACCTCGAGCGCGAGCTTCGCCGACTTGTGGCCCATCGCGGCCATCACGTCGGTCGGCTGCGCGCCGGCCTCGTACATCAGAGAGGCGAAGGTGCGGCGGAGCGTGTGGTTCGTGACGTGCTTGATCGGCGCGAGCTCAGCGCGAGTCCGCGCCTCGTTTGCCCGCTTGACGATGGTCGCGAGACGCCCCCGCGAGTTGGAGCGATCGCGCTGGTAGCCCTTGCTCGTCCGAAACACGAGATCATCCAGCCCGGCCGTCGGGTGCTCGGCCCAATGCCGCTTGAGCTCTTCGAGCAGGACGGGAGCGAGGTCGATCCTCCGACCCTCTCCGGCTTCCGTCTTGCTCTCCTCGACCTCGAGTCGGCCACGCCCGAAGTCGATCGCCCGCCAGCGCAGGCTTCCGAGCTCCGAGATGCGCAGTCCAGCGAACACCTGCGTCGTCAGCTCTCGCCGATAGTCGCCCGCCGCCTCGAGCAGTGAGCGGACCTCGTCGAGCTCGAGCCAGAGCCGCCGGGCGGTCTTGACGCGGAGTCGGCGGTTCTTGCCGCGCGCCGGGTTCCGCTCGACATGCCCGTACTCGAGCGCCTCGTCGAGAATGCGCGCGAGCAGGCGGAGCGTCTTGTTCACGCTCTCCGCCGAGAGGCCGGAGCGGAGCCGCTCGGCCTTGTACGAGTCGACGAGCTCCGCGTCGATCGCGTCGAGCGGGTAGCGGCCGAAGCCCTCGCGGAGATGGACGTCGAGCACCCAGAGCCAGTGCTCACGCGTCCGCTCCTTCACTTCGAGTGCGTGTCGTTGGAACCAGCCTTCGGCGAACGCCCAGAAGATCGGACACTCCTTCGGCACTTCGAGCGCCGGCTCAGATCGAGGCGGCCGCCAGGCTCCGCGCTCGACATCGGCGAGCACGTGCCGGAGCTCGCGTTCTGCCTCCTCTTGCGAGGTCGCGCTCGTCGTGACGTAGTGCCTCTTGCCGTATGCCCGAAACCGGATCGCGAACGCGCGGCGACCGTCTTTGCGGCTGCGTTCGACGACCTGGCCGGTTGCAGGTCTAGCCATCGCCTTCCTCCCTCTCTACTACGTCGATTGCCTCGAGTTCTTGGGCGATAACCTCCTCGCCGAGCTGCACAAGTTCGCCGAGCGTCTGGACATCGGCGTCGGGATTCGCGTGTCGGCCGATTCTCGCGACGCCGACGAGTTCCGCCATCGTCCGCGTGTTCCGATCGAACGGCGCCTCGACCCCGCCTGGCCTCTGAATTATTTCGTCGACCTCCTCGAAGCCGTGCGCGAGATGCGCTGCGAGGTCGCCATCGAGCTTGCACAAGTCGATCCAGTTGCGGCGCAGCCGCTCGAAGCGCCGCTGATCGAACGTCCTGAGTCCCGCGACATCGACGACGACTCCGAAGTAGTCGCGTTTGACCGCTCGCCAAAGACGCTCGATTTCGTCGGCGCGCTCGTTGTCCATCACTCCTCCTTCGCGATCGTTTCGACGAGGCACTCGCCGGTGGCCTTGCCTAGGAAGTCCTCTTTGTCCATTAGTCCTCTCCCTCGACGAGCGCGGCCTTGAGTTCAGCCTCGAACCGCTCGTCAAGCGACTCGAGCTCGTCCGCCAATCGCCGCAGGTTGGCGGCGTGCTCCGTGACGTTCCGGATCGCCGGCTGGCCGAGACGCGCGTAAGCGTTAGTGCGAGCGTGACCGGCAAAACGGCTACGTGCTGCCTTCGGAAGCGTCTCGACCTTGACGGCCACTCTCGTCTCGTCGACCTTCGCCACCGATTCGAGCAGCTCGGGCAGGTCGATTTCCTGGGAGCCGCCACACGTCACGGGCCGGTACTGAGGCTCGCCGACTGGCGGCGTGAAGAAGTACGAGACGGGCAAGTCGAACGCTTGAGCAAACGCGAGTATCTCGTTGGCGTCGAACTCGCGAGTGCGTGCTCCGTTTCGAGCCGTGCTCTCGGCGGCTGAGAAGCTCGCGACGCTCCACGGCTTGCCGCCGAGGTAAGGGGCGAGGAGCGATGCCGCTTCCTTCTGCGTGAGGTCGCGAAGTAGCCGCGCCTCGCGGAGGTTGTGAGCGACGAGCTGGTTGGCACTCCATGACTTGAACATGGGGCTGAGTGTAGCGCATATGTCAACACTGAGCGCGAGGACTCACGCGTCCGGTAGAGTTTGCAACGTCGTGAAGGCCACCACGCCCATGTTGACTCCGCCGCTGCGAGCGGCTCGGGAGGCCCGAGGACTCGGCCTGCGCGAGGTCGCTCGACGAGCAGGAGTCGATCCCGCACACCTCTCGAGGATCGAGCGGGCGCAGGAGGGAGCCAGCATCAGCACGCTCCGCCGATTGGCGGCGACTCTGAAGCTGCGCAACCTCGAGAAGGCGTTGGCGCCATACGACATGTCGGAGCAAGTCGGAGTTGCTGCCGACGCGGATGCTGATGCGCGAGGAGGGGCGGCTACTGCTGCGGCCGCCCCATCCTCAAACACAGGCGTTCTGGCTCCATGCGCATCAGATCGCAAGGAGCGACCCGATGGTTCCGAACCGTGATGGCATAGTCCGAGACGCTCAGGCCCGCGTCGTTCGCGCTCTGGAAGCGCTACGCGATGGAGATAGGGAGTTTGCCGAGCAGGTTCTCGACGACCTCGCTCATGAGCTCTGGGAGGAGATCGAACGTCAGGAGCGGGCGTCGTGAGCCGCAAGCCGTCTCGAGTGCCGCCGACGCTTTCGGACAAACTAGAGCGACTTCGGGCCGTGGCGAGTGAGCACTCGTCCGGGCCAGGCGTGTACCGGCTGTCTGTCGCGCATGATGACGACTGCCCGGCGCTCCAAACGCAGAAGCTCATCGACTGCACCTGTGAGCCGGAGATTCGATCGCCGGAGCGTGTGGCGTGAGCGTACAGCCGCACGTCCCACCCACCTTCGTCGGGCTCTCGCACGCGGAGGTCCTCGAGCTTCGCTTCGACGACGCACCGGCCGACCTCGTCGATGGACTGATCCCGCGAGGCGTTCTCGTCGTCGTTGCCGGCCTGCCGGAAACGTTCAAGGGGTGGGTATGCGCGAAGGCGGCCGCGATCGTGGCCGCCGGTGCCGGCGAGCTCTTCGGCCGTGAGGCGACCACCCAGGGACACGTCGGCTACTTCTGGCAGGACGACTCGACGCGGAACGAGGCCGAGCGCGTTCAGCTCTTCGCGGAGGTTCACGAGACGCCAGCCGATCTTCCGGTGCGCTGGTTCCTCAACGAGGGAGTAGTACTTCCTGACGACCTCGACCGGCTTCGCGCGACGATCGAGGAGTACGGCTTCGTGATGGTCGTGCTCGATTCGGTCTACAACTTCACGCCGGGGCTCGACCTCAAGGACCGCGACGTCGGCCAGCTCTTCGCCCGGATCAAGGCGGAGGTATGCGATCCGACCGGATGCACAGTCGTCGTCGTCGACCACATGCCATGGGCGACCGACACGAACCGGAAGCGCCTGCGCTCCTACGGCGACGTCTTCAAGGGCGCCGCCGCGCGCGCCGGTATCTACATCGACGCGGAAGGCTCGAGGCTGTACGTGGAAGCGCGCGGCAACAACATCCGCGGCTTCAAGCGGACGCCGGCGTTCTGGGACGCGGACGCGCTCGAGCTCCGACTCGTGGACACGAAGGCGCATGAGGAGGCCGACGAGGAGCTCGAAGCGAGGGTGCGCGAGTGGCTCATCGCGAACCCCGGATCGCACTCGACGACGGCCGTTCGGAAGAGCGTGAAGGGCAACGACAAGCGCATTGATTCGGCACTCGAACGGCTCAAGACCTCGGCCGAGGTTCAAGACCACGGCCGAGACGGCGGGCCGTGGTCAGGCCAAGGCGGAGCCGGGAGATACTGGATTGCCAGCGTTCATGCGGCAGAAACCCCGGCCGCGCTGTTCGGGCCGAGGTTGGCCGAGGTAGTAGCCGGGGGCTCCGAAAGAGCAACCTCGGCAACCCCGGCCGCCCCCCGTAGGGGGGCCGAGGGTGATCGGGCCGAGGTTTGGGACGAACTCGATGACGACGTTTGGAGGGACGACGACATCGACTTCGTCGGCGCGGGGGAGGCGTTGTGACCACCCCTCGCCCAAACGATGGCCCAAACGATGCGCGCATGGACTCTCAGGACGTGAGCACGCGCACGCGCGAACCCCTCGTCGACGTCGCGGCTGTCGCTGAGTACCTCGCCGTCGATCAGCAGGCGGGAGCGGCATGACCGCGACTCCCGCATTCGCCGAGACGATGCGCGCGCGTTCCGCCGACGTCGCTGCGGTCGCTGAGCACCTCGGCGTCACCGCCGCGCCCACTTCGCTCGTCTCCACGCGCGCGCAGGAGCCGCTCGTCGACGCCGCGGCCGTCGCCGCGCACCTCGGCACGAGCCGCGGCTATGTCTACTCGCACGCACTCGAGCTCGGCGCCCGCCGGCTGGGTAGCGGCCCGAAGGCACGCCTCCGATTCTCCCTCGCCGAGGTCGATGAGCGGCTGAGTGCCTGCTCGGCAGGCAGTGGGTCAGAATCGCTCAAACCGGCTCCGACAAAGGGTTTGCGGCCTCGGCGAGGCTCGTCAATGGGCACGAACGTCGAACTGCTGCCCATACGGGGCCGATACCCGGGCT
>Ga0233417_10000575_pt1 | contig 11130 bp, 11 predicted proteins | sample Sed_MG_FD_189023 | JGI IMG/M metagenome (GOLD analysis project Ga0233417, IMG submission 189023) | Sediment microbial communities from Lake Towuti, South Sulawesi, Indonesia - Sediment_Towuti_2014_0.5_MG | ecosystem: Environmental > Aquatic > Freshwater > Lake > Sediment | place: Indonesia... | reverse complement strand
TCAGATCACGGTGCGGTTACTCGATGAGGGGCGCGAAATCGCTGCTCAGCAGTTCGTGATCAGTGTGATCAACAACCCGAACTGTAAAGAGGGAGACACGGACTCAGGCGGCCCCCCACACGTACGGCCCTAGCTCTCCTGACGCCGGTTTCCAAAGGGTTTCCCTTTGCTCTGCCTGGACTCTGTCTCAGCAGTTCCAGTGCCCGGGCTGTTTCCGCAATGCCCGCATATCCTCGGCATGTACCAGGCCATTGCTTATTGCGATGCAATCGGTCTTAGGCTATAATAGACTTCGAATTGCCTGACACGATGGAGAGAGTGAGCCCATGGCCAGACTTACGATTCGATTCCTTGGCACGAGTGCCAGGTTCCCCCTGCCGCGCTGGGGATGTGATTGCCCCCAATGCACGGGCGCGCAGGCCAGCACACGCGAGGTTCGGTCACGGTCGTCCATACTCGTCAACCACCATACATTGGTTGATCCCGGGCCTGATATCTACAGACAGCTTGCCCTTCTGCCTCCGGACGAATTGGCCAACATCCGTGATATCGTCGTCACGCATCCCCACCCGGATCATTATCTCGGCCTAGATGATCTCTCGCAATTGCGCCGTCAAGCGCAACTTGAGCAGATACCAGTGTGGGCCCACGTCGAGAGCTGGACTTTGATGCTGGTCACCTTTGGCTACCTGGTCTCCCATGATCTGGACCCCGGCAAGGTTATCGACCGCTCCTTTGTCCGGCATGACATCACCATCGGCGAGTCGTTCGAATTAGGCGATGGCCTGGTTGTCACCCCTTTCGACACCTTTCACACCAGCACCTTTACCACTGCCGGCCTGGTAATTGAGCAGGATGACCTGCGTGTGGTCTACGCCCCTGATTTCTACGACAGTGTGTTTTGGGGTCTGGTCGAACCTGATCTACTGATCCTGGATGGGACTTTTCTGGAGGCCAGCCAGATTACTTCCACACCAAATATGGAAGAAGGCCACGGTCGTCACTTGCCCATGGTCGAAGGAATCCGGTTTGCCCAGACTATTCGCGCGCGTCGAACGCTCTTCACCCATATTGGGCACATCCAGGTCACCCATGATATATTGCACACCTACTTCCCCGACGACACATTCGATACTGTCTACGATGGCCAGGTGATCGAACTGCCTACTTAGGCCAGCCACTCACCCACGATGGAGTAACTTCTATGGCTCAAGTCTACCGAATGAATTTGCTGCAAGACGCCCTGTCCAACCTATGTGAAGCGCTTGAAGGGGTGCGTGCTGCAGTCATCGTGAGTATTGAGGGCTTTGTGGTTGCTTCATACCCGCCCGGTGATGAATCCTTTGTCAGGAACGGCTCAACCGACAGCTCTCAGGTGGCCGCCATGGCCGCTACCTTGGTCGCCCTGGCAGAGCGCACCCTGTCACGGCTATCCCAGGGCGACATCGAACGCATGCTTGTTGAGGGGCGTCATGGGGTGATGATAGTGATCCCGGTCAGCGATGACGCAGCCATCGCTGTCTTGCTGGACAAAGGGGCCAAGTTAGGAGTCGCTCTCCACGTCGGTCAGTTTGCTGCCCAACATATCCGCCACATCCTCGAGGGTAGCCTGGCCGTCTGAGTCATTGGCGGGCGGCCGCCCCAGCCTGGCCTGGAGACCGGCGGGCCAGAACTTGGCGTTATTCGATGCCTGCCAGTTTGCGCCCCGCCTGGATTAGGGCGTCGACCGCCTCTTGGTCAGGTCCTTCTGCGTAAACACGCAGCACTGGTTCGGTGCCACTCGGCCGAATCAGCATCCAACTGTCGTCGGCCAGGCGATATTTCACCCCGTCCTGGGTGTCGACCTGGCGCACCGCCTGACCATTCAGATGGGCGGGCACACCGTCGGTGAGACGTTTTACCATTTCTTGCTTGGCGATCGGCTGACGCAGACGCAAATCCCGCCGGGTGTAGCAGGCTGGTCCTGCCGTCGCCTGTAAGTCGGCGATCAGTTCGTGCAACGGCACGCCTGCGTCCGCCAAAATCTCCAGCAGCAGCAGCCCCATCAAAATTCCATCCCCTTCCGGGATGTGTCCTTTGATGCTAAGGCCACCTGATTCTTCGCCTCCGATGAGCACATCCTCCCTCAACATCAGGTCGGCGATATGGTTGAAGCCAACCGGCGTTTCACGCAGCGGCAGATTATACCGCGCTGCCAGGCGATCCACCATCATCGTGGTCGAAACCGTCTTGACCACGCTCCCGTTCCACCGCCGCTTCTCGACAAGGTAGCGCAGTGCCAGGGCAAAGATGTGGTGCGGATCCACAAAGTTGCCCAGAGAATCCAGGGCCCCAATGCGGTCAGCATCTCCATCGGTAGCCAAGCCCACATCAGCCTGATCAGACTGGACAGCCGCCACCAGGGCTGTCAGATAGCGGGCGATGGGTTCGGGGTGAATGCCACCAAAGCCAGGATTCATCTCGCCCCGTATCTCGCGGAGATGGGTCCGCGTGCGCGACAGGAACTCACGAAAGCAGCCGCGACCGGAACCATACATAGGATCAGCCACCACTCGCAGCTCGCCCGCTGAAATCACGTCCACGTCCAGTAACTGCCCCAAATGCTCATAATAGGCCCACGCCGGATCGAAGCGACGGATGAGGCCGCGCTCAATGCCCAGTTGGTAATCAATCATGTTAGGGCCACGGGCCTGCTCCTGATTACGCTCCAGGAAGCGCTCGACTAAGCGCCCTTGCTGCGCCGAGGCCGATCCTCCATAACTGGCTTTGAGCTTCACTCCGTTATAGCGGGGGGCATTGTGGCTGGCCGTGATCATGACGCCAGCTACCGCCTTCTTGTATATCACGTTGTAAGAAATGGATGGAGTAGGAGCATCCGCCCGCGTCAACCAGGCCACAATGCCGTTACCCGCCAACACGCGCGCCACTTCGACGGCGTAACGATCCGACAAAAAGCGCGTATCGAAGCCGACCACTGCTTCGGGCTGCTCCGTTCCGGCTTGGTCCAGCACAAAGTCCGCAATGGCCTGAGACACCAACTGCAAGTTGGCAAAAGTGAATGTATCGCTAATCACGGCACGCCAGCCGTCGGTTCCAAACTTGATCGTCATTTTTGAGATACCTTTCCGGGATAGGATCAAACGGCCGAATGGCCAGTCAAGAAGGACGTCCAAGTCACAGCCAACGCTCCCTACAATCACCTGGGCTCGCCACTGTCTACCCAGGGCAGATACGTTTGCCAGCGCCCAAGTAGATAATCTCTGGCCGCTTCACACTCAGCGGCCTGGGCAGCGACGGTACCTTCCCGACCCACCCAGGTCAGGCCAGCCACATCCTGCCACAAGCTGGCCAGCCTGCCCTGGTAAAGTGGCAGCAGCGAGTCTACGATCCGATCTGGGTCCCGTTCGCCTTTGTTGTACACCACGGCAAAGTCGTAGAGCACCTTTGCCCAAAGGTCCGCCGGAAAAGTGAAGTGATCCACTGACTGGACCGACAACTCCTCGATCATGGTCAGGTTGATAGCCGTAAGAATGCGCTGCCACAGAGCGCGGTACTCCGTCCAGCCTATCACCAACGCCTCAACCAAGGGGGTCACGTCTCGACCCGGAGTTGGCTCGCCAGGCGATATGGGAGACCCGGGGAAGCTGCGTAGCGCCTGGATGGTCGGCAACGCCTGCCAGATAGCCTGCCGCAGATACACTTGTCGCAATAGTGTACCCACCGCTTGGCGGAAGAGACGAGGGAAATGAGTGGAGGTTGCCCGTGGCAGGCAGTATTTCTCGCCAAGGTCTACTTGCCCCACACGCCAGCGCGCCCCGGATTTCATGTTAGGGCCTTCAGTCAGCGCCATACTGCTGAGCCAGACTTCAATGCCAGCCGTGGCCACCTCGGTCTCCCACACATCTTGGGCGACCACAGCTTGCGCCAGCGCTGATGACACGGCACAGTCGCCGGCGCCAGGTTGCCGCAGGCTATAGCCCCATAGAGCGCGTACAAGAGGATAGAAGACCAGATCTCCCAGGCCGCCATCAGGCAGGGGGCGGTGATAGCGTTATATCAGCAGGTCGACTCGCTCGTCGAATACCGGGCGGGCGAGGGCTGCCACCCAATCGGCGGTGATGCTGGTCGTGTGGGCTTCCAGAATCACCGTTGCCCGCGCATTCAAATCCAGGGCTGCCTGCAATATAGCCCGCACGGCGCTTCCCCGCCCCAACCTTCCAGAATGACCACCGATCACAACCGGGATTGTGGCATCAGCCGTGGCATCTGCAACCGCCCGGCGGGTGCCCCGAATTCTGCCTGCGTCGCAGTTGATCAACACGGCCCGTACATCCCGCAAGTCTGCAGTCACTCCATCCAGGGCCGTCTGCACGACCATTCCCACGCTCCTGGCATCACCATAAGTGGGAATGCCAATGACCAGGTCAGCCTGGCCGATACGCTTCAGTTGGCGGCGAGCCTCCGGCTTCAGCGTTGGCTCAGTCAAGGCAGCACTCCCGGACCCCAAGCTCTGTTCTCGAATCTTGTTCCTCCCCGCTGTGTCCTCGCTCACCCAATCCTGGGACGTCCTAAGTTCCATAGGCAAATATCAGGATCATATCATTCACGTTCGTCTTGGTTGGGCCAGTCAGGATAAGATCGCCCAGCCCTTGAAAGAAGCGATATGAATCGTTGCGGGCCAGGTAGGCCTCAGCATCCAAGCCCAGGCGGCCCGCCCGGACCAGGGTATCCCCATCCACAAAGGCACCCGCGGCATCTGTAGGTCCGTCCGTGCCATCGGTGGCCAGGCTAGCGATGAGAATTCCCTCCCAACCAGCCAACGACAGCGCTGCCGCCAGGGCAAGTTCCTGGTTGCGTCCCCCTTTCCCGTCGCCATGTAGTGTGACAGTTGTCTCACCGCCCAGCACCAGGCAGGCCGGACGTTCCAGCGGCCTGCCTGGCGGGTACATCGTCTCGCCCCGCAACAGGCCCTTCGCCAGCCCCGCCATTACCTTGCCTACTTCGCGTGCCTCTCCTTCCACAAAAGTGGTCAGGAACAGGCTATCGAAGCCCAGCCGCTGCGCTTCGCTGGCAGCAGCGCTGGTGGCCAGTCGGTTGCTTCCGACAATTACATTTTGCACCCGGTCAAAAATTGGCTCGCCAGGCTTGGGAGTCTCGGCCGCTTGCCCTTTCACTCCGGCCCTCAAGTGGCTGATGATGGCAGCCGGTACATCGCCTTCGATACCATAGCGGGCTACCAGACGCCAGGCATCCTCAAACGTCGTCGGGTCGGGCACAGTCGGCCCGGAGGCGATTACCTCCAACGGATCACCCACAACGTCTGACAGAATCAGGCTGACAACAGGGGCAGGCGATGCCAGAAGTGCTAGTTGTCCCCCTTTAAGTTGCGAGAGATGCTTACGAATGGTGTTGATTTCGTTGATGGTCGCCCCACCCCGCAGCAGGGCCTGGGTCAGGCCCTGCAGGTTGGCCAGCGAGACGCCCGCTACCGGCAGCGTCATCAAGGCCGAGCCCCCACCGGAGATGAGACACACCACCAGGTCACGGCTGGTTGCACGGTACAACAGGTCGGCAATACGTCCCGCCCCCCGCAAGCCTGCCTCGTCGGGCACAGGGTGACCAGCTTCCATAATCTCAATACCACCGACTGCGGTGGAGTCGGGTAGGCCGTGCCCATGTTTGACCACGACCACCCCGCCCGCCACACGCTCACCCAGAACCTCCGCCACAGCAACCGCCATGGGCGCGCCCGCCTTGCCCCCACCCACCACCCAGACTCGCTCGAATTCGTCTAGGTTGTAGCTGCGCTGACTGCCGCGTGAGTCCTTTACGATCAGGCGACTGCCTGCGCGCTGCAAGCATCGGCGCACAGCAGCTCCCGGCTCCACGGCCTCCAGGCCAGCGTGCATGATCCGCCACGCCTGCTCTCTGCCTTTGGTAACCCATTCAGGCAAAGCGTTCTTTGCCGCCTCAACAGTCGGCACAGACGATATACCTTTCTCTTCAGGCTGGATTCAGCCCCTACGGTACAACAACCTCCACTGCAGCACGGGCCGCTTCTTCCGGCGTCGACTCGCCGCTGAGCACTTCCACGACGGCTTGCTGGAGCACCCGCCCGATCTGATCATACTCCGGAAAGGCAGGTGACCCCACCGCGACCTCCAACTGGTCTTCCAAGAAAGGCCAGTATGGGTCATCCTCGCCGATCAATTCAAACACGGCGTAACGGGTAGGGATTTGGGCTGTCGCCTGATTCCAGGCAGCATTGTTCTCAGGCGCCATCAACCACTCAATCAGGCGCGAAGCCATCACCTGCCGGCTGGGGTCACGCGCCACAATCGCCAGGGCGCGACCGCGACCAATGGTGAGCGGGGTGCCATCACGAGTGGGGATAGTGGTAAACAGAGTGGTCCGCAGCAGGTTTCTATCCTGCAGAAAGCGATGACTTGTCACATGGGACATTCCGACCTCGGCGGCAACATAGCTGGGCCAGACATCGTCAGGGTCGCCAATCGCCAACACATCTTCGGGGATGACCCCCTCGTCCAATCCCTGCCGATAGAACTGCAGCACAGTCTGCAGAACCTGCTCGTCCAGAAAGGGGCGCCCTTCGTCATCTTGCAAACGCCCCTCCAAAGCCAAATACTGGATTAGAAAGGCATCGTTGACGAGCCCATTCTTGCCTTTAGCCGGGAACACGTACGTAGTATTGGCGCTGATTACATCGCTCCAGTCCAGTGGAGCCGAACTGAGCTTATTGGTGTTGTAAATAAGATGTTGTACTTCCATTTCAAAGGGGATGCCGACCAATTGGCCGTCCACCCTACCTGCCCGCTCTGCGCCCGGCAACAGGTCCTTGGCCAGCGAACTGGAGATGAGGCCATCCAAGGGGACGATCAGGCCGGCCCGCGCCAACGAAGCCAGGTCTGTGGTATTCACTACGACTACATCCGGCAGAATATCGGGCGCTACCTGGCTGGCTGTGCGAAGGTAGTCAGGCACACTCCCTTTGCCCGACTCATTCTTAGTCACCACCGCAAGCTCAATGTCGGGGTAGGCCTCTTGGAAGGCCTGCAGGCCACGCCCAAAGACCTCACCCGCCTCTTCATCTGCCTGCGCGGACACAGCTTCCACTGTCCACACGCTCAACCGGATGGGTCCGGTAGCCTCGGGAGTGGAGATCGTATCGGGTTGCGACTCGGCGGTCGCCGGTGGCCTGGAGGGTGTGACACTCGCCGCCTGGGTGGCGCTGGTCGAGGGAGTGCTCACGGCCGTGGCGCCCAGAGGTAGCGGCAGCGGGAATTGGGGCGCACAACTCGCCCCGATCAAGAGCCACACGATTCCGAGCGCAGGGGCTATCAAAATCCTCGGGTCATAGCGATGATTGATCATAGGGACTGGCTGCTTTTCGGCTGGGGATATGTCTCAACTTCAGACTTGGGCCCGATTGCTGCACAGGCCCATTATACCACAAACACACGCACCTCACGAGACACTTGCCGAATCGGTAAGCATCTGCTACAATCGGTTCGTTTTGGAACAGCCGCCACAACTGAGTTGACCTGCTGACAACCTGCTAAAGAGAGGAGACGCCCCATGGACATGGCAGGCCTCATCCGCGACGTACCCGATTTCCCAGTGAAGGGCATCCTGTTCAAGGATATTACCACCCTCATCAGGAACGCAGACGCCTTTCGTGAGGTGATTGACTGGATGGCTGCACACTACGCGAAAAGCAGAGTCGACCGCGTGGTTGCCATCGAGGCACGTGGGTACATCTTTGGTGCACCTCTGGCGTACAAGTTGGGAGCAGGTTTTGTGCCAGTTCGCAAGCCAGGCAAGTTGCCGGCCAAGACCATCAGCGAAAGCTATTCCCTGGAGTATGGCACCAACACGCTGGAGATGCACGAAGATGGCATCGAGCCGGGGCAGCGGGTGCTGGTGGTAGACGACTTGCTCGCCACCGGTGGCTCGGCCCGGGCAGCCATTCGGCTAGTCGAACGGCTGGGGGGCCAAGTCATCGGAGTCGCTTTTATGATCGAGCTCGACTTCTTGCGCGGTCGAGACATGATAGAAGGCTATGATGCACTATCGTTGATTCACTTTGCCTGAATCAAGCCGCGCTAAGCTGGCTTCAAATCAACCTCTCGACCGGCATATTGGCGCGTATAGTATTCTTCGTAATGGGCACCGCTCTTGATCTTGCGCCACCACCACTGGTTGTCGACATACCAGCGTACCGTCTTCTCAATCGCCTCTTCAAAGCTGTGGCGGCTCTGCCAGCCCAGTGACTGGATCTTGCTGCAATTCAGGGCGTACCGGCGGTCATGGCCGGGTCGGTCCGTGATAGGCTGGATCAGGCTTTCCGGTTTGTCTAGCAGATTCAGGACAAGCCGCGCCATGTCTATGTTGCGTGTCTCAACCCCTGTGCCCAGGTTGTAGATCTCGCCTGGCTGCCCCCGGTGTAGCACGACATCAATTCCTTCGCAGTGATCGCGCACATATTGGTAGTCGCGCATTTGAGAGCCGTCACCGTACAGGGGCAGTGGGATATCGTCAATAGCATTGGTGATGAAGAGCGGCACCACCTTTTCCGGGTATTGGCACGGGCCGATGTTATTGCTGCCCCGGGTGATGGTGACTGGCACCCCAAAGCTGGTGAAATAGGCCAGACACATCAGATCGCCACCCGCCTTGCTGGCAGAATAGGGGCTGCGTGTGCGCAGTCGATCCTCCTCACTCGAGCGGCCGCTCAATACCTCACCGTAGACCTCATCCGTACTGATCTGATGGTATCGCTCAACCCCAAACTTCTTGGCCGCCTCCAACAGCACAAATGTGCCAAACACGTCGGTCTGGATGAAGGTATCCGGCTTCATGAGCGAGCGGTCGACATGTGTGTCGGCCGCGAAATTCACGATCGTGTCGATGCTATGCTCACCCATCACCCGGTCCACGGCAACTGTGTCACAGATGTCCCCATGCACAAAAGTATAGCGTGGATCCGTGCGTATGTCCGCCAGATTGTCCAGGTTGCCTGCGTAGGTCAGTTTATCGAAAACCACCACGCGGTACTCGGGATAGGTTTCCAGGATGTGGTGAACAAAATTGGAGCCGATGAAGCCCGCTCCGCCTGTAATGAGCAAGTTTTTCATAGAACCACCGGTCCCAGGATTGGCTATTTCGCCTCAACGGTAATGCTTAAGATGCGATCGCCTGGATCCGTCGGCGATACCGCCTGCGGATCACGCGCCGTCAACGCCTCCACCACTTCCATCCCTGAGATGACACGACCAAAGACACTGTGGCGCCCATCCAGGCTCGGCTGAGCACCCAGGGTGATGAAGAACTGGCTGCCGTTCGTGTCGGGCCCGCTGTTAGCCATGCCCAACACCCCCGGGCCGTCGAAGGTCAATTCAGGATTCAATTCGTCAGAACAGCGGTATCCGGGCCAGCCAATACCGGTGGCGGTTGGGTCCCCGGCCTGGGCCACGAAGCCCGGGATGACCCGGTGGAATATCGTATCGTCGAACCACCCTTGCTGGGCCAGGTACACGAAACTGTTGACCGTGACAGGGGTTTGGTCGGCGTATAGCTCAACCACGATATCCCCTTTCTCCGTGCGGATGGTAGCCTGATACTCCTTGCCCTTCTCGATGACAGCCGGAGGCGGAGCGTTAAACTGGCGCTGCTTCATTTGTATCAGCCGCAAAAAGACGTCCAGACCCTCATATGAAAGGCCCCACTGCTCTGTCGGATAGTAAACCCCATCGGCGACAAGGGTCGGTGTCCCTCCCATCCCCGCAGAGCTGGCTGCATCATAGCCAGCCATCACTTTGTCACGGTATGTGTGATCGGCCAGTGCCTTGTCAAAAGCCTCCGTGTCCAGGCTTAGCTCTTTGGCGTACTCAGAGAACAGAGCAGGCACCTCATCCGCTGGCTGCGAAGCCCAGTCGCGCTGCCTTTCGAAGAGCAGATCGTGCATTTCCCAAAACGCACCTTGGGCGCCGGCTGCCTCAGCGGCCTCGGCTGCAATCACAGCTTTGTCATGAATCGAGATAAGGGGGAAATGTCGGTACACCAGCCGCAACTCACCATCGTGAGCGTCTACCAGACGCTCAAGCAGGGGAGACACCCCTGCACAGCCCGGTCACTGGAAGTCACTGTATTCCAGCAGGGTAATCCGTGCATCACCTGGCCCTTTTGACCACTCGTCGGCGCTCACCGGCAGGATTTTGGGGTCCTCTGGAATGGGCGCGAGCACACACTCCGGGTTGGGATTAGGCGTTGGGAAGGCGGCTTCTGTCGCAGCAGGCACCTCGGTACCCTGCTCAGGCGTGGAGGTAGCTTCGGTGCTGCCCGTCGGTGAGGCCGCCACGGCAGGTGAAACGGCTGCCACCAGCGTTTCGGTCGGTTCTGGCACCACGGATGGCGTTGCCGTTCCACAGGCCGCAAGCAAGGGAATAAATGCTGCGGCGGCCATTGCCAAAAGACGTTGTTTGATCACGACGCTCTATCCTTTCTGGTATTACCCCGTTCGCCAGGGTAATTGCATTGCGACGCTTGCGGGCTCATGGTTGAAGCCACCTGGTACCACAAAGGCTGCCAGACAGTAAACAACGGGCCTATGCCGACTGCCCGCCTGAAGCTCGATTGTACCCCACACCACTGAGGGGCGCAAATTGAACGACAATTAGCAAACGCAACAGAGGCGCATTCAGGAGTTAGCAGCAAGGGGTGAGACGGTTCTGCCGGCCCGGGGTGACCCGGCAGGCTCTCCCGAGCATCATCCGCCTGGATCGTGCAGCATGCGGTGCATCAAACGTAGGATCTTCTCCAGTTCCGCCTGCCAGACGGCCGGATTGGGATGCAATGGCATCCACACTTGGCGCCGGCTGACCCGGATTTGAGTGCCAAGCCGACGCTGGAGCCCTGCCCGGTCGAGCTCTTCCAGCCCTTCGGCTTTGATGACGATTTGCCCGGAGTCAACGTTGATGGCCTGAGCCCCCGATTCGAGCGCCAGCGCTTTCAATTGCAGTTGATACATCAGGTTAGCCACGGGCTCCGGAAGCTCGCCAAAGCGGTCCTCCAACTCGTGGCGCATGGTAGCAATCTCCGCCTCGCTGAGCA
>Ga0233417_10000573_pt1 | contig 11177 bp, 6 predicted proteins | sample Sed_MG_FD_189023 | JGI IMG/M metagenome (GOLD analysis project Ga0233417, IMG submission 189023) | Sediment microbial communities from Lake Towuti, South Sulawesi, Indonesia - Sediment_Towuti_2014_0.5_MG | ecosystem: Environmental > Aquatic > Freshwater > Lake > Sediment | place: Indonesia... | reverse complement strand
CGCATTCGGATGAAACCGGTGCGCACCCTCTCTGGGGTCACCACGGTAACCGTGCTAACCAAACCCTACCCCTGCCCGGGGAAGTGTATCTTTTGCCCCACCGACGTGCGCATGCCCAAGAGCTACCTGCCCGACGAGCCGGGCGCAATGCGCGCCCTGCAACACGATTTTGACCCCTATGGGCAGGTAGTGGGGCGGCTCCAGGCATTGCAAGCCGTGGGTCACCCTATAGATAAGGTCGAGTTGCTCATCCTGGGCGGGACGTGGAGCTCATACCGCCGGGATTACCAGGATTGGTTCGTCCGTCGTTGCTTCGATGCGCTCAACGGCTTTGACGCGAAAACCCTCCTAGACGCGCAAAAGCATAATGAAACGGCTGATCGCCGCCTCGTGGGCCTGGTGATCGAGACACGCCCCGATCATGTCAGCCCCGCGGAGCTCGCCTGGTTGCGTTACCTGGGCGTCACCAAAATTCAGATGGGCGCTCAAAGCATGAACGACCACATCTTGCTCCTCAACCAGCGCGGCCATACCGTCGCGGACACGCGCCAGGCGGTAGCTCTGCTACGCGCTGCTGGCTTCAAGATTGTACTGCACTGGATGCCCAACCTGTTAGGCGCGACTCTAGAATCAGACCGCCTGGACTTCTCCCGCTTGTGGGATGACCTCTGCCCGGACGAGATTAAGATCTATCCCACCCAACTGCTCGCCAACGCTGATCTATATGGATATTGGCAACGCGGCGAGTACCATCCTTACACTACGGAAGAGCTGGTCAGGCTGCTGGCAGATATCAAAATCAGCATCCCGCGTTACTGCCGTGTAAATCGCGTGATCCGCGATATTCCTTCCACGAATGTCGTCGAGGGGAACAAGCGTACCAGCCTGCGTCAGGACGTCCACCAGGAAATGAACCAGCGCGGCACATACTGCCAGTGTATCCGCTGCCGGGAAGTGCGCGCTCAGGAAGTGCATCCGAAAAGTCTCCGTTTAGAAGAAGAAGTTTATCGCGCCGGCGGAGCTCAGGAGTATTTCATCTCTTACACCACCCCAGATGATAAGCTGGCGGCGTTTCTACGCCTCTCCCTGCCCGGAGATAGCTCACCCCAAACAGGCTTGATCGACCTGGAAGGGGCGGCCATTATCCGCGAGGTGCACGTCTACGGCCAATCGCTGAGCGTAGGGTCAGAGCAAACTGGCGCTGCCCAGCATATTGGCTTGGGTACGCGACTGCTCTCCCATGCTGAGGGAATTGCTCGCTCTAGCGGCTATTCCCGTCTGGCAGTCATCTCTGCCGTGGGGACACGGCGCTATTACATCAGCAGGGGGTACGCGCGCGGGGAATTGTATCTGGTCAAAACGCTATATTAACCTGGCAAAGCAAAGGAGAATTTTCTGTGTCTCGCTGGATGAGTTTATTTTGGATATTCATCAGGGTAAATTTGTTGACTACCTCAGGCCCTGCCTCGGTTGGATTGCTGTATAAAGAGTCCGTTGGGAAGTTGATGACCGAGAGCCAGTTTGTTGAGGCCGTGGGCTTCTCCAGTGTGTTGCCTGGCAGCGATGCTCTCCAACTGGCGATGTTCGTAGGCTATAGCGCTGGCGGCGTGCCAGGTGCGTTGGCGGCTCTGCTTGGCTCAATTCTGCCGCCCACTCTGATCATGCTGGGCGTTGTTGCCATATTGCAACGTTTACGCGGCGAGGCTTGGATTGGTAATTTTGTCAGCGGGCTGACGCCGGCCGTGGCGGTCCTTATGGTGTTGGTTGCCTGGCAAGTCTTCAACAGCGACAAAGATGGCCCTGGTCTGGCGACGATGGGTATCGCCGGCCTAAGCCTGGTCGCATTGCTGCTCAAAGCTCCCCCGCCCCTGGTGTTGCTCGGGGCTGGTCTGATGGGAGTGATCTTTTTCCGATGAGCGCCGGTCAACTCCCGTTGCTTTTGTGCACCAACGGCAACCAAATAACCTGCTCAGCGCTAGATTATGGCGTGTGGCTGGCAGGTTTGCTCCACTCCCATGTCACACTCTTAGGCGTGATCGAAGACCCCGCAGATGAAAAATTTGTCAACAAGCTTGTCACAGAGACCGAACAGAAGCTCAAGGACAGCGACATCCCATATGACATCCGCCTGGATCATGGTATGGGACCAGTTGTTATCGCCAGGCACACCAGCACAGGTCCCTTTCTCACTGTCCTGGGTCCGCTTGGCAGACCCGCTTGGCGTCGTGTGCTCCAGGGGCGCTCCTTCCGCCGCGTGTTAGAGAAAGTTGCCACACCCGTTTTGTATGTGCGCCAGGGACGGCAGCGACTCAATCACATACTGGTTTGTCTGGGAGGCCTGGATTACTCAGAGAGTGTTCAGCACCTCTGCCTTTATCTGGCAAAAATCGCCAGTTCGAGACTGACTTTGCTCCACGTCGTTGAGCCTGTGACCTTAGAGTACCCAATCTCCAAAGAGATCCATGAACACTGGCAGCACATCTTGGAGACAGATACCCCCCAGGGGAAAATCCTCAGAAAAGCTTTTGAAGAAGCGCAATCATCGGGTCTGCCGGTACAATTCAAAGTCCGGCATGGCAACCCGGTCCACGAGATTTTAGAGGAAGTCAAATCAGGGGAATATGATTTGATCGGGATGGGCACCCCCCAAAGCGCACACAGTCTACGACATTTGTATTTGCCCAATGTGACTGCCGAGGTAGCCGAAGGATCGCCTTGCCCGGTCCTGTCAGTACGACTGGGATTTTCGCTTGTCTGAACAACGAATTGTGACACTCGGCATAAACGAAAATGATATGCGTCTCTTGATTATATTAATGAAAACTGTCACAATAGGGACATTGAACAATGCTATCACTATATAAAGATGATCAAAAGGAGAGCGTATGTGTGCTGCTAAAGATTTCCCTGGTCTTCGTCGCTTCACACCGAGCAAACTGAAGCGGCGCTTTCCCGTCCCTTCCGATATCGAGATTGCCCAAGAAGCGGATTTAAAACCAATCACCCAGATTGCCGACGAGGTCGGCTTGCTAGCCGAAGAAATCGAGCTGCAAGGCACCTACAAAGCCAAAGTAAGGCTCTCCGTGCTGGAACGCCTAAAAGATGTCCCCGATGGGATCTATGTAGATGTGACAGCCATAACGCCCACACCGCTAGGCGAAGGTAAAAGCACGACCATGGTGGGATTGAGCCAGGCTCTGGGCGCACACCTGGGCAAACGAGTGTTCACCTGCATCCGCCAACCCAGCCAGGGCCCGACCTTTGGTATCAAAGGCGGCGCTGCCGGTGGAGGCTACAGCCAAGTGGTCCCTATGGAGGATTTCAACCTGCACCTCACCGGAGACATCCATGCCATCACAGCAGCCAATAACCTGCTGGCGGCTGCCATTGATACGCGCATATTCCATGAAGCCTCCCAACCAGATGATCTCAAGCTGTTCAACGCCTTGTGCCCCCCAGACAAGGAGGGTACACGCCGGTTCTCACCTTCCATGTTACGCCGCCTGAAGAAGCTAGGCATCGACAAGACCAATCCCGACGAATTAACTGCCGAGGAGAAGAGCCGCTTTGCCCGCCTGGACATCGACCCGAATAGCATAACCTGGCGGCGGGTTGTGGATACCAACGATCGCTTTCTGCGGGAAATCACCATCGGGCAAGGCCCAGAAGAGAAAGGCATGACCCGCAGAACTGGCTACGATATCACTGTGGCCAGCGAGATTATGGCGGTGCTGGCTCTGACCGCCGACCTGGCTGATATGCGCGAGCGAATGGGTCGCATTGTCATTGGCACGAACAAGAAGGGGGAGGCCGTCACGGCTGAAGATTTGGGGGTTGCCGGTGCAATGACAGTTTTGATGAAAGATGCCATCAAGCCGACCCTGATGCAAACCCTGGAAGGCACGCCTGTCTTCGTCCACGCTGGCCCGTTTGCCAACATAGCTCATGGGCAAAGCTCCATCATTGCCGACCGCATTGCCTTAAAGCTGGCAGATTATGTCGTCACCGAATCCGGTTTCGGCGCCGACATCGGCATGGAGAAGTTTTTCGATATCAAGTGCCGTTACTCGGGGCTGATCCCCAATGTGGTGGTGTTGGTTGCGACTGTGCGCGCCCTGAAAATGCATGGCGGCGGGCCTAAGGTCGTAGCTGGCAAGCCGCTTGATCCCGCCTATACAGACGAGAACCTGGACTTGCTGCGCGCCGGATTACCCAACCTGCAGCATCACATCAAGAATGCACTCAGGTACGGCGTCACGGTGGTGGTAGCCGTTAATTCCTTCAAAGATGACACACCCGCTGAAGTGGAATTAGTGCGCCAGGCCGCTGTCGAAGCCGGAGCAGAAGATGCGGTGGTTTGCACACACTGGATGCACGGGGGAGAGGGCGCAGTTAAGCTGGCTGAAGCGGTGGTCAAGGCTGCCGAGAAGCCGACCAATTTCAAATTCCTCTATCCGCTGGATATCTCCATCAAAGAGAAGATAGAACTCATTTGCAAGGAGATCTACGGCGCCGATGGTGTGGAATATCTCCCCGAGGCAGAGGCCAAAATTGAGCTATACACCCGCTTAGGCTTTGACAAACTGCCCCTGTGTATGGCCAAAACCCATCTCAGCCTGAGCCATGACCCGAACCTCAAGGGTGTGCCGAAGGGCTTTAAAGTCCCCATCCGCGATATTCGCGCCTCAGTCGGTGCAGGTTTCCTCTATCCCTTGCTGGGGGAAATGCGCACCATGCCCGGTCTGCCCACTCGTCCAGTGTTCTACGACGTTGATCTTGACCTTGAGACCGAGCGCGTCGTTGGACTATTCTAACCTCGAAGAAACCCTCTATGATGAAAAGCGGGCGGCTCATCCGCCCGCTTTTTTCTTCTCAACGAATGTGTAAGGCGAAAACCAGACAATTTACTCTATAATCCTAATGCTATGAAGGTGAGCCAGAACATTCAGCAATTGCATCCTCCACGTGGGCTCCTGGGTCAGCGCAAGCTCGATGTAGGCGATATCATCGAGACTACCGCCTCCGCGATTTTCATTTACCAGGGGGATAAATTACGCTATACCAACAAAGCCATGGAGGCTATCACCGGCTATACTCAACCAGAACTACTCGCTATGAATTTTTCGGACCTGATCCATCCCGATTTTGTCGAATTGATCAGGCACACCAGCCAGCGTCATAGTCGCAGGGGTCAAGACAGCCCATCACATTTTGAGATCAAAATCATTAATAAGGCGGGAAAAGAGCGTTGGGTAGATATTACACCCAGCTTGATTGAGATCCAGTTTGAAGGCAGGCCCGCTGGTCTGGGGACTGCAATTGACATCACCGAGCGAAAAAAGGCTGAAGAATCGCTTAGCCAGACCGAGATCACATTGCGCCGACGCGCTGAAGAGCTGGCGGTGCTTCACTCCTTAACATTGGACATATCTGCACCGCTGGAACTCCCTGAGTTATTGCAGAAGATCGTCGAGCGCTCGGTCGAGTTGCTGAACGCAGACGGTGGCGCGATCTCTCTTTGCAATGAAGAGCAGGGAGAAGTGATCTTGCAGGTCGAAAACTATCTGCCCTCCAAAAGCCACCAAAATGTGATATTCCAATATGGGGAAGGAGCGGCAGGTTGGGTTGCTAAAACAGGCAAGCCATTGATTCTCGATGACTACCGCACATGGGATGGTCGCTCGGCGGTGTATGAGCAGCGTCAACCCTATTCCGCTGTCCTCAGTGTGCCCATGGTCTGGCAAGGGAAAGTTATTGGCGTGTTACAAGTGATGGATGACAACACAAAACGCCTCTTTGACCAGGCTGACCAGGAGCTTCTTTCGCTTTTCGCCAACCAGGCCGCCATCGCAGTCGAGAACGCTCGCCTGTTCGCTCGGGCAGCTATAGAACAGCGCCACCTAAGCCTGCTCTACGATGTTGGGCGAGAGCTGGCTGCCAGCCTTGATCCAGATGAAATTCTAAACCGGGCTATTTCCCTGACATGCCAAGCTCTGGAAGGGCTGGTCGGTCAGGCATTCTTATATTATCCAGACAATGACCTGCTGAGCCTGCGTGCCATTCATGGCCGCCCGGCTACCCTGCTCGAAGATTTCAACGAGCAGGTGGTCTTATATCCTGGTCGAGGATTGGCGGGTTGGACTGCTCTGCATCGCCAGCCAGTTTACGCCCCAGATGTCAATGAAGATGAGCGTTGGCTTCATGTACCAGGCGTAGATAACGATGTCCGCTCAGCGATCTGCGCCCCCATTCTCGTTGGCGAGCGTCTGTTTGGTGTGCTCTCAGTGCTGCATATCCAGACAAGCGCTTTTTCCTCTAACCACCTGGATTTGTTGCAGGCAATCTGCCAGGAGGTTGGACTGGCTCTCAGCAATGCAATGCGCTACCAACAAGCGCAACGCCAACTGGCTGAGCTCACCCTGATCCAGAACCTTGCACAAACTTTCAACCGTCGTCTGGATCTGCAAGCATTGCTTAACGTAGTCGCCACGCAATTGGCTGAACGCTTGGGTTACCCACTTGTTGAGATCTTTCTCATTGAAGGTGATTCTCTGGTTCAACGCGCTGCCTATGGCGTCGCCCATTCTCACGATCTTATCCCATTAACCAAAGGGATTATCGGGCGAGTAGCGCGCACCGGGCAAGTTGCTCTTATTACCAATGTGTACCTGGACCCCGATTATATCCCCAGTTTCCCAGACACAGTATCCGAGCTGGTCGTCCCGATCTTTCACTCTACAGTGGTGGTAGGTGTCATCAACATTGAATCCCGGATTCCTGGTCAATTGACCAGCCGGGATCGCGACCTGCTCGAGGTGCTGGCAGTCCAGGTCTCGATAGCCTTGGAGAATGCAGTTTTATATGATCACCTGGTGCAACATGCCGCTGATCTGGAACACAAAGTCGTAGATCGCACGATTGAGCTAGCCGAGCTTTATGAATTAAGCCAAAAGATTGGCTATACGCTATCGATCAAAGATTTGCTCCAGATGCTTCTCAGCCACCTGCGCAGCGCCCTGCGCTGTGACCTTGTGATGGGAGGCGTGTTTGGTAACGGGCAGCGGCTGCTCATCGTAGAGACAACACAACCCCTGGCACCAGATGGCATAGGTCATCTGCGCTCTTCTTGGTTAGATACCCTCCAAAGCCACCACTTATCGTCCAGAGAATATGAGGAGTTGCAGCCTGAGGTTGTCAATGCTGCGAGTTTCAACGCCGATAACGAACCCCTGGGGCAGGTCGATTCCCTGATCAGCTCTCCGATTAATGTCTCTGGGGAGGTTGTAGGTCTCCTAGTCGCTGGGAGCGCCAGGGAAGATGCCTTTGCCGATGCGCATACGCGCATACTGGATACCTTTGCGAACCAGGCTGCAGTCGCGCTTCAACGCATGGCTGCTATGCTGGCAGCAGAACAAAAACGCCTGGAAGGGTTGGTCGAACACTTGCCGGTAGGCATTCTCCTTTTGGATTCTGAATACCGACTGGTAGTGGCCAACCCGCTTGGTAAAGAAATCCTGGCTGAGCTCAGCACAACTCCCCCTGAAGGCCCTCTGATATATCTAGGCTCTCAAAGCGTCGCCGAGCTGATATCCAAACATACTGACCAATTTCCGGTAGAGATTGTACAGCGCGGCGCGACACGACGAGTCTTTGAGGCCCAGGCGCGCCCAGCCGGTGAGAGCACCGGCCAGTGGTTGCTGGTCGTGCGCGATGTGACCTACGAGCGCGAATATCAAATGCGCATTCAGATGCAAGAACGTCTGGCTACCGTGGGACAGCTTGCTGCCGGTATTGCCCACGACTTTAACAACATCATGGCAGCCATCATGGTCTATTCCGACCTATTGAGCGACGACCCAAACATCCCCGCCGCCAGCCAGGAGCGATTGCAAACCATCCAGCAGCAGGTGCAGCGCGCCACCAGTCTGATCCGCCAGATCCTGGACTTCAGCCGCCGTTCGGTGATGGAGCAGTGTGATATCGATTTGCTCCCATTTGTAAAGGAATTGGATAAAATGCTACGGCGCGTCCTGCCAGAGACGATCCAGTTGGAATTGTCCTATCGATCGAATAGCTATATGGTGCGTGCTGATCCCACCCGTTTGCAACAGGCTTTCATGAATCTGGCTCTAAATTCCCGCGATGCCATGCCCGAGGGAGGGTTGCTGCAATTCGACCTAAACCGCATTCTCGTCCAGCCAGGCGAGAGGCCCCCAGCAGAAGAAATGCTCCCTGGCGAATGGATACGCATCACTATCAGCGACACCGGATCTGGAATATCCACAGACAACCTGCCCCACATATTCGAGCCCTTCTTCACCACGAAACCCGTTGGACAGGGTACAGGGTTGGGTCTTGCACAAGTCTATGGCATTATTAAACAACACGATGGCTTTATTGATGTCAAAAGCCGGAAGGGACACGGCACCACATTTACGATTTATCTCCCAGCTCGTAACGCGCAGCGTGTCGAAGAGCCTGTCACAGAAACCCAAATTAAACTTAGCGGCGGGGGAAGATACGTTTTAGTAGTCGAGGACGATCAAGCCACCCGCGAAGCCCTGCAAGCATTGCTAGAAGCCCACCAATACGCTGTGGTGACCTCCAACAATGGCGTGGAAGCGCTAAAACTCCTTGAAGATGGGCATACAGAGATCGATTTAATCGTCAGCGATGTGGTCATGCCGCAGATGGGCGGCGTGGCGCTCTACAGAGAAGTCAGGGAACGCTGGCCTCACATCAAAGTCCTGTTTATCACCGGTCACCCTATGGGGGGAGAATATCAAGTCCTGCTGGAAAAAGGCAAAGTGCTCTGGCTACAAAAGCCGTTCTCCGCCCAGAGCTTTAACCACGCAGTATTTTCGTTGCTACAAGAATAACCCCTGAGCCACAGAACACTATTTCGATACCAGGCTGATCACCCAGGATAGTATGATGATCACTGCAATAATCGTGAAGATCACCTGCTGCGTGCGCACTCGCCGCATTTCACGCTTATTTGGACCCTTCTTTCCCTGTGCCATGAATATTCTCCTTCTTAAAAAATCAATCCAGGTGCTCTTTGATGGCCTGCGCAATCTTGGGGTTTATCCCTGGTACAGCGGTCAATTCCTCCATCGAGGCAGCCTGTATATCCTGGATCGATCCAAAGTGATTGAGCAGCAATTTCCGCCGTGCTGGCCCAACCCCCGGGATGGAATCCAAGCGGGAGGCCAGCCCTTCTTTGGTACGCAGTTTTCGGTGCGATGTGATGGCAAAACGATGGGCTTCATCCCGCACGCGTTGGATCAGGTATAACCCCTGCGACTGGCGAGATAATACAATCGGAACGCCCTTCCCAGGGATAAAGAGCTCCTCGTTTTGCTTTGCCAAACCGGCGACAGGGATTTTACCACCCAAACCGAAACGGTCGAGCACAGCAGTAGCGCGCCCTAACTGGCCTTTGCCTCCATCAATTAGGATCAGATCCGGCAATTTGGAGAAAGAGGCATCCAGGCGTTTGCCGGGTGTCTGGGAGGCTTCCTGAGCTGCTTGCCAGCGATTAAAACGTCGGGCGAGCACTTCCTCCATACTGGCAAAATCATCGGGGCCGATCACGCTGCGGATATTGAAATGGCGGTACAGGGATTTTTTAGGCACACCCCGCTCAAATACTACCATGCTGCCCACCGCGTTGGTCCCCTGGGTGTTGGATATATCGTAACACTCAATCCGATTGGGCGGTTCAGCCAGGCTTAATGCCAATTGCAATTCAGCCAAAGCCTGTTCCTGTCTGACCGTATCGGCCTGCCATTGCGCTTGGAGCGCTGCCAGGGTCTCGGTGGCATTTTGCAACGCCATCTCGATCAGCTCATGCTGCGCACCCCCACGCGGCACCTGGATCTCCACCTTTTGCCCGCTACTCTTTTGATTCAGCCATTGAGTGATGATCTGGGCTTCTTCGACCTCATGGGGTAAGAGCACGTGTTGCGGCAGGCTGGGTGCCTGGTCGTAGAATTGCTTGATGAATTCAGCCATCACGCCCGCGTCGGGGGTTTCTTCTGTGCCTTCCAGCAAGAAATATTCGCGCCCGATCAGCTTACCTCCACGAATAAAAAACACCTGCACACAGGCCTCTCCATCTGTGCGCGCCATGGCGATCACATCCGAGTCAACGTACTCCGAGGAGATCACTCGCTGTCTTGCCACTACAGTTTCTATCGCCCGCATCTGGTCGCGGATAAGCGCGGCTTGCTCGAAGCGCAACTCTTCAGATGCCCGTTCCATTTCAGCCTGCAAACGGGTCACCACCGGTTCGGTGCGACCGATGAGAAAATGGCAAAAATCTTCGATCATGCGCCGGTAATTTGCCTGGTCGACCATCCCAATACATGGTGCAGTGCATAGCTTGATGTCGTAGTACAGGCAGGCGCGCTCATCCTTTCCGGTGATGACGCGATCACAGGTCAGGTAAGGAAAAATTCGCCGTAGCACGTCTAAGGTCTGGTGCACAGCCCACACGCTGGTATATGGACCAAAATAGCGCGACCCATCCTGGATCATCTGACGGGTGACGGTGATCTTGGGGAAAGGCTCGCCCCAGTGAACCTTGATATATGGGTAGCGTTTATCATCCTTCAGGCGGACATTGTAGTGCGGGCGGTGCTTCTTGATCAGATTCATCTCCAGGATCAAAGCTTCCAGCTCGGAGTCCACCACGATCCATTCGATATCTCTGATCTTGCGCACCAGTCTCAGGATACGCGGCTCGTGCTGAGCGCTATCATGAAAATAGGAGCGCACCCGACTGCGCAGATTGATTGCCTTGCCGACATAAATCACCTTGCCGGCTTCATCTTTCATCAGATAGCAGCCAGGTTTGGTGGGCAATGTGTTCAAGATTGCCTGGAGATTGGCTAACAAATCCATCGCCGAGATTCTAACATAGTCGCCCCTCTGTTCTTTCTCCTATCCAATATAATACAAATATGGACACTTTTCCCATTGAAGTGCAAATCGGCGAAGCTCTCACCGCGCGCAAAATGACTCTAGCAACGGCTGAATCATGCACCGGAGGCCTGCTTAGCCATCGCATCACCAATGTGCCTGGTTCATCCAGCTACTTTGTCGGCGGCGTGGTGGCGTACGCTAACCAGGCTAAGATGGCATTGCTGGGCGTGCGCCCGGAGACCCTGGAT
>Ga0233417_10000572_pt1 | contig 11181 bp, 12 predicted proteins | sample Sed_MG_FD_189023 | JGI IMG/M metagenome (GOLD analysis project Ga0233417, IMG submission 189023) | Sediment microbial communities from Lake Towuti, South Sulawesi, Indonesia - Sediment_Towuti_2014_0.5_MG | ecosystem: Environmental > Aquatic > Freshwater > Lake > Sediment | place: Indonesia... | reverse complement strand
AGCGCAGAAGCGTGGTCCCAAGAGCAAGGCCGCGGTGGCGGTGGGACAGATGAGTTTAGGGGTTGCGTAGCCTGCCCCCGAAACTCCGAAACTCCGAAACTCCTGCCCCCGAAACTCCGAAACTCCCGAAACTCCGGGTTTGCCTCCGCCGTGCAGCCCTTCCCTGCCGGCTTGATCCCGGCCTTGGCAAATGGGGATCGTAACCCGGCATCACGTCCAGAAGGAGCCCGCCGTCGTGGGCGAGCCGGAATTAGGGACAGGTTGTTAGTAGTATGGGAAGCTGTGGAGGCTGGTTCGGGTGAAGGGGATTGCGATGACTCGTTTCGCAGTTGGATACCTGCTATTGGCTGCGGTCGCCGGAACACAGCCGCCGGAATTGGGCCAGGGTTGGCTGCCGGAGTTCAACCTGGCGGCGCGGCACCTTCTATCTCTGGCCGAAGCGACGCCCGCGGACAAGTTCGGCTGGCGGCCGGCGGAGGGTGTGCGGTCCATCAGCGAGGTCTACATGCACATCGCCCTGGGAAACTATTGGCTGCTGGAGCGCGCCGGGGTGACGCCGTCAGCCGATGCGCCCAAGATCACGGCGGACCTGGAACGAAACGTTACGGCGAAGGCCGAAGTGATCCGGTGGCTCAAAGACTCGCTGGAGGCCGTGAGGCAAAGCTATCTGAAGGCCGACCTTGAAAAGAAGGTGCAGTTCTTCGGCAAAGACACGACCGCGAGATCGGTGTTCTTGCGCATCCTGGTGCACAATCACGAGCACATGGGCCAGTCGGTCGCCTATGCGCGAATGAATGGCATCGCGCCGCCGTGGTCAGGAAAGAGCGGGGAATAGCCCCCGGCACGGCGCCCTTGCTCCCATCGTCGTGCGAAGTCAGTGGGCCCCGCCGAGTTCAGCAGTGCCTCCTCAGGCCCTGCTTTATACTCAAGGAATGCGCGCCGGCGGTTCGCCGCCACGCGGGCCAGCTCAGGGTGTGACGCCGGCACACAACTCAGTGACTGACGAAGTGGACGACCTTGTTGCCGGCGTCCTCAGTGAAGTGGATAGTGGCCTTCGCCCCTTCCGAGATCTTGGCGCCCGTTGCTGAACCGGCCGAGGCAATCTCCTTGCCAGTCGTCACCGTGGCATCCTTGCTGACCTCGTACACTTGCTTCGCGCCATTGCTGGTTTTGACGATCACTCGCTTCCCGCCGTCCTCGACCTTGTGGATGACGACTTCGCTCTCTTTCACCACGTCCTTGGAAGCGTGCTTCACCTCGTGAGCGACGAGTGTGCCTTCCCTCTCTGTGTACTTCACGACCACCATCGTTCCCCGTTTCACGTCTGTTCCGACGGCCTTGGCCATTCCAGCGGCTCCCTTGCCCACCTCGGAAGTTCCTTCCTTCAGGCCCTTGACTTCCGTATGGGGAGCGACCTCGACGCGGTGCACTTCACCCTGGGCGGTGCGGACGGTGATCGAGCCGCCCTGCGGGTCGGCCTCCTGCACCTCTCCAGCGATGGCGTGGGTTGGCTCCGGGCGCGCTTCGGTGGCAGCTTTCGGGGGTTCAGTGGGGGGCGCAGGCGCGGTTGGCTTCGACGAGCAACCTGCGAGGAACAGGCCGATGGCGGCGGCAGTTAATAGGGAAAACTTTGTCATCCCCACCAGTGTTGGACACAAGCTCCGTCCCCGCTAGCCGTTTCGCGCCATGGGCGCTCGCATCCGCGCATTTCGGACACCTCCCGGACGCAGCGCGAGCCGTCTATTGGTCTGTTCCCATGTCGCGGAGCAGCCGGCTGACCGGGGAAGGCTTTTCGTCGGCAGCCTCGATGGATTTCAAGTATTGGACAAGGTTTTCATGCGGCGGGTCCGGCAAGCTCACCTTTACGCCGCGATGCAGGACGAATTTCGATTCCGGTTCCAGAACGAGGCAGGCCGGGGGACGGCCGAAGAATCGTGAGAGCCCGATGTCGATGTCGATGACGCGGCCGCCGAAGCGAGGCATGATGGCGGTTCTGGTGACGGCATGGCCGGTCACGATCCGGCGGACCTGGTGGAAACGCAGGACCCGCTCGAGGTGGGACTCCAGGCCCGCGACCTCGCCTTCCGATAGCCCCCTGTACCAGAGAGGGCCCTGGGTGTCGGTCGCCGTTCCAGGCAGCAGGCGATCGGGATCGGCGAGTTCTCTCCGGATGGCCGCATTGAGCGCCCGGCGGGATTGTGCAACGTACTTTGGGGAGATTCCGCCGTGGACGAAGAGGGTGTCGTTGATCCGGAGGACGGCATTGTGGCTTCGAATCCAGGATCCGTAGAAGCCGGAGGGGGCGAACGCCCGGCGGTGCTCCACGAATCCTGGCGGATGGCGTTCGAACCAGGACTGCTTCAACCAGGCGAGTGCGCCGGGGTCTGAGGGGAGGCGTCCCGCGCGCCGCAGTTGCGTCCATTCCTGTTCGAATGCGGCGGCCAGGAGGCGTTCGGAATCCGGAGTCCGGAATTCGCCGTATTCCTCGGGAAAAACGTTGCGAAGATCGCCGTAGATCACGCCGGCATCGTGGTTCCCGATGAGTGCATGGACCTTGCCTTCGGCAGCGGCAGCCTCCTTTTCCAGGCGCATCAGGAAATCGAAGGCCCGGCGGGATTGGGGCCCGCGCGAAGGGACGTCGCCCACCTGAACCAGGTGCGCGCTGCCACCGGACCAATGCTCCTCTTCGCCGATGAGTCCCGCCATCTTCAGAACGGCAACGAAGGCGTCTTTGTCGCCGTGCAGGTCGCCCACGGCAACCACACGCTGGATTCGCTGCCAATCGTCCTGCACCGGCGGATCGCCGGCGGCGAGGACAACGCCGGAAATCAGGAAGGCACGGCGGTTCACGGATGCGTGCTCACGCCGGTTTCCGAGCCCGGGTCAGGTCCGGCGGATCCGCCAGGGTGGCGGCCGCGAGGCTGATCCAACGCCAGCGGCGGTTCCGCCTTTCAAAGAAGGCCCGGTGGGCGGCCGGATGGTACACGTCGGAGGAGGAGACGAAGCAATGCCCGAACTCGGGATGGAGCACCTCGACAAAGCCCCCGGACGGGATTACGACGGGAGGCTGAAGCGGTTTGGCCAGGGGGATGATCGAGTGGTCCAGAACGCCGGCGACAGGCGCATCCGCCGCGGGCTGAGAAAGCAGGCTCACACGATCACGGATCGCTACGACGTGTCCGAGCAGATCGAGGTCGATGGGGTAGCGCGCGACGATGTAGGGCACGACGAACAGAGTCTCGGAGTAGAAGTATCCGTCAATGGAGAGGAGCCTCTCCAGGACATCCCAAAGGCTGGTCGCGCCTGAGCCGGGGCGCCAATGCCGCAGAAAGGCTTGCGGTCCCTTGCCGGCATCGAACTCAACCCGAAAATCAGGCGCCATCATGGCAGTCAGAGCCCGGTAATCGCGATTCCTGACCAGTCCGCGCAGGCGATCCAAAAGGCCGGCCAAAGCGGGATCCTGGTGTGAGGAACCCGGCGGGGCAAGCCGCCGCAGCACATCGCCCCGAACCAGGGCAGGGGACAGGCCAAGCATCGTGCTGAGCCAACCGCGCCGGTTCCATTGTGCGGTTGGCCTAGTGCCGTTCCAACTATTCGCGCCGAGTGCCGCACGCTTACAGGACCATTCACCCACGCACCACGCCGGAGGCATTATCAGGCGCAACAAGTTGGAACGCCACTAGCCGAACAGGACGGACGATTCACCCTTCTCCTGCACTGCCTGTTCGAAAAACGCAACAATCCTGTCGCGGCGCGCAAGCAGGGCGCTGATCTCCGCAGGCGTCAGGAACTTCTGGACCGCGCGTGCTATCCCGGTGGAGTCCAGCTTCTTCATGCTCGCCAGCAAGGGCCGGCTGCAGCGGGTGAGATTCTCCCTGTTTCGAATCCCCGGGTAAGGGGTGAAGCAGCGGGTGTGATCGATCAGGGCCATCTGCCACGACTTGGTAATCAGGAGGTTGCTGAGGTTGCGGTCGATGTTGAAAATCAACTCGTCGAAGACCCGGCTGACGGCGCGCTGGCGCTCGAAGTCCTCGGGATCGGGCGGTTCAGCCCCTTGCTTGATTCGGTCCACTTCCTCGAACATGACATCGTCAACCCACCAGGAAAAGGCGGCAGGCTTGCCGCGAAACTCACGAAAGACGGCGACCGCAACCATCTCGAGGCCAAGCAGACGGTCGACCTTGTAGGCGGCGATGTTGAAACGCCAGGAATCCATCATCGGCACGGGTTTGCCCTCCGCGCCGAAATAGTCGGGGAGTTCCTTGTTAACGACTTGGACCTGGCCGGAGTGCCGCACTCCCCGGAGTTCCATGGTGGCGCGGACCGGCTTAGTGACCCCGTGGCCGATTTCCTGGACCGTGACGATGGTTGCCCGGCGCAGGAAATCCTCTTTGTCGGCGTCGCTGTAAGCGCTGAAATCGGTTTGTGCCCGAAGAGCGGGACTCAGTCCGCCCGCCGCCGCGGCGGAGAGCCAGGCAAGCCAGGTTCGCCGTGATTGGATCATGGTGTCCTGCCACCTTCCCGAGTGGGAGGAGAAGCGTAGTAGCCCGTGCGGGTGCGAACGACCAACTTGCGGCCCTTGGGGTCTTTCACCTTGACCTGAATCCGCCGGTAGTCTCCCTGGTCCGGCGCTTCCGGCGGAGCGTAAGAGAGCATGTACTGGGTGCGCAGGTCCCGGGCAATGGTTTCGCAGAGACCCTTCACCGCGACGGCGCCCTGAGGGAAGTACGCTTCGCCTCCCGTAGATTCAGCGAGTTTGCGGAGAACACCAGGATTGGCGTCGCCGTCCATCGGGTCGTAGATGCCGATGCCGTAGAAGAGGGCGCCGGAGAGGTCCGCCTCGCGCACGACTTCCGCGGCCTTGTGAAGGCTCATGTTGTCGCCGCCGTCGCTGATGACAACCAGAGCGCGCTTGGTGAGCTTCGAGGTCTGCAAGTGCTTCAACCCTTCATGGATGGCGTCGTAGAGCGCGGTGCGCCCGTCGAGCCGGGCGCGCTCAAGCGCTTGATCCAGGAGGTTCGAGTCTCCCGTGAAGGGCACATCCTGCGGCAAGCCGTAGGTGAGCTGCTCATTGAAATGCAGCACGAAGATGTCGTCGTTCGGCTTGCTGGCCAGCACAAAAGCCCTGGCAGCCGCAATCACCTCTGCGCGCTTGTTCATCATGCTCTTGCTGTTGTCGATCAGCAGTCCGGTCGCGACCGGGACGTCGTCGCGGCTGAAGGAGATGATCGTCTGCGGCTTGCCTTCTTCCAGCACGGTGAAGTTGTCTTTCTCCAGATCGCCCGCGAATTTCGCTTTGCGTTCCCGAACCGTGGCGTAAAGTACAACGCGCTTCACGTCCACGGAGATGACGGGACCCTGGGGATCCTGGACACGCAAGAACGGGCTCACGCCCGCGCAAGGGACAAGAGCAACTGCCAGGGTGAGGATTCGGAAGGAGTTCATTCTTCCACCGGTTTCTCCGCGCCGGTGGTGGGCGCGGAACGTAAGCGGGCACGTGTGCTTTCGTCCGGCAACGCGCGGACAACGAAACGGAGGGGCGCCGAGCCCACGTACTCGAACGGGAAACAAGTAACCAGTGTCACCGCGGGACCGTGCTCAGGATTCAAGACCTCCAAATCGTCCGGATCGAAAAGGCGCACCCACTCCACATGGTAGCGGTACTCGCCGGCGGAACCCGAAAGTACCACCTCATCACCACGCCTGATCCACTCGAGTTTCCGGAAGTGGGTGTTACGGTGCCCGGCGATTCCGATGTTGACGGGTTCGCCAATCCGAGCGGTTCCCGCGACGTGGCCAATACTCTTGTCCAGAGTCCGATTGTCGGTGCCTTCAAGAACCACGTAGGAGAGTTCCAATCGCGGCACTTGGAATTTGCCCAACACACTACCGGTCCTGGGGCTGGGGCGGTTTACGAGAGCGGAGGGCCTTCGGCCCACGATCGTTTCCCGCGAAATCCTGGCGGCTTGCGCGAGTTCGCGCTCACCAGACCACTGTGTGAAGGCCGATTCCACGGAGACAAAGACCGGCAACGCGAGGAGGAAGGATCCGGAGGCGATGGTCACCCACGCCAGGCCCCGCAGGACGCGGGCGAGAGATGGAGCCGCTCCTCCGCGCTTTCGAATGATCATGGCTCAGGCAATTTTGGCGAAGCGGAGTACTCGCGGGCAATTCACTCCGCTTCGCTCAGGGCCGGGAAGTTAGCTCAACAGGGCAGACGCCCGGCGGAAGAGAAAACCCACCGCGAGCAGCAGTGCCCCCATGAGTCCGAAGGCCTGAAGCGGAGAGGCGGTCTTCGGCAGAGCGGCGGCCGCAGGAGCCGGGGCGGCTTCCTTCACGGCTTCACCGTCTTCGCCATGAACGTCGGTGGCGTCGTGCTTGTCGAACGCACCCGGTGCGTAGGCGACTTCCTGCTTGGCCGGAGTCTGGATAGAGACCGGCGCCGCGACGACCTTGGTTTTCTCGACCACTTCGACAGTGTGAGAGGGGACAGGCTGGTTCACGGCGGCGGCAATCTGCGCGGCCTGCACCTTCGGGTACACGAAGCGCTGGCCAAAGTTGTCACCAGGATAGAACCAGCTCTTGATCGCCACAGGCGCTCCGGCCTTGCGCTCGGAGAAGTACATGACGGTCTTGCTGCTGGCGTTCACGCGGTAGTCGGGGATGGCCAGGATGGTGGAGTACACCTTGTCCTCGCGGGTGTTGGTGACTTCCACGATGTGACGGTTTGAGTCGGAACTGACGAGGCGGAAAACGTAGCTGCCTGCGGGAAGGGTCACCACGCCGGTGGAAACACTGGGCGCAGGGATCTGAATCGGACCACTGAAGGTTACTTTGGTTTTCTTGTTCCAAACGTCTGCGGACAGCGTGCCGGTCGCTGCGAAGCAGGCCAGGGCAGCCGCCATGATCTGAAGTCTTTTCATACGAGAGTCGCTCCTTGTTGCTGTGACTGGCAGAGTTGACGACCAATTGCCGGCACGCATCCCGTTGCCTCTGGTGCCTGACACACTCGGGTCTTCTGCTTAAGGGAAAGGATAGCATGCCGGGTGAAGAAGGGTGATATCCGTTTCACGCAGGTCCTGCGAGGCTTGCGGTTTCCGGATAGTTGCCGGCGCTAAGCGCGCTTTGAGCGGCCGCATGGCGAACACCCGCAACACCGTTTTCATCACATCCTTCACCGGAAAGCCCACCAGTTCCCGGCAGCGAACCCCAGATATTCGCGGTACAGGCTCTCCCATCTGGAGGTCACGACGTTCAAATCGAAGTAAGCCAGCACGTGCGCGCGAGCCGCCTCTCCCATGCTGCGCCGGCTTGCGGCATCCATATCCATCAGGCGGGCCATGGCTTGGGCCAAGGTGACTGGGTCGCCAGGGGGCACGACAAGACCCGTCGTTTGATCCAGCACGATCTCCGGAACACCCCCCACGGCGGTGGCCACGCAGGGCACGCCACTCGAAGCTGCTTCCAGAAGCGCCAGAGGCAATCCTTCGACGAGGGAGGAGAGCACGAAGCCATCACAAGCGTTCAGCAGAGAGGGCATGTCGCCCTGGAGCCCGAGGAAGCGGGCGTTCGCCCCGGGTTCACCAGCCAAGCGCCGCAGTTCCTCTTCTTGCGGCCCTTGGCCGGCGACCAGCAGCAGGCAGTCTTTCAGGCGGGCACAGGCGCGCAGAAGGGTGGGATAGTCCTTCTTCCACATCAGGCGCCCCGCGGCCAGCCACACGAATTCCGAACTCAGCCCCAGGCGGGTCCGCATCTCGGCGCGCCGCGCGGCGTCGGGCCGAAATTCGCGCGTATCGACGCCGTTGTGAATCACCCGCATCTTGCCGTGCGAAACTGCGCCCACGCTCACGTGGCGCTCCGCGGCCGCGCGGCAGACAGCCGTGGTCACATCCGAGAGGAAGTTGGTTGCGCGATAGAGCGCATCGCGGAGCGTCGAGTCGTCCGAGCGCCGGCTCGTCTCATGAAAGCTGTGTATGGTGGAGATCACAACGGGCACGGGGCAAACCAGGCGCGCCACGCGCGCTGCGACGTTGGCGTGAAACATGTGGGCGTGCAGCACCTGCGGCCGCAGCAGGCGCAGGATGCGCGCCAGGCGGCCCAGCCCCAAGAGGTTCACGCGGCCCGGCCGCAGGTCGAGCGAAAACACGGGCACGTGTGCGGATTCCAGTTCCTGCCGCCACGCCGACGGCGGCAGGAGGGAGACCACGCTGGCGTCCCATCCGCGCGCGCGCAGGCCAGCGGCCAGACGCGCCACCTGGGTTTCCGCGCCTCCCCGCGCCAGGTTGGTAGTCAGAAGCGTGACGCGGCCTGTCACGAACGTTCCCCCACCAGCTTTTCGAACAGCGCCGCGTATGACGCCACCATGAAGCGGGCATCGAATCGCATGGCGTGCTCCGCAGCGGCTTCCCCGAGCTGCCGGCGCGCGACAGGGTCTACCGCCAGATCCGCGAGGGAGTGGGAGAGAGCCGTGACGTCGCCCGGGGGCACCAGCCGGCCGGTTTGCCGGTCCGCGACCAGTTCGGGAACGCCACCCACCGCGGTGGCTGCCACGGGAAGCCCGGCAGCCATCGCCTCCATGACCGCGAGCGGGCTGCCCTCCCACAGCGAGGCGAGCACAAAGAGGTCGGAAGCGGAGAGCAATTCCGGCACGTCGCTTCGCGCGCCCAGGAAGTGCACCGTCCTGGCAGCGCCGAGCCTTTCCGCCAGACTGCGTGATTGCGCCGCCAGTGAACCATCGCCTGCCAGCAGCAAGTGAACGTCGCTTCGGGCGGCGAAAGCGCGGGCGAAGGCCTCGATAAGGCCCAGCGGGTTCTTCTGGGGCTCGAGACGCGCCACGGAGGCAATGAGAACGTCACCCGCCCGAAACCCGTGTGCCGCTCGCCAAGCCTGCCTGGCTTCCGGCCGTGAGTAACGGCTGACGTCGATACCGTTGGGAATGAGGACCGGATCCAGGCCATATTCTTCGCGCATCGACTGTCGCACCGGGCCGGCGATGGCCACGGGTGTGACACCCAGCCGAAACGCAAGGCGGTGCAGGAGGCGGCCGGGCCGGTCGACTTCCCTCTGCGCCAGGTTGTGGACCGTATGCACCATGCATCGAACCGGAGCCACGAGCGCCGCGGGGAATGTGTAGCGCTGCACGTAGGAATGGGTATGCACGATGTGAGGCCGCCATTCCCGCAGGACTCGCAGCAGGCGCCCAAACATGCGCGGATCGAAGCCGCGCCGCTTGCCGAGATGCCGCACAGGCACGCCGGCCTCGGCCAGCAGCGGCTCGAGTCCTCCCGGAATAGGATCGTAGAGTGACAGCATCGCGGTCTCGAAGCGGGCCTTATCCAGCTCGCAAGCCAGTGTCACCGCGATGCGTTCCGCGCCAGCCGGTTTCAAGGTGGCCAGCACTTCCAGGACCCGGATACTCACGTGCTTTCGTCCGCGGCGTGGAAGGCGCGCGCCCAGCCGGCCATAATCAGCGCAAACAGCAGCCACGAAGGCTTGCGATGCTCCCAGGTAAGAAGGGACGCGCCGGCGACCCAGACGGCCAGCATGGTGACCCACAGCGCGCGCTCGACCGCCGGCATGAAGTAAATGAAAAGCAGCAGGGTCGCGAGCAGGGAGGCGAACAGCGCGAACCCAATCAGCCCGCACTCGACAAGCACCGACAGGAACGTGTTGTGGGCGACGTACTCGTGTCCTTCTCTCGCCGGCCGGCCCAGCCAGGGGCGGACCGCTTGCGGGTAGGCTCCCGCTCCCGCGCCGTGGAACGGGTACTGCCGCAGCGCTTTCAACCCTGCTTCCCAGATTCGGGTCCGGTTGTGCAGGGTGCCGCTTGCCAGCTCCTCCGGCAGCGTCGAAAGCCTCTCGCGAGAAGCGGCGGGCGCCAGCCGCAGCGCTCCGGCCAGCAGGAGAACCAGCAAAGCCGCGCTGGAGAGTTTGCCGGCGAGGCCCGACTGCATCCAGGTCGCCGCCGCGAATCCGAAAGCCAGCAAGGCGGCCACGAAGGCGCCTCGCGAAGCCGTGAGCAAGAGGGCGGCGATCGCCAGGAGCATGCCACCGCGGTAGACCCACCGCGCCAGCTTCCCGTCACGCAGGGCGAGGTACATCGCCAGGGGCAGCGACAGGGCCAGGGTCAGGCCGAGGTCGTTGGGATCGAAGCCGGTCGCGGCGAACCGGCGGTAGTAGGTCTGCAAACCCTGCCCATATCGGATGAGCGTGATCACGGAGGAGACCCACGCGCCGGCCACATAGGCCCGCAGCAGCCAGCGCTGCCGGTCGCCGGTGGAAGAGTACTCCCACACCAGCCATGCCATGCACAGCAATTGGACGAACGTCAGGAAGCGGAGCGACGTCGTTTCGGGAGCGAGACTCCAGATGCGCGTCATACCGGCCCAAGCGACGAAAACAGCCATCCACACCAGGGCCAGGTTGGGCCGGCGAAGGGTGCGGCGCCGCGCGGCATGGTACCCACCCGCGCACAGCGCGAGGATGCCTAGCAAGCGGGCAATCGTTCCCACACCCGGAATCAGCACGCTCTTCTCGAACGGGATGGTGAAAACGAAGAGGGCGAGCAGCACAAACGCCACGCGCTCGGCTAGGGGACCGGAGGGCACCGCGTTCACGCGGGCCGCTCCTGCTGCCGGAGGGCTCTGCGCAGCAGCAGGACCGCGCCGGCGATCTGGACGCCACCCGCCAGTCCCAGGGCCAGAGCGGCGCCAAAGAGGCCCATGGCGGGAACGAGGCGCCAGCTTGCAATGGCGCAAACGGCGGCCACGCAGGCGAGTAGAGGCATCTGGACCGCAAAGGACCGCGCGCTGGTGATGAGGTATCCGAGAGTGATGGCCACGTAGCCGAAAGTGCCGGCTGCCATCAGGGCGACAAGCAACCCGTGCAACTCCACGTATTCGGGACGATATGCGATGCGCAGGATCGGTTTGCCGAGCAGGGCCGCGCCGGCCACGCCCGCCACGCCGGCGATTACGGCCAGGGCGGTCAGCCGCAGGGCCAGCTTCCGAAACTCGCGCACATCGGGTGCACTGAAGTAGCGCGCCAGCCGGGGAGTGGCGGACTGGCCCAGCGCGTTCACCAGGGTGTTTCCAGCGGCAATGAAGGCGGCCACGGCGGCGAATGCTCCCAGTTCCCGCGTGCCCAGGTAACGCTCGATGGCATATCGAGACGTTGGCGGTG
>Ga0233417_10000571_pt1 | contig 11186 bp, 8 predicted proteins | sample Sed_MG_FD_189023 | JGI IMG/M metagenome (GOLD analysis project Ga0233417, IMG submission 189023) | Sediment microbial communities from Lake Towuti, South Sulawesi, Indonesia - Sediment_Towuti_2014_0.5_MG | ecosystem: Environmental > Aquatic > Freshwater > Lake > Sediment | place: Indonesia... | reverse complement strand
CGCTAACGTTCTGGGCCAGGAGCAGCAGCGAGAACGACAGGGGAAGGAGACGGAAGGAGAGCGACATCAGGCCAAACGACCTATATTAGTCGAACCCTTGCGGCGGCGATAAGTCGCGGGGGTAGGGCAGGTGAAACAATCGAACCGGTTGGCCGCTCCCTTTGGTCGCGGCTCGGCGGTTTGGTGTAGGCTTTAGTTACTATGAACACGATTCACCGGCGCGGATTGTTCCAGCGCGGCGCTCTGGCCGCCCTGAGCGGGGTGGCCGCCCGCCCGGCCGTCTCCGGCTCCAATATCTACACGGCGATCGGCGTCAGGCCGATCATCAACTGCAAGGGCACCTTCACCATCATCACGGGCTCGCAAACGCTGCCGGAAGTCAAACGCGCGATGGAGGAAGCGTCGCGGCACTACGTCCACCTGGACGAGCTGATGGACGCCGTGGGGGCCCGGCTTGCCGAGCTGACCAAGGCCGAGTGGGGCATGGTGACCGCCGGCTGCGCCGCGGCGCTGACGCACGCCACGGCGGCCTGCATCGCGGGGACCGACCCGGAAAAGATCCAGCGGCTGCCCAACCTGGCAGGCCTGAAGAGCGAGGTGATCGTGCCGCGCCATTCGCGGAACGTCTACGACCAGGCCGTCCGCATGCTGGGCGTACGCATGGTGGAGGTGAACACGGCCGCCGAGTTCGAGTCGGCCTTCAACGAGAAAACGGCGATGGTGATGTTGCTGGCGTCGCCGGCGGCCGACAGCGGCGGGCTATCGACAGAGAACATCGCGAAGTTCGCGCGAGGCAAGGGCGTGCCGGTGATTGTGGACGCCGCCGCCGAGCACCTGACCATCCCCAGCATTCACTTGCAGCGCGGCGCGCACATGGTGGCCTACAGCGGCGGGAAGTGCATCCGCGGACCGCAGTGCGCCGGCCTGCTGCTGGGAGAAAAGAAGCTGCTCCAGGCCGCGTGGATCAACAGCGCGCCGCACCACGCCTTCGGACGCTCGCTGAAGGTGGGCAAAGAGGAAATCATGGGCATGGTAGCGGCGGTCGAGGCTTGGACGCGCCGCGATCACGAAGCCGAGTGGAAGACGTGGGAGTCGTGGCTGAACCACATCTCGCAGCGCGTGAAGGGCATCGCGGGCGTGACGACAGAAACGCTCCAGCCGCGCGGACTGTCCAACCGCGCGCCGCAATTGCGGATCCGCTGGGACGGGGCCAAGCTTGGCATTACCGGCGAGGAAGCCGAGAAGCTGCTCTACAAGGGCGATCCACGCATCATCTTCGGCGGCGCCGCCGGGAACCGCCGGGAGAGTGGGGAGAGCTCGCTGACGATCATGCCGTACATGATGATGCCGGGCGATGAAAAGGCGGTCGCGGAGGCCATCCGATCGGTGCTCGCGAAGCCGCCGCAGATAGAGCCAGCGGCCGCAACGAGTGCGGCGGCAAGCGTCGGCGGGCAGTGGGACCTGCACATCGATTTTCTGCTGGGGGCGGCCGATCACAACCTGGTGCTGGAGCAGCAGGGGGACAAACTGGCCGGCACGCACCGTAGCGAGACGACCCGCGGGGACCTGCGCGGGGCGGTCGAAGGGAGCGAGATCCGGTTCCGCAGCGCGCACCGCTACGAGGGCACAACGCTTCAGTACGAATTCGCCGGCCAGGTGACGGGCAATACCATGAGAGGCAAGGTGGGCCTGGGCGAATACGGCGAGGGCGAGTGGTCGGCGAAACGGCACGAATACGCCGCGCCGCGGCGGCGCGGCTGAGTCCGATAGGGAATTTGCGATGCGGCGAAGGCACTTTCTCGGCTGCCTGGGCACGGGCGCGCTGGCGCAGCAGGAACGCGCCCGGCGATACGACATTCTCATTCAGAATGGCGAGGTGCGCGATCCCGCCCGCGGGCACAAGGCGCGCGCCGATGTCGGCATTCTGGACGGAAAGATTGCGGCCATCGAGGAGAAGATTCCCGCCGAGCGCGGCCTGGACGTCATCGACGCGAGCGGCCTGTTCGTGGTTCCGGGATTGATCGATCTTCATACGCATTGCTACTACGGCGGCACGGGACTCGGGATCGAGGCGGACCCGATTGCGGCACGGTCCGGCACGACGACCTGGGTGGACGCCGGCAGCTTCGGCTGTGACCAGACGGCCGGGTTCCGGCGTTTCATCGTCAACCCGGCGCAGGCGCGCATCTACGGGTATGTCTACCTGTACCCGGACAACCGGAATCCGGACGCCGATCCGGTGAAGTATGTCCGCGGCGTCATGAAGCGGACCGGCGAGACCGTTGTCGCCAATCGCGACATCCTGCTGGGCGTCAAGATGCAGGTCGGCTCGAACATGAACGGCCGCTACAGCCTGGACTTCCTCAAGATCGCCCGGGAACTGTGCGATCAGTTCAAGCTGCCGATGATGGCGCACATCAGCTTCGCTCCGCCGGAAACAGACCAGGTGATGGAGCTGATGCGGCCGGGCGACGTGGTGACGCACTGCTTCAACACGCATACGCTGGGGATCCTGGACGGCGCGGGCAAGGTGAAGGCAAGCGTACGGGACGCGCGGTCGCGCGGGGTGCTGTTCGACGTCGGCCACGGGCTGGGCAGTTTCAACTTCAGCGCCGCGCGCAAGGCGCTGGACGACGGCTTCCTGCCGGACACTATTTCGACCGACATCTACACGCTGAACGTCAACGGCCCGGTGTACGATTTCCCGACGACGCTCTCCAAGCTGCTGCACCTTGGCATGAGCTTCGACGATGTGCTGGCGCGGGCGACCGTGAATCCGGCCAGGGTCGTCAATCGTGTCGCCGGGCTCGGCACACTGGCGCCGGGAGCTCCGGCCGACGTGGCCCTGCTGACGATCGAAGAGGGGCAATTCCGGCTGACGGACTCGCAGCGCAACACGGTGACGGCGACGCGGCGCATTGCGAGCCGGCTGACGATCTGCCGCGGCAAGCGGATGATCGCCCCGCTTTGAGGCGGGCTGGGCGCGGGTGGCAGCGTTGGCGGCGCTCGGCTATCCTGAAACAAACTGACCGTTTGGGCGAAACGTCATGAGGCAATTGATCGCGACAACCTTGAGTTTTCTGCTCTCCCTCGGAGGCATTGTTCAGGCGGAGGACCGCCGTCCATCCGTCGAGGAGCTGCGGCGGCTGGCAGAAACCGCCAGTGAAACCAGAACGGCAAGCCGCCAGAAACTGGAGCGGTTCTTTTCTTCCGAGCCGGCCCGGCGGGCCTTGAAGCAAGCGAAGATCGATTCCGGGCAGGTCATGCAGGCCATCGCCACGCTGGACCAGGAGGACCTGGACCGCCTGGCGGCGCGGGCGGATAAAGCCGAGCGGGACTTCGCGGCCGGCGCCCTCAGCAACCTGCACCTGACCTACATCGTGATCGCGCTGGCAGCGGCGCTGTTCGTTCTCATCATCGTAGTCGCCGCGGATTGAGATGGGGGCATTCCGCGGCGCTCTGCTGGCGGCTGCCCCTGCACTGATAGCCGCAGAACAACTGCTGTGGATCGACGTGCCTTACGTTCGCCAGCCGCCGGAGGGGTGCGGAGCGGCCGCGCTGACGATGGTGATGCGCTACTGGCAGCGGTACGACCGCTCGATTGACGGCGAAGCATCCGACACACACCGAATCCAGCAGGGGATCTACTCGGCCGAACGGAGGGGCATTCCGGCCGCATCGATGACCGGCTACCTGAGCGAGCAGGGATTCCGCGCGTTCGATTTCGCGGGGGAGTGGAAGGATATCGAGCGGCATATTTCGCTGGGACGTCCGCTGATCGTCTGTCTTGGGGCCGGGCGCGATGGGCCGCTGCACTACGTCGTAGTGGCCGGGGCAGCGCCGGACCGCGCGCTCATCCACGATCCGGTGGCCGGAAAACTCTTGCCCGTCGCCCGGCGCGAGTTCGAGAAGCGCTGGTCCGGGTGCGGCAACTGGGCGCTGCTGGCGGTTCCCAACGCGCGTCCGGCGGCGATGCCGCGCGGCATTCTCCGCCCCGCCGGCGACGACACCGGCGGCAATGAATACCTGGGCACGCTGTACTTTGTCGAGGCGAACTACGATGCCGCGGTGAAGTACTGGAACAAGATCGGAAAACCGCGCATCGACACGGTGGAGTACGTGCCGGCGCTGCCGCTCGATCCGCTGCTTGCGAACCGGCTCCAGCCGGTCTCGCGCGGCGACCTGCTGACGCCGGGGAAGCTGCGGTACATGCGCCGGCTGCTCGACAGCCTGGGATTCGTCGGGCGGCATCACGTCGAGCTGATCGCCCAACCGGAAGAACGGTACACGCTCCAGGTGCGCACCACCACGCGGCCGTCGTTTCCGAATCCGATATCGGCGCTTCGCGGCGCGCCGTTCCTGGCGGCGCACCTGGATCTTTACAATCTCGGATCGGCAGGGATCAACTGGACCACGATGGTCCGCTTCGACGCGCAAAAACGGCGGCTGCTTACGGTTTTCGACGCGCCACTCGGCCGGCATCCGAAGCGGCGCTATGCGCTCTTGGGCGACGGCCGCCGGGAAGTGTGGAATACGGGCGGTGAGGATTTCCGGGTGAACCGGCAGGAAGCCGGCGTGGATTTGCGCCTGACGGCGGAAAACGGGGTGGATTGGCGGAACGGATTTCTCGTTACGTCGCGCGATTTCGACGGCTCTTCGGGGATGGCGGAGGGAGCGGGCCTGAAGTACCGCACGGGGTTCGGCAAGAGGCTGCTGGATTGGCCGGAGAGGGCGGTGACGGCCGACTCCCACGTGCGGTGGGAGTTGGGGCGCCTGTTGAGCGGGACGCGGGATCTCTATTCGCGGTTGCAGGGCTCGGCCGCGGTGGAGTGGCATCCGCGCGGGCGGCGGTCCGCATGGCGGCTGAGCCTGCACGCTTACGCGGGCACGTCGCCGGGGCAGCCTCCGTTTGATGAGCTGTTCATGCTCGGATTGGAGCGCGACAACGACCTGCCGCTACGCGGCCACATCGGAACCAGCAGCGGGAAGAAAGGCGCCTCGCCGCTGGCCCGAGATTACGTTCTGCTGAACTTTGACGTAGAGCGGACCATTTACCGGCACGGGCTGTTCACGGTGTCGGCCGGGCCGTTTCTCGACAGCGCCAGGGGGTGGCGCACGTGGCGACCGGAGGACGCCAATCGCACGTTCTGGGACGCCGGAGGCCAGGTTAAACTGCGGGTGGCGGGGGTGTGGGAGGCGGTCTTTTCGTACGGCCGCGACCTCCGGCAGGGAGGCAACGCCTTTTACCTGACGATTGGCAATTGAGAGAGCAACGATGGCTACCAAGCAGCGCAGTTATCCGCCCCTCGAGTTCCACCCGCTGACCAGGGAGCGCTGGGCGGACCTGGAAAAGCTGTTCGGCGAGCGGGGCGCCTGCGGCGGCTGCTGGTGCATGTACTGGCGGCTTCCGCGGGCCGAGTTCGATCGGCGGAAGGGACAGGGCAATAAACAGAGCATGCGCAAGCTGGCCGCCGCCGGAGAGGCGCCCGGCATCCTGGCCTATGCCGGCCGGGAGCCCATCGGCTGGTGCGCGGCCGCGCCGCGGGAGCAGTACGTTAGGCTGGAGCGCTCCCGCGTGCTTCAGCGGATCGATGACCGGCCGGTCTGGTCGGTGACCTGCTTATTCGTCAAGAAGGAGCACCGCAACCGGGGGGTGAGCGTTGAGCTTTTGCGGGCCGCCGTCGCGTTCGCAAGAGCACGCGGGGCCACGGTGGTGGAAGGATACCCGGTCGAACCCAAGCGCGGGAAAATGCCGGATGTCTTCGCCTGGACGGGCGTGGTTTCGGCTTTTAAGCGCGCGGGATTCGTCGAGTGCGCCCGCGGGTCTCCGGCGCGGCCGATCATGCGATTTGTAATCCGCGAACAGGTATAGAATCAATCTCTGTTATGCGGAAATCCAACCTTGTCATCATCGTTCACGGGCTGCTGCTCGCAGCCAGCGCAGCCGGACAACGGCTCACGTTGATTACCGACAAAGAGCTCGCAGCACCGGCGCGGCACGGGTTGTCGAAGCTGGAGGACGCGCTGCGGGCCAAGGGGCTCACGGTGGAGCGGACGACTGCGGCCGCGAAGCCGGCCGGGGATTTCGTTGTCCTCGCCGGCCTAAGTGGGGGCGGAGGCGCCGCGCCCCGGCAACTGCAATCCCCACCTTCCGGAGCCGAGGCGCTGGTGGTGAAGCGGACGGACTTCCAGGGCAAGCCGGCGGTGATCCTGTGCGGTTCGGACGCGCGCGGGCTGATGTACGCGGCGCTGGATGCGGCGGAGCGAATCGGCTGGGCCGAGAATCCCGGCGCGCCATTCGCGCATATCCGCGATACGAGCGAGAAGCCCTTTCTGAGTGAGCGAGCCATTTCGATTTACACGATGCAGCGCGCGTATTTCGAGAGCCGGTTGTACGACGAAGCGTACTGGAAGCGGCACTTCGATGTGCTGGCGGCCAGCCGGATCAACGGTTTTGTGATCATCTTCGGCTACGAGAACGGCGGTTTCCTGGCGCCGGCCTATCCGTACTTTTTCGACGTGCCCGGCTTTCCGGACGTGAAGATGGTGGGCTTAACGCGCGAGCAGCAGGAGCGCAACACGGCGGCGTTCCGCGCGCTGATCCGCATCGCGCACGAACGAGGCATCGCGGTCATCCCGGCGCCTTGGGACCACATTTATCGCGGCGGCGTCCAGGGCGGAGGCATTGCGGGCGCGTCGGAGCTGGCGGGAAAGCCGACGCCGGGCCTGGTTTGGGGCGTGACCACGGAAAACGTGGCGGCGTACAACAAGGCGGCGATCAGCAAGTTCCTCGACGTCTTCCCCGACGTGGACGCGCTGCAATTCCGGATGCATGCCGAATCGGGGCTGAAGCCGAGCGAGATGGAAGGTTTCTGGCACGAAGTGTTCACGATGATGCGGCAGAAGAAGCCGGGGATGCTGCTGGACCTGCGGGCCAAGGAGCTTCCGGACTCGATCATCAACGACGCCATCCGGCAAGGCCTGAAGGTCAGGGTCTCGACAAAACACTGGATGGAGCAGATGGGCCTGCCGTTTCATCCGACGCACGTCAACCGCCAGAACCAGCACGACCGGCGGCACGGCTACGCGGACCTGCTGCGCTACCCGCAGATCTACAAGGTCCACTGGCAGTTGTGGAGCGGAGGAACGACGCGGCTGCTGCTGTGGGCCGATCCGGCCTACGTGCGGCGCTTTGCCGGGCAGGCGCACGTCTACGACGGCGACAGCTTCGAAGTCAACGAGATGCTGGCGACGAAGATGCTGGGCGAGCCTCACACGGCCGAGCCGCGGCCGATCCACCAGGCGCGCTACCGCCACTACGATTACGAATTCGAGCGTTACTGGCACTTCTACCAGTTGTGGGGACGGGTCAGCTACAACCCGGAGACCAGCCCGGAGATCTGGGAGCGCGAGTTTCAGCGGCGGTTCGGAAAGACCGCGGGCCTGCACGTGATGCGGGGGCTGCACATTGCCAGCCAGGTGCTGCCGCGAATCGTGGCCGCCAGCTATCGCTACCAGCTTTTTCCCACAACGCGCGGTTGGGCGGAGGCGATGCGGCAAGGACCGCTGGCTCAATACGCGGATATGCAGGGAAGCGACATCCAGCAATTCATCAATCCACGCGACGAAGTCAAGCGGGCTCTGAATGGAGAGGACACGGCGATGCGCCGGCCGCAGCAAACCAGCGAGTGGTTCTCACAGATCGCCGAGCGCATTCTAGCCGAAGCGGCCCAGGCGGAGAGCTCCGCGGACGTGCGGAAAGGGAACGAGTTGGTAACGACCCTGACCGACCTGCGCATCCTGGCGTGGCTGGCGCGGTTCCACGCCGCGCGCCTGCCGGCGGCTGTCCACTACAACCTTTACAGGGAAACCGGCGATCCGCTCGCCTTGGACGATGCCATCGCTTCGGAGAAGCAGGCCGTCGCCGCCTGGGAACGCATTGCGGAGTCGGCCGGCGACGTGTATAGCGAAGACCTGGCGTTTGGCGTGCACCGCGTTGGCTTCCCGCGTCACTGGAAAGAGGAACTGGAGAGGCTGCGCAAGGATCAGGAGTCGCTGCTGGCCGAGAAGGAACAAGCCAAGGGGCGCGCGCAAAGCGACGCCAGCAGCCGGGCGCGCGCGATGCTGCGCCGCACCAGCGCCGATGGCGAGCCTCCGGCAGTGAAGCTGGAGGCAGCCGGGAAAGCCAAACCGGGGATGGATTATGTGGTCTCGGCACGCATCGAGGACGCTTCGGGCGTCAAGACGGTCCGCCTGCGGTACCGCCACATGACGCAGTATGAGGACTACGAGACGGCTGATATGAAGCGCGATGAGAAGACAGGCCGGTTCACCGCCGCGATACCCGCCGGTTTCATTGATCCGAAGTGGGACCTGATGTATTTCGTCGAGGCGATCGATACCCAGGGCAACGGCCGTATGTATCCCGACCTGGAGGTAGAGACTCCCTACGTGGTCGTTCCCGTGGCCAGGTAAGGATTGATCAGAAGCTCAGCACGAGGTGCCAGATATAGAGGTACGCCAATCCCTCGATGTCGTCCCAGACGCGGCGGGGGATGGCGGGGTCGCCGCTGAGAGGCGGGAGGTCCCTCAGCTTTTCCTCCCAGGGTAGGCATACTCCGGGGGGCACCTTCGGTGAGGTGACCCAGGCGGGCAGACCGGCAGTGGCGCCCGCGGGCGGGGGATTCCAGGTGGGCGCAGAAGGGGAACGATAGACGCCGTATTCCAGGGTGGCGCCGGTCATCGCCTTGAGGTTTTCCAGCGTGGCATCGTTCTGCATGATGGCGCTGGCGTCCATGATGTAACCGCCTTCGGCGCCGATGGTCTCAATCAGGCGGCGGCAGTGGGCGCGCACCTGTTCGGGGGCGCCGAGAGTGAGCAGGGCATTGGGCACGCCGCCGCTGAGACAGAACTTCCGGCCAAGCGCGCGGAAAACCTTGTCCGGGTCGCCACGATCGATGTGATAGATGATGGAGCCGGCGGGCAACTCGGCGAATCGATCGAGGTGCGCATCCCAATTGCCTTCGGCGTAGAAGAGCACCTGGTTGCCTTGCGCCCAGAGCGCCTCGACGATGGGGCGGAGAGTGGGCCAGTAAATGGAATCGAAGTGGTCGTAGGAGATGAATGGAACGCAGCCGCGGTGCATCCAGATGGGAATGGGGATTGCGCGCTGGGGATCGGCGCTGGTGAGAGCGATGTAGCCGAGATGGGGCATGAGCGCGCGGCAGGCCTCCAGCACTTTATCGGGGATCTGCTTCAGATCGAGCGCAAGACCGATATAGCCGCGGAACTTGTCGGCCAGAACATCGAGCGGGGCTTTGAGCATGCCGCAGATCGACGAAACAGTGCCGCACTCGCGCCGCATCCGCTCGATCTGGGGACCGAAGGCGGAAAAGTAGCTCAACAGCGCCATGCTGCCCTTCACCAGCGACAAGTTGTGGCGATAGGTGGCAGGCACGCCGGCGGGGCTGATCTCGCGGCTGACGCGGGGAAGCCAGGTTTCATAGAGGAAGCGGGTCGGATCGTCGATGAACTCGTCGTACTCCTCGCGCTTCATGAACGCGTCGTTTTCCTCCGGCTCACGGTACTGGAAGCCGATGTCGGGGCCGACGTCAATGCCGGGGATGCCGTAGTAGCGCAACCCGGCGGCCTGGGTGAGACCGGTCCAGACGTAGACCATGTTGGGCACGACGGCATCCCAGTCAAAGTCTTTGCAGCAACGGATGACCGCCTCGAACGCCTTCCGGTAATCGTGGGTGACTTCCTGGCAAGTGAAGCCGGCGTGGCGCGCGGTAATCTCGGCGGCGAAAGGGCGGAGGGGCACGCGGTCCGGCGTGCCGTTGCGCATGGCGGTCACATACCGGTGCAGCCGCTGGGCGTAAAGTTGTTCGAGATCCTCAGGCATGAGTGGTCACCTAGATTCCCATGATGTGGAAACCGGAATCGACGTAGACGACGTTGCCGGTGACGCCGCGGCCGAGGCCGGAGGCTAGGAAGACGGCGGTATCGGCCACTTCGGCCGGATCGGTGTTGCGGCGCAAGGGTGCGACCTCGGCGAATTCCTCGAGCAGCTTGGAGAAGTCTTTGACGCCGCGGGCGGAAACGGTCTTGATGGGACCGGCGGAAATGGCGTTGACGCGGATGCCGGCAGGACCGAGATCGCTGGCGAGGTAGCGGACGGAAGCTTCCAGAGCGGCCTTGGCGACACCCATGACGTTGTAGTTGGGCACAACGCGGACAGCGCCGAGGTAGCTGAGAGTGAGGATGGAGCCGCCGTTGGGCATCAGGGGCGCGCAGGCCCTGGCAACGGCCACGAGCGAATAGGCGCTGACTTCCTGGGCCAGCGAATAGCCGGCGCGGGACGTGTGCAGGTATGGCCGGGAAAGGTCTTCGCGGTTGGCGAAAGCGATGCTGTGGACGACGGCATCGAGGGTCAGACCGCGACTCTGAAGGGCCGCCGAAAGAGCGTCAATCTCTTCGTCTTTGGTGACGTCGCAGGGCAGAATTCCAGCGGCCCCCAACTCCGATCCAAGCTCTTCGACGGTTTGCCTTTGCCGGTCGCCTTGATAGGTCAGATACAGTGAGGCGCCTTCGCGGCGAAATGCCTCGCCGATGGCGTAGGCGATGCTCCAGCGATTCGCAATACCAAGGATGACAGCCGTCTTCCCTGCAAGGAGATCAGCCATGAACTGGCTATTGTAGCGTAGGGTGCGCCGGCGCACCGCGAGAAGGACACGCGGGCGAAGAGCCGCGGTCAAAACATGAAGCGGAGCGAAAGCTGGATGCGACGAGGGTCGCGGGCGCCGTTGTAAGCGCCGAAGTTGGCGTTGACCTGGCGGCCGGCGGCATCGAAGCGAGCACCGGTATCGATGCCGGAGAACTGGGTATGGTTGAAGGCGTTATACAGCTCGCAGCGGAACTGGAAAAAGCGCGCTTCGTCGATGCGGACGCGCTTGGTGATACTCAGGTCCCAGTTGTTGATGCCGGGGCCGCGGAGGAGTCCGATGCCGGCGTTGCCGAAGTCGCCTCTGGCGGTCCGGGCGAACATTTCGGTTCTGAAGTTCCGCTCGAAGGTCCGCTCACCCTTATCGAGGCTCGGATCGCCGAGGACGGTGATGCGGGCGCCTTCCGTGGAGCCGGTCAAGTCGACCGCGTCGACGGTGCTGAAGCCAGGGGTGAACGGCGAA
>Ga0233417_10000570_pt1 | contig 11189 bp, 9 predicted proteins | sample Sed_MG_FD_189023 | JGI IMG/M metagenome (GOLD analysis project Ga0233417, IMG submission 189023) | Sediment microbial communities from Lake Towuti, South Sulawesi, Indonesia - Sediment_Towuti_2014_0.5_MG | ecosystem: Environmental > Aquatic > Freshwater > Lake > Sediment | place: Indonesia... | reverse complement strand
GCCAACGGCATCGCTGGGTAGCTAAGTCTGGCAGAGATAACCGCTGAAAGCATCTAAGTGGGAAACTCGCCTCAAGATGAGATCCCTCATCCCGTCAAGGGAGTAAGACCGCAGGAAGACCACCTGCTTGATAGGCAGCCGGTGTAAGTGCAGCAATGCATTCAGCCAAGCTGTACTAATGGTCGAGGGCTTGCCGTGTGGTGCGGAGAACTCGAAACTTTTCCAGTTTTATTCGTTGGGCCTCTTTACTAAGTGAATTAGTCTCTTGGTGATTCTCGCGACGGGGGTACACCCGGCTACATCCCGAACCCGGAAGTTAAGCCCGTTAGCGCCGATGGTACTTGGGTGGCAGCACTCTGGGAGAGTAGGTCATTGCCAAGAGACTTTTTCGTTTAATTAATTGACAAAAGAGGCAGAACAGAATATAATTTTTTGCATCGCTCACGGCTTGACTCTGGTTTGGTCATTTTATCGGATGAATATGTAGAGAACTATCTGAGCTTCCCTGCGCTTTTGGATGTGGTTCTTGTTGCCAGCCCGGTTGTGTCCGTGAACGCCAGCCGGGTTTCATTTTTGTGACCCGCACATCGCTCGCAGGAATATCCCGCAAAGAAAGGAGGTGAGAGAATGGCAACCGTCGTTCTACGCCCCAACGAGTCTCAGGAACAGTTGCTCAAACGGTTTCGTAAAAAAGTAGCAAAAAGCGGCATTTTAAGTACGGTCCGTCGAAAGCGCTGGTTTGTTTCGAAAAGCGAACTGCGTCGCATCCAGAAGAAGAAATCGATCCGCAGGCACAAACGGAAAGTGCGTGTCGACTTCGAACAATAACTCCAGCCGCCAGACTCTGGAGATGTTTGGTTAAGTGTGTGGTGAGAGGCATGTATGGCAAAAGATGAAGATAAAATTCAGGTCGAGGGAACCGTTGTAGAGGCTCTACCTGGCACTCAGTTTAAGGTACGCCTGGAAACAGGCCATGAAGTGCTGGCTTATCTCTCCGGCAAAATGCGTAAATATTACATTCGCATCCTGCTGGGGGATCGGGTGCGGGTTGAGATGTCCCCTTATGACTTGACACGCGGGCGCATCGTTTATCGCCACAGGAAGCACGTCGACGCCACCGAGGGTTACGAAGAGCGCGAGGCCTAGAGCACTCACCTTTATCAGATAATTTGCGGGATTTTCATAACAAAATACGGGGTGTTTCTGGATCAGCACCAGGAACACCCCGTATGTATTTAACCGGCAGGGCTTTATGGCAACGAAGTGAAAGAGCTGAGCTCCTTCATATAATTAGCACGCCACAAAGCGGATGGTTGGGCAAGTGCTTTTGAGCTCAGGCTGCCTTTCATCTGGCTGATGGAGACATACTCGTGCTCTTCCATCCAGCTATGCAAATCGACCAGGATCTCAGGAATACGCTCGATGCCGTTCTTGAGCAGCTCCGAAGCCATTTGCGCCACGCAAGCTCCGGCCATCATGGCTTTGAGCACGTCAGTGGCAGTGTGCACCCCTGAGGTCAGGGCAAAGTCAACGTCCACCTCACCGTACAGCAAGGCGATCCAGCGCAAGGGCAGGCGCAGCTCGTGCGAGCTGCTCAATACCAGGTTTGGCACGACCTCCAGCTGTTCGAGGTCGAAGTCCGGCTGATAAAAGCGGTTGAAAAGCACCATGCCATCTGCGCCGGCCTCTGCCATTCGGTGAATAACATTAGCGAGCCCTGTGAAGAAGGGGCTGATTTTCACGGCAATAGGTATCTTAATCTGGGCGCGCACGCTGCGCAGCAGGGAAATATAGCTTTCTTCCAATTCTGTGCTGGTAACCTTGGGGTCAAAGGCAAGCGAGTAGATATTGAGTTCCAGGGCATCCGCACCAGCCTCTTCCATTTTCCGTGCATAGTTCACCCACCCTCCAGGTGTAATGCCGTTCAGACTACCAATGACCGGGATATTGACCGATCGCTTAACCTGGTGGAGGTGTTCGACATATGCGTCTGCGCCCATTTTATAGGGGCCTACATCTGGTAAATAGGTGAGAGCTTCGGCGTAACTATAGGTACCCTGGTTCAGGTAGTGGTCCAGCTCCAGGCTATCGTGGATAATTTGCTCCTCAAACAGCGAATAGAGAACAACCGCGGCAATCCCTGCCTCTTCCAGGCGCTCGACCGTCTCGATCTTGTATGAGAGGGGGGAAGCCGAGGCAACCAGCGGATTCTTAAGGGTTAGGCCAAGATAAGTGGTAGACAAATCGACCATGGTCATATTCCTTTGCACGAATGTACTCACTCTTTAGATCCATTGCCAGAGTTGTAGTGCATAGATGCCATCTGGCGATAAAGCTCCCAGCGCGCTTTGACATCCTGCTGGGCCTGTTTCAAGAGGGTTTCCGCACGCTGTTCGTCCTTTTGCACAAGCATCCGGTAACGTGTCTCGTTATAAACATAATCTGATAAAGGTATCGAGGGCTCTTTTGATTCTATAATCAGCGGGTTTTTCCCTTCCTCGACCAGCATGGGATTGTACCGATAGAGAGGCCAATAGCCCGATTGGACAGCCAGCTTTTGCTGCTCCAGGCCCTTGCGCATGTCAATTCCGTGTTGGATGCAATGGCTGTAGGCAATGATCAAAGAAGGCCCATCATAGGCATCTGCTTCCATAAAGGCGGTCAGGGTTTGTTGATCGCTGCCGCCCATGGCTACATGAGCTACGTAGACATAACCATAGGCCATGGCGATCAGCCCCAGATCTTTCTTCGGCAGGTTCTTCCCCTGGGCGGAAAACCGGGCAACAGCCGCCCGCGGTGTTGATTTGGAGGATTGGCCTCCGGTGTTGGAATAGACCTCAGTATCCAACACAAGCAGATTCACGTTTCTCCCAGAAGCCAGAACATGATCCAGGCCGCCATAACCGATGTCATAAGCCCAACCATCACCGCCCAAGATCCAAACACTCTTGCGGGTGAGTACATCCGCAATACTGAGCAAATCCTTGGCGCGCGGGTCAGTCTGCCCTTCCAGGCATTTCTTGAGGATAGCGACGCGCTCGCGCTGGGCCTTAATCCCGACTTCGGTCGATTGGTCAGCGTTGAGCAGGGCATCTACCAGTTCTTCTCCAAGAATATCGGCGAACTGAGGCAGCAACTCGCGGGCGTATTCGCTGTGCTTATCCAGAGTGAGGCGCATGCCCAGGCCAAACTCTGCGTTATCTTCGAAGAGTGAGTTGGACCAGGTCGGACCGCGTCCTTCCTGGTTTGTCGCCCAGGGAGTGGTGGGCAAATTGCCGCCATAAATCGATGAGCACCCGGTGGCATTCGCCACCAACAGGCGGTCACCGTAGAGCTGGCTCAGCAGCTTGACGTAGGGCGTCTCTCCGCATCCTGAGCATGCTCCAGAGAATTCAAAGAGAGGCTCCAGGAGCTGCGTGTTTTTAATCACCTTCATATTGATCTCACTGCGCTCCATGTTAGGCAGTGAAAGGAAATACTCCCAGTTGGCGTTTTCGGTCTTGCGCAGGGGCGGCTGAGGCGCCATGTTGATGGCTTTGCGACATGCCTGGCTTTTGTCTTTTACCGGGCACGCCTCCACGCATAAGACGCAACCTGTGCAATCCTCAGGCGAGACCTGGAGAGTATATTTCTTGCCCGTGTATTCTCTCCAGCGGGCGTCAGAGGATTTGAAGGTCTCTGGAGCTTGATCCAGATACGAGGGCTCGTAGACCTTGGAGCGTATAACCGCATGCGGGCAGACGAAGACGCACTTACCGCACTGGATGCACAAATCAGAATCCCAAACCGGGATTTCCAGGGCGATATTACGCTTTTCCCACTTTGTTGTCGCGGTGGGGAAGGTGCCATCTACGGGCATAGCGCTCACGGGGAGCTGGTCGCCCTCTCCCAGGATGATCTTGCCGAGCACATCCCGTACATAAGCGGGCGCCTGGGGTGGCACTGGGTCTCGCCGGCTAAACTGGCTGGACACTTTTCCGGGAACCTTCACCTCATGTAAATTTTCCAGGGTCTTATCCACTGCCTCAAAGTTCTTCCTGACCACCGCTTCGCCACGCTTTCCGTAGGTGCGCTCGATGCTCTTCTTGATTTCCTCGATGGCCTGCTCGCGTGGCAAAACGCCGCTGATGGCGAAGAAGCAAGTCTGCATGATGGTGTTGATGCGGGCTCCCATACCGGTCTCCTTCGCAACCTCGTAGGCATTGATAACGTAAAAACGAAGTTCTTTTTCGATGATGGTTGCCTGAGTCTCTTGGGGCAATTGATCCCATACTTCATCCGGCCCGTAGATGCTGTTGAGTAGGAAGACTCCTTTAGGGACAGCGTATTTCAGAACGTCATAGCGCTCCAAAAAGGAGAATTGGTGGCAGGCAACGAACTGAGCCTGGCTGATCTGGTATGGAGCGCGAATGGGGCGAGGCCCAAAGCGGAGATGGGAGATAGTGACTGTGCCTGATTTCTTCGAGTCATATACAAAGTAACCCTGGGCATAGTTCTCAGTTTCTTCCCCAATGATGCGAATCGAGTTGTGGTTGGCGCCCACTGTGCCATCGGCTCCCAGGCCCCAGAAGACACACCGCACCGTCTCGGGAGATTCGATGGAAAAAGATGGATCATAATCCAGGCTGGTATGGCTGACATCATCATTGATGCCCACGGTGAAATGGTTCTTGGGCTCGAGCTTGAACATCTCGTCGAAGACACCTTTCACCATTGCTGGGGTAAATTCTTTGGAAGATAGGCCGTAACGGCCTCCTATGACACGCGCCGTGACCTTGCCCTTGCCCTCCGCCAGGGCATTCACGATGTCCATATAAAGGGGCTCGCCTGCTGCGCCGGGTTCTTTGGTGCGGTCCAGGACGGCGATCGTTTTCACGGTGGGAGGCAGAGCCTGCAAGAAGTGCTCAACAGAGAATGGGCGGAACAGACGTACCTTGACTACGCCAACTTTCTCGCCTTTGTTCGCCAGATACAAGGCAGTTTCAGCAGCGGTCTCTGCTCCCGAACCCATCAAAATGATCACCCGTTCTGCCTGGGGGTCGCCCTCGTAATCAAAAAGGTGATACTGGGTGCCGACCACCTGGGCAAACCTGTCCATCGTCTTTTGCACAAGGGCTGGGCAAGCCTGGTAGAAGGGATTGACAGTCTCGCGCCCCTGGAAGTACACATCTGGGTTTTGAGCTGTACCACGCAGGACAGGATGATCGGGCGACATAGCGCGGGCGCGGTGCGCATGGATATGTTCTTCATTAACAACCGCTCGTAGATCGTCATCGGTGAGTTCTTGGATCTTGTTAATCTCGTGTGATGTGCGGAACCCATCAAAGAAGTGCAAGAAAGGCACGCGCGACGCCAGGGAAGAGGCATGAGCGATCAGGGCGAAGTGATGGGCTTCCTGGACTGTACACGAGGCCAGCATGGCGAAACCCGTGCTGCGTACAGCCATCACGTCGGAGTGATCGCCGAATATGGAGAGTGCATGGGCAGCCAAAGTGCGCGCCGAAACATGGAAGACGGTCGGTGTCAATTCGCCGGCGATCTTATACATGTTGGGGATCATCAAGAGCAATCCCTGCGAGGCAGTAAAGGTTGTGGTCAGGGCACCGGTCTGAATTGCGCCATGCACAGCGCCGGCAGCTCCACCCTCCGATTGCATCTCAATTACCAACGGAACGGTTCCCCATAGATTGGTTTTTTTCGAAGCCGACCATTCGTCAGCAAACTCGCCCATTGGAGAGGATGGGGTAATGGGATAAATAGCAACTACCTCGCTGAGCTTAAAAGCAACGAGAGAGGTTGCCTCGTTCCCGTCAATCGTCACGACAGGTCTTGTCATTTCAAAGCTCCTTAGTCATTCGGTTACAACAACACCGCCTTGAGCCGGTGCCATTATGTATACACATACAGGATTTGGCGAACCGTCGTTCGAACAAACCACCGTTCGAGCCGAATCACCAAGGGTATAGTGTAGCCTTTTTCGCCCCGCTCTGACAGTTATATATGACATAGAAAAACCCTGTTAACTGTCATATTTCGGACAAAAGGTGGTGTATTAGCGAGGAAGTAATCTGCCAACTTGACCTGATTGGTATATGGCTATACAATGTCTGCCGCATAAGAAATCCGTAAGGTCAGGTAACAGAATCGATAACGGGATTTGTGCTATACTGTACCCATGAGTGCCGACCGGCATATATGGTATCTTTGGGCACGCAGGTTGCATCGCTGGGGGATGCAAGAGTTGGTAGCTTCTATACTGGAGGCTTTTGGATCCTTGACCATCCTGGGTGCACAGGCCATTCACATCAGCCAGCCGTTATTGAGCCAGGCATTCCCCGATGACCATCTTACTGCCCTGGCAGGCATGTTGGAAGACAGGCACGAAACCCAGGCCTTCATCGGCCTTTTACGGGAGGCAACCGCCGATTGAACCTGAATAATCTATTCGGTTTCATTTTTGTGTTAGTCTGCTTTGGCCTGGTGATCTACTTTGGTGTGGCTGCCCGTAACCGCCAGGCACGCGCTTGGCGCGAGATTCCCGCCTTCGGGAAACTACGGCGAGCAGTGGGGTTGGCAGTCGAAGCCGGCACGCGCTTGCATATCTCCATTGGTCGAGGTGCCATAAATAGCCCGCAAGGCGCATCAGGGCTGGCGGGAACAGTTCTGTTGGAGCGGCTTGCTCGCGCCGCCTCAATCGGGGACCGCCCCCCCATCGCCACCAGCGGTGATGGCTCTCTAGGCATCCTCAGCCAGGATACCCTGCGTAGCGCCTACCGCGTGATGGGCGTGGAAAACCAGTACGACCCAAACTCAGGTCGAGTAGCAGGGCTCACTCCATTCTCTTTCACTGCAGGGACCATGCCTATCATCCGCGACGAGCAGGTATCGATCAGTGTATTAGCTGGCAACTTCGGCAGCGAGGCTGTCTTAATGACGGATGCAGCTGAGCGCAGCGGTTCTCCCACGATTGGCGGCACCGATAATCTTTCCGGCCAAGCTGTGTTATACGCTGCTGCTGATGAAACCTTGATCGGTGAAGAGGTGTTCGCCGGTGGCGCATATCTGGGTGCTGGCCCGATGCACGAAGCCAGCCTCACCATGCAAGACTTTGTCCGGGCGTTAATTGTTCTCCTCATGATTATCGCCTCGGCCCTCAATTTGATTGGGATTGACATTATCAAATAGACAGGCATCATCGATGAGGACACCTTTATCCGCTGCTGTTGCTATCATTGTTGGTTTATTGATTCTTGCCGGTTACTTTTTTCCCTTCGGACCCCTGCTTTCGCTGAAAAACACCCTTATCCAATGGGCTATGATCCTGGCAGGTTTTGCCCTTCTTGTCGGGGTGGTTAACCTGATTAAAGTTCACTGGATCAAGATTAGAAAACGCAGCCCAGGGAGTATCTACAGCCTCATCCTGATCATTTCTCTAGCGGTAACCATCGTGGTGGCGGGATACTTCGGACCGGTTGCTTCTTCATCTCTCTGGATTTTCAATAACGTCCAGGTGCCCGTCGAAACAAGCTTGCTGGCGCTGTTATCTGTCCTTCTGATTTATGTCGTTGTGCGTTTATTACGCCGGCGACCGGATAGTATATCTATCCTGTTCATCGCCACTGTTTTCCTGGTCTTGTTGGGAACCGCTCCCTTATTTTTTATCGGCGAGGTGCGCGTCTTAACAGTGATTCGGAACTTTATCGTTCAAGTTCCTGCCGTGGCTGGAGCGCGCGGTATTTTACTCGGTGTGGCCCTCGGAGCGATTGCAACAGGGATTCGTATCCTGACGGGCGCAGACCGCCCATATGGGGGATGAGTAATGTCTGAAGTGCGTTGTCCCATGTGCGGTAAGGCAAACCCTCCTGAAACGGAAGTCTGCCAATTTTGCCAGGCGCGCATCACACCTCTTGTGCTTAACTCAACTTCAGACGATGTACCCCCCAACCCACAGGAGTCATCTGTTCCAGTACACATTGCCGAATCAGAGAAGCCTGATTGGCTGGATGACCTCCGCCAGGACGACGAAGCTGCTGCTGAAGAGGGTGAAGAGTCCGGCATGCCGGAGACAAATGCCTCAGATGAGGGATCTCCTCATGAAGAAGAACACCCCGAAGAAGCTGGCGAGGAGGGGAGAGAGATCCCTGATTGGCTGGCTGGTCTGGGCGCAGAAGAGAAGCCTACTGAACCCGAGGAGGGCAAGGTTAGCGGTGAAGAAGAAATCCCTGGATGGTTGGCCGAGCAAGAGGAGCCCTCGGAGGAACTAGCAGCTACCCCTCAAGAAACTCCGTTTGAAGAGGCTGCCTTGCCGGAGTGGTTTTCTGCCCAAGAATCGGAAGAGCCTGAACCTGAAGGGGAGCCTGCGCCGCTCCCGGACTGGCTAGCGGAAGAAGAAGCAGGAATTCCAGAAGAAGCCCAGCAAGAGGAAGGATTGCCCGATTGGTTGACTGCCTTCACTGCCGCCGAAGCCCTGGAAGGCGTTCAACCAGAGGGCGTTTCCCCAGCAGAAAGTGAAATCCCTTTCCTGCCCCACGAAGATAGCGTAGAGGCAGGCACGGGAGAAGGCATAGAAGAAGGCACACCAGACTGGCTGAAAGAGCTTGAGCCTGCCTCCCTCGAAGATCAAGCGGAGGGAGTTACCCCAGCCCTGATCGTCGGCGCTTTGACCCAAGAAACCCCTGTTGAAGAAGCCCAGGAAGCTTTCGATATAGTTGACTTGTCGGAGTTGCCCGATTGGTTCACTGAGGTCTCTGCCGCAGAAAAAGCTGAGGGCGCTCAGCCCGAGGCTGTGGAAGAGGAACCGGCCTTGGTTTCAGCCGAGCTGCCAGAGTGGCTGGAAGCCATGCGTCCAGTCCAGGCAGAAACGCTCCAAGCGACTATCGAAGGAGAAGAACTTACCCCCGAAGAAAAGATGGGCCCTCTGGTGGGGATGCGGGGAGCTTTACCTTCTCAGCCGTCAGCTATCCACTATCGAAAGCCACCTTCTTACTCGGCCAAGTTGCAGGTATCTGAAACCCAGCAGGCTCACATCGCCTTACTGGAAGAACTCCTCTCCACAGAGGGTGCCGCCAGGGCTCTTCCCCAAAAGGCAGCTATCTCCTCTAGAGATGTTATCCGGCTGGTCATTGCCGGGGTGCTCTTATTGACGGTATTACTAGCCTTGTTGATCGCCGAACCGCGCACATCCATGCCAGACCCCCAGTTTATCTCTCCGGAGATCATGGATTTAAGCGAGATCATTTCAGGTGTGCAATTCGATGCCCCCGTCCTGGTAGCGTTCGATTATGAACCGGGTTTTTCTGGCGAAATGGACGCAGCTGCTGGTGCAGTTATTGAAGACCTGGTCGATCAGGGGGCGTATCTGACCCTGGTTTCCACCCATCCATCTGGCCCATTACTAGCCGAACGGGCTGTTCAGATGATCAACCAGGCTCAGGATTTAGAGTATACGTCTTATGCAAATCTCGGTTATATCCCCGGAGGAATGACCGGGCTGGCCGCTTTCGCCAGCAACCCCCACACGGCCTCTCCGATCGACCTGGCAACCGTCAGCGACCCCAGCCATGTAAGTGGCTGGTCCGAACCGGCTCTCTCGGGTGTTACGGATGTGTCTGATTTCGCCCTGGTGGTCGTCCTGACCGAGGATGCTGACACTGCCCGCGGATGGATCGAGCAGGTATGGCCTTTATTGGCCGAAAAGAACAAGCCCCTGGTCATGGTCACCAGCGCTCAAACCGAGGCCGTCGTCCGCCCCTATTATGAGAGCGACCCCAAACAGGTGGGAGGCTTTTCATCAGGATTGGCTGGTGGAGCTGCCTACGAAAGTCTGGTTGGAACCGGTGGCCTGTCAGGCCAATATTGGGACGCCTTCAGCGCAGGATTATTAGCTACAGAAGTATTGATCCTCTTGGGCAGTTTGGTCAGTTTGGGAGTAGTCTCCACCTCTTCCCATAAATCCTCCAAAGGGGAGGATGTAAAGTAATGCTCCAGAACCTGCCGGATCTCGTCGGGATGTCGCTGGGATTTGCCCTCACGGTCATGGTGTTTTCCTATATTCTGGGCGACAATCCATTTTTTCGTTTTGCACTGTATTTATTCGTTGGTGTAGCCTCAGGATATGCAGCGGTACTGGTATTCTATAACGTCATCCTGTACCAGCTCATTCTGCCTTTGGTGGATAAAGGTGGATTATCCATTGTCGTATGGGTACCGCTATTGGCAGGCATCTGGTTGATTATCACCAAAGTTTCGCCTCGCCTGAATCGGCTGGGCAACCCGGTGATGGCCTATTTGGTCGGCGCGGGCGCAGCCGTGATTATCGGTGGAGCTGTTTTGGGGACACTCCTCCCCCAGATAGATGCCACTGCTGGCCTGTTTGACCTTCAGGTTGATGTAGAAAACGGAGGTAGCATCATCACGACAGTGTTATACGGGTTGGTCATTCTGGTTGGTGTCATCACGTCTCTCGCGTTTTTCCATTTTGGCGTGCGTACGAAAGCCGATCAGTCGTCCCCAAAAAGGTTGCCTTGGATTGAAAGTTTGGCTAAGATTGGCCAGATATTCATTGTAATTACTCTGGGGGCGATTTTCGCCGGGGTCTACTTGGCCTCATTGACCGCTTTGATTGAGCGTGTACAATTTGTTATTAATTTATTCCTTCCACTGCTGCCCTAGTCATCATGACGACCTCCTTGATGGATTCTGATTCTCTGCTGGCTATAGATGTAGGAACGACTACTACTCGCGCCATGTTCTTCGATGTTGTGGATGGGCGCTACCGTTTTCTCGCCTCTGGTTCTGCGCCTACCACTGCTGGAGCTCCATTCTGTGACGTTCGAGAGGGTGTATGGGATGCCCTGGATAAACTGCAGTCCGTCATGGGGCGCACTTTGGTGGGTCAGGAACATAAGCTCATCATCCCCAGCCAGATGAACCATACCGGAGTGGATACCTGCGTGGTAACTTTTTCAGCTGGCCCGCCTATTAAGGCAGTGGCGGTGGGGTTGTTAGATGAGGTGTCTGCCGAAAGCGCCCAACGGCTGGCATCCACCACCTATGCCCAGGTGATGGATAAAATCAGCCTGACTGACAGGCGAAAATCCTCTGCCAGGATTGATGCCATCCTGAAGCTGCGCCCCGACTTGATCGTCGTTGCTGGAGGGACCGACAATGGAGCTTCAAAGTCCCTGTTG
>Ga0233417_10000569_pt1 | contig 11196 bp, 8 predicted proteins | sample Sed_MG_FD_189023 | JGI IMG/M metagenome (GOLD analysis project Ga0233417, IMG submission 189023) | Sediment microbial communities from Lake Towuti, South Sulawesi, Indonesia - Sediment_Towuti_2014_0.5_MG | ecosystem: Environmental > Aquatic > Freshwater > Lake > Sediment | place: Indonesia... | reverse complement strand
ACGGCGAGATGGCCATCGACTGGAACACCGTCATCTTCAAGATGCTCACCATCAAGGGTATCTACGGCCGCGAGATGTACGAGACCTGGTACAAGATGACCATGATGATCCAGTGTGGCCTGGATATCACCCCGGTGATCACCCACCGCTTCCACTACACCGAGTACGAGAAAGCCTTCGAAGTGATGCTCTCCGGCCAGGCCGGCAAGGTCATCCTCGAATGGGGTGAGGCTTAAACTGGGGCCACAAACCGGGCCACCGGTTCACCGTATTTAGCCCGCCTCGTATGCCTGGTCCGCTGCGAATGACAGGGAATGGCCCTCGCGGGCCAGGTCGCGGACGTCAGCGACTTCCTTTTGCAGTGCGTTGCGGTAGACAAGTATGTCCGTGCCGCAGGAGACTACATTAAAGCCCAGGCGCAGCCATTGGGCGGCCAGTTCCATGTTGGGGGGTTGAACCGCGGCGGCTTTTCGATTGTAGCGGGCCGCCTGAAGCACGGAGCGGAGAGCCTCGACGAACCGCGGGTCCTGGAACCTCCCCGGAATGCCTAAGGACTGCGACAGGTCGAAGTGGCCCACCCACAAGACGTCCACACCGCTGACGCCGGCGATGGCCTCGGCGTTGAACACACCCTGTTGCGACTCGATCTGGCAGATGACGGTGGTATTCTCGTTGGCCATGCGGAAGTACAACTCCGGCTCGGGCACGACGTAATCCGTGTGCGCCATGCCCAACCCCACGCCGCGCGATCCGATGGGGGCATACTTCACCGCATTGACGATGGCCCGGGCCTGCTCGGCAGTTTCGACATTGCCCACCATGACACCCAGGGCGCCCGCGTCCATCGCACGCGCCAGGAAATGGTAGAGGTTCTGCGGCACACGCACAAAAGGGGTGATGTCAGTTGCCTTGAACCAGCTCAGCAAGTCGGCTACGCGTTCCATGTCAAAGCTGGTGTGTTCCATATCCAGGACGACGAAGTCGAGGCCGGCGGTTTCCAGAATTCTGGCGATGCCGCGCGTGCCGAACTCCATGATCATGTGGCCGACCGGCACACCGCCTTCAGCGAGCACCTTACGGAAACGGTTTGCCTTCACGACTGCCTCCTCTGACGGCCCGCCTCCTCCGGACCAAGGCCATCAGGCGTCCTCCGACCCTTGCTCCTACTTCTCGGCCTCGAGCATCTTCTTGACCTGGAGCAGTTCTTCTTTGCGTTCCTTGCTCACCGTAGGATAGCTGAGATTCAGGCCGCGCATTGTATCGTACATGACGGCGCCGACGCACAGCCGCGTGAACCACTTATTGTCGGCCGGGATGATGTACCAGGGCGCCCACTTCGTGCTGGTATTGTTGAATACATCTTCGTACGCCTCCGTGTAGGCCTGCCAGAATTGGCGCTCTTTGGCGTCGGCGAGCGAGAACTTCCAGTTCTTTTCCGGGCGGTTGATTCGCTCCAGGAATCGCTTCTTCTGTTCGTCCTTGGAAACGTTCAGAAAGAACTTCAGCACGATAATCCCGTTTTCCACGAGGTACTTCTCGAGGTTGTTGATCTCCTGGAAGCGCCGCTCAAAGATCTTCTTCCCTTTCGCCTCGGGCGGCAATTGCTGGCGCTCGAGGATGGACTGGTGCACGCGCACCACCAGCACTTCTTCGTAGTAGGAACGGTTGAAAATCCCGATGCGGCCCCGCTCCGGCAAGGCCTTCAAGGACCGCCAGAGGTAGTCGTGGTCTAATTCTTCGGCGGACGGCGCCTTAAAGCTGTACACCTGGCAGCCTTGGGGGTTCAGGCCGGACATGACGTGCTTGATGGCCCCGTCTTTACCGGCTGCGTCCATGGCCTGGAAGATAGCCAGGAGCGCATAGGTATTCTGGGCGTAGAGTTTGTCTTGAAACTCCGCCAGCAACCCTATGCCTTCCGCCAGTTTGGCTTGGGCCTCGGCCTTCTTCAGGCCCTTGGGAACCCAGCCGGGGTCGTAGTCTTTGCGCAAGGAGATGCGGCCGTTTGCGGGCACAATTAGCTTCTTGAGCAGCGCCTCGATTTTCATTTGGTGGTTTCCTCCCGCCGCCGTCAGGTCCAGCACGGCTGGCTTGAAAAGTATATCTCAGCGCATAGCCTCGCTGAGCCGGTGGGCCCCATCGACTCCGCCCGCCCTACTGGAACATAGCGGCGGCACTATCCGCGAAATCCAGCACCAGCGAGGGGAAGATTCCCAAAAGGAGAGTCGCTGCTGCTGAAGCCCAAAGTGCGGTGCGAGTTCCCGCCGTGAGAGGGATCAAGCCTTCGGACGCTTCGCCGGGCTCGCGCATGTACATGACCACCAGGATGCGCAGGTAGTAATAGGCGGCCACGGCACTGTTCAGTAGCCCTAGAATTGTAAGCCAGATCAGCTTCGATTCCAGGGCGGCCCGGAAAATGTAGAACTTCCCGAAGAAGCCTCCCGTCAGCGGGATGCCGATGAGCGACAGCAGAAAGATGGTCAGTAGTGCAGCCAGCCCGGGGTGCCGCGTGCCCAGTCCCGCCAGGTCGTCCACCTGCACATAGCGCTCGCCTTTACGCGCGAAGTGCCCGATAACGGCGAACGCGCCGACGTTCATGAAAGAATAGGCGGCGAGGTAGAACATGGCTGCTGCGGTCCCCACTTCGGAGTGCGCGGCCAAGGCCACCATCACATAGCCGGCGTGCGCGATCGAGGAGTATGCCAGCAGGCGCTTGACGTTAGTTTGGGTCAGCGCGGCAAAATTCCCGATGATCATGGTCAGGAGGGCGGAGCCCCATACGATGTCCTCCCAAGCCGCCGTGATGGGGGCGAACGAAGTCATGTAAATCCGCAGGAATATGGCGAACGCCGCGGACTTGGGCCCGGCCGAGAGAAAAGCGGTCACTGGCGCTGGGGCGCCCTGGTACACGTCGGGCGTCCAGATCTGAAACGGCGCGGCGGATACCTTGAAGGCCAGGCCCACGAACATGAGGGCCGCCGACGCCCCAACCAGCAGCCGGGAAGGCATCCGCTCCCCGCCGGAGAGTATCTGGCGGATCTCCATCAGATTCGTGGAACCCGTGCCGCCGTAAATGAGCGCAATTCCGTACAACAGGAAGGCCGTGGCGAAGGAGCCGAGCAGAAAGTACTTCACTGCGGCTTCAATGGCGCGCTTGTCTTCGCGCAGGTAGCCGGCCAGGATGTAGGTGGCGATCGAGGATGTCTCCAGGCCGATGAACATCATAATCAACTCATTGGCCGTCACCATGATGCTCTGGCCCGCAATCGAGAACAGGATCAGCGCGTAGTACTCCCCAGTCTCGACCTTTTCCCGCTCCATGTAGTGGAACGAGGCCAGCACGGTGAGGATTCCCACCGTGAAGACCAGCAGCCGGAAAAACGTGGCGAAGCCATCCACGACGGCCATGCCGCCGAATGCGATCCCGGGCGTCAAGCCGGAGTACACCGCGCCGGCCATGGCGGTGGCCAGGCCGGCCAGGGCGATGCTGCCCAGTACGTGGTTGTGGCGTTGGCGCGCGACGGGCGCCAGAACCATCACCAACGTGCCGAAGACGGCCAGGATGATCTCCGGAAGGTAGCGAATGAGGTCGGTCAGAGAGGGGAGCGCGCTAGCGGGCACGCGGCACCTCCTGAACGCGGGCCAGCGGGGCGGGCGAACTGCGGTCCACCTTGTACTCCAGGTGGCTCTCGACAGTCCAGCGGATCACCGCATTGGCCGGGCCGATAGCGCCCAGGAACGGCCGGGTGTAGGTTCCCAGCCACACCATCATCACGATCATGGGAAGGATGGCGGCCCACTCGCGCGGGCTCAGGTCGTACATGTGGGACTGGACCTCCTCCGGCGCCGGGCCGAAGAACGCCCGCTGGTACAGCCACAGCATGTAAACAGCGGAGAGGATCACGCCGAGGGCGGCGCAGATGGCCCACTTGAAGTTCACCAGCGCCGCCCCTTGCAGCACCAGAAACTCGCCCACAAAGTTGTTGAGCATGGGCAACCCGACACTAGCCAGGGTGGTGATCATGAACACGATCGCCAGGTTCGGGGCAGGTGTCGAGACGCCGCCGTACGCCGCGATCTCCAGCGAATGCCTGCGCTCGTACATGTACCCCACCAGCATGAACAGCGCGCCCGTCGAGATGCCGTGATTCAACATCTGGTAGACAGCGCCGTCCATGCCGAACTGGTTGAACGAGAAGATTCCCAGCACAACAAAGCCCAGGTGGCTGACCGAAGAATAGGCCACCAGTTTCTTCATGTTGGGCTGGACCATGGCCACCAGCGCGCCGTAGATGATCCCGACGATCGCCAGGAAAACCACCCAGGGCGCGGCCTCCCGCGAAGCGGTCGGGAACATCGGCAGGCAAAAGCGCAACAGCCCGTAGGTCCCCATCTTCAGCATGACCGAAGCCAGCATGACCGAGCCGGCCGTAGGGGCTTCCACGTGCGCGTCGGGAAGCCAGGTGTGCAGCGGGAACAGTGGCACTTTGATGGCGAAGGCGATAAAGAAGGCCAGGAACAAGTAAAACGACTGCGCGCTGGTCAGCGCCAGCTCTCCGCTGTTCAGTTTGTCGAGGATTAGCACGTAGTCGAAAGTCTTCGCCTGGAGGTAAAGATAAATGATCGCGGCCAGCATCAACACCGAGCCTGCCATGGTGAACAGGAAGAACTTCACGGCGGCGTAGATGCGGCGCTCGTGCCCCCAGATGCCGATGAGGAAGTACATCGGCACCAGCGAGACCTCCCAGAACACATAGAACAAGAACAGGTCCAGGGCCGCGAACACGCCCACCAAGCCCACTTCCAGCAGCAGCAGGAAGGCATAGAATTCCTTGACGTGGTGATCGATGTGCCGCCAGGAAACCAGGATCCCGATGGGCGTCAGGAAGGTGGAAAGCAGCACCAGCCAGACGCTCACGCCGTCCAGGCCCACGTGATAGCGGATCTCGGGACTGGAGATCCACACTGTGTCGGTCTCAAACCGGAAGACAGTGTGCGGGGCCGAAAAGCCGGACGTCAATCCCAGAGACACCACGAAAATGAGGAGCGAGATGGCCAGGCTCGCCTTGCGGATGGCGCCGTGGTTGTCCTTGGGGAAGAACAGCAGGAGTACAAATCCCACCGCCGGCAGCGCGACCACTAAGTTGAGCAGGTTCATCGCGCGCCTCCCAGAACGGTGATGGCTAGAATGGCCAGAATCGAGCCGAACAGGACCCAAGCGGCGTAACTGGTAATGCTGCCCGATTGCAGATACCGCAACACGCCCCCCACGCTGCGGGAAACCGAGCCGATGCCGTTGGCCGTGCCGTCGATGAGCCCCACGTCGGCCCCACGCCAGAGCAGGTCGCGGGAACCGTTCACCACCGGTTTGACGATGAGCGCGTCGTAGACTTCGTCAATCCGGTACTTGTCGTAAAGCAGCCGGTAGGCGCGCCCGAACTGCCGGGCCAGCGCGTCGGGCAAGCCGGGCCGGGCCACGTAGAACAGCCAGGCGATCGCGATCCCCGCCAACCCTGACGCCGTGGCGATGAAGACCAGCGAGGGATCGTGGCCGCCTTCCTGGCGCCCGAACACAGGCTCGAGAAAGCCCGGCACGTTGAGAAACCCGCCCGCCAGCGACAGCACCCCCAGCGCCACCAGCGGAAGTAAGATCACCGGCGGCGATTCATGCGGATGATGATGCCCGCGGTAAGCGCCGAAAAACGTCAAGAAGATCGCCCGGAACACGTAGAACGCCGTCATCCCCGCCGTAATCACGCCCACCCAAAACAACGCAGGCGAGTGATGGTAGGCGGCCACCAGGATCTCGTCTTTGCTGAAGAAGCCGGAAGTGAAGGGGAATCCGGAAATGGCCAGAGCGGCCGCCAGGAGCGTCAGGAAAGTGACGGGAGCGCTCTTGCGCAGGCCGCCCATGTGCCGCAGGTCCTGCTCCCCGCCCAGCGCATGAATCACGCTGCCCGCGCCGAGGAACAGCAGCGCCTTGAAGAACGCGTGGGTCACCAGGTGAAAGATGCCCGCTGAAAACGCGCCCACACCCACGCCCAGGAACATGTAGCCCAGTTGCGACACGGTCGAATAGGCGAACACGCGTTTGATATCGTTCTGCACCAGGCCGATGCTGGCGGAGAAGATTGCCGTCGCCAGCCCGACCCAGGCCACGGCTTCCATGGCGATGGGCGCGTGCAGGTAGATCACTGACGCGCGCGCCGTCATATAGACACCCGCGGTGACCATAGTGGCGGCATGGATCAGAGCCGAGACCGGCGTAGGGCCTTCCATGGCGTCCGGCAGCCAGACGTAGAGCGGGATCTGAGCGGACTTGCCGCAGGCACCGACCAGCAACAGCAATCCGATCAGGGTGAGCGCGCCGAACCCCTGCTCGGCCGGCAGTTGCGCCACCGTTGGGAACACCTTGGCGAAGTCCAGGCTGCCAAAATTCACCACAATCAGGAACATGCCCAGCGAGAAGCCGAAATCGCCGATCCGGTTCACGATGAACGCCTTCTTGCCGGCATCCGAGGCGCTCTTCTTCAGGAAGTAGAATCCGATCAGCAGGTAGCTACATAGCCCGACGCCCTCCCAGCCCACGAACAAAACCAGGAAGTTGGCGCCCAGCACCAGGATCAGCATGAAGAACATAAACAGGTTCATGTAGGCGAAAAAGCGGTAGTAGCCGCCCTCGTGCCACATGTACCCGATAGCGTAAATGTGGATCAGCAGCCCGATGCCCGTCACTACCATGAGCATCACCGCCGTCAGCCGGTCCACCGCCAGATCGAAGCCGATGCGCAGGCCGTGCCCAAACATCGTGTCGCTCTCAAACCATGTGAAGTACTGCTCGACGTGGGCCGACTCCAGCGGCAGCAGGCCCAGGATTGTCTTCACCGTCCACAGAAACGAAAGCAGAACGGAGCCAATGGCCACCACGTTGACGGCCGTCTTGGAAAAGCGGCGGCCGGCTATGCCGTTGATCAGAAAGCCCGCCAGGGGCAGCGCGGGGATGAGCCAGAAATGGTGCATGGAATTAGAGCTTCATCGAGTTCACTTCATCGCTCAGCAGCGTCTGCCGGCTCCGGAAGACCGCGAGAATGATAGCCAGGCCCACCGCGGCTTCGGCCGCCGCCACCACCATCACAAAGAATGAGTAGATGTGCCCGTCGACTTGCTTCAGTTCGTAGGAAAAAGCCACGAAGCTGAGATTGACCCCATTGAGCATGAGCTCGATGCACATGAACGCGGTGATGAGGTTGCGCCGGATGACGAAGCCCGTCACCCCCAGGACAAAGAGGATCACGCTCAGCGTCAGGTACCAGGAGAGCGGGACGGCGGTGAGACTCGTCATGGCTAGTGGATCTCCTTCCGAGCCAGGACGACAGCGCCCAGAATGGCAATCAGGATCAGGATCGAGGTCACCTCAAACGGCAGCACATAATCGGTGAACAGCTTCCGCCCAACGTCCAGCGCCGTCCCGCCCGTGAACTTCCCGAAGGCCACCCCGGCGCCGGGTGGCAGGACCCGGTGGACGATGAACGCCAGCAGGCCGGCCAAGGCGACGATCAGGGGAATCCCCAGTGTCCTGGAAAGCTTCGGCCCCATGGCCACTGGCTCCCCCTCCGCATTCAGCAACATGATTACGAAGACGAACAGCACCATGATCGCCCCCGCGTAGACGATAATTTGCGCGGCGGCGATGAATTCCCCACCCAGCAGCAGGTACAGCACCGCCAGCGATCCCATGACGCCCACCAGCGACAGGGCACTCGAGATGGGGTGGGTCTGAAGCACCAGGTTGATCGCGCAGGCGACGGCCACGAAGGCGAATGTTAGGAACAGAATCAAGTCCATAGTTACTCGCCGGAGAGGGCCACCACCAAACCGGTAAACAGCAGGTTGGCGACCGACAGGGGGAAAAGGAACTTCCAGGTGAAGCCCATTAACTGGTCGTAGCGGAAGCGGGGCAGCGTGCCGCGCACCCACATGAACAGGAACAGGATGGCGCCCGTCTTGGCGGCGAACCAGAAAACGGGGGTGAGGTAGGTCTGGAGCAAAGGCACCCCGAATGCGATCCCCACCGCGAAGAACGCCAGGGAGACGACGGGCAGGCTTCGCCGGTCGCGCCCTCGCGCGGGATTCAAGCCATGATACAGGCTCACAGCGGCGGCCGTGAGGAATACCAACACGGGCACGTAATCGGAACCCCACCCGGCGGGAAACGGAGGATGCCAGGCACCCAGAAACAGCAGCGTAGCGAAAGCCGTGATGGTGATCATATTGGAGTACTCCGCCATGAAGAACGCGGCGAACTTCATGCTGCTGAACTCCGTGTGGAAACCGGCCACCAGTTCGTTTTCGGCCTCGGGAAGATCGAAAGGAAGGCGGTTGGTCTCGGCGAAAGCCGCCACCAGGAAGATCAGGAAGCCGATCACCTGCGGCGCTGGCCACTGGAAGACAAACCACCTGGGGATGAAGCCCAGATAGAAGCCGGCTTGCGCCTCACCGATTTCACGCAGGCTCAGGGAATTGGCCATCAACAAAGGGGCCACCACCGCCATCGCCAGGGGTAACTCGTAGCTGATCATCTGCGCGGAAGCGCGCAGCGAACCCAACAGCGAGTACTTGTTGTTGGAGGCCCATCCTCCCAGCGCTACGGCATACACGCTCAATGAGGAGATGGCCAGCAGGAACAATACGCCGAAACCCAGGTCCGTGAGCTGCATCAAAGTGCGCTGGCCGAACACGCTGACCTCCGGGCCGAAGGGGATCACCGCGATCGCTATGAGCGAGAGCATGACGGCCAGGAACGGGGCAAAGGGATAAAAGAAGCGGTTGACGTAGGGAGGGAGGAGGTCCTCCTTGGTCATGAGCTTGATAACGTCGGCGAGGGGTTGCAGGAGCCCGTGCGGGCCCACCCGGTAGGGACCCTGCCGCAACTGGATGTGGGCCAGTATTTTTCGCTCGGCCCATTGCAAGTAGGCCAGCGAGGTCAGCAGCACCAGCGCCACCACGCCGGCCTTAATGAGCGTGAGCAGGTAGAAGTTCATCTTCCTCGGTTCATGACGGGGCGGGCATCAGGGTTTCGCTGGTACGTAAAGAGCCCCCGGCGCCTCGATCACCGAAACAAGCGTCCGGCTGTAACGGCCCAGAGTCCCGGAAGTGAAGAGCGTGTCCCCGGCAGACTCGATCAGTTCGGGTGGCGTCTCCACCGACACGCGGCCGTTCGCTGGCTGGCTCTGCGCCCCACCGCCCGCTGCCAGCACTGGCAACGGAACATTATAGCCGTCCACCGACGCCTGGATCTCTTCCCAAACCGCCTGCGGCGTCCACGCCCCGAGGGACACCCCCATCTCGCGAGCCAGCAGCCCCATGATCTCCAAGTCGGGTTTGGCCCCCATGGTCTCCAGGGCCTTCCTCAGCCGCTGGATTTCTCCGCACACGTTGGTGACCGTCCCTGATTTCTCGTATGCTGAGGCGGCGGGGAAAACCACGTCGGCGGCCTGAGCGGTCTCGGTGAGGAACAGCTCGTGCACCACCAGGAAAGCGCTTCTTGCGGCGAGTTGACGTTTCTCCAATGGATTTGCACCCACCACCCAGAGCACGTCGAGATCCTCGGATGCCAGCATCTCGGGAAGAGTGAGCCCGGGCGCTGCGCCGGAATGCCTTACGGGCTGGTAGCCGGGCAGCAGGTCCGGAAGCAGGCCCATGTCCAGGGCGCCACGGGAGTTCGAGTAGTCCACCAGGCAGACGTACTTCACCGGGAGCCCCAGGGAATCGCCGAAGGCCACTAGCTCGCGCACTGCCTGGCCTTTGAGAGCGGCACCGAACAGGATCACCAATTCCGGTTCCGCAGCCAGCTCGCTGCGCAGCGACTCGACCCCTTGCAGCTCTTCGCCTTCCGCCGCTCGCACCCGCCGGTGGGAATATTGGTCCTCGCGCACCGGACCCCGGGTTACGGTGTAAACACGCGCCTTATGGTGTCGCCAGTTGGCTCGAATCTGGAAAGCCAGCAGGGGGTGCTGCTGCGCGAGATCACTGCCGGCGATCAGAACCGCCCTGGAGGAGTACAGGTCGGCCGTGCTCGCCAGGGACGCGGCACGTCCGTTGAGAGCGTCCAACAGCGTGACCACGTCACCGGTGCGATGGTGATCGATGTGGTTGGTCTTCAGGACCTGACGTGCGAACTTTTGCAAGTAGTAGTTCTCTTCATTGCTCGTGCGGCACGAGCCGATCACACCGAACTTGCCGTTGCGGGCGATGACCTCTTGGAACCGGGCGGCGACTGCGCGCAGCGCCTTCTGCCAGGAGACCGGCTCGAGTTTCCCGTCGAGGCGCATGAACGGGGATTGCAGCCGCTCCGGATGTTCGGTGAAGTCGTTTGCATATCGCCCCTTGATGCACAGGAACTCACCGTTGAGGCCGGAGCGGTCGCGGTTGTTGCCCCGGATGATCCGGTTGTTGCGTATACCCAGAGTGGTTTTGCAGCCGTCCGCGCAATGGGTGCAGATCGTGCCCACATGGTTCATCTCCCACGGGCGTGCCTGATAGCGGTAGATGCCGCTGGTCAGGGCGCCCACGGGGCAGATATCGATGCAAGCGCCGCACTCGTCGCACTCCAGATGGCCGCCCCGGTTGGGGCCGATCTCGGAATACGCCCCGCGGTTGACGATCCCCAGTGCTCCCACACCCAGTCCTTCGTTGCAGATGCGCACGCAGCGGTAGCACAGGATGCAGCGCGGGGCGTCGAAGTACACCACCGGCGACCACTGCTTCTCCTCCACGTGGTGCTTCCGCTCGCTGAAGCGGCTCTCCCCCGCCCCGTACCGGAACACCATGTCCTGCAATTCGCACTCGCCGCCCTTGTCGCACACCGGGCAATCCAGGGGATGGTTGGTCAGCAGGAACTCCAGGGTGTATTTCCTGGCCTCGACGACTTTAGGTGAAGTGGTGTGCACCACCATGCCTTCGGAGACGGGCAGCGTGCAGGCGACCAGCAGCTTGGGCGCACGCTCCACTTCGACCAGGCACATGCGGCAGGCCGCCTGAAGCGACAGCCCCTCGTAGTAGCAGAAGGCGGGAATCTCGATACCCTCGCGCCGGGCCGCGTCTATCACCAGCGTGCCCGCAGGGGCTTCGACCGCTTTGCCGTCGATGGTGAGATGAACCAGGTTGGACATCACACCACCGCCAAGGGAGCCGTTTCTT
>Ga0233417_10000568_pt1 | contig 11200 bp, 11 predicted proteins | sample Sed_MG_FD_189023 | JGI IMG/M metagenome (GOLD analysis project Ga0233417, IMG submission 189023) | Sediment microbial communities from Lake Towuti, South Sulawesi, Indonesia - Sediment_Towuti_2014_0.5_MG | ecosystem: Environmental > Aquatic > Freshwater > Lake > Sediment | place: Indonesia... | reverse complement strand
CATCTGCGCTCCCCACCCCCTCCCACCAACACCTGCTCCACCTCCAGGCCCTGGCCGTCATCCTGGAAGGACATAAGCACCCGATCTGCCTGAAAGTCGAGGCGGAGGGTGGCTGCCCCAGCCTGCGCGTGTTTCTCGATGTTGTTGATAGCCTCCTGGGCAATCCGAAAGAGAGCAGTTTCAATCTCGGGAGGCAGCCGCCGCTGGGAGCCGCTGACCTGAAAATCCAGCGCCATCCCCTTGGCCTCCAGGCGTGTCTCGGCGTACCAGCGGATGGCAGGCACCAGGCCCAGGTCGTCCAACAGCGCGGGCCGCAGGTCGAGGATCAAGCGGCGCAGCGCCTTCAACGCGTCAACCGTCAGCGCCTGGGTGCGGTCCAGGCGCTCCTTGTGCCAGGCTAAATCGTCCGGCAAGGCCTGGCTGGCCTGGTCGAGAATCACCGTCAAAGCGGCCAGGGTCTGCGCCCACTCGTCGTGCAGCTCGCGCGCGATCCGTTTGCGCTCCTCCTCCTGGGCGCTGATGGTTTTCTGCAACAGATACCCGCGCTCTTCCGAGAGGCGGCGCAGTTCGTCAGCCTGGGCGCTCACCTGTTCCTCCAGCACGGCCTTATCCTGTAGGCCCTGTGCCATCTGGTTGAACGCCTCGGCCAGGTTCCCAATCTCGTCGCTACCCTGCTTGACGATGCGCTGGCCAAAATCCCCCTGACCAATGGCCCTGACGACTTGGGCCATACGTGCCAGTCGGCTGACAACCAGGTAGTTGACCGCCAGGTTCACTGTCAATGCGCTGGCGGTCAAGGCACCGACGACGAGGAGGAGTGTATCTCGAAGACCCAGGGCCAGATTGCGCTCCACCTCAGCCATTGACAGGTCAGTAATAAGCACGCCGGTCAGGCGGTTACCCGGGTCGTGGCACACGGTGCAGGCGGGTTCATTCTCTAGCGGGTTGCAGTTGCGTAAAACACGCTCGCCGGAAGCGGCTGTCATGATGACGCTGTTCCCTGGATGCGGTTTGCCCGGCGTATGACATACCTGACAGCCCGGATCGCTCAGGGACATGCTCGTCCCAACCTCCTCCCGGTGAGGAGCATAGCGGATTTCGCTCTGCAGGTTGACCAGGAAGATGGTCTCCACGCCCCCTGTATCAGCCACATCGTCGACCATTTGCTGAACCGCAGCCAAGTCCCGCGTTAGCATGGCGTGTCGCAGGCTGCCCTCAACCATCTGGCCCAGATTGGTAGCGGATCGCTCCAGGAGCTCGATCTGTAGTTCGCGCTGACGCGTGTACTGCAAGTAAGAGAATAGAGCCAGGACGAAGACCAGGGGCAGGATGACCACCATCCCCACTTTGAAGCGCAGGGTACTGAAAAGCTGTCTGCCGAGTTTTATTAACTTCATGGCTGAGCAGTGCCCGCAACCGTATGGCGCTTGGTTGACTCACAGTAAATCAACAAACTCTTCAATCGTCGGCTCAGCCTTGCGGATCTGGTCCCGCAAGAGCCCAGGTCCTAATGCACGGTGCAAGGGGATCGACAGTGTGTAGATGGAACCGGGCTTGATCAAAACGACATGGCTGCCGCGCTGGCCGGCTACTTCTCATCCTGCCTTCTCAAACGCCCGCACCGCTTCCCGACCCGAGATGCGCGGCAGCTTAGGCATAGATGGAAACCTCAACCTCCCGGCTTTCGATGGTGAGCGGCATGCCCTGCTCGCGCCGCACTTCCAAACAGAGCTGGATGGCCTCCCGGATGTTTTGTAATGCCTCTTCCTCAGTCTTGCCCTGGCTCATACAGCCGGGAATGACCGGGCACTCGACCACATACCACCCTTCTTCGTCCTGATAAATGGTCACGGGAAGCTTCATGACTCTCATCTTCTCACCTCAGTTATCATGATAGAGGCCTGCAAAAGAACCTGGCATGCGTCGTAGTGATATGACGAGTTTACTATGGGCGTAATCGCCTGTCAATAAACGGCCTGGTTTCTGGGGTTCCAGTTATTTGCGGTGGGTGGGGTGCAATCTCACTGCCGAGCCAACTCACCGACCACGGACAGCAACCGTTCCACTTCCCCCAGCGTATTGTAATGGGCGATGCCCACCCGCACCATGCCCCCGCTCTCCTCAACCCCGAGTCTCTCGGTGACGACCAACGCGTAGTAGTTGCCGTCCCACACAAAGATGCCTTCCTGTCCCAGCCGCTTGGCCACCTGGCGCGGCGTATAGCCGTCCAGTGTGAAGGCCACCGTCGGCGCACGCTGGTCGAAGCGATCAGAGTCGGTGATGCCGTAGATGGTGACGCCGGGGATAGCTTGCAAACCCGAGATCAGTCGCTCGGCCAGGGGTCGCTCGTAGGCGCGGATGGCGGCCATGGCCGTCTTCAAGTGCAGCCGGCGGCCCTCAACCCCAGGGTACTGCTCGGCAAACGGCGCGCCGAACTCGGCCCCCAGACTGGCCAGGTAGTTGATGGCCGCCGTCGTCCCTGCCATGCCCTCGTGGTTCTTGGTGCCCGTCTCGAACTTGTCCGGCGGGTGGTTCTCGGCCGGGCGCACCTTGTAGGCCCGCAGGCGCTCCAGCAAGTCGTAGCGGCCATACAGAACCCCTTGATGCGGTCCGAAAAATTTGTATTGTGGGACACGACACACAAAACAGTTGGGTCTTGACTGCCCGGCTGGTGCTGCCGGATTTGGCGCAGGCAAGGTGACAAGGTATGCACAAACACCAAACCCCCAGTCCTGATCAATGCCCACTAAGGGTCTAATCATAGGTTAGATGGAGTGTCAAGAGCAGATTTTTAAGGTATGACGGACCGGATTTGTATGATGGTTTGCAGATGGCCTACGCAGGAAGGGGGCTTGGTTGTATAGGCCTGGCCTCGCCTTACATGTGACTAAGAACAACTTTGTCCAAGTAAACAACCCAAGGAGGAGGACGCCCGCCGCATTTGCCTGAAGCCTTGGATACTTCGGGCCGCCTAGCTGGGCGCAGGAGTAAAGTTTACCATATTATACGTAACTACTCAGCCTAATGGGGCAGCGCCAGGTTGAAGGCAAGATGGATAGAAAGGCTTACCGTCCAAAGCCAGGTGTAGGGCTTCGAGCACACGTTGCCCATTCTTTCGGGCTGTGGAGATGTAACTGCGAATCTGGCAAAACGTTTGCGCACCTTGCTGGGTGCGAAAGCAACCTGACACCTTCTGTTTCAACTTGACCATGCGCAGGTCTCGTTCAGCCAGATTGTTGTCAAACGGCACCTTAAAATCGTACATAAACGCCAGCACTTCTCGCTTGTGACCCTGCAGACGATCCAGCAGGTTTTTGGCCTTGCTCTGTTTCTTCCGTCCGCGCTTTTTCACCAGCGGCTCGGGGGGTGGCGGGTTGGCTTGAAGCCCCTGCGCGATCAGTTGGTCGTAACGAGCCTCGAAATCGACCTGTCGCTGGTCGGTCAGGGCAGTTTGGTTCTGCTTTTTCGCTCCCTCCACTGCTTCCTTGATCTCGACCAGCAGTTCGATCATCTTGCCGGCCCATTCTTGCTCATACTGCTCGTCGACAAAGACCAACTCCCGCAGGTGGTGCGCGTTACAGAGTACGTGTTCCACATCTGGATACTGGATGTAGGACTTGTACCCATCGTGCACGACCTTGCCCTGGCGCTGCGGCAAGATGCCAATCGCATCTAACGCCTGCTGACCACGCTTGGGGTGCACTTCCAGGCAGGTGGCCTGTTCTGTGCTCGCCACGTGCGTCCAGTACAACTTGCCCGCCACCCGCAGACCCGTCTCGTCGCAGTGAACCGGCGCGTCCGTCTCGATCAGGTGCTCTTTCACGGCCGTATTGACCGGCCTGACCTGTCCTTCCATCTCCTGGCAAGCAGCCATAATCGTCGCTTCACCCGGTGCGTGGTCATACAGGTCGATCAAGATCTCCTGTGTGCGCTCCAGGGGGATGTGATGCGTCTGGTTGAAGTACACCGCCTGCGCTTTGATCCGCCGACCGTACTGCACTGGTTCCGTCACCCCGGCTGGAAACTCGGCCTTGTTCATCTCCCCACACAGCGGACATAGCTTGATCTCGGCCTGATGTTCGGTCACCTCAACGGTTACCAGGGGCAGATCAAACACCTGACGCTTGTCGTACTCACTCGCCGCTACCTCTTCCAGCCAGGTATGACAGTGGGTGCACTGTTTGACCCGGTGTACCTCGGTGTGCTGCGCATGCTCGACCGCTTTCAGGGTATGCCCTTTGTGACCGGGCTGACCACCGCTCTTCTTGCCACTGCGCTTGCGCAGGCTGCGTGGAGCAGGCTTTTTCAGCCCATCGCTGGAGGGAGGCTTGCCGCTGTTGCGACTATTCTTGGCCTGCTGCTCCTCCAGTGCCATTACCCTGGCGGCAAGTTGGGCAATCGTCTGTTCAAACAACGCGACCACCGCTGCCTCGCCTTGCAGATAGGCCTCGTGTATCTCTTCGCGGGACGGCATCACTAATCGGGTCACGGCGCTATTGTCGCTGGGTTGTACGATTTTGGCAAGTCAAGGTGTGTGATGAGAGGCTGAGTAGTTACCGGTTGCGAAAGATTGAAGGCCCCGCTGTCTTAACGGGGCCTTTTTTGAGGCTTGTAAGGATTACTGAACTCTCTAGCTTGCCGGCGCGTGCCGACAGTTGCCTTCACGTTAGAAGGCTACACCCCGCGCCAGGTGGCGGAGCGGCTGGGGGTTGAGGAGAGCGGGGGTAGGGTATCTTACTCTATTTATCCGGTGGGCAGCCGTGCCATTATGGCTTCGCGTACTGCTCCGCGCTCATCACTTCGATTGCAACAAATCGCTCGTTCCCCTCGACCCAGGCGTCGTGTCCGGGCGGGATGGTGTACGATTCACCCGCGGCAATGGTCTTCTGGGTCCCATCCTGCAGTCGGACGACCATGCGCCCGGAAACGGCGTATCCGGCATGGGAAACCTGGCATGAGTCGGTCTTGACGACCGGCTTGACGCATTCCGACCAGCGCCACCCCGGCTCGAAGTTGAAACGGCCGAAGGTGAAGCCCTCAAGTCGAACGACCTCGACGCGGGTCTTATCCGGGCTGCGGACCTCGTCGGGCGAGTCGTGGGACTTGACTTCGAATTTTGTTACTGTCACTGGAGTCGCCATGTTTTTCTCCTTTCGAGTTAATAGTTTGGTTCATTTGCCTTGAATATACCCGATGATCGTTCGGCCTCTGACGGCACTCAGGGCTCCGGCAGCCGTTCAATGTAGCTGGCCCAGAAGGTTCTGCCGCCCAGCCCCAGCACGCCGGGTTTGAGCTGGCCGGTGACGACCACCCAGTCGCCGTTCTGGATGGCGGGCACTTGGGCCGGCCCCTGAGCCGTCAAGTTGTACCACACCTCTAGCCGTTCTCCGCCGGAGGCAACGCTGAAGCATGGGCAGGACATTTCACCCAGGCCGCTCACCCGCCCGTACGTTTTGACCTGTGTATCGAATACAGGCTGCAGCAACAAGCTTCCCGCGCTTCGGATGCCGCCGGGCAGCCCGGCGCTTGCTGCGGACACCCGCGGCGCAACAGCCTGACTGTTTTGAGCGCTCACAGCCTGGGACGCGGGTGCGCCGATGTAAACACCGACAGCTATAGCCAGAACCGCTAACACAACCAGCAAGCTTGAACGGACTTTCATATCGATCTCCTTTCCCTTTCAGCCTTTCGTGAGGCTGTTTGATTTTCACACACTGTAGACAGTCTACTCATTTGCTCATCATTGATGCGAGCACGCCGAGGAGTTCAACATATCCGGCCACCACGGCTAGTGTCACAGCTACTGATACCAGAAACCTCTTCATCGCTTTCTCTCCTTTCGACTAGTTGTCTACTTGCATTCAGTCTGCCCAGCGACCGTTGGCCCTTGCCTTGTCACTTTCGTTGGCTGAGATGTCAGTTTCGGTCACGGTTACAGTCGCTATTGACGCTGACGGCAAAACCTGATAAAATGGATATGCTCGATATGCTTATTAAAGCAGAAAACCGTTCCGGTTGGGTGTCTCTTTGTGACACCCTCAGCGACACAAAAGTGACACACCGCGCGAGGATGAGGCTGTGGAGCATATCGTCTCATTTGGTTACTGGGTTCATCGGCGGCGCAAAGCGCTGGACCTGACGCAGACTATGCTGGCCCGGCAGGTCGGCTGTTCCTTGTCCACGATCCGGAAAATCGAGGGGGATGAGCGCCGGCCTTCGCGCCAAATCGCCGAACTCCTGGCAGACCGCCTCGATATCCCGGAGGCAGAACGGGATGACTTCCTGCGCAGGGCGCGCGGCGAATTCGTGGCCGCTATGCCTTCCCCGTTAAAGGCGGTTCCCTCCCCGAGCTTCTGGCAGGAACGTGACGTATCTCCGGCCAGGGCAGATACCCTCTTCGTGGCGCGTGAAGCGGAGTTGGCGCAACTGGACGGGTATCTGGACCTGGCGCTGACCGGGCCGGGGGGACGGGTGGCCTTCGTGCTGGGGGGAGCCGGGCGGGGCAAGACCGCCCTGGTCCAGGAATTCACCCGGCGTGCCCAGGAGAGACGGGCCGACCTGGTGGCGGCCGGGGGGAACTGCAACGCCTATTCCGGGGTGGGCGACCCGTATTTACCCTTTCGTGAGATCCTGGGGCTGCTGACCGGCGACGTCGAAGCCAGGTGGCAGGCTGGGGCCATTAGCCAGATACAGGCGCAGCGCCTGTGGGACTTGATACCTTCTGCGGCTCAGGCCCTGGTGGAGAGTGGCCCAGACCTGATCGACACTTTCATCCCCGGTCCGGCGCTGGTCAGCCGGGCCAGGGCGGCTGCGCCGGGTGGCGCTGGGTGGCTGGCCCGGCTGGAGACATTGGCGGCCAGCCAAGGCGCCAAAGATTTGAAACAGAGCGACCTGTTTGAACAGTATGTGAAGGTGGTGCTGGCGTTGGCTCGGCAAGCGCCGTTGGTGCTGGTCGTGGACGACCTGCAGTGGGCGGATGCCGGCTCCATCAGTTTGCTCTTTCATATGGGTCGGCGGCTGTCGGGCAGCCGCATCCTGGTCATGGGCATCTACCGGCCGTCCGAGGTGGCCGTGGGCCGGGATGGCGAGCGGCATCCTCTGGAAGCGGTGGCCAACGAGTTGCAGCGCCGCTTTGGGCCCATGCAGGTTGACCTGAGGCTAGCCGAAGGGGAAGCCTTTGTGGCCGCCGTGTTGGACAGCCAGCCGCATCGCTTAAGCGCGGCGTTTCAGCAGGCGCTCTATCGGCATACGCAAGGCCACGCCCTGTTCACCGTCGAGATGCTGCGCGGCCTGCAAGAGCGGGGAGATCTGGTTCGGGATGAAGACGGTCGCTGGATTGAGGGGCCGGCCCTGGATTGGGACACCCTACCGGCGCGGGTGGAAGCGGTTATCGCTGAGCGCATCGGCCGCTTACCCATGAGCTTGCGAGAAGCGATCAAAGTGGCCAGCGTGGAGGGTGAGGTATTCACCACGGAAGTGATGGCCCACGTGCAGCAGGTGGATGAGCGAGAGATGGTGCGCCAGTTAAGTGGCGAGTTGGACAGGCGACATCGTTTGGTGATGGGCCAGGGCAGCCGGCGCTTGGATGCGGGTGGGCAGCGTCTGTCTCACTACCGCTTCCGGCATATCCTGTTCCAGCACTATGTGTACCATAGTCTGGATGAAGTAGAGCGAACCTATCTGCACGAGGCGGTCGGCAATGAACTAGAGCGGTTGTATGGTGAACAAACCGAAGAGATCGCCGTCGAGTTGGCCCGCCACTTTGAGCAGGCTGGGCTGACGGCCAAAGCAGTCAACTATCTACGCCAGGCCGGCGACCGGGCCGTCCGGCTATCGGCCAACCAGGAGGCCATCGCGCATTTCGACAGGGGGCTGGCGCTGCTGGAGAACCTACCGCAGACCATCGATCGCGACCGGCAAGAGCTGGCGCTGCAAATCGCTCTGTTTGCACCCTTGGCGGGCGCCAAAGGGTATGGAGCCCCGGAGTTAGGCCAGGCCTATACTCGTGCTCAGGAGCTAAGTGAGCGGGCGGGGGAACCTGGTCAGGTCTTCCTCGTGTTGTATGGGTTATGGGGGCATAATCTGGTGCAAGGGGATATGAAGATAGCCCGTGAATTAGCCGAGCAAAGCTTGGCCCTGGCCGGGAAGCTGCAAGAGCCGGCTTTCCTGTTGGAAGGCCATCGCATGACGGATGAGACAGCCCTTTACAGTGGAGAGTGGATCGCTGCCCGCCGGCATGTCGAACGGACCCTTTCCCTTTACGATCCCCAACTGCACCGCGCACACGCCAGCGTCTATGGGCAGGACCCCGGCGTGGCCTCTCTATCTCATGGGGCCTGGATTTTGTGGTATCTTGGCTATCCGGACCAGGCCCTGAAAATGGCTCGGGAGGCAAAAGATCTAGGAGAAGAATCGTCCCACCCCTTCAGTCTGGGTTTTGCCCTGTGTTATGTCGCGGGGATCCATCAATTCTGTCGAGACAGACAGCGAGTCGAGAAACTCGCCGAAGCGGCCATTCGCCTCTCGACGGAGCAGGGATTTGCGCTCTGGTTAGCCATGGCCACAGTTCTGCGGGGTTGGGCGCTGGCCAACCGGGGGCAGAGCGAGGCAGGGATCGCCCACATGCGCCAGGGCCTGGCTGATTATCAGGCCATTCCCCAGAATTTACACCAGCCGTATTTAATGGCCCTATTGGCCGAAGCCTATGGGCAGGTGGGGCAGCCCGTGCAGGGTCTAACCTTACTGACCGAGGCGCTGGCTTTGGTGGAACAGGGAGAGTTGCGATATTACGAGGCGGAGCTGTATCGGCTCAAGGGGGAGTTGTTGCTGATGCAGGGCGAGGAAGCAGCCGCGGTTGAGGCCAATTACCGCCAGTCCATGGATATCGCCCGCCGGCAGGCGGCCAAATCTTTGGAGTTGCGAGCGGCCATCAGCCTGGGCCGGCTCTTGCAGCAGCAGGGCAAACCGGATGAAGCCCGTCAGGTTGTGGCGGAGGTTTACGACTGGTTCACCGAGGGGTTTGACACGGCGGACTTGCAGCAGGCTAGGGCCTTGCTGGACGCGTTGGCCTAGAGCTGAGCAACAGCTTGCTCTCTAAATTGGCGGCATTGCCATTTACGGCCCTGTTGCCCCGTAGCGTACACCAAATCCGGCAGCACCAGCCGGGCGGTTAAGACCCAACTGTTTTGTGTGTCGTGTCCCACAATACAAATTCTTCGGGCCGCATCAAGGGGTTCTGTACGGTCACTACGACCCGTTGGACCACCTGCGCGCCTACAAGGTGCGCCCGGCCGAGGACCACCCGCCGGACAAGTTCGAAACCTGCACCAAGGGCCTGCAAGATGACCACCTCGTGGTTGTAGGCGGATCTTCCGATGCAGCGTGGAGCTCAAAGGGCAAGTTGTTTCTGAACGGCCCCAAGGAACCACGAGGGCACGGCAGGGACGACGGCGGCGGTCAATTACCTGGCCGACCTGGGGGACGAGTTCGGCGCCCCATTTGCCCACGACTTTCCCGGTTTTGCTGGGCGGCGGCTTCACTTGAAGACGGCCATGGCCGCCATCCGCGCCTACGAGCGACCGCTGGCCGGGCGACTCATCCGAGGCTTACAGGCCATCCCCGGCGTCACGGTCTATGGTATTACCGACCTGGCGCGCTTCGACCGGCGCGCGCCGATGGTCGCCTTCACCCTGGAGGGCTACACCCCGCGCCAGGTGGCCGAGCGGCTGGGTGAGGAAGGCATCTTTGTGTGGGACGGCAACTATTATGCGCTGGCCGTCACCGAGAGGCTCGGGGTGGAGGAGAGCGGGGGCATGGTGCGGGTGGGGATTGCGCACTACAACACGCTGGGAGAGGTGGAGCGGCTGTTGGCTGTGGTCGATGACTTAGCGCAGCGGTAAGATCGCTTGTCACTCAGCGGTATGCACAGGAACCACACCCCGCATCCAGCTACAGTAGGCCTGTTCGGCGCCGCGATTGACGGCCTGCGCGTTTGCGTATACAATGGTGTCAACATAGTGTGCGGAATTCTGCAGACGCTGAGCTACAGAGGTTGAACCATGAATCGGGAAAAAGTATGGGAAGATTTCACCGCCCTGCCCCTAGAAGCTCAACAGCAGGCCGCTGACTTCATCGCCTTCCTACGCTCCCGCTACAGGCAGTTTACCCCTGACCAAAAGGCTAACCTGAGGGACCTGGGAAATGAGGCATTCATCGGAATGTGGCGTGATCGCGTCGATATGGAGGACAGCAGCCAGTGGGTGCGTGACGTTCGCCGCCGTGAATGGAAATAGATAGATGGCTGATTTTGTCATCTTTGACACTGACGTCCTGATCGATGCTGGTCGTGGTGTTCAGGAGGCGGTCACGTGCCTGAAACAGGTTGAGGAGCAGAGTGACTTAGCGGCCAGCGTCGTCACCCAAATGGAACTGATCATTGGTTGTCGCGACAAGAAAGAATTGCAGTTTGTGGAGGAGTTCTTGTCGCGATTTCGTATCGTTCAAATGAGCGAGCACATCTCACATAGGGCTGTGGATTTGTTGACGCAGTATCGTCTGAGCCACGGCCTACTGATCGCCGATGCACTCATTGCCGCAACCGCCATACAAATGCAGTTGCCGTTGATTAGCAAGAATCAGCGTGACTATCGGTTTGTCGAGGGGCTGGATTTATTCCCCTATCCCGAACCATTCACCACGTGACGTAACCCCAATACCAAGCGGGCAGTTAAGACCCAACCATTCTGTGTTTCGTGTCCCACAATACAAATTCTTCGGATGTCACGTGGGCGCCCTCTACGGCCGCTACGAGCTGCTGGACCGCCTCCGGGCCTACAAAGTACGTCCGGCGGACGACGTGCCGCCCCACAAGTTCGAAACCGGCACCCAAAACCACGAGGGCATGGCGGGCACGACGGCAGCCGTCAATTACCTGGCCGACCTGGGGGCCGAGTTCGGTGCGCCCTTTGCCGAGCAGTACCCTGGGTTTGAGGGGCGCTGCCTGCACTTGAAGACGGCCATGGCCGCCACCCGCACCTGCTAGCGGCCCCTGGCCGAGCGGCTCACCCGAGGCCTACAGGCCATCCCTGGCCTCACCGACCCCGCCCGCTTCGACTGGCGCGTGCCAACCGTCGCCTTCACACTGGACGGCTATACGCCGCGCCAGGTGGCCAAGCGGCTGGGACAGGAAGGCATCTTTGTG
>Ga0233417_10000567_pt1 | contig 11201 bp, 9 predicted proteins | sample Sed_MG_FD_189023 | JGI IMG/M metagenome (GOLD analysis project Ga0233417, IMG submission 189023) | Sediment microbial communities from Lake Towuti, South Sulawesi, Indonesia - Sediment_Towuti_2014_0.5_MG | ecosystem: Environmental > Aquatic > Freshwater > Lake > Sediment | place: Indonesia... | reverse complement strand
CCCCCGCGTTGTTCTGAGCGTCAATCACGTGGCGGCGATTCTAGCATCGGCGACTGACCCCAGCATTACCATTCGAAACGCAGGCCCAGACGGAGCCGCCGGGAGTCACCGGGGATCTGCAGGATGGCGCCCACGAAGCAGTCGCGCAGCTCATCACAGACGGGCAAGCGGAGGTTCTTGTGGTTGGTCAGATTAAAGAACTCGACGGTGGGGGAAAGGCGCGCCTCCCCTCGAAAGACCCAGTCCTTCTGAATTCGCAGGCTCCAGTCGAATGCGGCGTCGTCCCGCCGGAAGCGGTTGCGGCCCGTATCCCGGCCGTCAGAAAGCGATGGAATGAGGGTGATCCTTTCCTTGGCGCTGATTTGGAGGACGCGCCCCGCGCCCGCCGGTCCGCAAGAGTAACTACCGGCTCCATCGGTAAAGACGCGGTCCGTGAAAGACGCTCCATCCCCGTTGGCGTCGAAGTTGCAAACAAGAGAGCGCGGTGATGCAGAATGTGTCGAGATCGTGTTGCTCCACGTGATGCCCCACGGGAGCTGCCACACTCCGTAAAAGGCGGATTGATGGCGCTGATCACGGTTGCTGGGACCGCGCTCGGGACGGAAGTCCCGAGGGTCACTGAACTGGAAAGTGAATGCGTCGGCTTCGTTCGAATCGTCATCTATGTCGCGCGAGTAGGTGTAGTGGGCGCTGAACTGGAATCGATTGCTGAGCTTCCTGTCAACGCGGAAGGTCACGGCGCGGTATAGCGAGCGCGCTTGGCTAGTAATCAGGCTGCTCTGAGGTGAGATGCCCGTACCGCTCTGTCCAGATCCGCTGAAGGGTCCACCTAAGAAGCCCAAATAGAACGTGCGCCCGTCGGGCAGCGTCCCGACAGGTGGGGAGAGGTTGAATGCGGTGACGCGGTTGAGGTGCGTTCCCAGCGCGTAGTTGAAGCCGGCTGACAACCACCAGTCCTTGGTAACTTGTCGCTCCGCCCAGACGCTCCATTGGTAGGTGCGTGGGTAGGTGAAGTCGCGTGCGAACAAGATGACGTTCGGGTCGAACGTCTGAAACCCCGCGGGCAGCGGGCAGCCCGCTGCCTGCGCAGGGCCCGTGAGGCAATCGGGATAGCTCGGCGGCGTCAGGCCGAACGTGTTGAAAAAGCTGGAGCGAAACAGCAAGGTGGCAACCGAACCGTTGTTGATTGCAGCGTTCTGCATCATGACTCCCGGCAACCGGGAGAAGAACACGCCGCCATTCGCGCGCACCACTGTCTTCCCGTTATTCCATGGATCCCAAGCAATACCCAGCCGCGGTTGCATCGCCAAGTGATAGTCAGGCAGTCTGCCATCGGAGGGGAAGCTCGGGTCGTTCAAGAATTGACCGATGGGCGTCTGCTGCGGGGGAACAATCAGGCCGGGCTGAAGAAAATTGTCCCAACGAAAGCCAAATTCGATCGTCAGGCCCTGCCGGGCCTGCCAGCGGTCCTGCACGAAGATGCCTTGCTCCAGTTGCAGAAACTTTCTTTCTGTCGCTTGCTGCAGGGACGTACTGCCGATGGGGGCGAACTGCAGGTAAGCCCCCAGCGGGCCGATGATGAATTCGCCAGGCGGGCAAGCGCCATTCAGGCTGCTGGAACCGTCCGAGCAATTAACAAATGTAGGGCCAAAATTCACATAGTTGAGGAAATCTTCAACCGTGCCAAACAGATAAAGCCCGCGGGCGAACCCCTGGAAGAAGTTCCGCATCGGTCGGAGGCTCACGTCGAAGCCGACGCGCACGGTGTGCTGGCCGGCGAGAATCGAAACATTGTCGTGGAACTCGTACAGTTCATCGAGCGTGTCATTGGGGAGAATGAATGGCCAACCGAAGCGAAAGGTGCGCCCCAGGCAGCTCGTGGTCGGAGGAGCGAACTCCTGTCTCTCGGTGCAGGGGCCGAACGAAGTGTCCGGGAGTGTTCTCGCCACTGGTTCTCGCTGCAGTCGTTCGCGGCCGTACTGAAAACGAAACTCATTCAATAACCGCGGCGAAATAATCCAGTTCCACGACCCCACAAATGAGTTGTAGTGCTCGAGGAACTTCCCGTTGGCCGAGCGCCCAAAGTTTGGCAGGTCATAGGTTCCGCCCTCGGACGGGGCACGGATGAACGAATGGCGCAGCGAAGCCGTGTGGCGGGGCCCGGGAATCCAATCCAGCTTGAAGACGAATCCCTGCGAGTCGTCGGTGTGGCGCACGGGCCCAGATTCCTGGCTGCCAAAGCGCGTAGCAAGCAGAATGCCCAGGTCGAGGAGAGTTCCCCCCGCCGACGGTGATGCCAACCTCGCAATCCCCTGCGCGTCAAACATCAAGCAGCAATGCTTCAGGTCGTTGTCCTTCTCGAAGCGGTTGACCACCTGCTCGTAGGCCGCAAAGAAGAAAAGGTTGTCCTTGCGAATCGGCCCGGCGGCGCTGGTGCCGAACTGCTCCAGATGATAGCCGCGCAGGCGCGCGCGGTCTGCTAACCGCGCCGTTAGGGACTCCAGTTCCTGCAGGTGAAACAGCGAGCCGTGGAACTGGTTGCCGCCGGACTTCGTGACGGCGCTCACAAAGGTGCCCGAATAGCCGCCGAACTGTGCAGAGGCGCCCTCCGCCACCACGCTGAACTCCTTAACTGCCTCGAAAATGATGCTGGTACTTCGCCGCAGGGCGCCTCGCTGGTGGCCGAAAAAGCCGTTGTTGGCGTTGCCTCCATCCACCAGGAAACCAGTCTGCAAGTTCTTCTGCCCATTGATGTGAATCTGAATGCCATCAAGGCCCATGCTTGTATGCACGTTCGGCGTGAGGAACAGGAAGTCCAAGAAGTCGCGGCTGCCCACCGGAAGCTCGTGTAGGGCAGCTTCTTCGAAGCCCGTCGTGGTCTCCGTCTGCGTGGTCACTAGCTGGGTTTCGCTCGCCGGAACGATCACTTGCTCCGCGACGGGAGCAACGCCAAGTCGTACCGTCAGGGCCACGGTGCTCCCCAGCGTTACCGGCGTGGCTTCCAGCGCCCACGTTGCGAACCCGGGGTGCATGACAGTCACGCGGTAGGTCCCCAAAGGGAGCGACCCGACACGGAAGAAGCCACCCGAAGTCGTGCTCGTCTGTCGCGCGAAGCCCGTGCCGCGGTGAACGAGCGAAACCTGGGCGCCCGGTACGACCGCGCCACTCGGATCCGTTACGATGCCCTCGACGGTGCCCGTAGCGGCTTGGCCGTGCGCTCGGCCGGGCGCCGCTAAATGCCACAATAGGATAAACAAAAAAGCCGTCGTCCCTGTTATGCGCCTCGTCATGGCTGCTCCTAGATTTCGTTCCGGAATGCTTGCTTTCCGCCGTACAAGCGCACGAAAAGGCAGCCTCAAGTCTGCCGACAATGCCCCGCCTCGGCCTCTGACCATGCCTGCTTTCCCGAGCGAGTGGTCGGATTCTAACACCAGCTAACCTCACACCTACCCGCAAAGCTCGATTTTATTCGCCCTTTTTTCAATCGGTTGTGGTGTCAGCCAGGTATCCCCTGCGTATCGGCCACGTTCCATTGAGCCCCTTGCCCCTCCTGCCCCACATTCGGCGCGCAACACGCGTTCCGGAGGCAAAACAAAATGAACTTCAAGAGAAGTGCTGCGTTGGCCCTTGGGTGTCTGGGGTTGGCTGCACAAGCATTTGCCCAAAGTGACTCAAGCGTGGTTCTTCCCGTGCTGGTCTACAACTACGCGAACGTGCCAAACGCGACGCTGCACGGTGCCCTGCGCCGCGCTGCTCGCGTCTTCCACGCAACCGGAGTGACGTTCGCATGGCACCACTGTCGCGTAAGCACCAAGCAGCCACAAAAGGGCCCTTATTGTTCGCACGGGATTAGCCGTACGGATCTCGTCCTGAAGATACACCCGCGGTCTCAGGAGCAGGCATCCGGGGCAGGCAAAGACGTGGGGGGCTTCGTCCCGGCAGGCGATATGGTTTCCGATGCGTACGTCTTCTACGACCGGCTGCATGACATGGCACGGCAAGATTCCGCCGACGTGACTGCTCTGCTCGGCTCGATCATCGCCCACGAACTCGGACACCTGCTCACAGCCGGGAGCCATTCATCGAACGGCATGATGCGCGCGGAGTGGACGGTGCGCTCCCTGGCGCAGGCGTCACTCCGCAAGATGGAATTCACCCCCGAGCAAGTTCAGCGAATCCACTCGGGAGCGCTGTCGCGTGTCCGCCATCATGGCGAAATTTCGCCTTTCGCGTCCTTTCAAAATCAGGAGTGAACCCATTGCAATAGAACGAGCAGGAGGAGTACGCCCCGTTCGATGTGTCGAACTTCCAGCTTCCTGACAACACCCTCAACAGATTGCTACACCCTTCAGTTGATTTGCTGTGTGAATCCACAGCAGCTTGGCTTGTTTCAAGTGAAGGGTTCGGTCATGTTCTTTTACCTATTTGGGTTTTTGGTTTCGTCGTTGGGCACACCTGCGCGTTTGCGCAGGAGCGCGGTTTTGTTGGACAGATAATTTTCCTTCGTCAGTCCTGGATCCGTGTTCACCCTACTCGCTCAGTCCGTGTCACTTCATCAGGTTCGGTGTTGCCCACCAATCATCTCTTCAATCCTTGCGGACCATGATGAGTTATGCGAACTCCCTCTCCACTCGTGCGAGCATATCCAAGAGCCCAGCGAGCCACCTGTGGGATGAATGTTGCAGGGTACTTGTGCAGGCCGTGGTTGAACTGGGTAACTTCCAGCCTAGAAATGCCATTGAAGCAATAGTGTGCATAAGGCTCAGGCCAATCCGGCAAGCAAGAGACTGTTTCAACGCGGGGTCTGTCGGGCATTCGTCTTTTCACGGACATATTCATGACAAGACATACCTCCTCGGTTTGTCTTGGAAGTTCGCATCTCGTGAATCGTGTTTCGAAGTTCCAGTAGACTTTTGCCGAAGCAGCGTGTTCAGGCGCGCCACGACAGCCATCTCAACAAACCTGAGACGGCTTTGTGGTTTCTGAACCTTCCACAGCATGAGCCTGGCGCAGTTGCTCCAGTTTCCTAACTGCGTCCCGGCGAGTATCGTCCAGCACGCGTGCATAGGTCTGCACAATTCCGGTGCTGGTGTGCCCGAGCATCTGGGCGACGGTTATCGGTGAGGCTCCCGCTCCGTTCAGTCGGGAGGCGAACGTATGACGCAGGTTGTATACGGGAAAGTAAGGAATCGCGGCCTTCCTCAGGGCGCTCACCCATGCTTTCCGCCCGCCTTGCAGCGGGTGCCGTGTGTTCTCGAAGCTGGGGAACACCCATTCGCTGAATTCTGGCCCGCACAGACCTTTCCAGCAAAGCAACTCAGCCTTGCAGAGTTCCGACAGCGGGACGGAGCGCCTTCCTGCCAGGGTCTTGGACTGGCGGATGTGAATCACGCCGTTCGCCAAATCCACGTCCTCCCACTTCAGCCGGAGCGCCTCCTTACCCACCCTCAGACCGGTTTCCGTGAGCAACACAACCAAGACTCTCAGGCGGGGCGGAGCAACTGCCAAGAGTTTCTCTTGCTCCTCGAAGGTCAGAATGTGCGGCTGGCGGCGGCAACTCCTCTCCTCCAAGAAATCGACCTCATTGAAGGGGCTCTGGGCAATGAGTCGCTCTCGGGCCGCGAACTTCAGCATCCGGCGCAAGACCGCCAGGTTTCGGTTTATCGTGGCTGGGCCTGTCCCACCCTTCAGCCTCTCGCGCTTGAACGCCTCTATCCGGCCAGCACTAATCTGGTTCAGCCGGGCAGTGCCGAAAAACTTCTTCAGCATTTGTATGGAGGAGGCGTAGGTGCGTTTCGTGTTCGGGTGCTGGATGGTTTCAAGAAACTGGTCCGCGTACTCGGATAACTGAGGAGGCTTCGAAGCAGGGAGTCGGTAGCGACCCTCAGCGACTTCCGCCTTGCGGATTGCCAGGAGTTTCTGGGCGAAGCGACGGCTCGTCGACTTCGTGCTTTCAAACACCTGCTTCCCGTTCGCCATGTAGTTGATCTGGTAGTAGCGGCCTCGCTTGAGTATTCCCATGAGCGTTGTCTTTCTCGGGCTTCGGTACGTCCTCCCTGATTCAGCTAGGCACACTCTGCAAGCGCCAGGGCTCGACGCCAGGGGCCAAGCCGCGCCCTAGGGCAGTCGCAAACTTGTGCCCTGCGGCCAATACTCGACCCCAAAGGGCTAATCTGCATCTAACTCCTTGCCGCGCAAGTACCTACGGCTGTTTTTTCGCAACAATCGACCTCACCCTCCAAAAACCCTATGCAAAACACGCCTGCCTAACTCCCTTTGTCTTCAATGCCTGTGCCTTTGGGTTTCGGGCCGCCAAGAACGTTTCCCTTTTTGGAGGCCTGAAACTGCCCCACAAGAATCTTCTGGATCGTCTGTTGCGTGCTGCCGAAATCCGTCGCCAGCCTCCGGAGACTCGCACCCTCCTCGTTCCTTGCCGTGTGGATTCTCCTGACTTCGGATTCCGTGAACTGGCGCAGTGGAGGCCGCCCGATTCTCCGTCCCTGCCGTCGGGCCTCTGCCATCCCCGCTCGAACCCGGACACGAAGCAGTTCGCGCTCAAACTCGGCAACAGCACCTAGGACGTGGTAGGTCAATCGGCCCGCCGGCGTCGAAGTGTCCAAGTCCTGCTTCAGGCAAACGAAATCGACATTCAGCCTCCGGAACTCAGCCATCAGGTCCAAGAGATGCTTCAGCGAGCGAGCCAGCCGGTCCAACGACCAGACCACGACCACGTCGACCTTGCCGCTTCGCGCATCCGCTAGGAGGGCTTCCAAGCCTGGCCGGTTTTCTTTGGCTCCGCTCTGAGTGTCCTGATAGACGCGATAGCTCCAGCCGCGCTTTCGGGCATAGGCTCTGAGCTCAGTCGCCTGGGAATCAGTAAGTTGCGAGCTCGTGGAAACCCGCACGTATAGGCTCGCCCTCTTCTCTTCCTTTTGTTTCACCGCCACCTCCCGCTATAGACCATCTATAATTTTTGTTGCCGTCGGTTCTGCAATTGCAACTCCTATTTTCGGCAGCGCGCGGACAACCCCTGCGTCTTCTCTGGTTCGCGCCAATCGGCTTGTGGGCGCTGGACCCTACCTGATGGGCATGGCACGAGGTTTGCGTTTCGCGAACAATCCACGCGTCCATCACTGTGCTTCATCAGGTCTTCAATCCACTCTTCAAGGTCGAGAAGGCGGAAGCGCAGACAACGGGCGCTGAACCTGACGCACGGAATCCTGCCTTGGGATACCCAGTGATATAGCGACCCCGGAGCAATTCCGAGGAACTCCGCCGCCTCTCGGACGTTTAGGAGCCGGTTCGTGATCGCTGCCGGAGGAGTCATATCTCCCCCGGCCGCTGCCGCTTCACGATTTTTGGCTTTCCCGTAATCGGATCTATGACCCTTACCTGCTCGCCGATTTCTGGCCGTGCTCTGAAGATGACCTGCGGGTGGGGAAGGAACCCTCTCGACTGCACTGCGCCGGGTAGCAGTAGCTTGAGATTGTGCTGCCGCGTGCCAACCGAATACTTGATTAGATTCTGTTCGATTGCCTCTTGCACCCACTTGTAGACGAGCGAACGTTCCCAGCCCAAAAACGTTGCTAAGTCTGCCGCGGCTACTGGCTTGTCTGTTTTTCGGATCAACCTTCGAACGCCTTCGGCCAGAATCAACGCCTGGGGATGGGCGCGCGAATAAGTGCTGGTGAACGCCTGTTGCAGGAGCAGAAAGGCGACGCAGTAGTCTGAAAAGCTAATCTCCACCGGCTGCTTTTCGACTCCTGGGCTTCGGCGACCGTCCGACCAGCTCAAACAAAGTGCGACGGCTTGTAGGAGGCTCAGGAATCGAGGGACGTCTCGCCGGGCACGCGGATCGTCCGCTGGAATATGGTCGGCTACAGTTTCGAGCCAAGCCGGAAGGGAGAATTCCGGTATATCGCGCCAGAGCAACCGCACTGCCTGGTGCCAGACTTCCAATTCTGCCGGGTGCTTCTCCACCGACCCCATCCGGAATTGGGCGCGGATCACTGCACGCGTGGTCTCTGAAGATTCGTCTGCCCGAAGTGTGAGAAAGCGAGTCTAGTCATCGGGGGAAAGCTCGAGAGCCGTCGTCGTGCTCAACACGACCGGAACGCCTTTGCGGCGAACCACTTTAGTCCCCCTCTTCTTCTTCGCTTGGGCGAGATCTGTGTACTCGTGCTCAATCGCTCCTTCGCTTTGCATGAGCCGCGTGAGCAGCATTGCATCCTTGCTGCCGCGGTACTCGCGGAGGTAGAGAATTTTGCCGCCTGGAATCCCACGTCCATAGACCGGAGCGCGAGCGCTGAGCGTTGCCCTCCGAGCTACACTTTCCGGTGGAAAGAGCTGCACGACTGATTCAACGAGCGTCGACTTCCCTGTTGACGATGAGCCGCGGTAGAGAACGGAGACCGGGCGAGGAAACTTTCTAGTGAGGCCGGCCAAGAAAAGCACATGCCGATTCAGCAGCTCGCGAACTACACCCATCTCACCGACCTGCCGCCCCGCCAGATACAAGAACTGTGGATTCCGCAGCAGCTTCAGTGCCGCCCGCTGGATTGTCATTTTGTCCCGTTCGGCTTTCATGTGCCTTTCTCCAAAAAGTGTCGAAACTGTCGAAACTTCCAAGTCATCACCAAATTAGGCGCGCCTGCATTTCGTGCAGCAGTCGTTGAAGCGCAGCCCCGCGTAGAAAGGGAGAGGGGTCGAAGCCGAATCCATTGGAAAGAAATGCCGCGCGTTTTTGGAGCGGCAGCACGCTGGGCCAGTGCAACGCGAAATCCCTATGCCAGTCTACGCGCCCGTCCGGCAATGAGCGGCGGAGCCCGACTTCGTCGAATTCACAGAGACAAAACAACCGCCACACGTCCAGGCTTTGCAACGTCAGGACATCGTGCACCGATCGCAGGCCCTCCTCCAGCAGGAAAGGGCGCCGAAGGACAAACTCAATGCGGACGACCCCTGGGGCCTTCTCGTATGCGCGAACTTGCCAATGGCCGCGCGGCGCGCCGAAATACAAAGTCTTTCGCCCACGCTGGTCCTGAAGTTTGCGTCGCTGCGCACGTGTGAACGCACGCCACTGGACATACTCGATCGGGTACTGGTCGACATCGAACGTGAGTTCAAGCGACATCAGCTCGAGACGGAAATTGCCTTTCATAAAGCATTTTGCGGCCATGACAACCTGCGAGCCGGTGAGAGGCAATTCCTCTGAGCGGAGGTCCAGCTTGACCGGCGGCAAGCGGCGGAATAGGGGGTTCGCGCCGTACCGAATCTGTATCGGATTCCCGCTGGCGCCCAGCAGCGCACGGACCGCTCGCGCGTATGGACGGCCAGGGCCACCGATCGGAAAGACCGCGCGCAACTCCAGCGGCAGGCGAGTTTCGTCGCGTATCACGCCCCATGCCCCCCAAACCGCCCGGTCGACAAACGCGTGGCGGTTGAGTAGCGGGATGAAAACCCTGTGACGACTGCGGGCCATGAGTTTGCCAGTCGAGTTGTGTGCATGAATGAGCATCACAACTGCTGCTACGTCTGCGTCTGCGTCAACGCAACTTTCCATCTTCCTGTCCTGCTTACCTTCATCGTTTGATCGTCATAATTCATGGTTATAGTCCATGGTTAATACAGACCGCGTTTAACAGCTGAGCGCCCACGCTGTCCATTACGCTTCATTCTGAAAATCCGCGATTCCGCGCAAAACCCTTAAAGCATCTGACACACAAGGATTTCTGCTATCGTTATCGACGCGACAGAAGGGAGAAGCTCGATGTCTAGTGTCTTCGGCATGCCTAGGAGTTACGAAGAAGGATTTGAGGGCTTAATTGATGAGGAGCGGCCGCTGTTTACGCGGGAAATATTCCAGAGGCGGCTGGACACCTATCTAGCTCAATGCGATCTCAAGATCGATTTGGACGAAAAAGTGGTCAGAGGGCTGCACAGAAGGTGCTATCGTTTCCTTCAACGGAAACAGGCCTTGCCGAAGTTGCGATCATTGATTCAGAGCAAAGACTGGCGCACGCGCAAGAAGAGGAATGTTCAGCTACTCCGCAGATTTGGGAAGCTGGAAGCCGAGCTAAAGAAATATCGCAGTCGTCAGCTTCCGCTGACGGACACGTACATGAAGTGCATCCTTCGAAAGATTGGAGTGATACGTAATGAACTTGCGTGGACCAAGGATGTTCAAAAACTGAATGAAGAGACCGTCAAAGTTTCGCTAAGGCCCCAGCTGTTGTCTCAATTTGTCGCCGAGCTCCAGGGCCACCTGAAGCTCCAACTTCGTGATGCGAGAAAGTGGCAGATCCACCAGCTCATCGCCGGTGTACTTTATGGAATGAATGTACTCAGTTCAGCGGAAGAAGCTGATGAGGCCGTGGAAAACATTGTTGCTCGCATCCATCGTGCGAAGTATGCCCTTAGACGAGAGGCGATGAAATCCGGCTGGTCCGAAGATGTGTAGCTCCCTATTCCCTCGCGTCTCCATTGTTCTGACCCACTGGAGCATTGCTATCCGAAGATTCCTGCGCTTCATGTGTCTTGAACCGAGCCGGCCTTGGGGAAGGGCCGAGCCTTCAACGTCCCCGGAGTCTGTTGGAGTTTTGTAGATACGCCATTTCTTCGAAGGCTAAAACGCTACAAATTGACGTGAAAACTGGGAGAAATCGAGTTTTCCAGGCAGATTCGGGAATCCGTCTAGCTATCTACTCCAGCAAAAGTTGATAACTCCACCTGGTCAGTTTGCTAATCGCAACAACGGTGGTCGCTTCGAGCGCATTTGCAATTGCGCTTAACATGCTCAAAGTGGGCGCCCGCACCATTACTCCCCCTTTTGATGGGCCTCACTCTTCGCCTACATTCGACACATCGCCCGAATCCGATCTCAGCGGACAAAGCTTCTTCGATAGTTATTCGTACCCGTTTGCGTCCTCTTTGAACCAGGCAGTCGCTGCTCTTCACCATGGTTTGAACTCCGTGGCCCGCTCGATTCGGGAGCACCTCGCTCAGATGGCGCGCCACGCTTTTGCCGTTGACCGCTAGGCACCGGGCAACGTATAAATGATTCTAGCTTGCTCGCCCCGCAGTAGTTTCCCTTTTTTGATGGAGGCTGCCTTGAACATCCCTTACACCCTCCCACCATCTGTGTTTCGAGCCCCGGCGATGCAACTATCGGAAAGGTTCGTCGTTGGCCTTCTCGTGACTCA
>Ga0233417_10000566_pt1 | contig 11201 bp, 7 predicted proteins | sample Sed_MG_FD_189023 | JGI IMG/M metagenome (GOLD analysis project Ga0233417, IMG submission 189023) | Sediment microbial communities from Lake Towuti, South Sulawesi, Indonesia - Sediment_Towuti_2014_0.5_MG | ecosystem: Environmental > Aquatic > Freshwater > Lake > Sediment | place: Indonesia... | reverse complement strand
GGAAGTTGACCTGCGTTGAGATGCCGTGGCCGCGCACGGCAAAGCCCGTCAGCGCAGACTGCAAGTGCGCCGGGTCTTCCCGGAAGCCCGGGCCGCGAACCAGGTGTGGCTCCGCCGAAGGGTTGCCGAGGTCGTCGTAAAAACCGCCCGGCCCTGGATTCTTCCAGTCCACCATCTCCCGCAGGCCGTTGCGCTGATCCGCATCGGGCAGTTGCCGCAGTTCGGCGAAGCGCTTCCGCAGGAACATCCGGTTATTCAGCGGCATGTCGATCAGGTCCAGGTTGGCGCCGCGTTCTGCCCCGATGGCCTTGTACTTGGGGACGCTGAGTTGCATGTGGATGCTCTGGTAGAGCGCCTCGGCAAGCTCGAACACGCGCGCTCTCAGGTCCTGCGCCATCGGCTCACGTTCCGATTCGGCCAGAATCGCCTCCGCCTGCCGCATGGCCTCGGCCGGTCCCAGCCGTTCGACCGCCCGCAGTTTTGCCAGCGCGGCGTCTTCGACGGCCGATTCGTGGAGCAGGCGGCTGCGCAGGTAGGCGTCGTAGTAAGCGCGATACAAAGCCTGTTGGAATCGCCAGTTCAGCAGCATTCGCGGGCTGGCGGCTCGCTCCATGGCTTGGAGCTGTCGTAGCGTCGTCTCCACGCCTGTATTCGCCGGCAACGGGCCGCGCCAGTTCTGCTCCAGCGCCAGCAGGCCATGCGCGAATTCATCGGCGTGCCGCTCCCCGATGAAATAGCGGCCGTACTCCCGCAAGATGTCGATCACGGCGGCGTCGGGATTCCATCCCAGCGCGCTCCAGAGAATCTTGTTGACGTCATCGTTGACCCCTTCCGAATAGGTCAGGAACCCCACGGCGTGTTTCTCGAACAACTGGAAGATCCGCGACATGTCGCGCGGCCGCGGGTTGATGACCTCGCGCCCCTCGGTCACCGCGAACGCCAGGTCCCAGTCAGGCACCGGATACTGGCAGTGGCGGCTGTGGGTGATGTCCGGATACCGGCGGATCGGGTACCGCTTTGGCGTCCGCGCGCGCAGCTCCGGCAGGCTGATCCGCGTTTGCGGCCCGAAGACAACGCCGGTCAGCCACGCTGGCTCCTGGTCGAGGATCTGGAAGAACTCCTCGAGCCACGCCGCGTTGAAGCTCTGCGCCGACACCCACATTGCCGCTCGCGGGTGATATTGCCGCAGTTGTTTTGCCTGCTTCTCCAGCAGCGGCATCAGGAACTTCGGCTGTGTGTGGCCCGGATCGCCGCCGGGAACCGCTACCGCGTCAAGGCGCGGCAGCTTGCGAAAGACATCGCCCCATTCTTTCAAGGCAAACTCGACGGTGGCCGGGTCCGAGTAATCCTTGTCCATGGCCGGATACCACAGCCAGAAATCCAGCCCGTAATCGTCAAGCAGCTTGGAAACCGCCGCCAGCATGTCGATCTTGGAAAGGGTGAAGTGCGGGCTGTCGTCATCGTCGTCCGAGCGCGGCGGGATCATCTCGATGGCGTTCGTGCCGAACACCGCCAGGTCGCGGATGTACTGCTCGTAATTCGCCACGGTCCAACCGTCGTACGTGTTCACCTTGGGCCGGTAGCCTAGCTGGTGCCCGCGCAGCGCATATCGCGGCGCCGTGGTGAGACGGAAATCGTCGCGAAGCTCCAGGCGCCCCCGGTCCATCGAAAGGTTGCGCAGCAGCGCTCCCGTGCCGAACAGCACGCCGCGCTCGTCGTTTCCAGCGACGAGTACGGCGCCTGGCGCGGCCTGAATACGAAAGCCTTCCGCGCCGCCGCCCGGCTGGGACGGGAGTTGCTGCGCACGGCTCCCGGCGAGCTCGCGCAGCACGTCGGCGCGTCCCAGCCCGATTCCCGGCCGGGCCGCGCCCGGCCAGGCGGTGGAGACGTCCATCCGGATGCCCGTTCGCTTCTCGATTTCGCCGGCCAGCATCGCGGCTGCATTCTTCTCGACCTTGGTGGCATCCGCGCCGGTGACGATCACCGCTCGGCGCAGGTCAAGCGCGGCGGCGGTTACGGCATGGAGAAGACACGCGAGGATCAGCCGTTGTTGCCAAAACATCCCGTGAGTATACTCTAGCCTCTCAGCAAAGAGGCCGGCAGACTGTAGCGGTACAACAAACCTGTGGGGTCGGCAATGTCAGCAAGAACCCGGTCCACCTCGTCGGCGTTCTCGCCCGCGGCCAGGGAGGCGATGCCCGACAGCGCTTTCGCGCCGAAGTCGCTGACCCGGCTCGTCGGTCCGAAGCATCCATTGCAGGGCATGTTGGCCCGCACGCACAGAGCCTCGCAGCCGGCGCGCGTGGCGGCGCCCAGGCAGAGCAGGCCTTGAGCGAGGAGGCACTCCTTATCGTCGACTGGAGTCTGATGTGGGCGCCGGAACTGCTTGATCGTGAGCTTCTCCGGTTTCGTCTCCTTGCGAGGGCATTCATCGCACAAGGCATGGTCGGGCGCTAGCACCGTGCCTCGTTCCGGCAGCTTGCCCGCCAGCAGGGCCTCCAGCGCCTGTCCGACGATCTTCGATGTTGGCGGGCAGCCCGGGATGTAATAATCGACCTCGACGACCTGGCCGATGGCGCGCACGCGGTCAAAAAAGTCCGGTAGATCCAGCAGGAATCCGTCGGCGCGGGATATGGTGCGGGGCCGCACCGCGTCCCAGTACGCCGTTTGGAACAGGGCCTCCTTGCCCGACAGGTTGGCCAGACCGTGCACCCCGCCAAGTTGCGCGCAACTGCCGAAGGCGAACAGTAACTGGGCCTTCCTCCGCATCAGCAGCGCCATCTCTTCCTGCTCGCTCGTGCGCACGGACCCGTTGACGAACGCAGCCGTCAAGGATCGATCAGCCATCGCCTCGATGTCGGCTTTCTTGAAGTCGAGCACCGCGGGCCAGAAGACGATATCGACGGCTGCGGCCACGTCCAGCAGCTTTTCTTCCAGATCGAGAACGGTGACTTCACAGCCACCGCACGAGGCGCACCAATAAAAGGCAACTCTGGGTTTGCCGGATGTCATGCAGCCACCTCCGCTGGCCGGTCCGTCCCTCGAACTACTCGCCGCGGACCGAGCGCCCTCAGCTTCGCCGCCATGTCGTTCATTACTGCGCGGACGCGGTCTCCTTCCGCTGCGGAGATCCATTCCAGCCGGAACCGCTCCTCTTCGATGCCCACGTCCTTAAGCACCCGCTTCAACATCAAGTAACGGCGCAGCGCCTTGCAGTTGCCCTCCTGGTAGTGGCAATCGCCGGGGTGGCAGCCGCCGATCAAAACCCCGTCGGCGCCGTGAGCGAACGCGGCCAGAACGAACTGCGGATCCACCCGGCCGGAACACATCACGCGCACCACTCGCGCATTGGGGGCATACTTCATCCGCGAGGTGCCGGCAAGATCGGCGGCCAGGTAGGTGCACCAATTGCAGAAGAAAGCCACGATTTTCGGTTCGTAATTCTCAGGCATAGGCCAGTATTCCTTCGATCTCGGCGAAGATCTCTTCGTCTTCAAACAGATTTTGCGTGATGGAGCCGGACGGGCACGCCGCCACGCAGGTGCCGCAGCCCTTGCAAAGGATCTCGTTGATCCACGCTTTTTGTTTTTCTGGGAGGCAGGAGATCGCCTGGTAGGGACACATGGAAAGGCAAGTCTTACAGCCCGAACAGACCTCCTCCATTACGTGGGCGGTGTTCGGTTCCAGTTCGATGCATCCGGCCTGGATGAGGGCCAGCGACTCGGCCGCTGCCGCGCCGGCCTGCGCGACCGTATCCGGTATGTCCTTTGGACCCTGACAACAGCCTGCCAGGAAAATGCCGTCGGTAAAAGTGTTGACCGGCGCCAGCTTCGGGTGACGTTCCAGGAAAAAGCCTTCGCTCGAACAACCGATGTTGAACAGCCGCCGGACTGACTGTGCATCCTTATGGGCCTCCAGCCCCGTAGCGAGCACCACCATGTCTACCGGAATCTTCCGCACCATGCACAACAGGGTGTCCTCGACCTGGATCACGAGACGTGAGTCGCCGTTGTCCGACGGGTAAACATCCGCAACCTTGCCGCGGACGAATCGAACCCCTTCCTCGCCGATGCGGTTGTAGAACTCCTCGAACGCCTTCCCCGGCGTGCGCATGTCGATATAGAAGCTGTATACGTCGGCGCCCGTCCGCTCCTTGATGAGATGAGCGAGCTTCAGCGAGTACATGCAACATACCCGCGAACAGTACCGGTTCGTGTGCTCATCGCGGCTTCCGACACAGTGAACAATGCCGACCGAGCCCGGCTGCCGCCCGTCGCGCAAGCGCAGTTCTCCTCCGGTCGGACCCGAGGCGTTGATCATGCGCTCGATCTCCAGCGCTGTAAAGACGTTGGGAAAAACCCCGTAACCGTAGTAAGGAATCCGCCTTGGATCGAAAATGTCAAACCCGGTCGCCAGGATGATGGTGCCTACTTCGATGGTCTTGATCTCTTCCTTCTGATGGAAGTCGATGGCGTTGCGCTCGGCGCAAACCTCCACGCACGTCTTCTTACACTTGCCGCTCTTGAACTCGATGCAGGTCTCCGGGTCGATGACGAGCACCTGCGGCACGGCTTGTGGAAAGGGAATGTAGACCGGCTTGCGCTTGCTCAGTCCGAGGTTGAACTCGTCCGGCACTTTGGCCTGCTTGTAGACGCAGGCCTCGATACACTCCATGCATCCGACGCAGAGATCTTCCAAGACGTAGCGGGGCTTCCGCCTCACCGTGACCTTGTAGTTACCGACATATCCTTCCAGCGCAGCTACTTCCGACAGCGTCCATAGCGTGATATTGGGGTGCATCCGCACCGCCGTCATCTTCGGCGTAAGAATACAGGCCGCACAGTCCAGCGTGGGAAACGTCTTGTCAAACTGCGCCATGTGGCCGCCGATCGTCGGCTCTCGCTCCACCAGGTAAACGCGCTTGCCGGCGTTGGCCAGTGTCAGCGCGGCATGGATGCCGGCGATGCCGCCGCCGACAACCAGCACGTCGGGGTGAATGGGCGTTGTGCGGCGCTCCAGCGGCTGATGCAGCCGGATGCGGCGAACGGCGGCGCGCAGCAGATCTTTGGCCTTGGCGGTGGCGCTCGCCTTGTCTTCGTGGACCCACGAGACATGCTCGCGGATGTTTACCATGTGAAAAAAGTAGGGGTTCAGGCCGCCATCGGCGGTGACGCGCCGGAAAGTCTTCTCGTGCAGGCCCGGTGAGCAGGCGGCGACAATAATCCGATCGAGCCCGTGGTCGTGGATGTCCTGCCGGATCAGTTCCTGCCCGGGGTCCGAGCACATGTACTTGTACTCGCGCGCCAGCGCCACCCCTGGCAGCGAAGCGGCATAATCCGCCAGCGCCTTCACGTCGACTGTCCCGGCGATGTTCGTCCCGCAGTGGCAAATGTAGACGCCGGCCCGTGAACCGCCATTCCTGGTCGCCATTTCGCTACCCCTCAACCGCCTCCGCCAGAACCTCGGAAAACTCTTTCACCGAAAGCCGCTCTTCGAGCCCCGTCGTCTTCAAAGCATCTCGAAACATGACCACGTCTTTCGGACAACTGACGACGACCGCCGCGACCCCGCGCAGGCCGGCGGCTTCCTTGACGCGGTTTTCCGCAGGCCGCTCCTGTACCTTGGCCGTCTCTTCCATCCAGATGCGGCCGCCGCCGGCGCCGCAACAGTACGCCTGCATCCGGTTGCGAGGCATCTCCAAAACCTTGCCGCCCGCAGCCCGCAGCGCGTTGCGAGGGGCTTCGAAAACCCCGTTGTAGCGGCCGAGATAGCACGGGTCGTGGTAGGTCACCGTCTGCGCCCACTTTCCAGTAGGTCGCAGCACGCCGCCCCGGAGCAGGTCAGAAAGCAGTTCCGTGTGGTGGACGGCTCGCCATGCGCCGTTTCGGCCAGCGTATTCTCTCCGCAGAGCATGATAGGTGTGCGGGTCCGTGGTCAGAATGCGTTCGAACCTGGCGCCCCCAAGCGACTTCAAGTTCTTTTCAGCCAGCACGTCGAACAGGCCTTCCTCACCCGCGCGGCGAACGTCGTTGCCGGCGTTTTGCTCGCTTTCGTAGAGGATCCCGAAATCGACGCCGGCGCGATGGAGCAGGCGGGCGGTCGCCCGGGTCGCCGGCGTGACGCGGGGATCGTAGGAGGCATAGTCGCCGACGAACCAGAGATACTCGACAGGCTCCTTGCGGGCGTCCTTGACCTTGAACTCCAGGCCTTGCGTCCATCGCGCGCGGCCTCTCGGTGGCGATCCGAAAGAATTCCCGTAGCGTCCTAGGTTGATCAGCGCCTCTTGCAGCCGCGCGTCGAGAACTCCTTCATCCACGAGTCTCCGGCGCATTTCGATAAGGATCGGTACGTGCTCGTTGAAAACCGGGCACCGCGACATGCATGCGCCGCATGTGGTGCAAGACCATACCGCCTCCGCCGGAAATCCGACAGCCTGGTGGCCGGAGCCGCGAACAAGCTCCTTCATGTGATCGATGACCTCCCGCGGCGCCAGCTTCGAACCGCTCGCGAGAGCGGGACAGGCTCGATCGCAACGGCCGCACTCCGCGCATGCCAGGCCGCAGAACAGTTGACGCCAGGTGAATTCCTCTCGCCGGGCGGCGCCGCCGGAAGGAGCCGGCGCTCCGGTTTGGTCCAGCGATGCCCAAAATACACCGAAGGGGCCGGCCAGCAGATGCAGGTGCTTGGAGTAGGGCAGGTAGGCGAGGAGGCCCAGCACGACCGCCATGTGGGTCCACCACAAGGCTGTAGCCAGCTCCGGGCGGCTGGCTTTGGCCATCTGGCCGCCGACAGCCGACAGCAACACGGCCGCGATCAGGCCAAGAATAATGCCGGCGTCCCTGGACTGTTCCAGCCGTGGAGGCCGTACAAGGTATCGCCGCACGGCAGCGATGGCCAGGGCAGCCAGCCCGAGAACGCCAAAAACCAACTGGAGCCGGGCCGCCCACCGGACATCGTCCGCGTACGGAATGGGCAGCGCGGGAACCAGCCCCCGCGCCAGGTTCCACACGAAGGTCGCCGCATAGAGAACGAATGCCCAGAAGATGAGGAAGTGAGCCGCGCCGATGAGGGTCTCCTGAAAGAGACGCCGGCCGCCCAGCACGTGGACGGCCACGAGCCACAACCGCCGCAATGCCCGACCCCATCGCCGGTCGGCGCGGGCGCTGCAAAGCACCGTGGCGTAACTCCAGATCCGTCGCCCGAAGAGAAAAAAAGCCGCCAGCGACAACAGCCACAGAAACACGAATCCCGGCACGCCGGCATATGTCGCAGTGGCAGGATCATGCATGGCTGCCCACCTGCTTGCGCTTGCCAATGGCCTCTTCAAGCGCCGGCATCATGTCGAGGACATCGGCCACCACGCCGTAGTGAGCAAGCTGGAAGATCGGCGCTTGGGCGTCGGTGTTCACGGCAATAATGAGCGCCGAGTCCTTCATCCCTTCGACGTGCTCCGGCGCTCCACTGATGCCGAGCGCGAGATACAACTTCGGCTTCACCGTCATGCCGGATTTGCCAACCTGTCGCGACAAGGGCAGCCACCCCTGGTCAATGACCGGCCGGCTGCCGCAGACAGCGCCTCCGAGCAATTCCGCCACACGCTCGGCAATCTCCAGGTTCTCCTTGGCCTGGATGCCGCGGCCAACAGCCACGAGGACATCCTGCTGCGTGATATCTACGTCGCCGGCCTCGGGCTCGATGTAGCGGCGAAGCCCGACCCGCTTCAATTCGGGAAGTTGAACGGGCACTTCTTCGAGCGGCGGAGCGCCCGCCGCCATCCCCTGGTCAATTGGCCGGGAGCCCGGCCAGAGCCCGACGACAAACGGACGCCCGGCCGCCGTCACCAGCGATTCCATCTTGCCGCCGTACATCACGCAACGGGATTGAATCATTCCGCCGCTGACACGCAAATCGCGGCAGAAGTTCGCCGCGGGAGCGCCAAGCTTTGCCGCCAGCAAGGTCCCAAATCCCAGCGTGACGTTGGTGAGCGGCGCCACGATGCAGACTGGTTCGCGATCCTTGGCCAGCGGCCAAAGCGCCTCGGCGTACGTGCCGGGATCAGGTTCCGCAAGCAAAGGATGATCGAGGTACAGGACTTTGGCGGCCTTGCCGAGTCTCTCCGCAAGGGGCGCCGCTTGATGACCCATCAGTACCGCATGCATCGGAGCTCCCAACGCGTCGGCCACCTCCCTTCCGAGCGCCAGGGCTTCAAAAGTGATGGGAGAAATCCGCCCTCTCCACTGCTCCGCCACCACCCAAATTGCGCCGGTCATTTTCCTCACCTCCTCACAGAAGCCCGCGCTCGGAAAGAATGTCCGTCAGCTTGACAGCCACCGCCTCGATCGGGCCTTCCACCATGGCGGCCTTCCCGGCAGCGGCCGGCTTCGCCATTTCCAGAACTTCGATCTGCGGCATAGCCTGCCCAAAGATCCCGCTTGCCTCAACTTTGCCGATCGACGCGGACTTCATGACGGCGCGCACCTTCGCCACGGGCACATACCTGGGCGACTTCTCGGCGGCCTGAATGCCCACAACCGCCGGCAGGGCTACGGAGAATTCACCACGGACGCCGCCCGGGTATTCGCGAACCGCTGTGGCGGACCCTCCGGCGGCGTCAATGGAAACGGACACCACAATGCCAAGGAAGGGAAGGCCGAGTTCGTGCGCTACCAGCGGCGCCAGAAGGCCGTCCAGGTCGTCATTGGCCTGCGTGCCTGTCAGGATCAAGTCGGCGCCGCGAAAGACGGGGTCTCCGGCGATGACCTGGGCAAACTGCGTCGCGGCCGGGCGGGTGCCGGCGCCTCCGTCCGCGGCCTGAATCCGCACGGCGCGATCGGCGCCCTTGGCCAGCGCTTCGTATAATGCCTGGTCAACCTCAGGCGCTTCCCGAGCGAGGACAGTCACCCTGGCTCCCTGGCGCTCTTTCAACAGCAACGCCTGTTCAAGCGCGTGCGCATCCTGCTCGCTCAAAATCATTCTGAGGAACTCGGTGTCAAGGGCTTTCCCGCTGGCGTCCACCTGCAACTCCTCCACGACGTCGGGCACCATTTTCAGGAGAACCAGGATGTCCATCGCTTATCCCTCCAATGCTTCGGCAAGTACCTCGGTGACGTCGCGCACAGCCACCTTGCCGTCCTGTCCGAGCACCTTCAAGGCGTCCTCGAAACGAGAAATCTCGTATGGGCAGGAGGTGGCCAGCACTTCAGCGCCGGTGCGGACCGCCTCTTTTACTCGTCTCTCCGACAACCTTTCGTAGCCCTTCGCCTTGAAATACGTGTCCAGCCACATGCCGCCGCCGCCGCCCCCACAGCAGATCGCGTTGATCCGGTTGTGCGGCATTTCCACCAGCTTTACCCCGGGAATGGCTTGAAGCAGCATCCTTGGCTCCTCATAGAAGCCGTTGTGCCGCCCCAGACAACAAGAGTCGTGATACGTCACCCGGTAGTTGAGCTTCTTGGTCAGCTTCGGACGCAACGAATCCAGATGTTGTGCCAGAAACGGCGTTACGTGATCGACCGGCCAGGCGAATCCTACCCGGCTGTACTGGTACTTGAAGGCGTCATACGCATGTGCGCCCGACGTCACAATGCGGTTAAAGCGGTAATTCCGAAAGACTGCGACGTTGTAGTCCATCAAGGTATCGAATAAGCCGGTCTCACCCAGCAACCTTGCGCATTCCCCGGCGCACTTTTCCTCGTTCCCCAGGATGGCGAAGTCGACGCCCAAGGCATGGAAAAGCCTTGCAGTGGCGCGGGAGATATCTTGCCCGCGCGGATGATAGGAGTTTTGACACTCCACGAACCAGAGAACATCAACTGGCCGCGGATCTTCCGGCAAGAGGCGGATTGGCACTCCGGCTGTCTTGACCCACAGCGCGCGCTTGCGGGCGGATTCACCCGTTGGGTTGCCGTAGCGCAGCGTGTTCTCTAGTGCTTTGTTGAGTTCCGGCGGGGTCTCCGGGAGTCGCAGGAACACCTGTTCCTTGACGAGCGGCAGCAGTACCTCGGTCAACTGAATTCCACGAGGGCATTTGGCCATGCATGCGTAGCAGGCGACGCAGTTCAGCAGGCTGTCGCTGGTGAAGACTCTTTCTATCAGTCCGGCCCTGAGCATGGCGATAATTCGCCGGGGCGGGTAGTCCATCACGTCGCCATACGGGCATGTACCGGCGCACAATCCGCACTGGATGCACGTCAGGACTCTTCGTCCTTCCGGGAACTGGGAAAAGCTGTCTAGGGTTATTTCCTCCAAAGGGAGGCAGGCGCCGCTGCTTGTACTCATTGGCATCTCCTTCCGGCGCCGCTACGAACACGGGCGCTCCTTCGGAACTTCCACCGCCCTGCCGCTCCCCATGGTCGGAACTCGGCAACGCGTTACAGACGCGGGCCCGTGTTCCGGCCCGCGAAAGCGGTGCGGTCTGAGTCCGACGAGGACCACTCTCGTCTAATAAGATATTAGAGTCTTGTTATCGTGATAGTCAAGCAGCAGTTGCAGAGCCTCGTGAATTCGCCTGCACGGCCGCCGCTGTATACTTGGGGCAGAGGTTATGTCTTATGAGTAAAGGGATATTCGGGTTCTTTGCGCTTGTACAGCTTGCCCTCGCCCAGGCGCCCGACGCGCGGGGAATGCTGGTCGGCCGTGTCACCGACTCGACCGGCGCGGTGGTTCCCGGCAGCGACGTTCGCGCGGTGAACGCTTCCACCCGCGTGGCGGCCTCGACAAAAACCAACGAATCGGGCAACTACACCCTACCTTACCTTGTGCCGGGACTCTACACGGTCACCGCCGAGCTTACCGGGTTCCGCAAGTTCGTCCGCGACAATGTCCAGATCCGCGTCAATGATAGCGTGGAGTTGAACATCCAAATGGTGGTCGGTGACGTGGCCGAGACGGTCGAGGTGACCGCCGAAACGCCGCTGCTTCAAACGGCCGAGGCATCCCTCGGCCAGGTCGTCGACGAGCGGCGCATCACGCAACTGCCGCTGTTCGCCGGCAACGCGATGGACCTGGTTCACCTCGCGCCGGGCACGATCAATGGCACCGACATGCGGCTCCGCAAGGCGCCCTTCAACAACGCCCCCTCGCAGTTTTCCACAGATGGCAGCGGCAACTACGGCAACATTTTCACCATTGACGGCGTGGCCAACGTCTACTCGGACGGCACCAGCCCGCGCGTGGCGTTCTCGCCGCCGCAGGCCTCGCTG
>Ga0233417_10000565_pt1 | contig 11209 bp, 8 predicted proteins | sample Sed_MG_FD_189023 | JGI IMG/M metagenome (GOLD analysis project Ga0233417, IMG submission 189023) | Sediment microbial communities from Lake Towuti, South Sulawesi, Indonesia - Sediment_Towuti_2014_0.5_MG | ecosystem: Environmental > Aquatic > Freshwater > Lake > Sediment | place: Indonesia... | reverse complement strand
GCTGCGCACGATGGCGGACTCGGCGGCGACTTGGGCCGCGGGCCGGCGCGCGAGCGCAACGCCGCTCTTGGCCGTGGCGAGCACAGGCATGGACCGCCAGGCGCCGGCAAACAGAAGATCGGCCTCCTTGTCTTTCCCGAAGACGCCCTCGTAGCTCACGCCTTCAGGCATCTCAACCGGCACCTCGATGCGGCGCGGCTCGCCGCCGGTGGTGATCGTCATCTCCTCGACGGCGACGAAGGAAGTGAACTGGGTCATCAGGCGGTACTCGAGGCCCAGTTGGGTAATGGCGTCGCGGACTTCAGCACGCGCCGTGCCCTGCTGGATGCCGAGGTAGTCCTGGCCCATCAGGTCATCGATGCGCGTCCGCGCCCAGAGGGTGGCGAGCACGTCATGGCGCGGCTCAGCGGCCGGAAGGGCAACGCGAATCTCGCGCGATACGGGACGGCCGCCCATGTTGCCGCGCAGGTGGATCACGCCGCTCCATGGCGCGGCGTACCGGCCGCAGAGCACAACCGGCCTGGCGCTGAAGAGGTCCGGACTTCGCTTCGGATAGACGTCCGTCACCGGCATGCCACCCCAATCCACCGTAACGTCGGTCAGCAGCGGATTGCGGACACGTTCATGGAACCGGCGCGCCGCCGCCGAGCCGTCATCGTTCAGGCCGACGTATTCGACCTCGCCGCGACCGTACTCGGCCATCTTGTCGAGCAGGAAGCGGTTCACCGAGCTACCGATGCCGAAGGAAAACACGCGGGCGTTCGCGTGCTTTTGCACCTCGGCGATGATCTCCATGTCGTTGCCGACGTAGCCGTCGGTCATGAAGCAAACGATGCGCACGTGTTGCTGGGAGTCCGAGGGATCGAGTGCCGCCCGGATGGCTTTCATCATTTCGGTGCCGCCCCCGCCGGAGCGCGAAGCGAGGAACTCCTGCGCCCTTCGGAGGTTCTCCGCGGTGGCGGGAACCGGCTCGGGGAAGAGGACGTGAGTGTCGCCGGAGAAAGTGATGAGGTTGAAGCGGTCGTGAGAGTAGAGGCCGTTGAGCGCCAGCTTCATCGTCTCTTTCGCCTTCTCGATCGGGAAGCCCGACATCGAGCCGGAAGTGTCCAGGACGAAGACCAGTTCCTTGGGGGTGACATCCTCGGCGGCGACGCGCTCGGGCGGTTGGAGGATCAGCGTGAAGAAGCCGCCGCGCGAGCCGCGATGGACGAGCACGGCGTCCTCGATCTTGCGGCCGGCGACGTCGTAGCGGAGGATGAAGTCCTTGTTGGGGAGGACCGCTTTGCTCTTGAGGCGCACGACCGCTTTCTCCGCGGCGGGCCGCTCGACGTCGATTTCGTGCGCCGGCGAGACGAGCGCGTCCATGGGCACGCCGGCGTCCAGCCGGACCTCGATGGAGATGTCGTGGCCGGCGCGCGTGCCGGGCTTGGCCACGGGCGGGGTGATGCGCGAGGCATCCGGCACGCGGTCCGTGTCCGACGCCCAACCGCCGCCCTGCTTGCCCGTGGGATTACCGGGGATGTAGCGCGGGCCCACGACCATGGGGAAAACGAACTCGTACGTGCCGGCCTCGTACTTCAACGTTTCCACGTAGCTGATGGTGATCTTCACCTTCTCGCCCGGCATGATGTTGGCGACGGATTGGGTAAAGATGTTGGGCCGCTCCTGGTCGAGCAGGCCGGCGACATGGCCGGCGGCGCGGGCGGCGTCGTAGATGGCCCGGGCTTCTTCGCGCGGCTTGATCCTGGCGCGGACGACACGCTCGCCGACGAGCATGGTCATGTCATCCACCGCCGAGTTTTGCGGAAGAGGGAAGGTGTAAACCGCCTCGATCTTGTCGCTCGAGGTGTTCTCGAACTCCTGGGTGAGCGTGACCCGGGCCAGGAAGCCGGAGATCTCCGCCGCAACAGCGGTGTGCTTGAGCGGGCACTCGCTCCGCGGCCGGCCCTCCGAGTCGAGCCGGATGAGAGACCCCTGGGTGATTTCAGGGAACGAGACGGGCGTTCGCTTCTGGCCGGTGGCAGCCTCCGGGGCGGCAAGGTAAACCAGGACCGCAGCGGCCGCCACGAGGAAGCACCCGGTGAGCAGGGTAGGGGAAAAGAGCCGTTTGTGCGACATGCGACATCCTCCAGTGGGGAGATGCCGCCACAGGGGGGACCCTTTCACTCTCCCCTTGCGCCAGAATGGAACCAGGTTCGCATGAAGCTTCTCAAATGTGTTCTGGCGGCGGTCGCGGCCTGGTTCGCGCTCATGCTCGGGCTGGGCCTTGCCGCGAAGGCGCTGCTGTCGGAGGGACGCATACGAGGGTTGCTTGCCCGGGCAGAGTCTCGCGTTCCCGTGAAGGTGTCGGCTTCGGGCGGCGGGTTTTCGCTGTCGCAGTGGTTTCGATTCCAGCCGGCGATCGAGATCAGGGATCTTGAGATCGGCAACCCACAAGGTTTCTCCTCGCCAAACCTGCTGCGCGCGGGCGTGGTTTCGCTCCAGATCCGTTTGCTTCCGCTCGTGGCGCGGAGGATCGAGGTGCGTGCGCTCGAAATTGACCGGCCGGAGCTGACGATCGAGCGAGATCGAAGCGGGCGAACGAACTTCACGGCTCTGCTTGCCGCGCTGGAGCAGAGGGCCGGGGGTGGCGGTGGTTCGGGCGGCACGGTCGCCGCGAAGAGAGAGCTTGTCGTGGACAGGCTGCGGTTGACGTCCGGCAGCATCCGGTACGTGGAGGCGGGCGGAAGGCAGCCTGCGCTGGCCGTGCGGAACATCGATGTCGAGCTAAGCGATCTTTCCGCGTCGCACGCGTGCCACATCCTGCTGTTCGCGCGGCCGTTTGACGGGAAGTTGTCGCGGTTCGAGTTCCGGGGAAGCGCCGGGCCGTTCCGGCCGGAGTCGGCGCCGGCGGAGGGAGATCTGGCGCTGACCCTGGCGCCCGCGGAGATTCCGCCGGCTGTCCGCGCGGAGTACTTCGGCGTCCTGCTAGGGGAACCGGGCGATGCGGCGCTGCTGACGCTGAAGGCGGCTATGCGAGGAGACCTGATGGGAGAGGTAAAGGGAACGGGAAGCCTGACGCTGGCGGATTTCGCAATCGGCAAGGACGCTGGGAGCCGGCTTGCCGTCTCGGGCCAAGCGCCGCTGGCGGCGGAAGTCGATTACCCGCTTGCCAGGCCGGAGATTCGCCTGGCCACAGAGGGCGCTTCCTTGCGGCTCGCGCAGGGCGCCTGGAAGGGCAACGCGGAGATGCGCTACGACGGCCGGGGGCTGCACGGCGCGAGCGAGGGCTCCATCAGTGGAGTGCGGATCGAGGAACTCCTGGCCGCGTTTGGATCAAGCAAACAGACGGTATCCGGACGGGCCGAGATCCCGAAGTACGAGCTGCGCTTTGCGGGCAGGAACGCGGCCGAGATCCGCGATTCGCTCGAGGGCGCAGGCGAAGTGCGGCTTGAGGAGGGCCGCATCGCGCTGTTCGATCTGCTGGCCACGATCCAGAGGGCGGCGAGCCGGCTGCTGGCGGCCGAAGCCCCGGCGGGCGGTGAAACGCGGTTCTCCCGGCTCCAGAGCAACGTGGAGATCCGGAGGGGGCAGGTCGTGGTGCGGGACATCCTGTTTGAGAACCCCGTGTCGGACGTGAAAGGACAGGGCCGGTTCGGTTTTGACGGCAGTCTGGATTTCAGTCTCGCCGTGAACGTCACCGGCAAACTGGCCGACCGGTTGGGAGGGAAGCCCGGCGCCGGCGGGAAGCCCGTGCTGCGGGTCCCGGTGAAGGTAAGCGGGACAACCAGCGCGCCGAAGGTATACCCCGACGTTGGCGGAGTGGTGAAACAAAGAATGGTGGAGAAGGCAACCGGCCTGCTCGAGTCGCTTTTCAAGAAGAAGGCAGAAGCGCCGAAGTAAGTTAGCTGCCGCAGCCTTCTTACATCATCGCGCCGGGCTGCGACGTGCCCAGTCAGGCCCTGGAAGCCGCTATCCCACGCGCCACAGCTCGACCGTCTGTTCCTCCAGGGAACGCGAGTGTTCCTCGCTAGGATGGCGTTGCGCGGAGCGCGACGGCTCCGGAGCGGAGGCAGCTAAAGCCCGTCTCGAGGTGGCAATCCAGAACTCGCCCTTCACCAGTCCCCAGCCCAATACGCCCCTGGTGTTGCTGATGGTCTCCGGAGTTCCCGCGTGCAGATCCCACATCACGATTGACGGCGGCTTGCGCATATCGTCAGAATCGACATAAGCAGCCGCCACATGCCGGCCGTCCGGCATGGCGGCCATCATTGCCACCAAACCTGTCTGCCTGCCCAAGCTCCGGGCAGCTTTGCCTGTGGCTGCGTCCAGCACGCTGATAACGCCATCCACACCGCCGACGAGCGCGTACCTGCTGTCGCGGGTGAATTCCACCGCCAAGGACTCGAGAAGCGCATCCTGGTTTCTCGCAAGCTCTTTGATGGGGTCGGTCTGGTAGAACCGGATCACGGTATCGCCACCGGCGGTGACCAGAAGCCGGTCATCCGGGCTGAAGGCCGCGGCCGTCACGCCTGCGAAATTCCCACGCAACTCCCCTAGCAGCTCCGGTTCGCCGCTTACATTCCAGACCTTGCCCGGGCGATCCAGCGCGCCGGTGACGAGTATCTTGCCGTCGTGCGAGAAGACCAGGACTTCGATGCGCCGCTCGCCGGCCTCCCATTTCCTCGCATCCGCCGAACCGGAGGCCGGCATCAACTGGACCGTTCCGGAAAAAGCGCCGACAGCGAGCCGGCGGCCCTCGGGCGAATACGAGAAGCTGGTGATTCTCTCGCCACTCACGGTCCGTTCCACTTCGCCCGCGGGCAGGCTCAGCAGCCGGAGTTTCTGGTCGCCGCACAACACGGCCATCTGATTGCCGGCAGGCGGCAGCGCGACCTGACGCGCCTCGGACGGCACTGGCACGCTGCCGGCAGGTTGGAGGGCGAACGGCGCTGCCGCGGCCGGCGTTGCGAGCGCCAGGGCCCCCGGAACGCCGCCCATCATAGTTTCTCCAGCACGATGTCGAAGTGCACAGCGGCGAGCACCTGCTGTGGATCGCCCGTCAGAGTAACGGGTCGGACCAGTTCCCGGCTGGTGATGAGCGGGTCACGACCGTAGTTCTTGTCGGGATCGCCCTCGAACGCAGGGTCGGTGGCGAAGTACAGTTGGGTCGTCAGCGGCTTGTGACCGGGAGCTATGACCAGGTAATGGATGTGCTGGCAGACTCGGGCCGGATAGTGCCCCGGCATGACCGAGTCGAACTCGTACTTCCCTTTGCCATTCGGCCGGAGGCGCGCACGATAGCGGTACCCCTCGTTGTCGTAACGGCCGAGGTGATCCGCCTGCCAGACTTCGATGACGGCCTCGGGCAACGCGTCTCCCCTCACGCTGAAAACCCGGCCTGCTACCGAAAGGGGCAGGCCCGGATCGCTTGGGCCGCGCAGGCTGCCAGTTTTCGGGGCAAGCCGTTTGTAGAACGGACCCAGTTCACAGAACGGCGTCGGAGGCAGACTCTTCTCGTGTTGCTGCCAGGCGGTCGCGGCCGCCGGCACGGAGACAGGAGCGGCGATGGTGACGGTGCCGAGCGCGAGGCAGCGCTCGAGGAGTTCACGGCGGCTCAGTGGGTTTGCGGGCATAGCGATTCCCTCAACTTGTCCGGATGTCCAAGAAGTGCCAGGAGGCGTGTCACACTCGATGCGACCAGCCCTCGGCGTCCCAGATGCCAAACCAGTGTACACCAATCTCGGACGAAACCAGTGGACGAAACCAGTGACAGGCTACGCAATCCCGGATTTCCCGCACCGCCGCAATCCCCGCTCCTCCCGTGGTCAGCGCCGGCCCGGCTCCGCCCCGCTCGCCCGTTGACGACGCTACAATGGGAACACCGCATCGGAAGTTCAGTGTTCCGTTGGTTCGTGAATCCATTGGTTCACTGACCCATTGAAGCCGGCTGGGCGCCGGGATCCATCAGCAAGTGCATGAGCTGTCATGAGGAGGGCGTGACGATGGGTTCGCTCACAGGGAAAGCCGCTCTGGTCACAGGAGCGTCGCGAGGAATCGGAAGAGCCATCGCCGAACGGTTGGGAAGAGAGGGCGCATCGGTCATCGTGAACTACGCCGCCAGGGCCGACCAGGCGAAAGAAGTTGTGGCGGAAGTCGAATCGACGGGAGGAAAGGCGCTGGCCCTACAGGCGGATATGGGGAAGGTGGTTGAAATACGCCGGCTGTTTGAGCGGGCGGTGGATTGGGCGGGCCGTCTGGATATCGCGGTAACGAACGCAGGTGTGTTCCGGCCAAAACCGCTAACGGAAGTTACCGAAGAAGAATTCGAGGAAACAATGGCGATTAACGCCAGAGGTACGTTCTTTGCCCTGTAAGAAGCCGCGCGCCGCCTCGCAGACGGAGGGAGGATCATCAACATCTCGTCCTCGGCTACCGCGATGAACTTCCCGGGAGCTGCCGTCTATTGTGGCAGCAAAGCGGCGGGGGAGCAGTTCGTGAAGGCCCTCGCCAGGGACTGGGACCACGTGGAATCACTGTAAATACGGTATCGCCGGGCTTCACCGAGACCGACATGCTGTCCGAAGATCCCGGCTACCGGGCGATGGCGAGGAGCATGTCGGCCTTGGGCCGGCTCGGCATGGCCGCTGATATAGCGAACGTCGTCGCGTTCCTCGCCGGTCCGGACGGCGGGTGGATCACCGGCCAGAATATCCAAGCGGGAGGCGGGGTTCCCTAGTTCGAAGGGGGAGCGACGGCAGAAAGCCGCGCCGCTTTCACCCGAGGAATGACCCGATCAGGTGCGCGCATAGTTCCGGTTGATCAACAAAAACCGAGTGGCCCGCGTCTGGAATCACCTCGCAACGTCCCCGCGGCATCAGGCGCGCCATTTCCTGGCCCAGCGTTGGGGGGCCGAACGTGTCATTATCACCCCACAAGATCAAGGCCGGCGGTTTCAACCCGTCAAGTTCCGGGCGCAGCGCGTGGGTCAGCCGGGAGGAACCCGAAAGGATCCCTGCTCCGGGCATGGCCGTGGAGCGCTCGACCATCGTAAGCCAGCTTTCGACGGCGCCGGGAATCATCGCTCCTGCCGCTAAGCACTCCAGGTAATCGTCCGGCACGCGGCGGATGTCCGCCACCAGCATCCGTTTGAAACTGGTTCGCAGCGACTTCATCCCGGGCTTAAGCACGGTGGCATAAAGAAGAGAGTTCACGATCCGAGTGCCGATCAAGCGATGGGAGAAACGGATGCTGGCGGCGCTGCCCGCCGGTTCCCCCACAAGTACGAGCTTCGAGACCCGGTCCGGGTAAGCGAGCGCGAAGGCGAGGCTGAAGTACCCGCCCATCGAGTGTCCGATGAAGGCAGCACGGGGAAGGCGGAGAGAATCCATCAGCGTGGAGAGAAACGCCACTGCGTGCCGCCGCAGCGGCACGCCGAGGTAGTTGAACTTCGTCGTGAGGCCGCAGCCGGGCCGGTCCGGAGCGTAGAGGTGAAACCTGCGATGGAGCCTGGCGAGCAGCGGCGTCCAGGACGCCGCAACGCTGTTGCCGCCGTGAATCAGCAGCACCGGCGCCCCTTGTCCGGCCTCGATGACGTGGACTTTCACTGGGGGATCGGGCAGGTCAAAGAATCTTGCGGCCGCCGGAATGCCGTTGTCCGCCAGCAGCGCGTCTTGCAGCTTTCGAAACCGCTCCTCAGCGGCGCGGTTGGCGGCGGGAAGCACATGGTTGGCCCGGTAGAGACGGTGGATTCCGGCGAAGGCTCCGACACCAATGGCCGACAGTACTGCCCTTCGGCGATTGAGCATACGATGGATTCCCAGGTTCGTTCATTGTAACCTCTCCGTTCCGGCTGCGGCGGGACGCTCTGAATGGAATCGCTCTGAGTGGAATCCTGGGTGGTGATTCAGCTTCCCTTGGTTCTCTCCCGAAAGCCGGCGAACCAGTTCTGCACCACGCTAATGAACGGGCGAGGCGGGCCGCCCACCGGTTCGATCAACACGAACCGCTTGCCGTCGGCGGATACGTCGTATTGCTGGCCGGGCCGCCGCGCGATGCCCATGTGCTCGAACAGCACCTGCGCCGGCCCCACCCGCAGCCCCAGGCCGGCTGTCACGGCAACTGTCATCAGCGTCTCGCCCTCTACATAGAACAACTCGCTGCCGTCTCCCCGCCAGCGCGGCTGGCCGCCGCCGTGGGTGGAAACCTGCACCTTGACGCCGCCGGCGGGAAACGACCGGATGTAGACCTCTCTTCTACCGGATTCGTCCGACGAGTAAGCGACGAATCGTCCGTCCGGCGAGAAATTCGGCTCCCCCTCGTCAAACTCGGTGACCAGAAATGGCACTGCTTCGAATTCCGTCCGGCCCTCCGCGCGCCGCAGATACCAGAGATCCCGCCGGCGATCACCAATGAAGTCACAGATCAGGTATTTCCCGTCCGGCGACCAATCTTCCGGATACTGAGCCGCCACTCCGCCTAGCAGTTCCTCCGCTTCCCCGCCGCCGTCCGCAGCTTGCATGAAGATATCGGCGTTCCCGCTGCGGTTGGAGGAGAACGCGAGCCTGCGCCCGTCCGGGAACCAGATCGGCCGGTCCTCCCAAGCCGGGTGCGACGTGACGCGGATCTTGAGGTTGCGCGCAGCATCGTGCACCCAGATGTCGTCGTTGTCGCTCTCCCGGCCCCAGACTGCCACGCGGTTGCCGTCCGGAGAGAGCATCGGAGTATAGATCCGATCCTGCGGCTGCCCGATCACGCCCAGCGTTTGGCCGTTGCGGTCTTTCCATACCAGGTGCTCCGGCACCGAACTGCGTCCCCCGACGAAAGTCAGCGTGCCGTCGGTCGAGACGCTGGGGAATTCGCCGTTCTCCTGAATGGGGAACGGCGGTCCGCTCGCCGACAGCCTCTCCAGCGCGAACGGCAGCGCCCACAGCCGGTTTCGGTCCTCGCTCAGGATATGGCCGGTCGGCGAGTAGACGGGCCGCCGGCCGGATCCTAAGACCGTGCGCCGTTCCGTCCCGAGTTCCTGGAGCACAAACCGGTACGGCCGGGATGCCCCGCCGATCGCAAAGAGCAGCACACGCCGCCCGGTATCCCCCGGCAAGAATTGGGGATCCACGAAGTTCTGACTCGCCTCGGATTCGGCTGGGCGCACGAGCACCCTCGGCGTGCCTCCCTGCGCCGGTACCTCGTGAATCCGAGGCGGGCCGCCGCAACTGAAGACAATCGACCGGCCGTCGCCGCTCCAGACCGCGCCGGCAATCACTTCGCCGGGCAGTTTGCACACCGTGACGGCAGCTCCTCCGTGTACCGAGACCCGCTTCAGCTCCGTCTCGGCGAAGAAGCCGATCCAATCGCTGCCCGGCGACCAGAACGGCAAGGCGTTGGGACCGATGGCGACGATTTCCCGGGGCTCGTCCCGGTCCAGGTCCTGAATCCAGATCGCCGAGCGCCCCGCCGGGCCCACCTGGTAGGCAACGTGCCGCCCGTCCGGCGAGATCACCGCGTTGCTGGGGTTCTGGTCTCTGGCGAAGGTAAACCGGCGCAGGGGCAGCTCCTGGGCGCGTTCCGGCGCGAGCAGCCAGGCCGCAAGGGCGGCCAAAGCCGCCAGCGCCACCGCTCCGACCGGCACCCACCAGCCGGCTCGGAATCCGCGCTTTAGCGCCGGCAGACCGGTCGCCGCCGTGGGGGTGGTCGGCTCGGCGATCCAGTTCAGCTCGTCGCGGAGATCGGCCGCCGTCTGCCAGCGCCTGTCGGGATCCTTCGCCAGGCACCGGCTGACCACGCGGTCCAACGCCGGCGGAGCGGACGGCTCGATACTCGACACCGGCGGGGGGTCACTGGTCATGATAGCCGTCATCACGCCCCTCGGCGATGTGCCGTCAAAGGCTCGCCGCCCCGTGATCGTTTCGAAGAGCACCGCGCCGAAAGCAAAGACGTCCGAACGGGCGTCGGCTTCCCGCCCTTCCAACAGCTCCGGCGCCATGTATGGGTAAGTTCCGACAACGGTACCTTCCGCCGTCAGCTTCATGGTCCGGGTGGCGTCCGCTGCCTCCATCTCGTCTCGAGATTGCGCGATCCTCGCCACGCCGAAGTCGAGCAGCTTCGCACCCGACTTGCCGACGAGCACGTTCGCCGGCTTCAGGTCCCGGTGAAAGACGCCACGGCGGTGCGCGTGGTCCAGGGCATCGGCCATCTGGATGGCCAGCCGCAGGGCCTCCCGCAACGGGAGCGGTCCTTTGAGCGGCCTGCCCTCCACGTACTCCATCACCAGGTACGACGTGTCATCCTGCTGGCCTACATCATAGAGGGTGCAGATGTGGGGGTGATTCAGCGCCGAAATGGCCCGCGCCTCCCGTTCAAAGCGCTCCGAAAACCGACCATGCAAGACTTTGATGGCTACGGTCCGGTCCAGGCGAGTATCGCGAGCCTTAAAGACTTCGGCCATTCCGCCGGAGCCGATCGGGCTGATGATCTCGTATGGACCGAACGTCATTCCTTGCTCTCGCTACGCCAGTCTACAAGAAAACCGGTGACAGGCTACGCAATCCCCGATTTGCACCCGGCTTTGCTCCTTCAAAGCTGCAGCCTGCCATGTCTGACAAAAGTGTTATGATGTCAGACGATGCCATCCAGCCGGCTGTCTGTTCGAATTTCCGCGAGACTAGAGCAACAGCTTCGCCAACGAGCCGCCATTGCCGGCCAGCCCGAATCTGTGCTCGTGCGCCAGGCCCTCGACGGCTATCTCGCCGCCAGCCCGGAAGAGCTCTCCGCGTATGAAATGGCGGAGGAGCTGGGCCTGATCGGCTGCGCCTCGGGAGGCGCCAGAGACCTCAGCACGAACCGGAAACACCTGGCAGGGTTCGGGAAGTCTCGGTGAAACGGGTTCTGGTCGATACCGGCCCCCTGGTCGCGCTTCTCTCCGGCGCGGACCAGTACCACGAACCGTGCGTCGAGGCGCTACGCGCTCTGCCCGCGCCGCTTTTGACCTGCTGGCCGGTTCTGACAGAGGCGGCCTGGTTGCTCCGCTCCCATCCCACCGCCATCGACCGGCTTCTTAGGAGCCTGACCGCCGGTTTTCTGCGCCTCCTGCCGCTTGACAGCGCGGACGCCGAAGCAATCGCCGGCATCCTCCGGCAGTATCGAACCATTCGCCCCCAACTCGCCGACGCCGCGCTCGTCCACCTCGCCCGCCGCGAGCGTATCGACACTGTCTTCACGCTCGACCAGC
>Ga0233417_10000564_pt1 | contig 11232 bp, 7 predicted proteins | sample Sed_MG_FD_189023 | JGI IMG/M metagenome (GOLD analysis project Ga0233417, IMG submission 189023) | Sediment microbial communities from Lake Towuti, South Sulawesi, Indonesia - Sediment_Towuti_2014_0.5_MG | ecosystem: Environmental > Aquatic > Freshwater > Lake > Sediment | place: Indonesia... | reverse complement strand
CAAACATGAATAATACCAGGGCCGCGGCGCTGTATTCCCCGATGATAATGGCTGCGATCATTGCCACCGAGGCCATAAAACCAGCGGTAATATCGTGTCGAATCAGGACAGCTTTTCCAGCCAATAAGAACAGGGGGATGCCGCCGATGACCGCCGAGCCAAAATACAACCAGCGCCCTGTAGCCGGTGCGCCGGATATTGAGACGATAAATCCGGCCAGCAAAAGGGTTGCATTGATAAATGCAATGATCGTATCCCGTGAGAGCAAGAAATCACGATAGCGAGCAAAAAAGGTTGGCCGGCTGGCACGGCAATCGGCGCAATCGATCGATTGAGTCATCTGGGTTTCCATGAAAATCTCCTCTTTTATCCTAATCCCCTATGGGGGGATAGGGGATATGATATCCTAATATTAGTCATGCGTCAATGTTAAACCGGTCATGAACCAGATAACATCAATCAACCTTGTTATTAGTCGTATAACCAACATGCGGACCAATGTCCTGGCTTCGTCTCTTTAAGCTCAGGCGTTTTCTGCTTACAAAGATCAAATGCCATCGGGCAACGGCTATGGAACGCGCATCCAGAGGGCAATTCTAAGGGGCTGGGAACATCACCTCGAAGGGTAGCGCTTTTCCCGGACACCAATGTCGCTAAAGGATTGGGGATTGCCAGCATCAAAGCTTGCGTATAAGGATGCAATGGAGCTCTAAAAAGCTCATCGCAATTAGCCAGCTCTACAATCTTTCCCAGGTACATGACTGCTACCCTGTTTGAAATGTGTTCAATCACACTCAGGTCGTGGGCAATAAATAGATAGGTAAGGGAAAACTCATGTTGTAGATCATGAAGCAGATTGAGCACTTGCGATCTGATCGAGACATCCAGGGCTGATATTGGCTCGTCACAGATGATGAACTTGGGTTGGAGGGCCAGGGCACGGGCAATACCTATTCGCTGTAGTTGCCCACCAGAGAATTCGTGTGGGAAGCGGTTTATAGAGGACGGTTCAATACCTACACGGTGCAGGGTGTCTGCCACGATTTGGTATCGTTCTTGTTGATCATTATATCCGTGGATGATCAAACCCTCTGCGACGATATCGCCGATACGCATCCGGGGGTTTAATGATGAAACTGGGTCCTGGAATATATATTGCATTCGCCGGCGCAATGCTTTCAGTTCGGCTTTGCTTGCAGAAAAAATGTCCCGATCATCAAAAATAACAGATCCCTGTGTTGGCGGAACCTGCCGGATGATCAGGTGACCAAGGGTTGTCTTGCCACAACCGGATTCTCCCACTAACCCTAAAGTTTCACCTGCCCGGATTGAAAAAGATACGTCATTGACAGCGTGTACCCATTCTGTTTTCCTTTTAAGCATTCCAGTATGGACCGGGTAGAGTTTTACTAAATGATTAACCTGGAGCAGGGGTCGAGCATCAGCTTTGGTCTTGTCCATGGAGCTCACATGAACCTGCATAACCTGGCCAACATTATCAGGTGGATAGGTTTGGATATAGGCAGGCTGGACAGGCCGGTTATAATCTACCCGGGATCCGGGCTCAGGGTTATCCTGGTACAGCCAACACCGTACCTTATGGCCTGGATTAATAAAATTCAAGTCTGGCTCGACCTCAGTACATTTCTGCAAATTAAACCGAATTCGGGCGTCACAACGTGGTGCGAATTTACAACCCTCGGGCAGGTTGATTGGCTCAGGCACAATGCCTGGGATCACCTCCAGCCTCTCTTTGACATGTCCCAGTACCGGGAGCGATCCTATAAGGCCTCGAGTGTAGGGGTGTTTCGGGCTGGTAAGTAAGGTTGCTTTATCTGCCTCTTCAACAATCCTTCCAGCATACATAACCGCGACCCTGTGCGCTATTTGGCTTACGATACCCAGGTCATGAGTTATGAGAATAACGGAAGTCTTTGTTTCATCAATTAACATTCTTATTAGATCAAGAATTTGGGCTTGAATGGTTACGTCAAGCGCAGTGGTAGGTTCATCGGCGATCAGTAACTTTGGTTGGCAGGCTAATGCCATTGCAATCATTACTCGTTGAGCCATGCCACCAGAAAGCTCATGGGGGTAGGCTTCAGCCCGTTTTTCTGGATCGGGAATCCCTACTCTGCGGAGAAGATCAACCACCTGACTCTGGCAAATCTGCTTGTCGAGGTTTGTGTGAATGTGAAGGACTTCCTCAATTTGCGCTCCAACCTTGAAAATCGGGTTAAGATAGGAGTGGGGTTGTTGAAAAATCATCGAGATTTGGCTACCGCGTAATTGTCCCATTTCAGTTTCTGATAATGTCAGCAGGTCAAGACCATCGAATTTTATTCTCCCTTCAACAACTTGACCCGGGGGATCAATCAGGCGTATGATCGAAAGCGAAGTGACCGTTTTTCCACATCCAGATTCGCCAACAATTCCGAGTACCTCGCCACCATGTAAAGTGAAATCAACATTGTCCACGGATTTTACGACACCAGAATTGGTGAAAAAGTAGGTGCTCAGTCCTTCTACTTCCAGTAGTGCGCTTGTCGTGTCATTCCGTGATGCGTTTTCCAAGTGGTATGCTCCTTAAAATATTGATAAAGTCTACTGCAGGTTCTCCTGCACACTATGGTGAATGACTAGCGCGCATTTGTTTTGGGATTGAGCCATTCATCTAAAGCTTCACTCAGAGAGTTGAAACCTAAGATCATAATCAGGATTGCCAGTCCTGGTGGAAGTACCATCTGCAGGCCCAGTTGCATAAAAGGGCGGGCATCTACCAGCATAGTACCCCATTCTGGCGCCGGCGGCTGAATTCCCAATCCCAAAAAACCAAGACCAGCAATGGAAAGTATTACAAATCCCACATCAAGGCTGAGCAATACCGTAACTGGGCCAATCAAAGCCGGAAGGAGATGTTTACGCATAATATATAATTTGCTTGCACCGAGTATCCCGGCTGCAATGATATAGTTTGAGGATTTTAAGGCGAGAACCTTGCTCCTTACCAATCGAGCATAGGGTGGCCACCAGGTGATGGCAAGCGCCAGTATCAGATTCCAAAACCCTGGACCAAGAGTCCCAATCATCGCTAGCGCTAATATCATCGAGGGGAATGAAAGGAAAACGTCCACCAGGCGCATACATATCTCATCGATCACCCCACCTGTCAGTCCAGCCAGCATACCAACGACTGTTCCGAGGATTAAACTGATACACAGGACGATAAATGACGCTGTGATTGACACTCGTCCGGCGGTTAGAACACGAATCAAGATGTCTCGACCAAGATGATCCGTGCCGAGGAGATGTTCTCTGGAGGGATTTTGAAGCGAGGCCAGTAAATTTTGTTTGGTTGGATCAATTGGGGATACTAATGGATAAATGAGACTGGCTGCGACCAACAAAAGAGCTAATGCAATTCCGATCGAATGAAATAGATTGTGACGGATCCATAATAAACGGGGTGTGAAATTTGCCATTTCGTTAATCCAATCGAATGCGTGGATCGATAATGACATAAGCAATGTCTGCCAGAATATTGCCTGCAATAAATACGGCGGCATAAAGCGCTACCATCGCTTGTATTACCGGCAGATCCCGGTAGTTCACCGCTTCGACAAAATAAAAACCGATCCCTGGCCAGGCGAACACGTTTTCGATAATAATAGTACCGGCAATGGCGCCACTGAAGAGGGTAAAAATTAAGGTGACGATTGGTACGGCTATATTCGGAAATCCGTGTTTAATCCAGGCCGTACGTCGAGTAAGTCCCTTTGCGCGAGCCGAAAGCACGTATTTCTCTCCTTCGACACCCACCAATCCCGACCGTGTAAGACGATTCAGGCGAGCGATATTAGCTAATCCAAGACAGATAACCGGAAGGATTAAATGTTTGGCACTCCCAATGCCGTGGGAAGGTAGCCAACGAAGAACGATTGAAAAAAGGAGGATCAATAAAAAGGCTAACCAAAAATCCGGAATCGCAACAGCTAACATGGATAGAGCATGAATGAACCGATCTAAAAACGTATCTTTAAACCAGGCTGCAAGCAAGCCACTTGGGATACCAAGAATGATTGCAACCAGCATGGTTACGGTTACTAGGAGAAGCGTGTTCCCGAAACGGACACGGACCTCTGAGGCGACTGAAGTCCCAGTACGGAAGGATTGACCAAGGTAGCCCTGGACAGCTTGTTTTAACCAATTGTAGTATTGAACCAGTAAGGGTTTGTCAAGACCATACTCGGTTCGAAATTGGGCAACTTGCTCTGGAGTTGGGAATCGCCCGGTTTGCTTTCCAATCAGAATGGTGGCTGGATCACCGGGTGCAATGAATATCAAAGTGTAAGACATGAAACTTACCACAAGCAGTACAACTATCGACCAAAGAGTTCGCCTGAGAAAGAAACGAAACACGATTTTATCCTTTATTAGATAGGACACACCCAATAGGTGTGTCCTATCTATTCATCCGACCCTATACTAAGATCATTTCGCTCCCATGGTAACCTGATTAAGGTCAAGCCAATATTCTGTGGAACCCAACTTGAAATTTTGAGCCGTATTGTCGACTGCATATAAACGAACCGAGTAGACAACAGGCACACATCCCGCATTCAAATCCATGAATTCCCATACTTTATTGAAAGCTGCCTGGCGTTCTTCCTCAGTCGTGGTTTTAAAGGCAGCTTCTCTCAAAGTATCCAGCTCAGGATCGCCAAAAATTGTACCGTCGTCGCTCATTTCAAGGAGCGAGTAATTGAACAAGTAACCTAAGCCAGTTTGCGGGTCGTAGGGCGGACCGTATGTGACCCAGGTCGACATGCCATAGTTAGAGCTCCTTAGCGCATCAGACCAGGCTCCATAGTCCACCAAACGGAGCTTCACATCAATACCTACTTCACGTAATTGCGCCTGAATAACTTCTGACATCGACTTCGATTGTGGGTATGCTTCAGCGTCCACCAGTAGCTCTGTTTCGAACTTCGCCCCATCTTTTTGTAAAATGCCATCACTCCCTGCTGCCCAGCCAGCCTGAGCCAACAATTCCTTTGCCTTATCGGGAGCATAGGCATAGAGTTCCGGATGTGGGTAGCTCATATAGCGGACACTGGGGGGAAACACGCCTTTTGCTTCTGTCGCGTAGCCCGAAAATAGTTTTTCGGCGATAATTTTCCGATCGATGGCATAGCTGATCGCCTGTCGCACAGTTTTGTCATTAAATGGTGGCTTTGTGAAATTCATTCCTATTACAAAGGTTGAGCCACCTTCTCCAGTGACTATTCGCACGTTGGGATTTTGTTTCAATACGGGAATACTCTCGAGCGGGATACCACCCACATATTCTCCGCCAATTAGATTAACCTCGCCACTCAATAGCGCATTAATCCGAGCCTGGGGATCTGATATTACCTCGAATACCACCTTGGTTAACTTTGGCTTGTCACCCCAATATTTCTCGTAGGGGACAAAGACCATGCGTTGTTGTGGTACATACTCACCAACTTTCCATGCGCCAGTCCCTAACGGGTTTGTAAATTCACCGCTGGCATTGACTGAACTCGGACTGAGGATACGTGGGGGTCGCGTAAAGGTGAACTCTTGTAAGGTGGCAAAGTAAGGCTCAGTCAGTTTAAACGTTACCGTATTATCATCTGGCGTCTGGATCGATTCCTTCACTACTATGTTCCAAAATGGAATTGAACTCCACGCCGGATCAGACAGCCAACGATCAAAGTTCCATTTGACTGCTGTTGCATTAAAAGGTGTACCGTCGTGGAAGGTAACGCCTTCACGTAAATGGAATGTGTAGGTTGTCCCGTCAGGAGAAATGTCCCAAGATTTCGCTAATCCGGGTCCAATTGTCCCATCGTCGTTATAGACCACTAACGATTCGTAAATCATCGAAAGAGCTGGGAATATAGATACGGTGTCGTGGGGATTGAGCGGGCCGGGGTCACGGGCTACTGCCACTGTGAAAACTTGTTCAGTACTGGGAGGGACTGTGCTTGCAGGTTGGGCAGGAGGAGCAGTACTTTCAACAGTCGTAGGAGGTGCTTTAGTTTCACTCACCGCCTGGGGTGCACACGCAGTTACAATTAGAACTACGGCCAGCAACACACTTACTTTGATCCAAAGCTTATGGGTGATCATTTCATTCTCCTCTAGAGTAATCTTCTTAGGACTTACGCAGTTGGGAGGAGGATGGGGGTGTTTGGGCGGGCTTCACCCGCCCAAACACCCCCGATTCCCTCTTGAACTGGGTAACTCCTACTTCTATCAATTGGTCTGGAGTATCTACTCACACCCCTCCTCAGAAAGGAGAAGGTTTGGTAAGATAGGGCCACGATGACCCAAGATGATCTGGCTCGGATGAGCCGAGAAGAATTGATCCAATTGATCCTCGCACAGTACGAACAATTGGTGCAATTGAAAAAGGATTATGAAGCACTGCGCTTGAAGCTGGAGAAAGGCAAGAAACCGCCGACCAATTCGAGCAACTCTTCGCAGCCGCCATCGCGGGATCATAAGCGCAGTCTGCCGTCGGATCGGCGTAAGCGCCGACACGGGCCGCCTGCGGGTCATGCCAGGCACGAGCGCAAGTTCATGGCGAACCCGGATCATATTGTGGAGGTCAAAGCAGAGACTTGCTCGCACTGTCATGCGGGACTGCATTCTGCGGAAGGGGTCTTGCGAGACGTGAATCAAATCACTGAGCTGCCGCCTGCCCAAGCGGAAGTAATCGAGGTGCGGCAGTATGAGGTGAGTTGCCCCGAGTGTGGCGGGGCCCAGGTGGGTGAGCCCCCGGCAGGTTTGGAGATGGAACGGGCTTTTGGAGCCAGGCTGGAAGCCACGGTGGTGTATTATCGCCAGGAACAGCACATGAGCTATCAGCGCACACAGGCGGCTTTGCTCAACCTGCATGGGGTGGAGATCAGCCAGGGCGGGATCGACAAGATCATGCAGCGGGCTGGGAATAAGGCGCTCCAAGAAGTGGAGCCGATCCGGGAAAGGGTGCGCCAAAGCGCTGTCATCCATTGTGACGAGACCGGCAGCCGGGTGGATGCCCAGAACTGGTGGGAATGGGTGTTCTGTAGCCTGAGGGGCGTCTTGCATGTCATCCGTTTCAATCGCAGTTCGGATGTCATCCAGGATGTGATGGGTGACGCTCAAGCCGAAGTCTGGGTCAGCGATTGCCTGAGCTCTCAGTTGAAGGCTCCAGCCCGGCAGCGCCAAATCTGCCTGGCGCACCAGCTGCGCAACTTGCAAGCTGTCGTCGATGTGTATCCGACAGCTTTCTGGCCGCAAGCCATGCAGGCTTTGTTTCGCGCCGCCATCCGACTGCATGATCAACGCCATCAACTTCTGCCAGAACAGTTCCGCCAAAAGGTTGGTCGGATTGAGCAACTTTGCGATGGGCTGCTCAAACGCCCTTTGAGCCATGATCGAGCTGGCAAGTTGCAGCGCCGCTATCGCAAACATCGGCCAAGCTTGTTCGTCTTCTTGTATCGAACGGACGTTGAACCCACCAATAACCGGAGTGAGCGGGCTTTGCGTCCATCGGTCATTCATCGCAAGGTGATTGGCTGTTTCCGCTCCGGATGGGGAGCACAAGCCTATGCTGCCTTGGCTTCTGTGATCGATACGGCTGAACTGAGCGGTGTGCATGCTTTTGAGGCCATTCAATCGTTAGTAGGTTTGCCTTCACTGCCCGTTCCCTTGGGGCCGTGAGTAGATACGGTCTGGAAGTAGAACATGCCAGGTGAGAAGCTGAACTTTATGCGTAGAGGGAAAGTGAAGGTAAGCTGTGCCGATTTTCTTATACTCAAACCTCCTCTCACGCTCTAATAATATAGATATGAAGTAATCACAGCATGTGCCTATTATTATTCATGCTGTGTTTTAGCTTTACTCAAAATAACTCGCTGTTTTCTCTTCGTGGCAATTTGGGTACTCAACGAAAACGGCTGTTTGAAATTGGATATAAATTAGGAGGAACGGTTTTATCCCCCATGGGGGGTTGCTGGATATAATTATCCATCATTTCGAAGACAATGTCAATAGAAGGGCCGCCTATGTGAAGGCGGTAACAAAGTCGGGTGGATATCAAGAAGCTGGTGCTGATCATTGGTAATTATCAACATGCCGATGAATAACTTACTCGTAAATAGGGCATAGACAGGGTATACTCACTGGTGCTGCCGCAGGACAAGCTTCGTAGCTCGCCAGGATTGAAAGCGGATAGCAAAATGGAAGGAAATGCAAACATGGATGACTCGGACGAAAAGCAATCCAATGAAATTGGTGAGATCGCCCACAATCACCATTCCCACCCCCAACGGGAGAGCGTTCTCATGCGCCTTGCGCGCATCGAAGGCCACGTGCGCGCCGTCAAGCGCATGGTCGAGGAAGATGTTGACTGCCCGGATGTGTTGGTGCAGATTGGTGCAATACGGGCTGCCCTGAATGCTGTCGGACGGCTGGTCTTAGAAGATCACATGAAAGGCTGCATGGTCAAAGCTGCCCAGGATAGCGATTTCGAGGACGCTTTCCGCGACCTAAAGAAATCGCTGGATCGATTTATTGGTTGATAATGATTAGCGATTTCCGCTCGTAGCACCTGTTGGCGACAGGTCAAAGGTTTCGGCTACCATTACCGGGGTTTTCTGCTGGCGCCTGGTACGCTCTTCACGCTGGCCAGTGGGCTTTTGCTCCTGGTCGCCTTTCTGCTGTACCCGCAGGGCCTTCTTTCTGCTAAAGACACCCCTGCCGGTCACGCGATGCCCTACTTACTGTCAGCACTATCGGGCTCAGTGTACATTTGGTGGTCAGCCCTCCAGGGTATCCGCAAAGGCGATTTTACCGCCGATATCCCTGTTTCTATTGCCACTGCTGCAGCGATCGCCATTGGTGAATATTCTGCTGCCGCAGTCGTTGCTGTCTTGCTGCTCTTTGGGGGGATGCTGGAAAGCTTCGTTGCCGCCCGCGCCGGAAATGCCCTGGAAACACTTGCCAGACTGCTACCAGAGCGCATTATAGTCCTGCGGGATGGCCGTCATATCAGCATACTTCTGGAGGAGGCGGTTGTGGGAGAGATCGTCCTCGTCCGGCCAGGTGAACGGATTCCCGTTGATGGCGAAGTCATCTCTGGAGCAGCTTCGGTCAATCAATCCGCCATCACTGGCGAAAGCCTGCCGGTGGATAAGCAGACCGGCGACGACGTTTTTGCGGGAACTCTTAACGAAACCGGCGCACTGGAGATTCGCGCCACCCGGCTTGGTGTAGATACGATGCTGGGGCAGATCCGCCGCCTGGTCGAGCAGGCGCAGACCCAAAAAGCTCCCATCGAACGGTTGTTGGATCGTTACGCCCAGATGTATACACCTGCCGCACTGCTGCTGGGTGGGCTGCTTTGGTGGTGGACTGGGGATATTTTACGGGCGATCACCGTGCTCATCGTCTTTTGCCCGTGCGTGATGGTGTTGGCCACCCCTACCGCGTTGGTTGCAGCAATCGGAAATGCGGCTTTACGCGGTAGCCTGGTCAAAAAAGGAGCAACAGTCGAGGCTCTGGCGCGTATTGATACGATCATCTTTGACAAAACCGGTACCCTGACATCTGGAAAGCCCAGGTTGGTGGATGTGCATCCTTTGAACGGCCAGACAAGCGCCGACCTGTTGCGATTGAGCGCCGGGGCAGAACAATTTAGTGAACATCCGATCGGCCAGGCGATTGTCGATGCGTCCGTAGAACACGGTTTGGCATTAGCGCCTCCCGTTGGTTTTGAAGCGCTGCCGGGGCTGGGCGTGCGGGCGAATGTGGAAAACCGCCTGGTACTGCTTGGGCGGCCGCAAATGTTGTCTGACCAAGGTGTCGCGTTCGACCAGTTGGTAGAGAAGCAGATATTTGATCTTGCCCGCCCAGGATGTACCGTGATTGCGATGGCCGTGGATCAGTCGCCTGCCGGTAGGTCCCTTCACACGCCAGATAGGCTCCCATTTGCTGCACTCGTTGACTCTCCCTGCCATAACGCTCCACTCCTAAGACCTCATCCAGTGGTTTCTTCCTCACGCCCTTTTCGTCTTTGTAGATGCGCCTCTGGTAGCGGATCCTTCCTATGCTGCTCATGATGCTGCGTTCTTCGGTGCCTACATTCCGCCATCCCGCTGGCACTTCTTTGCGTATTTCGTCATCCAAACCTTTTAGCCCTGCTTTCAACACTGTGGCTCCCATCTCTTGCACCATCTGGCTGATCCCTGTTTCTAACTCCTCAATCGCTATCTCCCGCTGATATTCGATCACTTCCCCATTGACTTTTAGGGTTATACTTAATTCGACAGCTCTGTCTGTCATCTGAGAGTTCCTTTCTGTGTTGATTGGTGTCAACAACAATATAGATCGGAACTCTCTCTTTATGCAAGTATTCTATGGGTTTATGATACAGTAACACTGAAGTGTGTTTGTAACATATACGGTTGGCGAGTTTTTGAGCCCCACTTTGCACTGAAAATTGGACGATTACTGGTGTCAAAGATCCACTACGCAGCCAGTCTAAATGCAGGCAGTTCCTCCCACCAAAATTAAAACCCACCGTTTATGTTACAGTCACACTGAAGTTGCTTTCTGGAAGAATTTTCACCTACTTTCTCCCCGTGTGGTGTTCGTGTGGTTATGAAAGTGGGAGCATAATCCAAAGGCGAACACGGGATTGTCACTGGCTCTCAATGCTGTGTCCAATTAAAACCAACTTAACCTTCAACTGCCGATTGTCCGCTGCCTACCACAAAGCCTGCGTCTCATACAAAGGGACACATGTTCGCCATCAACACAAACCTGGGAGACTTTATGATAAACTCCCCTCATGCAAAGCGCAACTGCCATCGCTTTTCCAAACATCGCCTTCATAAAGTATTGGGGCGACCGCGAGCGCGCCTTGCGCTTGCCGGCCAACGGCTCGATTTCCATGAACCTGGATGGGTTATTCACCCGCACAGAGATAGTCTTTGACCCGGCTTTTCAGCAGGACAAGTTATCGATGGGTGGGCGCGCCATCAAAGGCCTGGGGCTGGAGCGGGTGAGCGCGCTGTTGGAGCGGGTGCGCCGAATGGCTGGCCTGCCGCTGTTCGCTCAGGTGAATAGCGAGAATAACTTTCCGGTTGGGGCGGGATTAGCTTCGTCGGCGTCGGCGTTTGCGGCTCTCAGCCTGGCAGCCAGCGCAGCCGCGGGCCT
>Ga0233417_10000563_pt1 | contig 11233 bp, 5 predicted proteins | sample Sed_MG_FD_189023 | JGI IMG/M metagenome (GOLD analysis project Ga0233417, IMG submission 189023) | Sediment microbial communities from Lake Towuti, South Sulawesi, Indonesia - Sediment_Towuti_2014_0.5_MG | ecosystem: Environmental > Aquatic > Freshwater > Lake > Sediment | place: Indonesia... | reverse complement strand
ACATCAGGCAGTTCCAGTTGTGTGATACGTCCGAAACTCGTACGTTGTGGCTAAAGGATGGGTAGTCGCTTCCATCGCAGTTTGTACAAGTGTAGTAAACATCCAATGCTTCGTTGGCCGTGGTTCCACTGTTTCGCGTGTCATACCATGCCACGTGTAAGGTACCATTTGACACATTGATCGTGGGGAATAACTGTGGGCGCCCTGTCTCATCGTCATTAACCTTCACTGGCGCACCCCAGGTGATTCCGGCATCGGTGGAGCGCTGGACGTAGATATCGTAATTGCCAGAGGTGTTGTAGCTCTGGTAAGCCACGTAGACCTTGTTGGGGTTGGTGTCATCTACGATCACAAAAGCGAAGGTCGGTGTCCGGAAGGCGACGCCCGCTACACCCGTGCTCAAAGAGCCAACGATCACCGGTTGTGACCAGTGTGCCCCGCAATCATTCGACTTGACGATGCGTACCGATGCGATGTCTGAGTTGGAAGCAAAGGTGCGGTAAGCTACGTAGATTGTGCCGTCCGGAGCCACTGCAATGTCAGAGCCCTGGTTCCGAGCAGTGCCGGCTTGCCCGCCCGACGAAATGGTGCGCGGGTTGGAAAAGGTAGCCCCACCATCCTTGGAAGCGCTGAACTTGATCGGGAAGTTGCCTCCTGGGCCATGAAAAGCAGTGTATGTTACGTAGACATTCCCTGCACAGGCGCTGTCATCGGGTGAGTTGGTGTCCACCTCCATCCATTCCTTATCGACAAAGTTTCCTGCAAATCCAAAAGGTTGATTGGGCACTGCATAACCGATTGCCCCGCGGTCGACGATGGACGTACCTGAGTAGGTGAAGTTGGGTGGGTTAGCTGCTGAGTTGGGCGTGCTGGTCCCACCGGGTGTGCCAGGGGTGTAGTTGTAGCGGGCGACGTATACCACCGTATCAACCGGCCGGTCGGGCTGGTCGAAGTTGCGGTTGAAGGCAATTCCAGCTACATACAGGTTCCCGCCCTTATCAAAGCGCACCACCGGGTCGCCAGAGCCATCCAGATTCAGCAGCGGCGAGGCTAATCCCGATGTGGAAGTATCCGATGGAAAACCCGGGACAAAGGTATTGAACCAGGTGGCGCCTCCATCGGAGGACAGGTAGAACCCCAACCAGGAATCACCGAAGACAGAGGCCATGCGATAATCATTGGCGCCCATGGCAATAATATTTGGGTTTGCCGGGCTGATAGACGTGGTAGTTTCGTTTGACTGCCTGTTTTGGGCGTCGAAGCCTGGATTGGGTGTACCGCCATCGACATTGTTATTATCGTTTGTCACCTTTACATCAGCTCCTGCGGTGACATGGGCCGCCAGCGCTGTCGAGGTGAGGACCAGGCTGGCAAGTGCCACTATCGTTAGCAGCATCCAAAAGCGTTTATGTTGAAAACTGTTTTTCATCTTATTTTTGCTCCTTTTGTTGTTTTACTGAAGACACCCCTGCGAAGCTATTCGATTGAATTAGGGCTTTGTGACAATAATATGACACAATTTCTCTTGATTGTCAGGAAGTAATTTGTTCCTATATCGTTGCTCATGTTGCGAGGCTATGCTAAACTTTACATTGCAAGCGAGTCATTTGCAACGGGATAAAATCTCACCGGGAGGGAAAACTATGAAAGTCGCCATCATCGGCTCAGGGCTTTCCGGCCTCACGGCAGGGCTTACTCTGGCCAAAGTCGGTCATGAGGTGAGTGTCTTCGAGCAATATCACCGGGCAGGTGGAGTCACTGCCCCTTATGAGCGCCAGGGATTTAAATGGGATCTAGGCCAGTTGATTGTCGAGGGATTCGGCTCCGACGAGCCGGTGGGAATCATCCTGGCCGAATTGGGTGTGCTGGATAAGATCCGCGTGCGGGTGGAAGATCGCGGCTATGTCTTCCCGGATTTTGCCTTGAAAAAGCCTGAGGAATATGCGGGGATCAAGTGGCGCATAAACTTACTCAAACAGCTTTTTCCCGATGAGGCCGACGGCCTGGAACATTACTGGAAGGATTACCTGCGTTTCACCTCGGTGATGACTTTCGCCAGGCGCTTGGAGAAAGCCAGTGCTCTGGCTGCTCTGTATCTAAAGATCCGCATGTACTTAAGACTCCTGCCTTTGCTGCCTAAGAAGGACTGGAGCGCCCAGCGTTTAATGGCTCACTACTTCAAATCCGAAAAGCTGCGTATTGTCTTTATCTCCATCCTGGCTGATTTCTTCACCCCCGACAGCCAGTTCATCGGGCTGGGGGTGTTTGCCTTGAATCCCGAGGCCTCGTTTGATAAGCGCATGCCCCGGTTGCTGGCAAAGGATACCGAGCAGCTCTATCATTACAGTATCCTGGGTGGCATCAGCACCCTGGTGGATGCCCTGGTAAGACAAATTGAAGCACATGGTGGAAAGGTATATACCAATCGCCTGATTGAGAAAATCCAGGTGGAGGCCGACCACGTCACGGGTGTTGTGGATGGCAATGGTGAATTCACCCCGGCAGATGTGGTGGTCGCCTCAGGTGGTGCTAAGGAGACCTTCTTCAAGCTGGTTGGGGAAGAACACCTGCCGGCTGATTTTGCTGCGAATCTGCGCACCCTCCACCTGATGGATTCAGTATTCATGCTCCATTTGGGAGTAGACTTCGACCCCTCGCCCTACCTGCATGGCCCCATCACTTATTTCTATGGTTCCACAGACTTGGAGGGCGCGATCGTCGAAGCCAAAAGCGGTGTTTTCCATGAAGGGAAGGAAGGTTTTGTTGTGCATGTGCCCAGCCTTCACTCACCCGAGATGGCGCCTCCCGGGCAGCATGCCATGACCATCTATACCATCTGTCCGGACCGGCTCGCTGAAGGGGATTGGTCCAGCCGCAAGGAGGAGTTCACCGATAAGTTCCTGTCTTATACCGAGGCGCGCATCCCTGGATTACGCCAGCACATTCGCACGATAGATATCCTCACGCCAGATGATTTCCGCCTGCGAACTTACCTCGATCACCATGCTTTTGGAGGGATCATGCCGGTGATGGGCATGTGGCGGGTCCCTTTCAAGTCACCCGTGCAGGGATTGTGGTTCGTCGGCGCCCAGAGTGAAAGTGGGGGTGGTGTCAATAATGTCATCCCGGGAGCCTATAAAACGGCGCAACGGATCCTGAAGGAGGTCTAAAAACTTGACATGGCGAGCCTGTCTCCAGCGAGCGCGCTCAGCTCTTTTTTGTGGTATCATCTTTTCCGTGACGCAATCGGAAGCCCTCTCCGGAATCGATGTGTCTCAACCAGTGTCATAGTTAATGCGAGAGGATTGAATACGCCCTTCACCGTTTCAATTCTGTAACATGTAATTTCCGGTTCGTAACACGCCTGACACCCACCGGTGATAGTGAAACGCTAGACTATGATAAAAAGCGAAGGATAAAACCATGAGTAATAAGAATTTAATTTCCCATTTGTCTCCTTCTCACAGAGGCCAAGTAGGCAGGACCCGTGCACGCAAATTGTCTTACTGCCTCCTCGTGCTGGCGCTTTTTACCAGCCTGATCACATTGGCTTTTCAGAACAACCCCGCGCTCTCGCAGGACAGCCCGGAGAACACCGACGTGTATTTTCTGCTCAAACGCGTTGACGCTCCCCGCCTGTTTCATTCGTGGAGCTCGAGGGCGTTACGCCTAGATGCGCAGCTGCAACCACACATGGCTTTTGGTGGTGATAGGCTTTATTACGCCTATAAAGACGCCTCGGGGTGGCATATTGAAATTGTCGATTCCTCTCCGGGAGTAGGAACCTATGCCTCGCTGGCTCTGGATAGTTACGGCAAGCCGCACATTAGCTACTACGATGCGGTCGGTGGATCTTTAAGATACGCCAGCAAGACTGGCACTGCCTGGCAGATCCAGATCGTCGATAGCCCGTCCGCGCAGCAACTCGCTCCCCTCCCCGATGAGAGTTTTGACGGCCTCAATCCATCTCCGGGCATAGCTGACATACGCGACTGGCGCTACTCGTTGGGACCAGAGACCTTGGGCATCAGCACCACGGTCGACAGCGGGCTTGACCTGCTCTCCGTCAGCAACAAGGGTGTTGGCCTGTACACATCCATCGCTATTGATGGTTTCAATCACCCCTCCATCAGCTATTACGATTCCTTCCATGGGGACATTAAGTATGCCCACTGGACGGGTAACGCCTGGGAAGTGGTAACTGTGGAGACTGACTATGATATGGGCATGTATTCGTCCCTGGCTATAGATATCAACGGCAATGCTCATATCAGTTACTACGATAAGACCAACAAAGACCTGTGGTATTCCCGCTGGGATACCTCCCATTGGGTCACCCGGCGTATCGACAGTACCAATGATGTCGGGCAATTTTCATCGATTGCCCTGGACAGCAATGGGAAAACCCATATCAGCTATTACGACAATACCAATGGCAACCTCAAGTATGCCCGCAATTCGAGTGGCAGCTGGGTAATCAGCACAGTAGATAGCGCTGGTGACGTCGGGCAGTATGCCTCCATTGGGCTGGGCAACAACAATCCCAACAAACCCAAAATCAGCTATTACGATGTTACCCATGCCAACCTGAAATATGCATACATGGACAGTGGTACCTGGTACATCCAGACGGTTGCCAGCGACGAGTTCCTGGGACGCTATACCTCTCTGGCGATGGACAGCAACAGCCCGCGGATCATGTTTTACGATTCAGGCAGAGGATACCTGAAATACGCCTACTCCTCCAGCGGTGGATGGGCTATTGAAAAGGTTGACGAGGCTGCCGATGTTGGTTTGACCACTTCTATGAAGTTGGACAATTTGGGTTACCCCCACGTCAGTTATTACGATGACCTGCGTGATAACTTGAAATACGCCCGCTGGACCGGGAGCTCTTGGGAGATTATCACTGTCGATAGCGAAGGTGAAGTCGGCCTGTATAGCTCCCTTGATTTGGACAGTTATGGCAACCCCCATATCGGCTATTATGATGCCAAGAACCAACATCTGAAGTATGCCACTTATGTCGGCTCGGGTGGGAACTGTGTGCCTAATAATACTACCTGGCGCTGCCAGACTGTGGACAGTAACCCTGAAGTAGGCAAGTATGCTTCGCTGGCGCTTGATAGCTCGAATAAGCCGCGCATTGCTTACTATGATGATAAAAATAATGATCTGCGCATGGCCCTGTGGACTGGGACAGCCTGGGCACTTAAAATCGTCGATGATAACGAGAACACCGGTCAATATGCATCCCTAGCCCTGGATTCCCTGAATAAACCCCACATCAGCTACTACAACGCCACCAGTCGGGTGCTCAGGTATGCCGTCGGATCGGCGGACGGCAGCTTCTTTGATCCCCAGACGGTGGATCTTACAGGCCAATCTGGGCTGTACACCTCAATCGCTCTGGATAGTCTGAACAGGCCTCACATTGCTTATTTTGACGATAATGGTGATGACCTGAAATATGTCTTTTGGAACGGAAGTAGCTGGCAATTTTCCACGGTGGATACCACCGATGTCACCGGTGTTAATCCTTCTCTGAGCGTGGACAGCCTGGGCAGGCCACACATCAGCTATTACAACCAGAGTTCCCAAAGCCTGATGTATGCTTATTGGACTGGAAGCACTTGGTCGATCCAGTTGGTAGATGCTTTTGGCGATGTGGGCCAGTACTCCTCGCTGATCTTTGCAAGCAACGGCTCTCCGCTGATCAGCTACTACGATGCCACGAATGGCGACCTCAAGCTTGCTGAAACTGGCACGAGCACGCAAATCCGGGGCTTCCTGATGCTCCTGCTTCGCTAGCCACCTCTATGTTTGCATAAAGAAAACCGCCGGGCATTTTATTTGCACGGCGGTTTATTTTTGCTCGGTCTGGTATGTTACAAGAGTATCAGCCCTTTGCGCGCGCCTACTCGCACGGCTTCGGTGCGATTGACCACTCCGAGTTTTGCGAAGATTGACGAAACGTGGAATTTCACTGTGTGCTCGCTGATGCCCAGAGAGAGGGCAATCTGTTTGTTTGCCAATCCTCTTGCCAGGAGCTGGAGCACCTCCATCTCGCGGATGGTCAGGGATTCTTGGGCATCTTCTGGCCCGAACGCATGTCGACCCATGTTCTGAGGGTGGGTAAACAATGGCTCCAGGAGCTGGGGAGAGCCAACGACCAATCCCTCATTCAAGGCGTGTACTGCTGCGATCAGCTCCTCTCCAGAGGCGTCTATTGGCAATATTCCCCAGGCGTGTACCCGTAAGTTGAATAAATCCACTCCATCAGGTAGGTCATCGCTGAGGAGGAGGAATGCTGGGTAAGTCTCATTCAACCTAATCCATTCGGTAACGTTTGCCCAGGATGCCTCCCCTGCCAGCGCGGGGGTCGCATCAAGGATCACGTCCGTGTCTGGGGGAGGGATTCCCACTCCAGCTAGGTCGGCTGCTTCTCCCGTTATCACGATTTCCTTGTCCGCGCTTAACATGGAACGCAAGCCCACCCGTAGTGCCTGAGTGGGTGCTATGATGAGCAGGTGAATCATGGTGGTTGGCCAGAATCATACCATCATTTCTAATGGCGCTCTCCGATGGTAATGGTTAAGGTAACTGGCTGGCCTCCCCGCAGGAATTCAACTTGAGTAGGTTGATCAATCAGGCTGGCGTCCAGCCTGCTGACCAGATCATCAGGGTCCATGACGGGTTGGCCCGAAATACCGACCAGGATATCTCCGATCATTACTCCGCCTGCCAGAGCAGGTCCGCCCTGTTCAACCCCTACGATGAGCAAGCCGATGTGCTGTTGCCGTCCGAGCGCGGTGTGTGTAGCTGGGGGCAGCTCTACCGGCTGGCTCCGAATGCCAAGGTAACCACGGCGGATATGCCCGTGTTTCGCCAGCATCTCCGCGATCCGCCAGGCCAGTTCGATCGGTATCGCCAGCGAGGTGCCACGCGCCAGTCCTGAGGTATTAATTCCCAGGATGAACCCATCGGCATCCACAAGGGGTCCACCCGAAAAGCCCGGGTAGGGTATGGCGTCTGTCGCCAGGTATTTATCAAGCAGGCCTCCCCGCCAGGTGCGGATCGGTCCACCGATCGAACTGATCACACCCAGGCTAGCCTGGATTCCGGCTGGTGTGGGCCTGCCTAGGGCCAGGACGATCTGCCCGACTCGGGGTGCCTTCCCGGCTGGTTGAGCCACCGTGATGGCTGATGAACTGGTACGTAACAGGGCCAGGTCGCTTCCCGGGTCACGCCCGGCGACCGTGGCAGGTAGTTCACTGCCGTCCGCCAGTCGTACGAGGATGTCATCTTCCCTTTCAACGACATGATCTGCTGTCAGGATAAGATCAGCCGCGTATCCAATCCCGCTGGCGGGAAACCGCCTGCGGGCATTGACCAACATAGTTGCGCTTCCAGCTTTATTGACGGCCTCAGCCATCGCGTTCGAGAGTGAAACCAGCGGATTTTCTTTCGAAGATTGTGCTGCATTCATTGCTATTACCTCCAAAAGCCTGTGTTTCGTTACAGTATACTCAAGGAGCAGCCTTTGTATATCCGCCGAATGGGTAGGTAACACCTGGAAAAAGAGGTAAAATAGCCCCGGTATTTACACATTCTGTGGAGGTTTTTATGGCTAATGTAAGACGAAAACACGGGGTGATTGCCATTCTGACGGGTGGGGGTGATGTGCCTGGCTTAAATCCTGCTATCCGTGCAGTCACTATCCGGGCTTTGAGGGAGGGGTATCAAGTGATCGGTATCCGTCGCGGCTGGGCTGGCGTAATTGAGATCATCCGTGATCCCGAGGCAGATAACAGTAATAATTATCAGATTCTGACCGAAGAAGTGGTCAACAGGGCCGGGAGAACAGGGGGAACTTTCCTGCATACTTCGCGTACTCGTCCCAGCCATGTATCTAAGGCGAGCATTCCTGATCATCTAAAGGATATCTACACACAGGATGCTAATGACCTTACCGAGGAAGTGCTCAAAAACCTGGATTTTCTGGGCGTTGATTACCTGATTCCGATCGGCGGTGATGACACACTGAGTTATGGGGTGCGCCTGTATCGGGAAGGCATCAAAGTGATTGCCATTCCCAAAACAATGGACAATGACGTACCCGGAACAGATTATTGCATCGGGTTCTCCACCTGTGTCACTCGTACGATCCAGATTACTAACAATTTGCGCACCATCGCTGGCTCGCATGAGCGCATCCTGGTTCTGGAAGTCTTTGGTCGCTATGCCGGTTTTACGGCTATGTTGCCAACTATGGCTGGCGCTGCCAATCGCTGCGTGATCCCTGAATTTAAATTCAAAGTTGAGCGCTTGACCGAGTTGCTCATGTATGACCGCGGCCGCAACCCCAGCCGTTATTCGGTTGTCCTGGTTTCGGAAGGCGCCATGTTCGAAGAAGGCGATATGATCTTCCAGGACATGACCACCGACGCGTATGGGCACAAGAAATTGGGTGGTATTGGCGATTTAGTCTCAGCCAGGATCACGGATATTTCCGCCGACTTCAACAGAGGCAAGAAGGTAAACACCATTAATCAGAAATTGGGTTATTTGGTACGTGGTGGCGATCCAGACGCCATCGATTCGATTGTGCCGATGGCTTATGGCAACCTGGCTTTGGACTTGATCATCAAGGGCATCCACGGTCGCTTGGTGGTTTTAAAGAATGGGCGCTACGACAATACGCCCATTGATGTTGTCACCAGCTCGAAAAAAGTGGTTGACATTGATATGTATTACAACAAAGATCGTTACCGGCCGCAGTACGAAAGTTTTGAGATGAAACCGCTCTTCATCATGACCAGCGAATTGTGAGAAGAACAGGAACGAGTAGAAAGAGTGCGGGAAGAGATTCCCGCATTTATATTTAATCAATGGAATGTAATAGGCTCGACACGGATGTTATCGGCCCCCACCAGGAAACTGAGACGGGAGATCAGCTCTGGGCAATATCCGGTGGTGAAGTTGGGGAATTCTACCAGGTAACCGCGCCCACGCTCGAACATGTGCAGGGCAAAGCGATCATCTCCCGGGAAGGTTGATAACAGGCCATATATGCGCCGCATGCGCAGGACGTCGCGAGTTTTATCGCCAGTTGATCGCAGAACCACAGTAATCATATGCACAGGTTCCCCGTCTGGCGGCCCTGCTGGTGGCAGGATATAAGTCATACCTGGGGGTATGCTTTGCGAATCCGCAATGAGGCTATCTCTGATTTGCGTGGGCTCTGCCTGTAAGAATGCCTCCTGGGATGCGAGGGGTGCATCTATGCTCTGTGGTTCAGGTTCGTTGGTGCTCCCGATGCCGCCTTGAGTCTCGCTTCCGCCTGTGTCACTTTTTGTGGTACTCGTCCCGCGTTCTTGTGTGTTATCCTCGGATAGGTACGCCGGAATGTGATCAGGATGCGGAGCGGTTATTGCTTCCTGAAGGGCGGCTCCGGTGGAGCCGTTCCTGGTCGGTGGCTGTTCAACCGTATCGGAGGCTGCCTCCCTCTTGTTCCATTCGTAGGGGAGGTCATCTGGGGGTGGAGGCATGTCATTGTACCCCTCCTCGGTACTGGGCGTGAAAAGAGGGTCCTCTTCAAAGAGGACCTCTTCGTCCATGTGGTTTGCCTCAAATTGATCGTCACTTCCTAAAGCACGCCAGGGTGGTTCAAATTCCTTGGTCCCATTTTGTTTCTTTGCAGGTGAATTGAAGCGGTTATCGTCCGGGTGGTTTGCTGGTGCATCCATGCTAGGGGCTGGCGAAGAGAATGACCCCGCTAAGGGAACGGTCACCTTCAAATCTGTGCTGATTGTGTCGACTAAAACTTTTGGCTCTGCACTCTCCACATCCACCCGCCCCTCAGCAAGGATGATCTTATCGAACTCAATGATCTGGGAAGCTTTTTCCCAGGTACGTGGGAATATCACCAGTTCCACCGTGCCTTGCAGATCTTCCAGAGTGACAAATCCCATCGATTTCCCTGTCTTCGTCTGGTGAGTTCGAATACGGGTGATCAATCCTGCCACCCGCACGCGTTCGGTTGGGTTGACTTCACTGAGCTGGCCCGAAAAATGTGTCACTGCCTGGGTAAGCTCATCCATCACCGGGCTGAGAGGATGGTCCGAGACGTACAGTCCGATCAATTCGCGCTCCCAGTTTAGCATCTCTCGTCGGCTAAATTCGGAGGTCACATTGGGAAGGGTAATCTCTTCGGTTATGCCGGTATGCTGGCCGAAAAGACTCATCTGGCCTGCATCTGCCGCCCGGAAATTGGAAGCACTCACCTGAAGGATGCGATCCAGGGCGGAGAGCAACGCCTGCCGGGAACCCAACATATCCAAAGCCCCCACGCGTATCAGGCTTTCCAAAGGGCGCTTGCCTACTTGGCGTAAATCCACTCGATTGGCAAAATCGTTTATGTCCCTGAATGGAGATTTGCCGCGCCCTTTGAGAATGGCTTCTACAGCCGCCAGCCCTACGTTTTTTACCGCCCCCAGGCCAAAACGGATGACAGATTTACAGCCATACGGCGAGGTCTCATCTGGGCAATCCTCGATAGTAAAATCCCAACCGCTGGCATTCACATCAGGCGGCTCGACGCGGATGCCCATGCGTCGGCAATCAGCCACATATAAGGCAACCTTGGCCGTTTCGGTCTTGGTCACCGAGAGGAGGGCGGTCATGTATTCCACCGGATAATGCAGCTTCAGGTATGCGGTCTGAACCGCAATCACCCCATAGTCCACCGCGTGGGATTTATTGAACCCATAACGGGCAAATTCCTCCCAATCGGCAAAGATTGCCGCGGCGACGTCGGAGGGAATACCCCTCTTGACCGCGCCATTGACAAATTTATGGGCATGCTTTTCCAGTTTATCGCGCATCTTCTTGGCAATGGCCTTCCTCAGATCATCGGCCTCAGGCGCAGTATAGCCTGCCAGGTTCATCACCGCGAACATCAATTGCTCCTGGTACACCGGATAGCCATACGTTTCTTTGAAGATTGGTTCAAGCGCAGGATGGCGGTATTGCACTGTCTCTTCCTCATGCATGCGCCGAATATAACCCGGGATGAAATCCATTGGGCCAGGACGGAAGAGAGCTACCATCGCAATGACGTTTGCCAGCTCTTTAGGCTTCATTTGCATCAGGTAGCGGCGCATCCCGGCACCTTCTACCTGAAACACCCCCGCCGTTTCACCCCGTCCCAGCAATACCGCCATCCTGCGCT
>Ga0233417_10000562_pt1 | contig 11237 bp, 9 predicted proteins | sample Sed_MG_FD_189023 | JGI IMG/M metagenome (GOLD analysis project Ga0233417, IMG submission 189023) | Sediment microbial communities from Lake Towuti, South Sulawesi, Indonesia - Sediment_Towuti_2014_0.5_MG | ecosystem: Environmental > Aquatic > Freshwater > Lake > Sediment | place: Indonesia... | reverse complement strand
ACGAGGACTGCATCGAGAAGGAGGCCTCCACGCTCTCGGACGCACAGGCACAGACGGTGCTCGACGCTCTGGAGAGCAACGAGAAGCTGCCCGCCGAGTTCAAGCCGTTCACCGACGCGGTCGGAGACTGCCTCTCGGCCTGAGTCGAGACGATCCGGCAGCGCCGGGCGGCGACACCGATGGATGGTCGAGTCCTGTAGAGCAGGCATCGTGCTGCTGGCCGTGTCGGCCGGCGGAGTGTACGAATCGGTGGCCGCGCGCGGCCGTCTACAGCGCAGCGGCCTTGAACACATACGGGTGCAGGAGCGTCGCCAGCGCGTTCGCCCCCGTGACCGTCGGGTGCAGCCCATCCGGGCCGAACCAAGGCTTGCCCGAGCTGCACGCGTTCCAATCCGCGACGACCAGCTCCGGCCAGCGCTTCGCCGCCTGCCGGATCGCGACGTCGATCCAGTAGAAGCTCAACCACACGCTCGACCCGAGCGCCGCTTGATCGGGCTACCGGGTCGGCGGGCGTTCTTGTGCAAGCAGTCCTTGACAGTGTTCCAGGAGAGCGGCATTCCGGCCAGTCCCTGGGCGGCCGCGTGAATCTCGCGGGCCCGCAGCGGCCGCGTGAATCTCGCAGTGAGAGCAAACGCGTTACGAGAAAGTCACCGTCAGCGTGCGATTGAGGGCCTCCGTCACGGTAGTTGGAGAACTACAAGGGCCAGCGATGTAACCGAAGTCAACCAAGGGCTGGCAGGGTCCCAACCAGCGTCCGACGAACGTGTGGGTGCCGCTCAGACCAGACGGGAAGTTGAACACCCAGAACCTCGCGATTAGGTCAGGATCGCCGCTCGTCACTTCCCTTATGACGAAGTCGTGTTTGCGGAGCGTGCCGTCGACTTCGAGCGTAAAGTCGAACTTCCCGAAGCCATCCGTGTTCGTTGCGACTTGCCAGGCGTGGATGACGTGGAATGGCGCTCCAGCGGCAAACGTGGTCGGAGTGCCGTTGACGACGTTAATCCGGTCTCCCACCGGCTCCTTCGACTTCGCAGCAGCAGGCATCGCGACGACGGCGATGAGAACCAGCGTGAGCACGTATACGACTCCGAGCTTCTTCATGACCGCAGACTCCTCTCTCCCTGTCGAAGCCCTGGTGTTCGCGCTGATTGTCCTCCCCGCCAACAGGCAAGCCAAGCGTCTGGACACTCACATGACGTCTCGGGCTAGCTCTTAACGGCGGTCCGGCGGCCTCCACACGCTTCTGCGAGCAGTCGTCGCATGGCTTCAATGCGGTTGTAACAGTGTCCGGCTAGCACCACTCCGAGAAAGACCCCCACGCGTGCGGGGGGTCGCGCCTCGCCCCCCCGGCCGCGCCGCGCGACGACCTGGCGGAGGCCCTCCTCCCATCTCGCCGTACGATGCGCCCGTGAGCACGTATCCCGCGCACCTGGAGACCGACGTCGTCCTCCGAGACGGCAGGACGGTGCACGTGCGCCCAGCGCGCCCGGACGACCGCGACCGGCTCGAGGACTACTTCATCGCGCTCTCCGACGAGTCCCGCCGGCTGCGCTTCTGGGGTCCCGTCGTCGACGTGCGCGAGCAGGCGACGAACGCGGTCGAGATCGACTACGTCGACCACCTGACCGTCCTCGCCTTCGCCGGGCCGGAGCTCTCCGAGGTCGTCGGCGGCGCCCAGTACATCCGCGACGGCAGGGCCCGGGCCGAGATCGCGATGTCGGTCCTCGACGAGCTCCAGGGCCAGGGACTCGCCTCGATCCTGATCGAGCACCTGGCCGAGGCTGCGAGCGCCCAGGGCATCGAGTTCTTCCACGCCGACGTGCTACCGGAGAACCACCGCATGATCGACGTCTTCCGCGGCACCGGCTTCTCGCTCTCGATCCGCACGAAGCCGGGGTACGTGGAGGTCGAGTTCCCGACCACGATCACGGAGGAGACGGCCGAGCAGTACGAGGAGCGTGAGCGGATCGCCGCAGCGAACGCAGTGGCGCGGGTGCTGGAGGCGCGGTCGACAGCCGTCGTCGGCGCCTCCCGGAACCCGACGACGATCGGCGGGCGGCTGCTGCGCAACCTCGTCACGGAGCCGTTCGCCGGAGTCGTGTACCCGGTGAACCCTTCCGCCGAGGCGGTGCAGGGCGTCGCGGCGTACGACAGCGTGCTCGAGATCCCGCACGAGGTCGAGCTCGCCTTCGTCGTCGTTCCCGCAGCGAAGGTGATCGACGTGGCCCGGGAATGCGCCGAGAAGGGCGTGAAGGCCCTCGTCGTCATCTCGGCGGGCTTCGGCGAGACGGGAGAGGAAGGGCGGCAGCTGCAGCACGAGCTGGTCGAGGTCTGTCGCTCGACGGGGATGCGGTTGATCGGGCCCAACTGCATGGGCGTGATCAACACCGACCCCGACGTGAAGCTCAACGGCACCTTCGCGCAGCTCTCCCCGCCCGACGGTCGCATCGCCTTCATGTCCCAGTCCGGCGCGCTCGGGATCGCCGTGATCAACATGGCGCAGCGGCTCGGTCTCGGGCTCTCGTCGTTCGTCTCCATCGGCAACAAGGCGGACATCTCGCCCAACGACCTCCTCTGCTACTGGGATCGGGACGACCGCACGGAGGTCGTCCTGCTGTACATCGAGTCGTTCGGCAATCCGCGCCGCTTCGCCGAGATCGTCCGTCGCGTCGGCAGGCGCAAGCCGATCGTCGTGGTCAAGAGCGGACGCGGGACGGCAGGGCGTCGCGCCGCGTCCTCGCACACCGGAGCGCTGCTGGCCTCGTCGGACACGACCGTCGACGCGCTGCTGCGCGAGGTCGGGGTCACGCGGACGGACACGCTCGAGGAGATGTTCGACGTCGCCGCGCTCTACGCGAACCAGCCGCTGCCCGCGGGTCGCAACGTCGCCATCGTCACCAACGCGGGCGGCCTGGGGATCCAGTGCGCCGACACGTGCGAGGCGAGAGGGCTGCACGTGCCGGAGCTGTCGGAGGAGACGGTCGCGGAGCTGCGCACGTTCCTGCCCCCGGCGGCAGGCGTCGCCAACCCCGTCGACATGATCGCCTCGGCTACGGCCGAGGATTACGGGCGCACGATCCAGCTCGTCGCCGCGGATCCCCATGTCGACGCGCTCATCGTCATCTACATCCCGCCGCTCGAGGCCGACGCCCCCGAGGTGGCCAGGCAGATGGTGGAGGCGATCGGCGCGATCGGCGGCACGATCCCCGTCCTCACCTGCTTCATGTCGGCTCGGGGGCTCCCCGACGCGCTCTCGGCCCCGGGCGTCCGCATCCCGTCGTACGCCTTTCCCGAGCAGGCGGCGATCGCGCTCGCTCACGCCGCCGACCACGGCGAGTGGCGCCGCCGCCCCGCCGGCACCGTGCCTCGCTTCCCCGGGATTCGGGAGGACGAGGCCGCCGCCGTCATCGCCGGGGCGCTCGAGCGTGGGGACGCCTGGCTCGAGCCAGACGAGATCACCCGGCTCTTCTCGTGCTACGGGATCCCGATCGCGACGACGCTGAGCGCCGGCACGCCCGCAGCGGCAGCCGAGGCGGCCGCGTCGCTCCGCGGCCCGGTGGTGCTCAAAGCGGTGGGCCCCGTGCACAAGACGGAGGTGGGCGCGGTCCGCCTCGGCGTGGCCGTGACGGACGTCGCCTCCGAGGCTTCGGACATGGCTCGCCGGATCGAGGAGCAGGGCGAGACGCTCGAGGGCTTCGTCGTGCAAGAGCTCGTGGCCGACGGCGTGGAGATGCTCGTCGGGATGACGGCCGACCCGGAGTTCGGGCCGATCATCGCGTGCGGCGCGGGCGGGGTCACCGTCGAGCTCATTCGCGACGTCGCCGTCGGGGTCGCACCCGTGACCGACCGCGAGGCGTCGGACATGGTGCGCTCGCTCGCCACCTTCCCCCTGCTCGACGGGTTTCGGGGAGCCTCGGCGAAGGACGTCGCAGCGCTCGAGGACGTCGTCCTCCGCGTCTCCGCGCTCGCCGTCGACCAGCCCGCGATCGTCGAGATGGACTGCAACCCGGTCATGGTGCTCGAGCGGGGTTCCGTCGTGGTCGACGCGCGCGTCCGCGTGTCCCCGCCGGCGCCGCGGGCGCCGTTCGCCGGCCGCGCCGATCCCTCCTAACGACCGCGCCCGCCGGCGCCCCGCGCACGGACGGGCGGCCGTGAGCGGACAGGCGGCTCGAGGACGAGGGCCGCGAGCAGCGCGGTGCGCTCGGGCAGCAGCGTGAGGTCGATGCGCTCGTCACTTGCGTGAGAGCCCGCACCGATCGGGCCGAGGCCGTCCAGCGTGCCGGTGAAGAGGCTCGTGGTGTTCGCGTCCGAGCCGCCCCCGACGAGACCCGCGTCCTCGATCGCGAGGCCCAGCTCGTCCCCGAGTCGCTGCGCGGCCGAGAGGAGCGCGCGGTTCTCCGCGTGCGGCTCCATGGGCGGCCGGCGGAAGCGTCCCTCGACCTCGATCGTGGCCCCTTCGAGCACGGGCTCGAGGGCTCGCAGCGCCCGCTCGATCTCCCGTGCCGCCGCCGCCGTTGGGACCCGGACGTCGACCATCGCGCTCGCCTGCGGAGCGATCACGTTGGGACGGAGGCCGCCGTCGATCGTGCCGACGTTGACGGTGATCCCGCGATCGGGGTCGTTGAGCGCGAACAGCCGCTGAACCTGGTGGGAGAGCTCGAGAATTGCGCTGATCCCGTGCTCGAAGTCGGCGCCTGCATGCGACGACCGGCCGTGCACCGTCACGGCGAAGCTCCCTCCGCCTTTGCGCGCGATCTTCAGCCGCCCGTCGGCACCTTCTCCGGACTCGAGCACGAATGCCCGCTCGGCGCCGCGCGCGAGCATGCGGATGTGCCGCGTGGAGTCGGGGCTGCCGATCTCCTCGTCCGCGTTGACGAAGACGACGGGTGTCACGGAGGGGCGCTCCCCGAGCTCGTGGAGCGCCCGCAGCGCGAACACGATCTCGACGAGTCCGCCCTTCATGTCCGCGACGCCCGGCCCGAACAGCTGCCCGGCCTCCTCGCGAAGCGGCATCTGGGCGAGCGTGCTCAGGGGCCAGACCGTATCCATGTGGCCGATGAGCAGCTGCCGCGGGCTGCGACGCGCGCGCTCGGCGGGCCGGGCGTACAGGTGATCGCCGGTACCCGCTCCCCGAACGGCCCGGACGACGTAGCCGATCCGCTCGAGCTCCGAGGCGAGGAGGCGGAACGGGCCGCGCTGCGACTCCGGGTCGAGCGAGGGCGACTCCGCGCGAGCCAGCCACGTCAGAAGGTCGACCATCTCCCGTTCGTGCACCCGGGCCCAACGGCGCAGCGTCTCCGAGCGGTTGTTGTCCATCGCGCCTACCGCCTGAAGTCGACGGGGTAGGGGAAGGACAGGCTCCGCCGAACGGCGGCGAAGCGGCCCGGAGCGAGATAGGCGAGCAGGCCGAGCCGGTGCACCAGGTCGGCGTCGTCGACCTCGGCGCCGCGCAGCGCCTCGGGGGCGGCGAACGCGGCGACGATCCGACCGACGACGAGGCTGCTCCCGCCGAAGCCGTCGACGATCCGCTCGAGCTCGCACTCGAGGTAGAGGGGGCAGCCCGCGACGACGCGCCCGTCGACGACCCTCGCTGGAAGGCTCGGAACCGCGGCCAGCGCGGGCTTCACGTCCCCCGCGTAGCGGCCGCCGGCGGCAAGGCTCGACTCGATGACCTGCTCGGGCAGCGGAAAGCTGACGGTGAACTGAGGGTGCGCCCGGAGATTGCGGTACGTCGCATGCCGCGGGGTGCACGCGAAGCAGTAGAACCCCTCCCAGCCGAGCGGCATCGCCATGTGCTTCGGCGCGAAGTCCCACCCGTCGGCTTCCTTCGTCCCCACGAGCACGAGGGGAGCGACCGTGAACACGCGCTCCCAGAGCCCGGAGTCCACGGGCACGACGACGAGCTCTCCGAGACCGCCGGCCTCGAGGGACGACTCTTCCACGACCCGAGGCTCGCAGAGGCGCGGCGAGCGCGCATCCGGTTCGACACGGACGCGGCTGCGCGTTACTACGCCCCGCGAAGCGGCTCACGAGCGCTCGTCGTCAGGCGGCCTCAGCCCCAGAAGACGCCACATGCGCCGCGAGCTCAGTCCCGGCGTCGCACAGTGGTGGAGATCCGTTCGGGAGGGCCCCCGCTTGACGTGAACCCCTCGCACTGTACGAACACCTGTGCTTGCCGCCAGCCAAGGGAGGGAACATGCACGACGGCGATCAGGGAAGCAGCGGGCCGAGCGACGGAATCACCCGTCGCGACTTCTTGGACGGCGCGGCGATCACCGCGGCTGGGCTCGCGGCCGCCGCCGCCGCTCCTTACCTGACCGGTGCCGAGGCCGCGCTCGCGGCAGTCCAGACGCCGGAACCGGGATACACGCTGCCGCCCGGCTACTACCCACCGACCTCGATCGGACTCACGGGCCAGCCGGACACGGTGGTCTCGAACACCATGCAGATCGATCCTCCCGCGTCGGTCCCGCAGGACATCCACTCGAGCGAGCCCGGCCCCGGCATCCAGCCGAGCGGCGCGCGCGACGTCGACGACGATTACGACTACGGCTGCGTCGGCGCCGGCGCCGGCGCCGGCGGTCTCGCGGCGGCGAAGTTCTACCAGGATCGGTTCGGCCCGGACTCGAGGATCCTCCTGCTCGACCAGCTCCCGGACTTCGGCGGCAACGCGCACGGAAACGAGTTCCACGTGCCCAACGCGGCAGCCGGCGGGGCCGACGTGATGACCCTTCGCAACGGGGGAACGGTCAACCTCGACAGCATCGGGACATGGAATCGAGCTGCGGGGAACCTGCTCGACATCCCGGGCTCCTACGGCCAGCCGGCGCTCGATCTCCTCGCGTGGGCGGGCGTCGACTACGCCGCCGCCACCAAGTGGACGAGCGGAGGCGCGGCCGGGATCCCTGCGTCGCAGGGCTTGCGGCCGAAGCTCCTCTTCCCGGCGGCGGAGTTCGGGACGGACATCGTGATCAACGCCCGCAACGCGGGCTTCGTGGAGCCCAACACCCCGGCGGGCTGGACTGCCTTCATGGCGAGGACGCCGTACTCGAACGAGTCCAAGAACGCGATCATCCGGATCCAGACCGAGAACTCGGACGTGATGAACGCGAAGCACGATCCCGACCTGACGCAGGCCGAGAAGGTGCAGCGCCTCGCCCAGATGACCTACAAGCAGTACCTCCAGTACTACTGGGAGTGCCCGGACCAGGCGTTCTACGGCGAGTACTGGCGCGGGTCCGGAGGCCTGCTCGGCGCGGGTGGTGAGGCCGTCTCGGCCGCCGACTGCTGGGTGCTCGGACGACCCGGGTTCCCTGACGCGCTGGGACTGCCAGACACGACCGACGTCGTCTTCCCCGGCATCGGGCGCACTCTGCAGATGGACGCCATGTCCTCGAGCGGGCCGACGCGCGCCTGGCCCGACGGCAACATCTCGCTCCTGAAGCTCGTCGTCGGCAAGCTGATCCCCGCGGCGCAGCCGGACGTGGGCGGCGCGCGTCCGAGCCAGCTGACGATCCTGCAGTCGAAGACCGACTACAACGCCCTCGACCTGCCGTCGAACACCGTTCGCATCCGACTGAACAGCACGGTGGTCGACGTCAAGCCGGGCGTCGGGAAGGCCGACCGGGCCAAGATCGTCTACATCACGCCCGACAAGAAGGCCGAGCGCGTGCGGGCGCGGCACGTGATCATGGCCTGCTGGAACCGGGTGACGGCCCGGATCGTCCGCGGTCTGCCCCAGGAGCAGGTCGACAACCTCTGCTACGCGCGCAAGGTCCCCCTGATCTACGGTCGCGCGGCGCTGAGCAACTGGACGGCCTGGGACGCGGCCAAGGTCAGCAGCATCAGCCCGCGCGGCACGAGCCTCTTCTGGGACTCGACCACCCTCTCCGCGGGCGCGGGATTCGGAGAGGCGGGCCAGCCCCCGGTCTACGGGCCGACCCCGAACGGGCCGCCGACGGCGCCGGCGCAGCTCTCGTTCACCGTCGTTCCGAACCGGCCCGATGCGATTCCCCAGCTCTGGGCGTACGAGAGCGGGCGCGAGATGCTGCTGGGCAAGAGCTTCGAGGATCTCGAGCAGGCGCTCTGGAGGGTCGTTCAGGCCGCGGTCCCGACGTTCGACCCGGAGCGCGACGTCCACTCGATCATGATCAACCGCTGGAACTACGGCTACGCCCACGAGTTGAGCTCGGTGTTCGACCCGTCGCTCTACGGCCCGTGGGCCGAGCAGCCCCAGCGCAAGGGGTGCGTCCCGTTCGAGAACGTCGCCATCGCCTGCGCCGACTCGCTGGCGTTCGCGTACACGCACCGCGCGATCAACGAGGGAGCGCGGGCCGTGAACGACCTACCCGGATAGGACTCACAGATCCGAATCGGACAGAGCGTCCAATATCGCGAGGTCACGTGCGCATCGAGCTCCGAGAGAGGATCGGCGACCGCCCGCCGGAGACCGTTGCCACCGCGTCGCTCCTCGAGGACGGAACGGTCGAGGTGGTCGGAGAGCCGACGAGCGTGGAGTTCCTCTCCCTCTTCCGGGTCTGCGCGACCGGCACCGACCGGTGGGTCTCGAAGGACGAGGATCCCGAGCTCTGGTTCGCGCTCGTCCCGAGCTTCATCGACACCCCGTACCGCTGGGCCGAGCGCACCGACTGACGCCTGAGCTCTGGCCCCGGCCCGGGCTGTCGGAAGCTCCTGGCCCGGGAACCGCTTCGAGTCGACGGGGGTGTGCAGTGCCGCGAGAATGAAGCCCGATGGCGAAGACGACCGCCCATCGGACTCCCTCTGAGCGGTACGCGGAGCTGGCGCCCGAGTCGCAGGCGTTGTGGGGACGAGCCCTCGAGTCGCTCCCCGGGGGGAACTCGCGGACGACGATCTTCCACGACCCCTATCCGCTGTACGCGGCGAGCGGCAGGGGATGCTGCGTGACCGACGTCGACGGCGTCGAGCGGATCGACTTCATCTCCAACTACACCTCGCTCGCGCTCGGGCACTGCCACCCGCGCGTCGTCGAGGCCGTGCGCCGCCAGGCCGGTCGGCTCACGAGCGCGGCCGCGGCCAGCGAGCTCGAGGTGGAGATGGCCGAGCGGATCCGCGAGCGCCTGCCGAGCGTCGAGCTCCTTCGCTTCACGAACTCGGGAACCGAGGCGACGATGCAGGCGATCAGGGCCGCGCGCGCGTTCACCGGGCGCTCGACGGTCGCAGCCTTCGCCGGCGCCTACCACGGCACCCACGACGTCGCGGTGAGCATCCCGGCCGTCGCCGGCGACCCACCGGGCGGCCCGGGGGTTCCCGACGCGGTCGCCGACTCCCTCCTCGTCGCGCCGTTCAACGACGTCGAGTCGACCCGTGCTCTCCTCGAGCCCCGCCTCGACGACCTGGCGGCGGTCATCGTGGAGCCGGTCCTGGGCTCGGCGGGGGTGATCCCCGCGGACGTCGGCTTCCTCGCCTTCCTGCGGGAGCTCACGGAGCGATCCGGCGCGCTCCTCCTCTTCGACGAGGTCATCGCCTTCCGGATCGGCTACCACGGAGCGCAGGGCCGCTACGGGGTCACCCCGGATCTGACCACGCTCGGCAAGATCATCGGCGGCGGCCTTCCCGTCGGCGCCGTCGGCGGGCGGGCGGACGTGATGGAGCTCTTCGACCCTCGCCGCACGCCACACCTGGCGCACGGCGGGACGTTCAACGCCAACCCGCTCTCCATGTCCGCCGGGCTCGCGACGCTCGCCGAGCTGACCCCCGCGACGTACGAGGCGTGGGAGGCGCTCGCACTCGAGCTCAAGGCGAAGCTCGAGCGGGTGCTCGCGGACGCGGGGCAGCCCGCCTGCGTCAACCAGATCGGGTCGCTCTTCAACATCCACTTCGCCGAGGGGCCGGTCCGGAGCCCGGCGGACGCCCAGGCGGGGGACACGGCGCTCCTGCGCGAGCTCCACCTCGCGCTCCTCGACCACGGGATCCTCTTCACCCCGCGCGGCATGGGCTGCCTCTCGACGCCGATGACGGGCTCCGAGATCGACGCCTTCGTGGATGCGACCCGCCTCGGGCTCGCAGAGCTCGGGCCCGCGACCTAGGCGTCGGGTTCAGCGCACGCGACGAGACCGCGAACGCGCGTCGCAGTCAGGAGGAGCCCGCAGCCCGGCGCGCGAGCTCGTCCTCGACCCTGCTCGGATCGAGCCCCCGCGCGGCGAGCAGGACGTAGCTCGAGAACCAGAGGTCGGCGAGCTCGGAGACGAGCCGCTCGTCGTTCTCCCCCGCTCCCGCGAGCGCGGCCTCGAGCCCCTCCTCCCCGAGCTTCCGCGCGGCGGCCGCGGGCCCCGCCGCGACCAGCGAGGCGACGTACGAGCCCTCGGGCCTGGTCGCGACCCGCTCGGCGACCCGGCGCCAGAGCCAGGGCGCGAAGCACGAGACCGAGCCCGTGTGACAGACGGGACCGGCCGGCCGCACCCTGAGGAGGATCGCGTCGCCGTCGCAGTCGTCGCGCAGCTCCTCTACAGCCAGGGTGTTACCCGAGGTCTCGCCCTTGCGCCAGAGGCGCTCGCGGGAGCGGCTGTAGAAGTGGGCCTCGCCCGTCTCGCGTGTGAGCCGGAGCGCCTCGTCGTCCATCCAGGCGAGCATCAGCACGCGGTTCGTCTCCGCGTCCTGCACGACCGCTGCCCGCAGCTCAGGCGGCATCGCGCAGGGGGACGCCGAGGGTACGCAGCTCCTGGCGGAGCGCCACCAGACCAGCCGGGTTCTCGTGGACGATGGAGGCGAGGAGCGCAGCCTGGGCGACCTCGAGCGCGTCGGCGACGTGCCGAGCCGTGCCCGCGCCGCCGGAGGCGATCACCGGGATCGAGACGGCCTCCACAACCGCCCGGGTGACCTCGAGGTCGTAGCCCTCGCGCGTGCCGTCGGCGTCGATCGAGGTGAGCAGGATCTCGCCCGCTCCCCGCTCCTCCGCCTCGCGCGCCCAGGCGACGACGTCTCGGCCCGCGGGCACGGTGCCGGCGCGCGCGAACACGCGGCCGCCGGCGGTGTCGATCGCGACGACGACCGCCTGCGAGCCGAGTCGCTTCGCGAGCTCGCCCACGAGCACGGGCCGCTCGAGGGCGGCGGTGTTCACCGACACCTTGTCGGCGCCCGCCTGCAGGAGCGCCTCGGCATCGCTGACCTCGCGCAGACCGCCGCCGACCGTGAAGGGGATCGCCAGCCGGTCGGCGATCCTCGACACGAGGTCGAGCAGGAGCCGGCGGCGGTCGAGC
>Ga0233417_10000561_pt1 | contig 11239 bp, 10 predicted proteins | sample Sed_MG_FD_189023 | JGI IMG/M metagenome (GOLD analysis project Ga0233417, IMG submission 189023) | Sediment microbial communities from Lake Towuti, South Sulawesi, Indonesia - Sediment_Towuti_2014_0.5_MG | ecosystem: Environmental > Aquatic > Freshwater > Lake > Sediment | place: Indonesia... | reverse complement strand
CGCGAGCGGATCTGGTTCTTGCAAACTCGCGGCGCACCGCAGGGGAAAAAACCACGGGGTGGCCTCTTCGCCCGCGGTTCACCGGGAGCGCGATTTCCTTTCCGGCCCGCCTCCGCAGGAATGCATGGACGAGTCGCTGAACCAGGCGCCGCGTCAAAAGCGGATAGTCCACCGGGTAGAGGAGAAAAGGACTTCCTTTTGGTACCCGCTGCAGCCCCGCGCGCAACGAGCTCAGTTGGCCCGCCTGCCAGCCGCGATGTACCACCACGCCCACTCCGCGCGGCACGAAAGGAAGGATTTGCCTCGCCGCATGCCCCAGCACGACAATCGGCCTGCCCAACGCCCCGCAGTTATCAATCGCGATGCTCACTGCCGTGCGCTCTCCGAATCTCGCCAGCGCCTGGGGGAAGCCCAGGCCGGGGCACCTTCCGGCTGCCAGAATAATCGGAGACACATTGTGTCCCAACTTCTTTCCTTTGCGCTTCCGACGCAGACGCGTTTTCGAGCTTCCCCGCATGATGCTTGACTTTGTTCTCCCCTCCGGGTAAGAGTGGGCGCGGCGCTCAACGTTCGCCCTCAGAGGTTCCCCCGACACCTGCATGATCAGCCAAGCCGAAGTCGCACGAAGATACCAGAATCTCCGCGCCCGCATGCAAGCGGAGTCGGTGGATGCCTTGGTGGTGTGCGGTAATCAATACGCCGGCTTCGAAGGCGCCGTTCGTTACGTCAGCGGATTCGAAATCGTCCATCGCTACGTGTACGTCCTCTTGCCCCTCGACGCAGAACCCACTCTCCTTTTTCCAGTCGAAGCCCGCTGGATCGGCGATAAGAGCAAGCCCTGGGTGCGCGACCACGTCTGGGCCGACATCCCCGGCAAATGGTTGCGCCAGCATGCCGAGGAAAAACACTGGAAACGATTGGCCGTTTACGGTCTCGACTACATCCTGACCGTGCGCGACTACCGCGAACTCGCTCAAGGCGCTTTTGAGCTCGTTCCCTTTGACTTTCACTTCGACATGACCAGCGCCGTGAAGAGTCCGGAGGAGATGCTGCACATTGCCGAAAGCACAGACATTATCCTCGACGGCTTCACTGCTCTACTCCGGGCCTACCAACCCGGGCGGACCGAGGCCGAAATCATGGCGCCGGCCGTCGAACGCTTTTTCGCCCGCGGCGCTGGTCCGCGGATGATGAATATCGTCCTTTCCGGCACCAATGGCGAGGCGGAAGCCCATTTCAAGGTGCCCGGCACCCGCGTCGTTCAGGCCGACGACCTGCTGCAATACTCGCTGGAAATTGCCGGCCCCGAAGGCTACTGGGTGGAATTCTCACGACCCCTCATCCGCGGCCCGCTTAGCCCCCGCACAGCAGCCATGAAAGAAGTTTATCCTGAGGCCTTAGAGGCTGCTCGCCGCTGCATGCGCGAAGGCGAACTTGCTAGCACGGTTCACCGCGCCGCCGCCGAGACTTTTGCGCGGCGTGGTTTCTCGCTGGGGCATCTATCCGGCCATTCGATCGGCGTCACCATGATTGAGCATCCGGCCATCGGCGCCAAGAACCAGACGGAGTTGCGGGAGAACATGGTTTTCTCTTTTCATCCCCAGGTGGTGGATCAGGAAGGTCGCGTGTGCCTCTATACGCAGGATATGTATCGCGTAGGCAAGAAAGAAGGCGAGTGCCTCACTCCGGTTCCCTGGCGTTTCTATGCGAGTCAGGAAGAGTATCAGCCGGTAAAAGCCTCGTCGTTCGGTTCCTCGAGCTAAACGACGGGCCTTGTTCTGCTTTCCCAGACAGGGCACAAGAACAGCCTTCGGACACAGTGAACGCCCTCTCCAAGTCGGCTTCTCCTTCGCCCGCTCCAGAGCATCCACGCACGGACTTCACTCGCGACTCGCGCGCACCCTCCGGGGAGCGTTCCATCTCTTCCATACTCTCAGAAGTGCGTGACGGCCGCCCCGTTACGCGCTCATTGGCTTGCCGCTTGATTCGCGCAGCCGAGCATGAGCTGCCGCTTTTGCTCGACGCCGCAGCCAGGGTGCGCGACCGGTTCAAGCCCGGCGTCATCACCTACTCGCGAAAAGTTTTTCTCCCGTTGACGAACCTGTGCCGCGACTACTGCGGGTACTGCACATTCCGACGCAGCCCCGGCGAGGCTGGCGCGCACACCATGACGCCGGACGAAGTCCTTGCGGTAGCCACCGCAGGCGAAAAGATGGGTTGCACAGAGGCGCTCTTCAGTCTGGGCGACAAACCGGAGCTGGCCTTTCCGGAGATGCGGGCAGACTTGAAGCGTTTGGGTTACACGTCCACGCTCCACTACCTCGAGACGATGTGTGAGCTCGTTCTGCAGCACACGCGTTTGCTTCCCCACGCCAATCCCGGCCTTCTCAGCCGCGAGTGGGTGAAGCGTCTCACAGCCTTCTGCCCCGGTCTGGGGTTGATGCTAGAAACCACCAGCACAGCGCTGCTCCGTCCCGGTGCCGCGCACGACCGCGCGCTGGATAAGGTTCCTTCCCGGCGCATCGCCACCATCGCAGCCGCCGGCCAGGAGCGCGTTCCGTTCACCACGGGTCTGTTAATCGGGATCGGCGAGACGCCCGAGGATCGCGTGGATAGCCTCCTTGCCATTCACAATCTGCATCAACGTTACGGCCACATCCAGGAAGTCATTGTTCAGAACTTTCGTGTGAAGCCGACGATTCCCATGCGCCACTCTGCCGAGCCTTCGCGCGGTGAAATGTTGCGCACCATCGCCGTCGCCCGTTTGCTCCTGCAAGAGATGAACATTCAGGCCCCTCCGAATCTTTCTGCTCCGAATTATGAAGAGCTTCTCTCTGCCGGGATCAACGACTGGGGAGGAATCTCGCCTCTCACGCCGGATTTCATCAATCCCGAAGCGCCCTGGCCCCACTTGGAGGACCTCGAGCGGCGGACATCTGCAGCCGGATTTCGCCTCGTGCAACGCTTGCCAGTGTACCCCGAGTTTCTGCCGCTGTTTGAGAACCGCTTGGACCTTCTCGGGGAGAAGGTGTGCGCCGCTTCCGATAGCGGCGGATTCGCCAAGAGGGCAGCATGATCGCGGTACTCACCGGCGGTACCGGAGGGGCAAAGTTCCTGCAGGGACTTCAGGAGATCGTCCCGCCCAACGAGCTGACTGCCATCGTCAATACGGGGGATGACCTGCGGTGGTGGGGCCTGCACGTTTCTCCCGACCTGGATTCCGTCACCTATGCCTTGGCCAACATCCTGAGCCGTGACCGCGGTTGGGGCATCGAAGCGGACACCTTCCAATGCCTCGACGCCATGCGTCGCCTCGGCGCACCCTCCTGGTTTCAGTTGGGCGATCGCGACCTTGCCACCCACCTCTTCCGCACCGAGCTGCTCGCCCGGGGCAAGACCTTGGCGCAGGCCACTGAGCAGATTGCCCGCAGGCTCGGCGTTGGCCCTTGCATCTTGCCGATGACCAACGACCGCGTCGAAACCCGCATCCTGACTCCCATGGGCGAGCTGTCCTTTCAGGAGTACTTCGTGCGCGAGCGCTTTCAGGTTCCGGTGCAGGCAGTACGATTCGACGGCGCCGCTCAAGCTGTTCCTGCGCCACGAGTGGTCGAAGTGATTCTCGCTGCTCAAACGATTCTCATTGCCCCGAGCAACCCGGTAACCAGCATTGGCCCGATCCTCGCCGTGCCCGGTCTTCGTGAGGCGCTCCAGCAAACCCGCGCGCTCGTCGTGGCCGTCACTCCTATTGTCGCGGGCGCTGCGGTGTCGGGTCCCGCCGCCCGACTGATGCAGGCGACCGGATTGCCCGCTTCGATCGAAGGAATGACCCGCGTCTACGAGGATTTTGTGGACGCGCTGATCGTGGACGAGCGCGACGCCGCGGCGGCCGCAGGCGTCGAGCGCCTTGGCATTCGCGCTTGTCTTGCGCAAACCTTGATGACCACAGCCGCCGACAAGATTGCTCTTGCTTCCGCCGCGCTCCGGGCGGTCTCCGAATTGCGCGGAGTCAGCGTGCGCACATGATCTGCGGGCCGGGCATGATTCTCGTTCCATTCAAAAATCTCGGCGAGGCCAAGCAGCGCCTGGCGGGAGTGCTCGACGCGCACCAGCGCGCCGCTTTGGCCGCAGCCATGTTCGAAGATGTGCTGGATGCCTTGGCCGCCCTGCCGGCGCGTCCTTCCGTCTTGGTTGTGACGGGTGATCCCTGGGCCCTCGCGCTGGCTCGCAGATTCGAGTTTGAAGTGTTCCGTGATGAGGTGAACCGCGGCGAGACGCATGCGATTGCAATGGCCACCCGTCACTGTACCGCCATAGGAGTCGACTGGACTCTCGTGCTGCCGGCTGATATCCCTCTGCTTCGAGCGGACGAGGTGCAAAGGATTCTGACTGCTTCACCGAACGAGGGCAGCGTTCTGGTTCCTGCCGCCGATGGCCGTGGCACCAACGCAGCGCTTCGCCGCCCGGCTGCTCTCTTTCCTTTGCAGTTTGGCGACGACAGCTTGCTTCCGCACATGGCTGCCGCCGAGGCAACCGGCCGGCTCTGTGTTCCGCTCCAGCTCGCGGGCATCGCGCTCGACGTGGACCGGCCTGCGGACCTCGTCGCGTTGCTGGAGCGTGATGCGCGAACTCGCGCGCAAAGATTGCTGCACGGCTGGAACGTGAGTGAGCGGCTCGCGTTGGGGCATTGCCGGTGAGCCGTGCGGGCTCTCGCAGCCATTCCGGTTCGCAGTTTCGGAGAAATCCGACCCGGCGACTCTTTAGCCGACAGGCTTCTCAGTGCCCTGCGCAAACAGCGCCTTCGCCTGCGGCGCGGTGATCTCTTGGTGGTGACGCACAAGATCGTATCCAAGTCGGAGGGGCGAATCGTTCCGCTGGCGAAGGTGAAACCCTCGGTCGCCGCCCGCCGCCGGGCGCGGCGTTATGGCCACGATCCTCGCGTGGTCGAGCTGGCCCTGGCTGAGAGTCGCCGCATCGTGCGCCAGCGCCGGGGAGTTCTCATCACCGAAACGCGCCACGGCCTGGTCTGTGCCAACAGCGGAGTGGACCTTTCCAACGTGGATGGCGGCCGAAGCGCTGTCTTGCTGCCGAAAAACCCCGATCGCTCTGCTGCCGCCTTGCACCGGACGCTTCGCCGCAAGTTGGGCATTCCCATCCCGGTGATCATCTCCGATAGTTTCGGGCGGCCCTGGCGCGAGGGTCTGTGCGAAACGGCCATCGGAGTCGCCGGCTTGAAGGTGTTCCGCGACTTTCGCGGCCGCCGCGATCCCTATGGCTACAAGCTGCGGGTGACGCGGGAAGCCGTCGCCGACGAATTGGCATCCATGGCCGGGCTGGCCTGCCCTAAACTGTCCCGTTCGCCGGTGTGTATCATTCGCGGATTTCCCTTTGCGCCTGGCCGCGGCCGCGCCCGCGATCTGCTGCGCCAGAAGCGGCTGGACTTGTTTCGTTGAAATGACTGGCATCCGACAATTCGCGCTGCTTGCCGATCCCGCTGAATTCAGCCGGCTCGAATGGCCGGAAGTCGCGCGCCGAGTTTCCAATGACGTCCGCGCCGCGCTCGAAACCGTTCTCGAGACGCTTGACGGTGGTGCACTCACCCGCGAACAGTGCCTCCTCCTGGCCGAGGTGCGCGACGACGATCTCCTCGGCCTCCTGGTCGCGGCAAATCACTTGCGTCGTGCGCTGGCGGGCGACGTTGTCACTTACGTCGTCAACCGCAACATCAATTTCACGAATATCTGTTTTATCGGTTGCAAGTTTTGCGCCTTCAGCCGCGGCCCGGAGCAAGCGGACGCCTACTTTCTCTCGCTCGACGAAGTCGCGCGTAAAGCAGTTGAGGCTGCCGAACGCGGCGCAACGGAAGTTTGCATCCAAGGTGGCTTGCCCAAAGGCCTGCCCGCGTTCTTCTATCGGGATATTTTGCGCGCCGTGAAGCAGGCTGTTCCTCACATTCATACCCATGCCTTCTCGCCGATGGAAATCGTCTACGGCGTCGAACTGACCGGCATGCGCCTGGAAGACTATCTCTGCATGCTGAAAGAGGAAGGGCTAGGCACGCTGCCCGGCACCGCAGCGGAAATCCTGGACGACCACGTGCGCGCCGTTCTATCGCGGAACAAACTTTCCACACAGCAGTGGATTGACGTCATCCGCACAGCCCACCGCTGCGGCATTCGCTCCACCTGCACCCTGATGTACGGCCACCGCGAGACGCCTGCGGACTGGGTAAATCAACTTCTGCTGTTTCGGCAAATTCAAGGCGAAACCGGCGGGTTCACGGAGTTTGTTCCTCTCGGATTCGTTCACCAGAATACCTTGCTCTTCCATCAAGGCTTGGCTCGCGCCGGCCCCACCTTGGAGGAGCATTTGAAGATTCATGCCTTGGCCCGCGTCCTTTTGGCCGGTTCGATTCACAATATTCAGGTCTCCTGGGTCAAGCTCGGGCGCGAAGTATCCCAGCTTTGCCTGCAAGCTGGCGCAAACGATTACGGCGGGACGCTGATGGAAGAAAATATTTCGCGCCTAGCCGGTGCCACAGCGGGCCAATACTTGAGCCCGGAGGAATTCCAGCAGCGCATTCGCGAGTTAGGCCGTATTCCTGCCGAGCGCAATACGCTGTACACCCAGTTGCGACTCCCGGAGGACGTGCCGGCAGAACGCTTTGAAAACGCCATGGTGTCCCGATGAGTCGCTTGATTGCCGTCGTGGGCGGCACGGGACCCACCGGAAAGGGCTTGGCGCTGCGTTGGGCACGCGCGGGAGAGAATGTCATCATCGGCTCGCGCGATGCCGAGCGTGCGCGTGCAGCAGCGGCGGCAATCAACAAAGAAGTTTTGGGAGAAAAGCGGGCTCGCGGCGTTGGAAACGCAGAGGCCGTGGCCGCAACAGACTTGGTCGTGTTGACAGTCCCGTTGACCGGCCATGCAGCCTTGCTCAAACAGCTCAACCCCTCCTTCCGGCCGGGAACCATCTTGATTGATACGACCGTGCCGCTAGCCACCAGTCTCGGTGGTCGTGCCACACGCGTCGTCCATCTCTGGCAGGGCTCCGCCGCCGAGCAGGCCGCGGAGATTGTCCCCGCAGGGGTCAGTGTCGTCGCCGCATTCCAGAACCTCTCGGCTGAGCTTCTTCACAGCGAGGCTCGCGTAGATTGTGACGTCATCGTGTGCAGCGATGATCCGCAAGCTCGGCAAACAGCCGCTGGCCTGGCAGAAAAGATCCCCGGGGTCCGAGCGCTGGACGGCGGCAACCTCGAAAATGCACGCATTGTCGAGCAACTGACCGCCCTCTTGATCACACTCAACACCAAATACAAAGCGCATCATGCCGGCATCCGCATCACCGGCTTGCCGGGTCTCCCCCCGCAGCAGTCCTTTTGAAGTAGAGATCGTCGGCGACCTCTGGAGAGTTACGAGAGAGGAATCAGGCAATGCAACCGAAGCGATCAATCACCAGAAGGATGACTCCACGATGCATCACCTTGCTTGCCGCTGCCGCCGTCGTCATGGTTCTGGCTTCGGCTGCCACGGCGCAGAGCTGGCCTGTGCCCAAAGAGGGTGATTTCTTGGTGCGAGACTTCGTGTTTCGCTCGGGCGAGACACTGGCGGAGTTACGCCTGCATTACGCAACGCTCGGTTCGCCCCAGCGTGACGCAACCGGCCGCGTGAACAACGCCGTGCTCATCCTGCACGGCACCGGCGGCAGTGGCCGCCAGTTCCTCCGGCAGGAGTTTGCCGGCGAGCTGTTTGGTCCGGGGCAACTGCTGGATGCCTCGCGCTACTTCATCATCTTGCCTGACAATATCGGCCACGGCCGCTCGTCGAAGCCGAGCGATGGCCTGCGCACCCGCTTCCCTCACTACGATTACGACGACATGGTCGCCTTGCAGCACCGCCTCCTCACCGACGGCCTCGGCATAAACCACCTCCGACTCATTCTCGGCACCTCCATGGGCTGCATGCACTCGTGGGTCTGGGGCGAAACCTTCCCCGAATTCATGGACGCGCTCATGCCCTTGGCTTGCCTGCCCGTGGAAATCGCCGGCCGCAACCGCATGATGCGCAAGATGGCCCTCGACTCCATCCGCAACGACTCCGTGTGGAACGCCGGCTTCTACGGCGAGCAGCCGCCCGGCCTTCGCCCCGCGCTCTTTGTCCTGCTGATGATGAGCAGCAGTCCCCTGCAAATGCAGAAAACCTCGCCCACACGCGATGCCGCGGACAAATTCCTGGATGACTGGCTGGCTCAGCGCCTGCGTTCCACCGACGCCAACGACATGCTCTATCAATTCGACGCCTCGCGGAACTACAACCCCGCGCCGGCCTTGGAGAAAATCGCGGCTCACGTAATGTTCATCAACTCGGCCGACGACCTCATCAACCCGCCCGAGCTCGCCATTGCCGAGCGCGAAATCAAGCGCGTCAAACACGGACGTTTTGTCCTGCTGCCTACCAGCGAGCAGACCCGCGGCCACGGTTCGCACACCCTCGCGCCACTCTGGAAGCACTTCCTCGCCGAGCTGCTCGAAGCATCGAAGCGTTAGCAGCTTATTGGAAAACGCTGAAGGCTGTCATTCCGAACCGCCGAAGGCGGTGAGGAATCTGCATTTTCCTTGGCTTCTTGAAGAGAAGCAGATCCCTCGCTTCGCTCTGGATGACAACCTAACGGGTTTTTCAACAAGCTTTTAGCAAATCAAACCTGGGCTCAGACGCCCTGGAGAGGGAACGCGCTCGTCAAAAGGAAGGTGTGTCCGGTTCCGAGGAGGGATCCGTCGTTGCCAACTGTGGAGACTCAAGAGGTTCTTCTGATTGCGGAGGTCCAGAATCGTGTGCTGCCGGTTCAGCCGCGGACGGGCTCGCCGGCGCGCTCGAGTTCGCCGCGGCGGCAGCCGCTGAGGAGGCTGCTTCTGGCTCGGGAGCGCTCGCCGCTGGCGCCGCAGAGACGGCGGGCGCAGCAGCCATTGCTTCCGTCGCAGCGAGCACTTCGAGGCGTTTTGTGAAGGCCGCGGCCAGCAGCTCGATCAACAACTTGGCGCCGCTGCCGTCCGGGTCGAGCGCCGGGTTATAGACCGTCACTTCCACTGCGGCCAAGTTCTTCTGCTGGAGAAACACTTCCAGGGCTTCACGCACATCGCTGACCCGCAGGCCGCCCGCCGCCGCGTAATTGGTGGCCTGAAAATCCTCCGACGAGATCACGTCCACGTCAAAGTGCAGCACAAACTCGTGGCTGGCCACATGCACTCTTTCGAGCGCTGCGTTTGCGGATGCCGCTGCACCGAGGCGCAGCACATCGGCCGCCATGTAGCGCCGCATCGGCGAGCGAGCCAGCGCCGCGTCCTCCGGTGGGTCCAGGCGTTCCAGGCCAAACAGCGCCACATCCGGCTCTCGGACCAGCGGCGGTTCCCCCCAGAATCGCACCAGCTCCGGCGCGCCCCGGCCAATGATGTGCGAAACCACCATGCCATCAATGCAGCCCGAAGGTGTCGTCGCCGGGATATTCATGTCCGCATCCCGATCCATCCAGACGAGGCTCACGTTGCGGTAGTAACGGTGCACCGCCGAAATGGTCGCCAGAGCAATCGCGCAATCCCCGCCAATCACCACAGGAAGCGCGCCCGACTTCACCGCCTGTTCCACGCGCGGGCGCAGGTCGTTCAAGGCGCTCAGCACAGCGGCCAGATTGCGGGCACGGGGATGATCCTCATCGGGCTGGAAGACGTGGGCCCTCGAGTCGCCCAGGTCTGCCACCTCATAACCGGCTTCCTGTAGGCGTGGTACCAGGCCGGCTTCTCGCAGGGCTGCAGGAGCGCGCTCATGCCCTGCGGCCATTGCGGCGGCGCTGGTCGGCGCTCCAATCAGGGCAATCTTCTTCGGCTGACGGATGATTTTGACCGCCAAGTCGCTGCCCTCCTGTGTTCGCTTCGGGCTCGCCCGAGCACCGGGAACCCGGCGCCGCGAGCCCTCTAACTGCGTCTGGCGGCAGAAGCAATCTGCGCCAGCTCCGGCGGCAGGGTGAAGTGCACATCTTCGCGGATCAAGTCCAGGTCTCGCTGGTCGGTGAAACCCAATCCAGCCAATCGTTCGCTCACCTGCCGAACCAGAATCTCGGGCGCAGAGGCTCCGGCCGTCAGCCCGACTCGTCGTACGCCTTGCAGCCACTCCGGCTGGATCTCGCCGGCATTGTCAATCAGCCGCGCTCGCACCCCGGAACGCTCGGCAACCTCCACCAGCCGATTCGAGTTCGAGCTGTTCTCCGACCCCACGACCAAAATCAAGTCCACGTCCCGAGCCATGTGTTCGACGGCTTCCTGACGGTTCTGCGTGGCGTAACAAATGTCTGCCGAAGCCGGCCCGAGAATCTTCGGAAAACGTTGCCGCAAACGGGCGACAATCTCCTGCGTGTCATAGAAGCTCAAAGTCGTTTGCGTCAAGAAGGCAAGTTTCTCCGGGTCACTCACTTCCAAGCGGTCCACCGCCTCTACGCTGTCCACAATCACCGTGCGATCCGGCGCCTCTCCCGAGGTGCCGATGATCTCCTGATGGTCCACGTGGCCAATCAGGATGATCGTCCGCCCCTCGCGCGCAAACCGAAGCGCCTCCAGATGAACTTTCGTCACCAGCGGACAGGTCGCGTCAATCACCCTCAAACTGCGCGAACGGGCTTCCTCGCGCACCGTCGGCGGAACCCCGTGGGCGCTGAACACCAGCACCGACCCCGAGGGCACTTCGTCCACGGCTTCCACGAAAATCGCCCCCCGTTTCCGCAACTGATCCACCACATAGCGGTTGTGCACAATTTCATGGTGGACGTACACCGGTGGGCCATAGGCTTCTAGGGTCAGCTCCACGATGTCTACGGCGCGCACCACACCGGCGCAGAACCCCCGCGGGCGAACGCGTAACAGGCTCTTGGTCTCAGCGTTGGGAAGCTGTTGGTCGTTCATCTCCACCCTTCAAATCAAGTCATCATACCAAAGGCCGAGGCCCTCTTGCCACGCGTCTTTTGCCACAACGCGGCCGATGGTATTCTTCCTGCCCCTGCGAAAGGCTCGGAACGACGAGAATGTTGCTCGACGCAAAAGTGGCTTTGGTGACAGGGGGAAGCCGCGGCATCGGCCGCGCCATCGCCCGGCGCTTTGCCGCAGAAGGGGCCAGAATCGTAGTCGCCTCGCGCACCATCCGCGCCCTCGAGGCCGTTGCCGCTGAAATCATTGCCGCGGGCGGTCAGGCAGTCGCGGTTG